>JGI12635J15846_10001139_pt1 | contig 23252 bp, 19 predicted proteins | sample BlaSpr_A8_OM2_M2_FD_15846 | JGI IMG/M metagenome (IMG submission 15846) | reverse complement strand
TACCAGCAGGCGAGCCAGCTTTTCGCTGGCGGAGTCGGAGAGCATGAGATCGCGGATTTCGCGGCAGGTCGAGGCGTAGTCGCGGCTGATGTGCTGCGTGACCCATAGGCCGAGCTCGCCGTGCTGGCGCATCAGGCGCGAGAGGTCGGCTGGGCGGAGGAAGCTGATCTCGCAGGGCTCCTGCGTCTCGGCCGTCGCTTCGTAGGGGCGACCGGAGACTGCGGCGGCAACGCCCAATGGGCAACCCACGTCGGCGATGCGAAGAATCAGCGTTCGGCCGTCGCTGCCGCAGAGGGAGAGCTTTACGCGGCCGCGGCGGATGATGTAGACACCGCGCGGCGATTGCGCTTCGGCGAACAAGAGGGCTGCGGTGGGATAGCTGGTGGTGACGACCGCTTGCTCGAGGGCGTCGACCGAGGCCTGGGAGAGATCGCCAAACGTCTTGTCTGCTGCTGCCAGTTTCTGGGCACTATTCACAGCTGGTGTGGCCATATCTGCCTCCGCTCACAGGTACTTTGGCAAGCGTCTCGCCATTCGTCCCACCCGGGCCGAAATTTACGGAAGTTGTGTAAGTGGACGGAAATAGTAGCATTGGTCGGGTGCGGCGGCGAAGGATTTATTTTTCGAAGGCGGGTCGAAGACGATAAGGATGCGGCGAATCGACGTTCGCTAATGGAATACGATTACGGGGGATTAGGCCCTGCGCTCCTTAGTAGGCAATTGCGAGGAAGAAGGTTACAGGTAAGATTTGACTAGCGGAGTTGTTGCTTGGATGGCCGAACCGATCACCTGATAACTTTTCGCGATCTGGCGGTTACTTACAATGTTGACGAGCGCGTTCCCATCCGCGCGGTCGATGGCGTCAGCCTTGAGGTGCGCCCGCAAGAAGTTGTGGGGATATTGGGCGAATCGGGTTGCGGCAAGAGTACGCTGGCTAGCGCAGTGCTCCGACTGCTGGCGCCGAAGGCGAAATGTGAGGGTGGCGTGCTGTTTCGCGGGCGCGATCTGCTGAATTTATCTAAGGCGGAATTGCGGGCGATACGCGGTCGTGAAATAGCGCTGATCGCTCAAGACCCGGCTCAGTCGCTGAATCCGGTGATAACGGCGGGGTCGCTGATCGGCGAGGTGTTGCGGGCGCACCTAGCGCTCGATGCCGGGCAGCGCCGCGAGCGGGTCATGGAGTTGCTGGGCGAGGTCGGCTTCGGTCGTCCGGAAGAAATCTATTCCGCGTATCCGCATCAGCTCAGCGGAGGCCAGCGGCAGCGGATCGCGATTGCGCAAGCGGTGGCGTGCCGGCCGGCTCTTCTGATCGCGGATGAACCTACGAGCAAACTCGATGTGAGCTTGCAAGCCGAGATCGTCGAGTTGCTGTCTCGGATTCGTCAGCAGCACGGCACGGCGATACTGATTATCAGCCACGATCCCGCGCTCTTTGCCGGATTTGCCGACCGAATTGCCGTGATGTATGCCGGCCGCATTGTTGAAGTCGGGAGCTGCTTCGAAATTCTCGGACGGCCGCTGCATCCCTATACGCAGGCTCTCATGCGGATTGCGACGGCTGGGATGAGCGCTGGCGCGAGAGCAAGCGAACGGCTTCCCACAATCGCAGGCGAGTCTCCCGACCCGGGCTGCCTCCCAGGTGGTTGCCGCTTCGAGCCGCGCTGCTCTGAGCGAATGGAGGTCTGTTCCCTCCGCTATCCGCAAGCCTTCTCGCCCGAGCCGACACGACCCGTCAACTGTTTCAAGTATGGGGAGTAACTTGCCTAACTTGCCCACTAACTTGCCGAGTAACTTAACCGTGGGCGGATTGTCAGACCGTAGTTTTTTGCGAGTTAGTGGCCTCAGTAAGAGATATGTGCGTGGCGGCCTGTGGCGAAAGCGGGTGCCCGTGGCGGCGGTGATCTCCGCTGACTTTGAGATTCTGCGCGGGCAAACTTTAGCGCTCGTCGGAGAATCGGGATCGGGCAAGTCGACCGTGGCGAGGTGCGTGGCGCGTGTCGAGAGGCCGGACGCGGGACAAATCCTGATTCACGGAAGGGACATTGCACGGCTTTCTTCGCACGAATTGCTGCCTTTTCGGTCAGGCATACAAATGGTATTCCAGGATCCAGTTACCTCGATGAACCCGCGGTTCTCAGCGCTCGAGGTCATCGAGGAGTCTATGCTGATGGACCGCCACGCGAGCGCCAATGCGGAGAAACTTCGTGATCGGCAGAATCATGGCGATCGGGAAAATCGGCGTAATCGCGCGCGGGCCCTGATGGTCGAAGTCGGGCTGTCTCCGGACTGGATGCATCGCTCGATTCTTGATTTCAGCGGCGGGCAACGGCAGCGGTTGGCCTTAGCGCGAGCACTGGCCTTGCAGCCTCAGTTACTCGTTTTGGATGAAGCGCTCACAGGCCTGGACGTATCTACGCAAGCGCAAATTGCGAACCTGCTGCTCGATCTGCAAACAGCGCATCGCTTGACCTATCTCCTGATTTCACACGATCTGGCGCTGGTGGCGCGGTTGGCGGACGCAATCGGAGTAATGGCCGGAGGCCGGATGGTGGAAGTCGGCCTCACGCAGCAGATAATTTCCAATCCTTGTCATTCGGCCACCGAGAAAATCTTGGCCTCGGCGAAAGCGTCAGCAGCGAAGCTCAGCGTAGTGACTGGAGCCTCTTCGTGAGTTACATTCTGCGCAAGCTGGTGCGCGCAATTGTTCTATTGGCTGGTGTGTCCGCGCTCTGTTTTCTTTTTACCGAAATGGCGCCGGGAAGCTTCTTCGACGAGATGCGGCTCAATCCGCAGATTTCGCCAGAAACCATTGCGGGCCTCCGCGCGAGTTATGGTTTGGATCAACCGCTTGCGTTGAGATATGGGCGCTGGGTGAAATCAGCCCTCCGTGCTGACCTGGGCTACTCCATCGCATATAACATGCCGGTTACTCCATTATTATGGAGCCGCGCGAAAAACACGCTGCTTCTTACAACCTCCGCGCTCGTCTTGACTTGGTTAGTCTCCGTCCCGCTCGGGGTGTGGGCAGCCAATCGGCGTGGCGGCGTGCTGGACAAGGCAGTTACTCTTGCAAGCTCATTCGTTATTTCGGTTCCGGAACTTGTGATTGCGATCGGCCTGCTCGCGTTGGTAGTTCGCTGGCGAATCTTGCCCGTGGGCGGAATGATGTCGGCCGACTCCGAAACGCTCTCGATGCCGGCGAAATTGCAGGACGTCGCACGACACATGGCGCTGCCCCTCGTCGTTCTGGTGCTTTGCGAAACCGCCATCATCGTCAGGCACGTTCGCGCCAGTGTGCTTGAAGTGCTTGGTGCTCCATATATCCAATCCGCACGGGGCTTGGGCGTCAGCCAAGGCAGACTCCTTTTTCGCCACGTGCTTCCAATTGCCGCAAATCCAGCCATCTCGCTTCTCGGATTCTCGCTGGCCGGCCTGCTTAGCGGATCGCTGCTGGTCGAAGTGGTTTGCGGTTGGCCTGGCCTGGGTCCGCTGATTCTTGAGGCGACCTTATCGCGTGACTTATATCTCGTGATCGGAGGGATCATGTTCTCCGCGTTGTTTATGGTAGGCGGAAATCTTATCGCCGACGTGGTGCTCGTCGCTGTGGATCCGCGCATTCGCAAAGAGGGAGTGGATGCGCACTAAGGTTGCCGTTCTGATCGTCCTGCTTGCGGGCTTGCATCTGGTGCTGCTGCTGGCAGGCTTTTTCGCACCCTACGATCCCATCGTTCAGAACCGCGAGCAATCCTATGCTCCGCCAACCCGGTTACATTTTCGGGATGGCTCAGGCTGGCATCTTCGTCCGTTTGCTTATGCGTCAACGGTTGTGCTAGAGGGCGATCAAGAGGGAAGTTATCAGGAGGATCATAGCCGCGAATACACGGTTCGCTTCTTTGTAACTGGACCACGCGTTGAGTTACTCGGTATCTACCAGTCAAGTGTGCACCTATTCGGAGTGGACGGGCCGGGAAGGATCTTTCTCTTAGGAACCGACGCTTATGGCCGCGATGAATGGTCGCGACTGCTCTGCGGGGGCCAGATTTCCGTTGCCGCAGGAATCGCTGCGACCCTGATCACGTTGCTGTTTGGAAGTGCCGTCGGCATCGTTGCGGGATACTACGGGGGTTGGATCGATGAGGCGCTGATGGGCGCGAACGAGCTGTTTCTGTCGCTTCCATGGCTTTATTTCCTGCTGGGAGTGCGAGCATTCCTGCCGCTACATCTGAGTACGCTGCGTACATTCTTTCTGTTGACTGGTGTGATTGGGCTGATTGGCTGGGCTCGTCCTGCTCGACTGGTCAGGGGAGTTGTGCTCAGCTCGCGAAATCGAAACTACGTTCTAGCGGCTCGCGGCTTCGGCGCGTCTGATTTCTATCTCCTCCGGCGGCATATTCTGCCCGAAGTCTTTGGGTTGTTACTGACTCAGGCGGTATTACTCGTTCCGCGTTATATCGCCGCGGAAGTTACGCTTTCCTTCTTTGGTCTCGGAGTCAACGAGCCCGTAGCGAGCTGGGGAAACATGCTCAGCACGTTGCAGCAATATAGCGTATTAGTTTCTTATGGTTGGCTCCTCGCTCCGGCCTGCGCGCTGGTAGTTACTTCCGTACTCTATAGTGCTCTGGCTGAGGTGTTTCATTCCCGGTTAAAATCTCATTCAACCTAGAAAATTGTGTTCTGTGGGGTAAGGGGTCTTTAATGAAGCTGATCCGCCTAGCCCTACACGTGTGCCTGCTCGCGGGCGCATGTTTTGCTGCCGCGCCCGCTCCTGAAGCGGCTAAACCCGGCGAAGAACTTTCGCGCATGGCTGACGTCACCGGCCACTACGGCGGCCACCTGACAGTTGGGCAACGCTCTGAGCCGAAGACGCTTAATCCCGTGACCGCGACGGATGCAGTTTCACGCGAGGTCATCGGGCGTCTGATGGGCGATCTCATAGAGATCAACCGTTCGACGCAGCTGACGGAGCCGGCGCTCGCGAAATCGTGGAAGATTTCCGCCGACGGCTGCATGTTCACTCTGCAACTCCGCAAAGGAATGCGTTTCTCGGATGGGCACCCTTTCGATGCCGACGATGTGGTTTTCTCGTTCAACGTATACATGGACGAGGCGGTCGACTCTCCGCAGCGCGATCTGCTGATCATCGACGGCAAGCCCATCGTTGTGAGCAAACTCGATCAGTACACGGTGCGCTTTGTCTTGCCCCGACCTTATGCGGCCGCCGAAAGACTGTTTGACGGACTGGCTATGCTTCCGAAGCATTTGCTGGAAAAGCCTTACCACGATGGCCATTTCGCGCAGGCATGGTCGCTAAATGTGTCCCCAGCCGGGATCGCGGGATTGGGCCCGTTTCGGCTCAAGCAATATGTGCCGGGCCAACGCGTGGTTCTTGAGCGCAATCCTTATTACTGGAAGGTGGATCGCGAGAATCAACGGCTGCCTTATCTCGATGAACTCGTATTCCTGTTCGTGGGCACTGAGGATGCGCAAATCATGCGCTTTGAGGCGGGGGAGACGGACATCGTCAGCCGGCTCAGTTCGGACAACTATAGCTTGCTGGCACGCGAGAAGTCGCGAACTGGCTCACAGTTGGCGGATATGGGACCGGGTCTGGAATACAACTTTCTGTTGTTTAACCTGAACGATCTCGGCGGAAAAAAGCTCGATGAAGTTGCGGGAAAGCAGGCATGGTTCCGCGATTTGAAATTTCGTCAGGCAATCAATGCTGCGATCGATCGCCAATCAATCGTGCGGCTGGTCTACGGCTCGCACGGCGCGGCGCTGTGGGGCAATGTGGGGCCGGGAAATAAGTTGTGGGTCAATCAGACTCTCCCGCATCCTCAGCAGTCGGTCGAAAGCGCGCGCCAGTTGCTGAAATCAGGGGGATATTCGTGGAATGCCGCGGGCCAGTTGCTGGATTCCGGAGGTCGGCCCGTCGAATTCACGATCATCACCAGTTCGTCGAATAGCCAGCGCATGAAGATGGCGACGCTGCTGCAGGACGATCTTTCGCACCTGGGGATGCAGGTGCACGCGGTTCCGCTGGAATTTCGCGCCATGATCGATCGCGTTTTTCAGAGTTTCGATTATGACGCTGCGATCATGGGGCTGGGCGGCGGCGATGCGGATCCGAATCCGGAGATGAACGTCTGGACGTTTAATGGCACCTCGCATCTGTGGCACTTGAACGAGACCCAGCCAGCGACTGGGTGGGAGCGCGAACTCGATCAACTGATGCAGCAACAGATGGTCACGCTCGATTATGCCAAGCGCAAGCAGTTATATGATCGCGCCCAGCAACTGATCGCTGAGAATCTGCCTTTCATTTTTCTGGGGACGCCTGACATACTCGCTGGCGCGACTGCTCGGGTGGGCAATTTCCATCCAGCGGTGCTCGACCCGTACACGCTGTGGAATGCAGACGAGCTTTACTTGCGAGGTCCAGCGTTGGAGAACGCGGGGGTGCGATGAACGGAGCGGCGACCGGCCAGCAGAAGGAGAAGCCCGATCAGACGCCCGATAAACCGTCGGGTGCGCGTCCTTCTTCGCCTCGGTCTTCGCTGGCTCAAGCTTCGGATGAGAAGCTGATTGGGCGCTGCCTGAAAGGCGATCAAGAGGCATGGGCAGCCTTGATCGACAAATACAAGAACCTCATCTATTCAATCCCGGTCAAGCTTGGGATGCATCAGGATGCCGGCGACATTTTTCAGTCGGTCTGTGTCGACTTGCTTTCGGAGTTGCCGCTCCTTCGCGAGCATCGCGCCTTGCCAAAGTGGCTGATGCAAACCTGCTATCACAAGTGCCTTCGTCACCAGCGTGGCGCGGCGAGGTTGGTTGCGCTTCCGGAGGATGCGGAGGGCGAGAGTCAACTGCCCGGCGCGAGCGCCGACAATCTTCCGGAGCACTTGCTGCTGCAAATCGAGCAGGAACAGACACTGCGCGATGCCGTCTCGCACTTGCCGGAAAAGTGCGAGCGTATGGTGCGTTTGCTCTTTTTCGAATTCCCGCCGCGACCCTATGAAGCTGTCGCTGAGGAACTGGGCATGGCTACCGGATCAATCGGCGCGATCCGCGGCCGCTGCCTGGCCTATCTCAAGAAGCAACTGGAAAAGCGGGGTCTCTTTTAATGAGCGTGCAGGCCGTTCAAAAAACCGAGGCCGACGCAATGATCGAGCGCTTGCTAGCGCTTGATGATACCCCGAGCCGCGTGGAGTTGGTCAGGCAAAACCTCGCCGTGGTGTGGGATGAGATTGTCAACACGCTCACGGAAAGAGTGTGGCAGGAAGTTCGCATCGACACGAAGAACGCCAAGCGGCTCGCCGACGCAGCGCTCGATGTGGCAGAGACTCTTGCCAACTCAAGCCTGATGGCGCGGAGCTTGCGTGCGAAAGCAAATGCCCTTTATGCGCTCGATGAGCACATGGAAGCGGTTCATGTTCACGAGCAGGCGATAAGTCTGTTTGAAAAGACCGGCGAAGACACTGAGCTGGCGCGGACTTTGAGCGGATCGATCCAGTCGCTGTTATTGCTCGGACGCTACGATCAGGCGCTCGCGGCGGGCGAGCGAGCGGGTGCGATCTTCCGGCAGCAGGGAAATACTCGGCGGCTGGCGCGCGTCGAAATCAATATTGGAAATATTTATCATCGGCAAGATCGATTCAGCGAAGCGCTCGCATTCTACGAGCGCGCGTATGAGCAGATGCTGGCGCACGACGATGCCGAAGGCTTGGCGGCGGTTCTCAGCAACCTGTCGCTTTGCCACATCAGCCTCAACGATTTTCCCAAGGCATTAGAACTCCACCGGGTCGCGCGGCGGCACTGCGATCAGAAGAACATGCCGATTCTGGTGGCCTATGCCGACTACAACATTGCCTACTTATATTTCTTGCGCGGTGAGTACGGGCGCTCGATTCAGATGCTTCGCGATGCGGCGGTCAGCGCGAAGAAAGCGAACGACGCCTATCAGCTTGCGCTCTGTAATCTTGATCTTTCTGAAATCTATCTGGAACTTAACCTGAGTGCGGAGGCCGGCGAGCTCGGACGCGCGGCGAACGAAGCGTTCCACGATCTCGGTTTTGGCTATGAAGCGGCGAAGGCGTTGGGTTTTGCCGCCATCGCGGCCAGCCGCCAGGGACAGGCGTTTGAGGCGGTTAAGCTGTTTGCGCGAGCAAAAGAAATGTTTGTTCGCGACCAGAACCTAGTGTGGCCTTCGCTTCTCGATCTGTACGAAGCCCTCGTGCTTTTCACCGAGGGGCGTTTGTTTGAGGCGCGGAGGCTTTGCGTCTCCGCCCACGAATTCTTTCGAACTTCGTCGATGCGTGGGAAAGCTGTGTTGGCCGAGCTCTTGCTGGCGCGTATCGCCATACGCCTCGCCGATAACGGGCTCGCAAAACAGCATTGTCTCGCGGCTCTGAAAGACCTAGAAAGTCTGGACGCGCCGACCCTGCTCTATCAGGCGGAGTTCCTGCTGGGCGAAGTGGAACGCGCAACCGGAAACGAAGATGCGGCCTACGAGTCCTATTGCCGGGCGCGTGCTGCCGTCGAGCGCCTCCGCAGCAGCCTGCGCGGCGAAGAGTTGAAGATCGCCTTCTTCGAAAACAAACTTGAGGTGTATGAGAGCCTCGTCGATATTTGCCTGCGCCGCCAGAACAGTTTCGAAGAGGCGTTCGCCTATATTGAGCAAGCCAAATCGCGCACCCTGATCGATCTTCTGAACCAGCCGGTGCACGTTGCCACCGCCGTCGATCCTGGGCAAAGCGAGCTTGTACGGTCGATTCGCAACTTGCGCGAAGAGCTGAACTGGTACTACAACCTGATCGAGCGCGAACAACTGCGGCCGGAGGAGCGTTCGCAAGAGCGCGTGCAGCAGCTCGAACAACAGGCTCGCTCGCGCGAGGGCGACTTGATGCGGGCGATGAAAGAAGCGACGGTCGCGGAGGCGAATGAGGCCGGCCTACAGGTTCCTACGAGCATGTCGCTCGACGAGATAAGGGCGGCGCTTCCCGCGGACACGGCATTAGTTGAGTTTTTCTGCACGCACGGACGAAATATCGCCTGCGTCGTGACCCGCGAGAAACTTCATATTTGTCCCGTAACGGTGCAATCGCGCATCCAGAAGCTGCTGCAATTGTTGCAGTTTCAAATGGATAAATTTCGCCTCGATCCGCAGTATGTATCCACGTTCAGTCACGCGCTGCTCGCCTCAACGGAAGCGCACCTGAAGAGCCTCTATCAGGAGTTAGTCGCACCGATCCGGCACTTACTCAATGCGCGCCACCTGGTGTTTGTACAGCATGGACTACTTCACTATGTTCCGTTTCATGCTTTGCACGACGGTCAATCGTACTTAGTCGACCAATTCGCGATCTCGTATGCGCCGAGCGCCAGCATTTATGCGCATTGCCAGACCAAGGCGGTCAATACGGCAGGCGATTCTTTAATCCTCGGGGTTCCGGACGCCCGCACACCTGCGATCAGGGAAGAAGTGCATGCCCTTGCCCGGATTTTGCCAAACTCCAAATTGTTTCTCGGCGAAGAGGCAAGCGAGGCTGTGCTGCATACTTACGGGCCGCGATGTAAGTCGGTGCACATTGCGACGCACGGGTACTTTCGCCAGGACAACCCCATGTTTTCGTCGATCCGGCTGGGGACCTCGCATTTGAGCCTCTACGACATGGCTCACCTGCAACTGCCGGTTGACCTGGTGGTGCTGAGCGGGTGCGCCACCGGATTAAATGTGATCACGCCCGGAGATGAGCTGATGGGCCTGGTCCGCGGTCTTTTGCAGGCGGGAGCGCAATCGCTCGTTCTCAGCCTCTGGGATGTGCACGATGACAGCACGAAGGAGTTCATGATCGAGTTCTATAGTCGTCTGCAAACCGGGCTTTCGAAGGCGGAAGCAATGCGGGCTGCCTGCATCAGCCTGCGCGAGCGCCGTCCCCACCCCTATCATTGGGCTCCTTTCTTATTGATAGGAAAAGGGTAACGAGTTATTGAGTATTTTTTCGCTTCAACTGTATTTATTGAGCTGCTCGAGTCCCTTTTGTATCAGAGACGAGACAACTGAGTCAGTTGGATCTGGTTTTGAATCCCCCGAACAAGATAAGGAAGACAAATGCATTTCTCGGAACAATCCTGGGTTGATTTGGTACGAGGCGTCAGCCGCGGTGAATTCGGCGAAGACGTCAAGGCACATCTGGCGATGGGTTGTGCGACTTGTAAAACGGCTCAGGATTCCTGGGGTCGTGTGAGTAGATTTGCGGCTACCGAAGAGAGTTATACGCCGCCGGAAAACCTGGTTCGTCTGGTGAAATTGGGGTTTGCCGGGAAAGTCGCGCAGCAGCCTCGCAAATGGACGATCGCCAACCTCATGTTCGACAGCTTCGCGCAGCCTCTGCGGGCGGGAGTTCGCAGCGGCGCCCTGAGGGTTTGGCAGGTTATCTATGAAGCGGAAGGTTTGACGGTGGACTTGCATTTCGGCCGTCGCAGCCAATCTAAGGAAGTGCATATTGTCGGCCAGGTGTTTGACAGAAAAGCCGCGCAAGCCCTGCAGGACAACGCAACGGTTGAGTTGTCGACAGAGCACGAACAACTTGTAGCCGCCGCCGCTATCAGCGGTTTGGGAGAGTTTCACCTTGAGTTCGAGGCACGGGATCATCTTTGGCTTTCGGTTAAGTCGGCGGGCCGCAATACCGTGCGGATTTCGCTGGCCAACCCACAATAATGGTAACTGCTAATGACTTACCAAAGGCATCAGCACACGTTACTGCCGAGAGAGTACCGCTGTAAGTGGCAAGTATCAACGTTGCACTCTAAACTTGTAGTCGTGGATGAAGTCCAAATGGGGAAAACAATGAGTGAACTTAAGTCGTATCTGGGTAATCGTCGCGCGGGTGTGGTCGCGTGCCTTCTGTTACTGGTGGTTACTGCGTTCTGCGCTCCTTCAGCGGAGGCACAAACTCGCCTGATCGTGCGCGACTCGCTAGGCTTGCCTGCCCTGAACTTGACCTGCCTGTTGGCGGGCTGCAAGGTAGTCGGCGGACTCGGCGATCCCAACGGCCAGTTATTCCTGGTGACTCTCCCCGCGATTCTGAACCCGGTAACTAGCCTTCTGAAACTGAGCCTCGACCTCGGCATCCTCGACGTAGAAGTGGATCAGGTTGTAACTGCTGTGCCGGCGTATGCCACCAATGATCCCAATTACTTGACGGATGAAACGCCGACGCCTTATTACGGCGCTACCGTGTGGCACGGCTACTTGGCGCAGCCTGGTAACGAATTAGTGCGAACCCCGCAAGCGCAAGCGACATTTAACGTGACGGGAGCGGGAGCGACAGTCGCCGTTATCGATACCGGTGTCGATCCCAACAACGCGGTGTTAAAAAGCGTCCTGGTCAACGGTTACGACTTTACCCGCAATGTCAGCGGCGGTTCGGAGATGAGTGACGTTCAGGCTAGCCCCAACCTTAGCCAAGCGCAGAGCGCCACGCTGAGCCAGCGTACGGTGGCGGTGCTTGATCAGCGCACGGTCGCTGTGCTCGATGGCGGCTCCTATTCAGATTTTGGACATGGAACGATGACCGCCGGTATCGTGCATCTGGTCGCACCGCAGGCAAAGATCATGCCGCTCAAGGCTTTTTCAGCCAATGGAACGGCTTATGACTCGGACATTCTGCGCGCTATCTACTATGCCGTGAGCCATGGCGCCAATGTGATGAGCATGAGCTTCGATTATCCGAGTTACTCGGCGGAACTTGCGACGGCGATCAAGTATTCGAACAGCAAGGGAGTTGTTTCCGTCGCCTCGGCTGGGAACAGCGGCGAAGATACGATGGTTTATCCGGGCGGGTTACCGGGAGTTATCGATGTTGCGTCGACTTCGAACAGCGACGTCCAGTCTACCTTCTCGAATTATGGCGTGCCGCCGGTGTGGATGGCTGCCCCTGGAGAAGGCGTGATGACGACTTACCCATGGGGAACCTGGGCAGCGGGCTGGGGAACGTCATTCAGTACGCCGTTCGTCGCTGGAACGGCGGCACTGATGATGGGGTCGAACAGTAACTGCCCGAGCTGGATGGTTCCGACGGGCTTAGCGAACGCTGACTACATCGGCAATGTGAATATGGGATACGGACGGCTGGACACTTACAAGGCGCTCCAGGCGTGCAACCTGTTATAGACGCGAGCGAGGGAGCGAGTCGAAGACGTTATGGCGGGACCTTCGAACCCGGTCGTCGATGTTTCCGGGCTGATGCTTCGCATCAAGGAACTGGAAGAGCAGCAGCTTGCTTTTCGCAATTCTCTGGTTTGCGCCTTTAACCAGATGCTGGACCTGAAAGACATCAACACCGGCGTGCACAGCACGCGCCTGGCAGAATGGGCGCTGCGCGTAGCCCGGAAGATGGACATGCCGGAAGACCGGCTCTATCAGGTTGAAGTCGCCGCCTTGCTGCATGACGTGGGAAAGATTGGCGTGCCCGACGCCATTCTGAAGAAAGCGGGTCCGCTGACGATCGAAGAACGCGCTCTCATCAATCGCCATCCGGAATACAGCTGGTCGATTCTGCGACTGTTTCCGGGGCTCGAAGAAGCGAGCCTCTACGCTTTGCATCATCACGAGAGCATCGACGGGACGGGCTATCCGGCGGGGCTGAAAGGTAGCGACATTCCGCTGGTTTCGCGAATCATTTGCGTGATCGATGCGTTCGACGCGATGGTTTCGAATCGCTGCTATCGGCAAGGCCTGCCGCATCCAGAAGCCATCGGACGTTTGATCCGCAGCAGTGGAACTCAGTTTGACTCTGACGTGTTGCAGGTATTTATTCCTATCGCTGAGCAGGAAGCGGCCGATGTGTTTGCGGCCGCTGGAACTAGCATGTCGGCCGTGCTCTAGGCGAGCGTCCCGGCATCCTCATCGCTTCTCCTTTTCGCATCGTCACTGCTTGCTTGTTTTTCCAGATCGCGATCCCACTTTGGCTGTGGTACGACGGTTGGTTCGGTTCTTGCCGATTGCGCGCAGCAGGGCTGCGATCAGAGCGGGGCCGCGCCGCTGAAGTTCTTCCTCATGGTGCAAGGAAAGCTCGCGCAATATTGTTTCGCCTTTCTTCGTTAAGGAAAGCCATACCGCACGGCGATCCTCCTGCATACGATGGCGCCGGACGTAGCCGCCGGCAGCCAGCCTGTTCACCAATTCGACCGTGCTGTGATGTTGAATCTGAAGGCGATCGGCTAATTCTCTGATTAGCGGCCGCGTTCTGGCCGGCAGTCCTTTCAAAGCGAGCATAAGCTGATGCTGGCGCGGCTCAATGCCGACCAGGTGGGCAGCTTGCTCGCTGAAGTGAAGAAAGCGACGGATCTGATAGCGCAGATCCGCCAACGCTTGGTAGTCAGCCTGAGTAACAGACCGTTTCATACGAAAAGTATATCGTAAAAAGTATATCGTAATACGATATAATAATTGTTGTGAAAGCAGAATTTCATGATGACGCCGCGACCGTTGGGAAACTGCGTCACGGTCGCAACGACGAGTTGAGGGATTTCACCACGACGTGGCGGGTCATTCCCATATCGCTGTTGGCTATTTTCATTGGCGCGATCTGCGCTTTCGTGGCGCTGATTTTGCTGCGCCTCATCGGTTTATTTACCAACCTGTTCTACTTTGGGCGTTGGAACACGGCGCTGGTTTCGCCTGCCGGCAATCATCTTGGCATCTACAGCCTGTTCGTCCCTATCGCCGGCGCGCTGATCGTCGGCATCATGGCGCGATATGGGTCGGAGCGCATACGAGGCCACGGTATTCCCGAAGCGCTCGAGTCGATTCTCTTGAATGGCAGCCGGATTGAGCCGAAGGTTGCGCTTCTCAAGCCGGTTTCCGCCGCCATCTCGATCGGATCGGGCGGCCCGTTTGGAGCGGAAGGCCCGATCATTATGACGGGCGGGGCGGTTGGGTCGATGATAGCGCAGTTGTTCCATCTCACGAGCGCCGAACGCAAGACGCTCCTGGTGGCGGGCGCAGCGGGAGGAATGTCGGCCACTTTTGCCGCGCCTGTCGCGGCCGTGCTGCTGGCAGTTGAGTTATTGCTTTTCGAGTGGAAGCCACGCAGCCTCATTCCGGTGGCCTTGGCGAGTGCGATGGCTGCGGTACTGCGTAGATATATCTTGGGCTTCGGCCCGCTGTTCCCGGTGCCGGTTCATCCTTTATTCATTGGACCAAAAGCGCTGCTCGCCTGCGTGCTGGTTGGCCTTTTGGGGGGCGCGCTCGCGGCGCTGCTGTCACTTTCGGTGTATGCGGCGGAAGATGCCTTTCAGCGCCTGAAAATTCACTGGATGTGGTGGCCGGCAATTGGCGGTCTCGCCATCGGTCTGGGAGGCCTGATTTTTCCGCAGGCGTTGGGCGTCGGCTACGACACGATTGGCGCGCTGCTTGCGGGCAGCGTCACCACGAAGGTCATCCTTGGGGTGCTGTTGGTGAAGTGGTTTATCTGGGCGGTTTCGCTCGGCTCCGGAACATCGGGCGGCGTGCTCGCGCCGCTCTTGATGATGGGTGGCGCTCTGGGCGGCCTGGAAGCGATGTTTCTTCCTCCTGAGGGAGCGGGCTTCTGGCCGCTAATCAGCATGGGGGCGGTCCTGGCGGGCGCTCTGGGCGTTCCTTTTACCAGTATCATTTTTGCTTTTGAGTTGACGCATGACGCCAGTGTTTTCTTGCCGTTATTGATCAGTGGCCTGGTTGCATATGGCTTCACCGTTCTGACGCTGCGCCGCTCGATCTTGACCGAGAAAGTTGCCCGGCGCGGGTATCATCTCAGCCGCGAGTATGCTGTCGATCCGCTGGAGATTCTATTTGTGCGCGAGGTCATGCGCACCAAAGTTGCGGTGCTGCCGGCCACCAGCACGCTGGGCGAAATATGGAATTCGTTGCGTGTGGAGCACCGCCAGGAGCAGCGCCTGCTGCCGGTCGTCGATGCGGAAGGCCAACTGGTCGGCGTCGTCACGCGCGGGGACATCAACCGGCGTATGGAGCAGAATGGCGATGCCGCCCTCGATCATCCACTGGGCGATTTGGTTCACGCGAGCACGGTCGAGGCCCATCCGGACGAACCGCTGCGCGTTGTTGTCTATCGCATGGTGGAGAAAAACTGCACGCGAATGCCGGTAGTCGAGCGTGGGACGAGAAAGTTTCTAGGGTTGGTGTCGCTGAACGATTTGCTCAAGGCGCGGTCGAGGCATCTCGAGGAAGAGAGCCGCCGCGAGCGAAGTCTGAAATTCAAGTGGTTTGTGCCGGAAAGAGGGGTAAAACGGCCCGTGTGACGTGCCGGCAGATGATCGGCGCGGCGCGAGTCAGTGGTACTTATCGTGAAAACGATCGAGTTCGGCGCTGTCGTCGGATGCCAATTCTACAGGCTCCCAGATCTCCTGAATCGGAGAAGTGATAATCGGGAGGGTGTAATCGGGATGGTGAAACTCGAGGTGCATTCCGCGGCCGATAAAGCGCAGCTTCAGCATCGAACCGCCCCATGTCGAGCCGGCAATTGTGACCTGCACTGGCTGCGGACAATATTGCGGATGGCCGGAGATCAGGGCCGCGCCTTCCCCCAAAAACTGAGCGGTGTAGTGGTGATGCTGAGTGCGAATCTGTAGCACCGTGTCGGGCGCCAGAGCTTCCAGAAACACACCTCCCTCAATCTCGGACCGAACGATATTCCGATTCACTCCATCGCTCAGGTTGGGATGAGGCGTAAACACTCATTTACTGTATCTGAAGTCTCGTTTCCCGTCACAATGTATTTAGGGCTGGTTCGCCACTCCAAAGGTCGTCCAGGCACCTGCCCTCATGTCACGCTGGAGGCCGCTCTGCCAGGCGAACTCAGGGTGAGCGCGAAGGTGGTCGGCGGCCTTAAAATCCACGCCGCAGGCATGGCCGGCGGCGGCCGCGAGGCTCATTTCAGCGATCATGTGGGCGTCGGCAGCCTTGTTCTGCACCGCTCCGGCCATGCCGAAAGGCGGCTGCCAGGAGCCGCTGCCGCGCGGCGAAAGGTCGATGTGGCCGTCCAGCGTGCGCTCGTCTGGATCCTCTTTCCTCTCATAGGTATCGAAATGATCGGCCAGGAAGCGCTCGGCCGCGGCCACGTCGATTTTGCCCTTGTTCTCGGCCATAAGCTGTTCCCAGCGCAGGTGCCGGGCATTGGAGCTCTCGCTCATATCGTGAGGATCGAAGTCGGTCTCCTCGCGAATCAGTTTCTCGTTAATAGGGAAATTCGAGCCCACAAAATAGCCGTCGTTCTTCCGCTCCAGGGTGACGTTCTTGAGACCTAGTTCGAGGCGGCCGATTTCGTTGCGACCGATGTCGGCGACCAGCCAGGTATTGGCGTAGCCTCCGTTGTTGCCATCTTTCATGATGCGGACAAAATCGTCGATCGAGGTGGAATATTGTGCTGCCTTGCGAGCCCGCACGAATTCCGGAATGGCCGTCTCGTCATACCCCGAGAAATGGCCGATTGTTGTTTCGGTGATGACGATGCCGGCCGAGTTCATGACGAAATCGTCGGCGCTGTGGATGACTCCCGGCAGGCCGTCCATGAGCATGCGCTTGCCCTTGGCCGGAACAATGTCGTAGATGATCGTCCAGCGTTCGCCGTCCAAGTACTCCGTCCAATCGTTGTGGGCAATCACGACTTTGCCGTCGTTGGTATAGCTGCCCGTCGCTACGAAGGCGCTGCAATGTTCCGCCACAGACGCTGAAGCCGTCGACTTGTTTCCGTGCGCCTGGTCATATTCCTTGACGTAGTATTCCCATTCTTCGGCGGCATTCAGAGCGACTACATCCCATAGATCGATCTTCGTGCCGGTGCCGTGAGCGTTGAGTCCGTCGACGATGCCTTGCATCTCGTCGCGATACTCCTGTTCAATGTGCGGCCACATCATGTTCTGGGCGGCATCGCGGAAAAACTGCCAGTCTTTCTGGTTTTCATGGGTTACTTCGAGCATCGTGACTTTGATCGTGTCTTCGATCTCGGGAGCCAGCAGATAGCCATTCTGAAAGCCGATTTCGTGCGGCGTGCCCTCTAGATGGACGAATGTCCAGCCGTTCTTTGGCGGACGCCGGAAAGCGTTCTTCAGCTCGGCGTCGGGCGCGCCGGCCTGGGGAGAAGCCGCAGGGGAAGATGAGAATGAGGCGATTGGCGTCACCAGCAGGGCCAGAAGAATTAAGAGCGATTGGCGCATGCATACTCCTAGAACCAGAATTTGGGCATTTTAGCAGAGTTCATCGCGAACCCAGCGTGGTTGCGCCGAACCGTATGCCGCAGTTTATGAAACCGGTAACCACTGGGGGGCACGAAGGCACACGAACGGAAATAAACCAATCGGAGGTGATTAGCGAGCGAGCGAATCGACCGACTGTCGCTGTTCGCGCATCTGTTCCAGAAAAGTCTCGACCGGCACCTGATACTTGTGGCGGAACAGATCAACCAGCGCGTCTTCGCTGCGCACTGCGCCTGCTGCAGACACCTGATTTGCTGAAGCCTGGGCGGCAGCGGCTGGGGAGCGGGTTACGGCAACATGGCTCGAAGCCGCGCTATCTTCGGGAGACGAGCGGTCCATACCGTCCGGCAAGACGTAAACCTCGGGAGAGGTTCCACCGCTGGCGCGCAGGATCGAGATCATGCGCCGCACCCGATCCTGTTGCTCGTTGGTGATTTGAAAGAACTCCACTCCCATGCCGAATTCCGGATGCGCCACCAGCACAACGCCTTCCGACCGCACCTCGATGTCCGCCATTTTGGTCGAAAGCGTGACTCTTGTGCCTCGAGGAAAGGGCGAGTTGGTGGTCAGATAACAGCCGCCAAGACTGAGATCGGTGAGCCTGCAGTTGACCGGCGGGTCGTCCTGGTCGGGCTCGGGAAGCTGGCTGCCCAACCACTGTCGAAGGGCACTGCGCTGCTCGTCGGTGGGATCTTTGAAGCGGACGCCTGCCTGATCGCCCGTGCCTTCCCAGGCCAACTCCCCATAGATATCGAGCTTCTGGGGCATGCCGGGCAATTGCAGGGAGAAGCGCAGGGCGCCCTCTTTAGGCACGGGTCCAGAGAACTTAATCGCCATTCCGCCTTCGCAGAGATCGATGGTCTTAGCTGTGTATAAAGACTTTCCGTAGGATTCCACCGTGATCTGAATCGGAATTCGCAACTGGGAGCGGCGCTCTCGCTTCATCAGGGCACGGACCGCGCGAAAACTTGCTTTGGCACGCTCGACGGCCAGCGGCTTGTGCAGGACGAAATGCGCTCCCATCCCAAAGCCGCCCTTCAGGCCGACCTCGGACTCGACCAGCACGATGGCCAGAGCCTGTTTATTAACCGGGCTGGCTTTCGCGCCGCGGAAAACACCGGTTGCCTCCGCCGCATTCGCGCCGTCGACAATAATCGCCTCAAAGCGCTGGCGGGTGATTCGGCGCATGGCCTCGTCCGGAGCGGCGCAGTGCTCGATATCGATTTCCAAGTCGCTCAAAACACGACGCAGCACCCGCACCGTTTTGTCGTCAGAACTTAGTAGTAACGTCTTCAAGTTCATGGTTCCAATCACATGGTTCAAATCGCGATGTAAATCCGCAAGCCGGTTCGACTTCAAATCGCGCTGAAAATATCAGTGCGAAGACAAGCCGTTCAAAACTAACGATTCCTGCAAAACAACACTTCCAAGGTCAGTACAAAAACGCTCGCCGTCCTGAGTCTTTCGGAGAGGGGAGGCGGTGATTGTAACCAGCCCAGGCGCGGGAATTGAAAAAGGAATCTTCAGTCCCTCACCCCTGACTGGAACAGTCCCTGCCTGAACTCTAAGTCTAGGCAATTCTACGGTCAACGCAATGGCCCGATGCACTGGTTACCACAGTCACCTAAAAGGTTTTCGGCTGCTGGAAGGGAACCGGTTTTTCTCTTAGCCGTCCCCTTTGGTCTCGTCCGCGGGGGTTTTGGAGGAAGCCCCTGCTTGGCGACGGCTCCATTGGATCATAGGCACATCCATTTATTCATATCGTTGCGGCGTCCGGTGCGACGGTTCGTGGGGTCCCGCAAGTGGCTGTGCCCAAAGGGGATATTAGAAAGGTGGTGCGATGCCCCACTTTTTTGTTGACGTGGCAACAGAAACCTATTATTATCAATAGCTTCCACGGGGCCGAGGGGCTAGAGTCTGTGGTGCAGTTTTCTTACTTACGCGTGAATCCCCTCCACCTTCGTTGGAATCAAATATCGTGGTGGCTTAACTAGGGTGTAAGTCCTTATCCCAATAGAGGGTACATTTTGATGGCAAAGCGACGAGGAAATCCGAACTGGGGCAAGCCTGAGCCGATCGGGCCTGTCATTCCCACGGTCACGGAGTTTGAGCAGGTCGTGCATGAGTATAAGCTCTCCCCCGACCAATATCTGCGGTCTACCCGCCTGCGAGAGTGGGCGCGCCGCAATAAGAATTCGAAGTACATCCCTGAGCCATTACTTGAAGCCTGGGGCTTTGAGATTGAGTCTACCCTGTAGGCGCAGGGGATCTGGTCTGAGGGGAAGGGTCGCCACGGCGGCCCTTTTCTATTTGCGGCGCAAGTTAAACTAGATTGGTTGAAATTCTGCTCTGGCGGGGCGGTGGTCCATGACACCTAATTCACCATTTACCGATGTCCCGACTGCGATCGAAGAGATTCGCGCTGGTCGCATGATCGTCGTGGTCGACGATGAGGATCGCGAAAACGAAGGCGACCTGACCCTGGCGGCTGAGAAAGTTACTCCCGAAGCCATAAACTTCATGGCGAAGTTCGGCCGTGGCCTCGTCTGCCTCGCCATGACCGAGGAGCGGCTGGAGCACCTCCGCATCGGGCCGATGACCAGCGAAAACACCTCGCAGTACGGCACGGCTTTTTGCGAAGCGATTGATGCCCGCGCCGGCGTGACCACCGGAATCTCGGCGCACGATCGGGCCCACACGATTAAGGTGGCAATTGATCCCGCTACGCGTCCGGCCGACCTTGCTCGCCCTGGCCACATGTTCCCGCTGCGCGCGCGCAAAGGTGGAGTGCTGGTCCGGGCTGGCCAAACTGAGGCTTCTGTCGATCTGGCGAGGCTGGCTGGCATGGTTCCGGCCGGTATCATCTGCGAGATCATGAAGGACGATGGCACGATGGCGCGCGTGCCGGACCTCACTGAATTCTGCCGCACCCACGCCATGAAGATGCTGACGGTGGCCGAGTTGATCCGGTATCGGATGCAACATGAGCGCTACGTGCATCGCGTCGGCGAGTCGCTGGTGGAAACCAAGCACGGAGATTTCCGCCTGATCGCCTACGAGAGCGAAGTGGAAGGTGGCGAGTCGCACATGGCACTCGTCCGCGGCGATATCAGTGATTCGTCGGAGCCGGTTCTGGTCCGCATGCACGCGCATTGCCTGCTGGGCGACGTGTTTGGGGCGACGGGCTGTGATTGCCATCTGACGCTGGAGGCATCGCTCAAAGCCATCGCCGAGGAAGATCGCGGAGCGCTGATCTATTTGCACCAGACATCCAAAGGCTTCACCGCGGAAAAAATTGGCGACCAGTCTTTCCTGACGTTCCATCGCGAACGCCGTTTACCGTCGCTGCCAGAAAGCGAGAGGAAGATTCATCGTGAGATCGGCCTGGGGGCGCAGATTTTGTCGGACTTGAATTTGAAGAGGATACGACTGTTAACCAATCACCCAAGAAGGGTAGCGGCGCTGGAAGGATTCGATATTGAAATCGTGGAGCAGATTCCGGTGAAGCTGACAAAAAGCCGCCAGTAAGAACGTGCTGGACCGGTTCGATTGCGGCGGCGCGCTAGAAAGGCTTCCGCGGAGTAATCTCCTCATCCTTGATAAAAAATTGCGCTGAACATACTGCCGATCCACAGATCGTCGGCAGTAATCCTGCCATCTGTTTTCGTGTAATCAGACCCAGCGTCCCGCATGACGGGCATGAAAGCACGGCCCAATAAGGATCTTCCCGCTCTCCGACTTCGCCAGCGTTTTCCAGCACAAACACGGTACCGGGTTCCATCTGTTCGGGAATCCACTCACTGAGAATGCTCAATTCGCCGATCATCATGTGCCTCCCGCCTTTCGTTTATGCTTCGATTCGCTCTGCTTGTTTACGCTCTCTGCCGCCGCCGCAAGAATCGAACATTTTCTGAAGCTGTAGCTTTTTTGCGCGACTCCACTTCCGCCCGCACCCGTCGTACCTCGTCGCTGAGACAGATATCGAACATCGCCTGCCGTGCATTCTTCAACAGATCGACGACTTGCCGCGCCGAGGTGCGCAAATAAAGATGAGTGCCATCGGTGAGCAGGTGATACTCCGAGGACGCTCCGACCGTCGCGGCCAAGCTGGTGCCAAATTCCTGCTGTAGAAACCGGATTACTTTGCGCATGCGCTGTAGCGAGAAGCCGCGCTGGCGCAACTGGCAGATGACCGCGACGGTGAGCAGGTCGTCCCAGTTATAGATGCGGCGATGTCCCTGGCGAGCGGGCGTGACGATGCTTCGTTCATCCCACCATTGCAGCTGACGGGCGGTAATTCCGGTCAGCGCGATCACGTCATTTGAGGTGAACTGTCGTTGCATTGGAGGCGAATTCTGTTTCAAGCAAAAAGCTATCGAAATGTTTGAAACATTCTAGGCGGCAACGGCACAAATAAAACTATCTTTAGTGAGGCAACGTAGTGACTACAAGGGTACGTAGGTGTATCGGAGTCCCACGCTAGTCCCAGCGCCCCTACGCTCAGGATTTCGCAACGCGCCGGAACCATGCCGGTGTGCCGTCCTGCCGGGAAATCAGGGGCGCGGGAGTTTGTATGTTGCCGCCACTGGCATTACCATGAATCGCAGACAAATTCTTCCCCAGGGGCTATGGAATTGATAATTGAAAAAGTGCGTTCGCGCTTCCTCCTGCCAGTGTGTCTTTTACTGCTGTTGGCATCACCAACCTTCTCGCAGCAGAGAGAGGATCGCAAGACGGATTCGACGCAGAAGAATGCGGGCAAGGTTACCGCCGCGAACGACGACAAAGACAGCGCTAAAGATAAAGATGACGATGGCGATCCGCTCTTCCGCGGCATGAAATACCGTTCCATCGGGCCTTTTCGGGGTGGGCGCTCTCTAACCGCAGCCGGGATTCCGGGCGATCCGTCGACTTACTATTTCGGAGCCACCGGCGGCGGGGTTTGGAAATCGACGGATGGAGCGAACACATGGTCTCCGGTTTTCGACAAAGCCGGAGCGCCGTCGATCGGCAGCATCGCGATTGCCGCGTCCGATCCGAACGTCGTCTATGCGGGTACTGGAGAGGCTTGCATTCGCGGAAATATTGGTCAAGGTGACGGGGTTTGGAAGACGGTCGATGCGGGCAAGACGTGGAAGAATGTCGGCCTGAAGGATTCGCGGGCGATCGGCAAAGTGATTGTCAATCCGCGCAATCCCGATATAGTTTTTGTCGCCGCGCTCGGTCACCCCTATGGCCCGAACGCCGAGCGCGGAGTTTTCCGCACGCTCGATGGCGGCAAGACCTGGGACAAGGTTCTATTCAAAGATGAGAATACGGGAGCGATTGATGTTGCTTTCGACCCTGAAAACGCCAACATTCTATTTGCCTCGCTCTGGGAATCTCGCCGCACGCCATGGACGCTTTCCAGCGGAGGCCCGGGCAGCGGTATTTATCGCTCGAACGATAGCGGCGACACCTGGAAAAAACTTGATGAGCATGGCCTTCCTCCGGGACCGTATGGTCGCATTGGCCTGGCGGTCGGCGCAAATTCCGATCGCGTTTACGCTTTGATCGAAGCCAAAGAGGGCGGACTTTACCGCTCCGACGACGGTGGCGACACCTGGGATCTGGTAAATGGCAGTCACGGACTCGTGCAGCGCGCTTGGTATTACATGCACGTGATCGCCGATCCCCAGGATGCGAATACGGTTTACGTGGCCGACGTGGAGTTCTTCAAGTCGACCGACGGCGGCCGCAACTTCAATAAAATAAAAGTTCCGCACGGAGACAATCACGGCCTGTGGATCGATCCGAAAAATACGAAGCGCATGATCGCCTCGGACGACGGGGGCGTCACGGTCAGTCTCGATGGCGGCAAGTCGTGGACGCGCGAAGACAATCAGCCGACCGCGCAGTTCTACCACGTAATTACCGACACGCGGACGCCCTACTACGTTTACGGCTCGCAGCAAGATAACTCGACGGTTGCCATCGCGAGCCGCAGCGATGACGGC
>JGI12635J15846_10001138_pt1 | contig 23253 bp, 19 predicted proteins | sample BlaSpr_A8_OM2_M2_FD_15846 | JGI IMG/M metagenome (IMG submission 15846) | reverse complement strand
TCGTAGAGTTCGTCGGGGATCGTTTGCAGACCCGCCATTAACATCAGCATCACGACCGGGGTCACATGCCACGCGTCAACCAGGATCACTGTGAACGTCGCGAGCGGACTGCGCGGGCTGAGCCACGGGAGTGCGTGCATCCCGGCCATTGCGAGGGCGCCGTTCAGGTACCCGCGCGGCAAAAAGATATAGCGTGCGAGAGTAAGGATGACGATTTCTGGGATCGCGAACGGCAGTATCGCGGCGGTTTCAATCAATGCCGAGCGACTGCGCCGCGCGGTCAGCATCAAGGCCAGCGCGAGTCCGAGAACAAATTCGACGATGACGCTTCCGAATGGCACCAGCAGGTTGTTCCCGAGTGCGCGCCAAAACATCGAATCGTCGAAAAGAATTCTGTAGTTGGCAAGCGAAGGACCGTGATGATCGAACGACAGAAGCAGTCCGTTCAACGCGGGCAGCAGCAGCATCGCGATCATGAAGATGCACGGCACCACGACGAAGACCGTGCGAAGCCTCTTTGAGGCGGCGTTCACAGTTGTGAACCTGGAGCGGATTCCGCACAGACGCATCGATCCGCGGCGTTGAGGACGTTCGACGCGATTGCCGAAGTTGGCACGGCGTCATCGAACAGTACCGCGCGAATCGCACGCCGCCATTGATCGCTCAGGTCGGAGTAGCAATCGACTGTCGGACGGGCTCGCACATAAGGACGCATCGCGGTGTAGCCGGCATAAAGCTGCGCGTCTTCGCTACCGGGCGCCGGCGGCACACTCCCGTACCAGCCGAGCTCGCGGCTCAACTTCGCTTGCGTGTCAGCCGTTAAAAGATACTGAATGAATTCTGCGGCGAGCTTCGGATGAGGTGCGGAATTCGGAATCGCAAGGTAGCCGCCGCCGAGCGCGGTGGCTCTGCCGTCGGGTCCCGCCGGTATGGCGGCGCTCAGATTCACGTTGGGGGCGAGGCCTTTCGCGTGCAGATAGCCCATCGCGAACGGCCAGTTGAAATGTATCCAGACCGAGCCGCGAGCCTGCGCTTCGAGCACCGACATCTCGCGAAAAACCGCGGACTCGTCGTTCAAGTTGGGCGCGAGTTGTTGCAGAAAGTCCAGCGCTCGGATCGAGCCGGGCGCATCCGGCGTGCATTCGTTGCCGCCCGCGGTCCATATGAAAGGCATCACGTCGCAGATCGCGCCTTCATAACGCGCGCCCTTCAGCGCCAGCTTGCCGGGATGATCGCGCGCGAAACGCTCGAGCTCGTTCCAGGTCGCGGGCGGATTTGGGACCTCGACGTGATTGTAAATCATCGCCTGCCACATCAGCCGATGCGGAACAAAGTAGAGCCGGCGATCGATAGTCGCGGCATCCCAGGCTTCTTTGGAAAACAGCGGCCGCGCAGATGGTGACACCACGGCGTCGAGCGGCTGCGCATATCCATGAGCCTCGCCGAGCGTCGCGAGATCCAGTTCAACCAGGTCGAGCGCTCCATGACTCCCCGCTTGAACTCGCATCGCTTGCAGTATGTCGGAGTAGGTTTGCGCGAGCACCTTCACATGCACGTGGTGCTGCGATTCGAAGTCGCTCACGAACGAGCCATAGCGCGCGGCTTCGTCGGGGAAAACTGCAAGCGCGATGTTGAGCTGATCAGGCGGCGGTGAACCTTGGCAACCGGCAAGAAGTATCAACAGCAAGGGGGTCGATCTGCACAGTAGATGCACGGCTCGCATCGCCTTCATCGATCAATGCCCGGATCGATGTTCAGCAGGACCTTTGGCCGGCATGAGATTGTGGGCGGTGTTGACCAGCGAGACGTGGGTAAAAGCTTGCGGAAAATTTCCGAGCTGCCGGCGAAGCACGGGATCGTATTCCTCGGAAAGCAGGCCAACGTCGTTGCGCAGACTGAGCAGACGCTCAAACAGACTGCGCGCCTCCGCCGTGCGGCCGGCCATCGCGTAGTTGTCGGCGAGCCAGAACGTACACGGCAAGAACGCACCCTCGCCCGGCGGCAGTCCATCGACGCCAGTCTCAGTCGGGTATCTGAGCACCAGTCCTTTGTACATAAGCTCGCGCTCGATTGCGCTGACAGTCGACATCACGCGCGGATCGTGGGCGGGCAGAAACCCGACCATCGGAATCATCAGTAATGACGCGTCGAGAGATTTCGAGCCGTAGTATTGGACGAAGGCGTTGCGTTGCGGGTCGAAGCCGCGGCTGCAAACGTCGCGATGAATCTCGTCGCGCAGCGCAATCCAGCGATCGACCGGACCCTCGCCAAAACCCTTACGCACTTCCTTTACCGATCGATCGACCGCCACCCACGCCATCACCTTCGAGTGTGTGAAATCGCGGCGCGGCCCGCGCACCTCCCAGATTCCCTCGTCAGGTTGCTTCCAGCCCGACTCGAGGAAATCCATCAGCGCGGTCTGAAGCCGCCAGGCATCCTCGTTNCNTTCCAGGTTGTACTTGCGCGCGACGTGCAGCGTGTCGATCACTTCGCCATACACATCGAGCTGAAACTGCTGATGCGCGGCGTTGCCGATACGCACCGGAGCGCTGTTCTCATAGCCAGGCAGCCACGGAAGTTCCACCTCAGTGAGCATTCGCTCGCCGCCGACTCCGTACATGATCTGAGTATCTTGCGGATGGCCTGCTATTGCTCTGAGTAGCCATTCGCGCCACGCACGCGCCTCATCCGTATAGCCAGAAATCAATAGTGCGTAGAGGGTGAAAGTAGAATCGCGCAGCCAGCAAAATCGATAGTCCCAATTGCGCGGACCGCCGAGAGCCTCGGGCAGAGAGGTGGTCGGCGCCGCGAGGATACCGCCGGTGGGCCTATATGTGAGCGCCTTCAGCGTGATCAGCGATCGCATTACTGGATCGCGCCATTCGCCCGGGCAAGTGCAGCGGCCAGCCCATTCGCGCCATCGTTCTTCGGTCGTCGACAGCTGCTGGATTGGGTCCGCATCGCGCGGCTCATCCTCGTGCGAAGGATACGCGGTCAACTTGAACGTCTCCGATTGGCCTTCGCTGATAGTGAACTCGCCGATGGTAGTATAGTCCTTGCTGGTCAGGGGAATCGCAGTTCGGAACGCGATCGCATTCGGCCCCGAGACTGCGCTGAAGCCGTAGTCGCGTTTTCGCACCCACGGAATTGTATTTCCATAATCGAATCGGAAAATTACTTCGGTCCGCATCGGCACCTGCCCGCGGATGCCCTTGACGACTCGAATCAGATCGAATTGATCCGGCCGTTCAGCAATTGGCATGAAATCGACGACGGTCACGACGCCGCTTTCAGTCTCGAATTCGGTTTCGAGCAGCAGCGTATTCTCGCGATACTTCCGCCGGACTTGCTTGACCTCACCCTGCGGCGCCAGCAGCCAGCGCCCGTTTTCGTTGGTTCCGAGCAGCGCTGCGAAGCATGCGCCCGAATCAAAACGCGGGATGCATAGCCAGTCGATCGAACCCGTGCGGTCGACCAGCGCGGCGGTGCGCAGGTTTCCGATCAGCGCATAGTTCTCGATCGGGCTACTCAATTGAGCGCTCCTCCGATGGGGCCGCTATCTTTCGCCAACAGGATTGCGACGGCGACCGGCGGCATTTCGATCTCGGTGCCATCGATCCGAACTCCCGCTTTGGACGCGAGCGCTATCCGCAACCGAATCGCGTCGCGCGCGATCGGTATGCGTTGCGGAGTTGGCGCGAAGTTGCAAATCACCGCCGATTGGCCGCGGTTGAGGGTGATCCAGCGCGCCGCTTCGTCGAAACTAACCGCGTCGAGCTCGAATTGTCCATTCTCAAAATCCCGCACGCNGCGGCGAAGACTGATCAACTGTCGATACCATTCGAAAATCTCGCGATGCTCTCCGCGCTCGCGCTCATTCCAATCCAGCTTTGATCGCTCGAACGTTTCCGATGCCTGCGGGTCTGGAACCTCCGACACGTCGGCGACGAAAGCAGCGAATTCAGCTCTGCGGCCTTTGCGTACGGACTCCGCGAGCGCCGAGTCCTGATGATCGGTGAAATATTGGAACGGGCTCGACGCGTTCCACTCCTCGCCTTGAAACAGCATCGGAATGAACGGCGCGGCGAGGAGCAATGCCGCGGAAATCTTGAGTTGATCGATCGTCGCCAGATGCCCAAGACGCTCGCCGAGCGCGCGATTACCAATCTGATCATGATTCTGCGTGAACGCGACGAATCGATGCGCCGATAGTCCGAGCACCGGCCTGCCATGCCTGCGCCCCCGACTCTTCGAATATTTTCCATCGTACACGAAGCCGCGGGTAAGACATTTCGCGAGGTCCGCGAGCGTGCCGAAGTCTCCCAGGTAGCCGCTCGTCTCGCCAGTCAGAACGGTATGCAGCGCGTGATGAAAATCGTCGTTCCATTGCGCGTCCAGGCCGAAGCCGCCGGCCTCGCGCGACGTGACGATTCGCGGATCGTTGAGATCGCTCTCCGCGATCACCACCAGATGCCGCCCCACTTCGGCTTCGAGCTGGTGGACCTCCGCGCCCAGTTGCTCGAGAAAAGGAATCGCGGAGGCATCGAAAATTGCGTGAACCGCATCCAGCCGCAGCCCGTCGACGCGATAGTCGCGCAGCCACATCAACGCGTTGTCGCAAAAAAATCGCCGGACCTCGTCGCTCTCTCTATCGTCGAAGTTGACGGCGTCGCCCCACGGCGTGCGATAGCGGTCGGTAAAGTAAGGTCCGAACTTGGCGAGATAGTTCCCCTCCGGACCCAGATGATTGTAAACCACGTCGAGAATAACGCCGAGGCCGTGCCCGTGCGCCGCATCGACGAAGCTCTTCAACGCGTCGGGGCCGCCGTAGGAATGATGCGGTGCGAAAAGATCGACGCCGTCATAGCCCCATCCGCGCGCGCCGGAAAACTCGGCCACCGGCATCACCTCTAGGTGCGTGACGCCAAGATCGCGCAGATAGCCAAATCGCTCGGCGGCAGCGTCAAAGGTGCCCGCGGGAGTGAACGTGCCGATGTGGCATTCGTAAATGATCGCCGACGACAGCGGCGCGGGTTGCCAGCGATCATGACGCCATTCGAAACTCGAGTGATCGATGGGGCGCGAGAACTCATGCACGCCGTTAGGCTGATACGGCGAACGCGGATCCGGCAAGGGCGAGCCGCCATCGAGGCTGAAGGCATAGTCGGCGCGCGACAATTCAGGACTCAGATCGGCGCACCACCATCCGCCGCTCGTACGACGCATCTCGACGCGCCGATTTGCTGTCACCATCGCGACGCTTGCCGCCGACGGCGCCCACACGCTGCGCCGACTCACAGCTAGGTCCCTTCACGCGCGAGCAGCGCGACTGGAAATCGGCGCATCAGCTCGCCAGGTTTTATGCGCCTGGCGCGCAGCCGCTCCCCGGTCATGAGATTCGTCCACTCGCCGCGCGGAATTTCTATCTCTGTGTCGCGCCAATCGCCACCAAGTTTCGCCACCAGCCGCGGCACGATCGTCACGACCGATTGGCCGCGGATGAATGCGACGACGTGATCGCGACGCTCGCCACGAACTTCAAGCGGCTCGATTCCCGCTTGCGAGCCAAACCAATCGGGATGCCTCTTGCGCAGCGCGAGCGCCTGCCGGATCAGCCACAACTTGGGCATCCCCTCGTCGATACGCTTCATCACCTGTTCGGGCGTTGCGTTTCTGAGATCGGCGAGCAGTCGTCGCCGCAGATCGAAATCCTGCGGGCGCCGATTGTCGGGATCGACCAGCGCGAGATTCCACAGCTCCGTGCCCTGGTAGAAATCCGGCACGCCGGGCGCGGTGATTTTCAGCAGCGTTTGCGCGAGCGAATTAATCCGTCCCGGATAGATCACCGTGCCGACGAACTTGTCCAGCGCGTCGATGAAGCTCGAATCGCCGTAGATGCCCTCGATGAATTTCCGCACCGCGTCCTCGTACGCCGGCACCGGATCGGTCCACGAGGTATGGACCTTGGCTTCGCGCGCCGCCTTTTCCGCGTAGGCGAGCAGCCGCGATTTTTCGATCGGCCACGCGCCGGCCATCGACTGGTAGAGATGATATTCGAAATTCCGATCCGGCATGTCGCCGCTGCGATGACGCTCGTTTATCGCGGCGAATTCCATTACCGCGCGGCTCCATCGCTCAGGCTCCTCGGAGAGCAGGAAAAGCCGCGCCCGCACGTCCTCGCTGCGCTTGGTATCGTGGGTCGACGTCGCCAGCATGGTGTGCGGCCAATGACGGTGCATCCGGCGGCACCACGCGAGGAATTCCGAGGGCGTCACGCCGAAACAATCCGGATCGCCGCCTACTTCGTTGAGCGCGAGCATGCGGTTGAAGGAATAAAAGGCGGTGTCCTCGACCCCTTTGGCCATCACGGCGGCGGAAATCTGCTGAAATCGAAGGGCCAGCTCGGCGCCCATCTTTGCACCGGTTCGACACGACAGAATATCGCGTAGGAAGTCGAACAAGCGCGGGTCAAGGTCCGCGCGATATGCTTTGGCTGCCTCGATCGCCGCCGCGATCTGACAATCGTCTTCCGGACCGACTTCGTGCGGCTCGCGAACGTATGTCCGGTAAACCGGGATGCACGCCATCGCCGCGCGGATCACCTCGTGTGCATCGTGGCGGGTGTAGTCGCGGTAGAGGCGATCAGCTTCGCACAGATCCAGCAACATTGCGGTGAGCGTGTTGATCTCGCTGCCCAGCGTATCGCGCATCGCAAATTGCTTGCGCGCGCGAACCAGCGCCGCATAGTCGGCTGACTCGCCGGTGAACTCTCGATAGAAGTCCGTCAACGGCTGCTCGCCGGCGGGATCGACAAACAAGCGCCCCACGACATTCAGAAAGTCATAACCGGTGGTGCCCTCGATCGGCCACGACTCACGCAGCCTCTCGGAGCCAAGTAGAATCTTCTCGGCCACAATCCAGGTATCGGGGCATGCCGCCCGCAAGCGTTGAAAGTATTGCAGCGGATCGCGCAACCCGTCGGGATGATCGACCCGAAGTCCTGATACACGCCGCTCGGAAACCCACCGCATCACCAGCTGATGAGTCGCGTAGAACACGCGCTCGTTCTCAATCCTGAGACCGACCAGCGAGTTGACGTCGAAGAACCGGCGATAACCGAGATCGCGCTTGGCCATGCGCCAATACGCGACGCGATAGTTCTGCTGCTCGAAAAATTCGTGCAGTCGATCGGGATCGCTGTTCAGTCCCGCGACGACTTCATCAATCGCGCCTGCAACCGCCGCGTCCTCGCTCAGCAGCTTTGCCAGCATGTCGGCCAACAGCTTTTTGTCGCGATGCCGCCGCGTAATGCTCTTGAGATCGGTCAAGTCTGGCGACGGCAACGTCTCGAATCCGTCCGCAAGAAACGCGAGCGAATCGCTGTCGCATTTGACCGCCGCCGGCGCGAGAATCTGGTACAGCGACCGCGGCGCAACCGGGAACACCCCGTGGCCGTTGCGCACCTCGAAGTTGCCCCCCTCGCGCACGACCTTCAGTTTTCCCGCCGCAAGCAGGATGCCGTACTGATCTTCGAGCACCGGCATCAGCACCACATTGTGGATGCGCCGTTCCGGCGGCTCCCAATCGACATCGAAAAATTGCGCGTATGCGCTCGACGGTCCATTCTCCAGCACGTCCCACCACCACGGATTCTCACGGTCGATCGCCATGTGGTTCGGCACGATGTCGAGCAGCTGGCCCATCTTCGCCCGCTCGAGCGCGTCGCACATTCGATCGAACGCGCGATCGCCGCCCAACTCACGGCTGACCTTCGTGTGATCGACTACGTCGTAGCCGTGAGTGCTGCCCCGCGCGGCCTGCAAACCGGGCGAGCTATAGAGATGGTCGATACCCAGTTCTTCCAGGTACGGGACGATCTTCGCCGCATCGTCGAAGCCGAAGTCGCTGTTCAGCTGGATGCGGTAAGTGGATAGCGGTTCATGCAACACGGCTCATCACAACCAGCGATCGCGACTCGACATTGAGCTTGGTTCCGGCGGATCGCTGCCAGACGTCCTCGGTCGGCGCCGCCCCATTGCGGGTGTCGAGTACACGGCTCCAACTCTGTCCCCAGATTTTAGCTGGCAGCACAAAGTCCACCGGTTCCCAATGAGCATTAAAGATCAAATAGAAGGATTGATCGAGGATGCGACGGCCGGCAGGGTCAACCCCGGGGATTTCGTCGCCGTTGAGGAACACGCCCAACGATTTCGCGAAACCGGCGCCCCAGTCCTCGTCGGACATCTGCTCTCCATCAGGACGAAACCACGCCAAATCGTGCACGTCGCTGCCGCGAATCGATTTTCCCTGGAACCATTTGCGCCGGAAAAATACAGGATGCTGCTTACGGAACTCTATGATCTCTTTGGTGAAATCGAGCTGCTTGAGATCTACGTTGTCCCAATCCAGCCACGAAATCTCGTTGTCCTGGCAGTATGCGTTGTTGTTTCCCCGTTGAGTGCGGCCGAGTTCGTCGCCAGCCAGCAGCATGGGGACGCCCAGCGACAGGAACAGCGTCGCGATAAAATTGCGCTTCTGACGGGCGCGCAATTTGGCGACTTCGCGATTGTCCCCGGCCGGACCTTCAACACCGCAGTTCCATGAGCGGTTGTTGGATTCGCCGTCGCGATTCTCCTCGCCGTTGTTTTCGTTATGCCGTTCGTTGTAGCTGACCAGGTCGTTCAACGTGAAGCCGTCATGCGCGGTTATAAAATTGATGCTCGCGTAGGGCTTGCGGCCGCCCGATTCATACAGGTCCGAACTGCCGGTCAGCCGTGACGCGAACTCGGCGAGACTCTGATCGGACCCGCGCCAGTAATCGCGGACACAGTCGCGATAGCGGCCGTTCCATTCCGACCACAACACCGGAAAGTTGCCGACCTGGTAGCCGCCTTCGCCCAAATCCCACGGCTCCGCGATTAGCTTTACCTGCGACAAAGTCGGGTCCTGGTGAATGATGTCGAAGAACGCGCCCAGGCGATCGACTTCGTGCAGCTCCCTCGCCAACGCCGCCGCCAGGTCGAATCGGAATCCATCGACGTGCATTTCCGTGACCCAGTAGCGCAGACTGTCCATCAGCAACTGCAGCGCGCGCGGGTGCCGCATGTTCAACGTGTTGCCGCATCCCGTGTAATCCATGTAGTAGCGCGGATTCCCGTCGACAGCCCGGTAGTACGCGGTGTTGTCGATACCCCTGAAGCAGACCGTCGGGCCTAGTTGGTTGCCCTCCGCAGTGTGGTTGTAAACCACGTCGAGGATTACCTCGAGACCGGCGCTGTGCAGGGTGCGAACCATATTCTTGAATTCCGCCACCTGATCGCCAGCGGAACCCGCTGCCGAAAAGCGCGCGTCGGGCGCGAAGAATCCTAGCGAGTTATATCCCCAGTAGTTGGTAAGTCCATGTTCCAGCAGATGGCGATCCGCCACCGAATGGTGGATCGGCATCAGCTCGACCGAGGTGATTCCCAGTTTCTTGAGATATTCAATCGCCGCCGGATGCGCCAGGCCCGCGTATGTGCCCCGCAAATCATGCGGTATCTCCGGGTGCTGCACCGTGAAGCCCCTGACATGCAGCTCGTAGATTATCGTCTCGTGCCATGGAATGTGCAGCTGCGAATCGTTGCGCCAGTCAAAGTATGGATCGACGACCACGCTCTTGGGGACGAACGGCGCGCTGTCGCGATCGTCGCGGCTCAAGTCTGCGTCGGCATGGCCGATCGTGTAGCCGAACAATGCGTCGTCCCAGCGCATGAATCCGTCGATAGACTTGGCGTAAGGGTCCACCAGCAATTTCGCCGGATTGAAGCGATGCCCATTCTTCGGATCGTAAGGTCCGTGTACCCGATAGCCATATCGCAAACCGGGCTTCGCCCCCTGCAAATAGATATGCCAGACACAATCCGTCTGCTCGGTAATCGGCAGCCGGTAGGTCTCGACACTTTCATCGCGATCATCATAGAGACAAAGCTCTACGCCGGTCGCGTTCTCGCTGAAGAGCGAAAAGTTCACACCCGCCCCATCCCAGTTTGCACCTTGCGGGTAAGGATTTCCGGGCATCGTTCTGATTAGGCCATTCATAGGATCAAAGAGATATAACTCAGTATGCAGTTGTTGTNTGTTTGCGCGNGGCGCTGAGCCAAAACACATCAGCAAGAGCAAGGCCAACAATAAGGTGGCAAATTCCTNAGGTTTTCCACGATNGGCGGGTAAGTTTTACAAATTTAATAGTACTTCGGAAATAATTACATATCACTATTAAATAATTACCTATCACTGTTAAGCGTGAGGGCAAGTGCAATTCCGACCCGAGCCTCGGATGGAAGGACTCACCACGCAGCAAGATGTTCACACTTAGTGAAGAAAAAACTTCTCACTACATTGGTCTCCCTCAGCACTTTGTAGATGCCGCCAATAGTATTTCGCGGCACGTCGATTGCTTATTTGCCGCCTTGTACCCTGAGCATTTTGTTGATTCGCCCGAACGAGCATGGATGGAGATGGTCAAATGCCCGGAGCAGGCACGACTAACCACGACGGAAATCCAGAACCGCGCTTTCTCACGACCTCAAATTTCGACGATTGTAAGTATGCCTCAGTAATTCTTGCTGGAGGCGAGGGCGTACGCCTCAGCTCATTCACCCGCGAGGTTTTCGGCCATCACATACCGAAGCAGTTCTGTCCGCTGTTCGAGGGCAGCACGCTGCTCGAGCAGACCATGCGCAGGGTCTCGCTGCTGGTGCATCCCGCCCAAACCTTGACGGTGCTGAATCGCTCTCATCGCGAGTTTTACGCGCCTCTGCTCAACGTCACGCCGTGGCAAAATCTTCTCATTCAGCCCGAGAACCGCGGAACCGCGCCGGCGATCCTGTGCGCGCTGCTTCGCCTCATCGAGACCGGGCACACAGGCCCCGTCGCGATCTTTCCCTCCGACCACTATGTCAGTGACGATTCGATCTTTATGCTGCATGTCTCGAGCGCGCTCCGTGCGGTCGAGCGATCACCCCAGTTGATCGTGCTGCTCGGAATCGCGCCGGATAGTCCAGAGACTCAATATGGATGGATCGAGCCCGGCTCGCCGCTGTCGCTGCCCTCTGCCGGAATCGGCAGGATCAGCCGGATTCGTCGCTTTCTGGAGAAGCCTTCGGCCGAGGTGGCGCGCGATCTTTATGACCGCCACTATCTCTGGAACAGCTTTGTCCTGCTCGCGAATACCTCAACCCTGCTGTCCTTGATGACGAGGGCGCTGCCCGAGTTATGGAGCATGTTCTCGGGGGTTCAACCCTTCTTCGGCGGCGCTGCCGAAGATGAAATTGTTCGAACGATATATCGACAACTGCCGTCGCTGGATTTCTCCGCCCGGGTGCTATCCGAATTTCCGGCTGAGTTTTCGGTTTTGCCCGTCAACGGAGTCAGGTGGAGCGATCTGGGCGATCCGAAGCGCCTGCTCGCAGCCATCTCGAGCAGCGGACGGCGTATTTCGGGAGGAAACCAGGATGTCCCCAGAAGCCAGCCTTTCACACTTACCAGCGGTCAAGAACCAACCAGTCCCGGCAAGACGTTTCAGGAGCATAGGTGAAAAATTTGAAGGCCCGGAGCTACGGGAATTTCCGATTGCGGAAACGGTTCCGAGCCTCCCCTTGGCTATCCGCGACGAGGTCCTCGACTTGTACGCGTTTCTCTTTTGCCAGGGTGGATTTCGCCATCTCGGCATGACGTTCGAACAATTCCTGCTGGTAATCGCCGCCTTCAAGCCAGGCGATTTGACTACCACGATCAAAGAAACGTTGGACTCTTAGCCCTTAAAGGCGTGTGACAGATGAACAAAAACAGCAGCGCGGCGACAATCAATCAGTCCTTTGATCAAGAGCCCGGCTTGCTCGATGCCCAATGGCATTACGTGAGCGTCAGTTACGGCGGCAAGCAGATGGGGTTACTGGTTGAAACGGACGACGAGGAAGAGGCCTGGCTGGAAGCTGAAGACCTACGCCGCGCCTTCGGCGTGGACGCAAAGATCGTTGGCGTACAAAAAGTCGTCGTTCAATAGGAGTAAGTCCTCTCCGCTCCCGGGCCTGAAATACCGTCCTGAAAAATACCGTGCGGGCGGTCCCACCGGTCCCCGTAAGACCTTTGATGGTGAGGCCAGCCCGCACAGCGGAGGCACAGATTTTCGATCAGGCAACTTTAGCCGAGAGCGTACTCCTTCCGAGCTTTTTAGAATTACGGGTGAAGTAGAAGGCGCCGTAGGCTCCCCACAGTACCGCGATTCCCACTGCCATCAGCGGCTCTTTAACGCTGCCGAGCCCTTCCATCGGTCCAATGATGTAGAACGCCATGCAGGCGAAGTTCGCCAGCGCGCCGAAGATTGGGATGATCATGTGCTTCACACCATGGAACATATGATGCTCGCGGTACGCCACGATGCAGCAGACGTTCGTCAATCCATAGACGATAAACGTTCCGAAGTTTGAGATCAGAGTGACCAGCGCCAGTCCGTTGGGCAGAGCCGCCAGCGATGCGTTCGAGCTCATTCCGATCGCGTACCACAGATTCTTCGGCAGAGTGGCAATCGTCTTGTCGTCCGGTGCGGAAGAGCCGGCGAAGAAATAAAGCGCGGCATATGCGCCCAGAACTGCCGAAATCGCCGCGAGGGTCCAAATCGTGCGATGCGGGGTCAGGTTCTCGCCGTGCAACATCCCGAAGTGCTCCGGTACTTCGGAGTCGCGGCCCATTGCATAAGTCACGCGGGCGCCGGTGTTGATACAGCTAAGTGTCGTGCCTATCAACGCCAGGAACACCGTAAGTGCTTCGAGCATCATGAACGCCTGGCCATGGCCTCCTAGCAGGGCATTGCCGATGATCGTCATCATGTCGCCAATCGGCGCCGCGGATCCTTTCGCGTCGGCAAGGCTATAGGCGCTACTCATGAAGTAGTTAGCCGCGAAGTACTCGAACATGTAACAGAACAGACCCTGGATAGTCAGCGAGAGCAGAACGCCGCGAGGGATATCGCGCTTAGGATCCTTGGCTTCCTCGCCGAGTGCAGTCACCGACTCGAAGCCGACCAGCAGGAAGATCGCGATCGTCGCCTGCAACATGACATAGCTGAAGTTATGCGGCGCGATGACCGACCAGGCGCTCGCGTGTGCAGGTGTGTCTCCGCTCAAGGCATAGTGCAACACCTTCTTGGTCCCATCGAGGGCAAGACCGGTGGACCCTTCCGGGTGTCCAAGCCGGTACGCGATAGCCAACGCCGAGAAGAACAGCAGAGCGGCGATTTGGATTGCGTTGATCGCAATATTGACCATCGTCGAGCCGTTCACTCCGCGGAACGCAATGTACGCGATTCCAAAAGCAGAGATGACCGCAACCAGCGCCATGAACACAGGACCCGGTGTGCCGGCGTTCATAGTGTCGGGCCAGAAGTTGCCGACGATATATCCGATCATGATCCCGATCGTGGCGACCATTGCACCCGGATAGACCCAGTAGTACAGGTGCGACGCCCATCCCATTATGAATTTTGCGATGCGCGCAAACTTGTACGCTTCCGTCTTGCTGAGGAATGCCTGCTCAGCAAAGAAGTAGGAGCTGCCCGCGCCCGGATAGAGCTTGGCAAGCTCCGAGTAAGACACCGCCGTCGCGTACGCCAGCATCAACGCTGCGAAGATGCCTGCCCACATCGCCACGCCTGACGGGTAGGCATACCCGGCTTGCACGACAAACGTGATCCATAGGAAGGCTCCCGGCGCGATCAGCGCCATCGCATTGACCGTCACTCCGGTCAATCCCAAGGTCGGTTTCATCTTTGGTTCTGTTGATTCGGCCATCCTTACACCTTATGTGTTGGGCGCAGCATTGCGCGTTGCACTCATCTCCCCGGCAAGGTCGTTCGCCAGTTGTTCATTCGCGGAGAGAGCATGAGATATGCCACGGCGGCCTTCTTCCCAAGGAGAAAACGAGTCGGAAACGCAGGTTAAAGGCAGCCTGCAATCTGCGTTACAAAATGTAATGGTGGAGAGCTAGCTCAAACTTTGGCCTTTCTCATGGCAATGCAGTTTACAAGGGAGGTAAATTGAATTTTGCAATGCGCTTAAACAAGGCATTAGTGTCGGAATACTCCGACGAATCCCACACGAACCCACGCCCGCAGCCTTGGTTGCTGCAAAGTTTTTGAGCACTGCAAAAGGAATAGGCACCAATTCGGAACGCATCGCGCCCATCACCGCTAAGGGAGCGCACCATCCAAGAATTCGAGCACGGCCTCCTTGAATCGCTGATCGGCGGGCGCCGTCATGTGGTCACGGCCTTCGAGCATCACCAACTGCGCTCCCGGGATCATCCTGGCCAGTGGCTCGGGCTTCCCAATCGCGTTGTCGTTGCTCCCGACGACGATCAGTACCGGCATCCGCACCAGTGCGAGTTTGGCGGGATCGAACGGCGCTCGCTCGGCGTCAATGAGCGCGGCCAGCGCCTTCAAGTCGTTGGGCATCGACTCTGCGAATCGCCGATACGCTTTTGCTACCGGACTTTTGATCGTCGATGGATCCTCCGCGCGGTAGGCCTCGGCGATCGCATCGCGGTCCGCTTTGTCTTCCAGGCCGTCGTCGTACGCGATTCCACCCAGGACGATCGCGCGAAAGCGCTCCGCACACGACAGCATCAGCTCGATCGCGATGCTCGCGCCCATCGAGTAGCCCATCAGGATCGCGCGCTCGATTCCGAGATGGTCCATCAGGCGCGTCACATCCGCACCCATGCGAGCGTAGCCGTACGACCGCGGCTCGTGCGGCTTGTCGCTGAGGCCGTGCCCGCGCACGTCAGGCGCGATAACGCGAAACTTCTCCGACAGCGTCGCGATCCATCCGGTGGCGCCCCAGTTGTGCTCGGCGGTCGAAGCAAAGCCGTGCACCAGGACGACGGCCTCGCCCGATCCGACGTCCCGGTAGTGAATCCTGATGCTCGCTGAATCGAAAAACGGCATGCTCCTGTCTCCTCCTTCCACCGAAACTGAAGGAACCCCGGGTCCCGCCAATCTCGCCTGATACCTTAATCGTTGCCCGGCGTATCTGTATAATGATGCCGCAGATGGCGATTGACCTCGAAAACGCGCGCGCGCGGATGGTGCTCGAGCAGCTCGAACGCCGCGGCATCAAAGATCCGCGCGTGCTCAACGCGATGCGCACGGTCGCGCGTCATCGCTTCCTTCCCGCCGAGCTTCACGATCACGCCTACGACGACGGGCCGCTGCCAATCGGCGACTCGCAGACTATCTCGCAGCCGTACATGGTCGCGTTGATGAGCGAGGTTGCCGACCTCACCGGCATCGAGAGAGTTCTCGAAGTCGGCACCGGCTCTGGCTATCAGACCGCGGTGCTCGCGCGTCTGGCCCGCACCGTTTATAGCGTCGAGCTCAACCTTCATCTTCACGATCGCGCCCGCGTGATTCTCAATTCGATGGGCGTCGGCAACGTCCAGCTTCGATACGCCGACGGCTCGGAAGGATGGCCCAAGGAGGCGCCCTTCGACGTCGTGATGGTGACGGCGGCGATGCCCGGAATCGCGCTGCCGCTGCTGAATCAGTTGACCCCGCAAGGCCGATTGATTGCGCCGATTGGCGAAGACGAACTCCAGACCCTGGTGCGTATCAGTCACAAGACCGGACACTGGAGCGAGGAATATTTCGGCGAGTGCCGATTCGTGAAGATGACCGGCAAGCACGGCTTCCAGGACTAGCGCACTGATATTTCGTATTTCACGGGACCCGCAGGGATGTGGTGCGGGGCGGTGACGGACGGCGGATGTGATCGAGGCGTGGACTAGTGGGACGCGTTGGATCTCGCGCGCGAGCGCAGCGGTCGCGCTCGTACTATCGCTCGCCCTGACCGGATGCATCGATAGCGTTCCGCCTTCAACCAGCCTTCCCATCGGCTCACAACGTGCAGGCACTCACGTCGTCGCGCCGGGCGAGACCATTTACCATATCGCGACCGAATACGGCGTCAGCGTCGGACGCTTGGAGGCGGCGAACGGAATTACCGATCCGCGCGAGCTGCGCGTCGGCCAGGTGCTGACAATTCCGGGCGCATACCGCGGCGCGTCAATCGGAACGGCGTCCAGCGGAGTGCGTCGGTACACCGGCGAGCGCGCGTCGCGCCAATTCCAGTGGCCGGTGCAGCAAGGCGTGGTGTCGTCGGGATTCGGCATCCGCAACGGCGCGATGCACGAGGGCGTCGATATCGCTGCTCCCGCCGGCACTCCGGTGTACGCGGCCGACAGTGGCGTCGTGATTTTCTCGGGAACACTTCACGGCTACGGCAACACCGTGATCATTCGTCACGACGACGACTACGCCACGGTTTACGGACATAACGAGCGCAACCTGGTCAGCGAAGGCGCCCGCGTCACGCGCGGACAAGAGATCGGCGAGATCGGACGCTCCGGGCGTACCACCGGCGCCAACCTCCACTTCGAAGTGCGTCGCGACAACGTCGCCCAGAATCCGCTGGCCTATCTGCCCGAGCCCGTCTCCTCCACTGGAATCAGCTTTGCCGCGGCCGGTGGCAGCTAGTATCTTTGACCACCGCACGCGACACTGCGTCCGATACAAGTGCGATGGATTCAAAGATGACTGTCGAAGAAATCAAAAAACTGATTCGTGACATCCCGGACTTTCCCAAGCCCGGAATAATGTTCAGGGACTTCACTCCGCTGATCGCCGACGCTCGCGGTTTCGCCGCGGTAGTCGATCAGCTCGCCGAACCTTACCTCGGTAAGGTCGACGCCGTGGTCGGAATCGAGTCGCGCGGATTCATCGTCGGCGCGCCGGTCGCATATCGATTGGGTGTGGGCCTCGCGATCGCACGCAAGCCTGGCAAGCTCCCGTTCCATACTTACGATCAGGCTTACGATCTCGAGTACGGCAGCGCGACATTGCAGATGCATCAGGACGCGCTGGCGGGCAAAGCTCGCGTGCTGCTGGTCGACGACTTGCTCGCGACCGGCGGCACGGCGTTAGCCGCGATCCACCTGGTGGCAAAGCTCGGTGCGAACCTGGTCGGGTGCGCATTCGTGGTCGAGCTCGACAATCTCAAGGGACGCGATCGCCTCGCGCCGGTAACCTGCTTCTCGCTAATCCACTATGATTAAGCGATGCGGACCCAGGCCGACAATCACCAACCGGGCGCGCATGCGCATTCACATGCACGCCTGGATCAGCGCCGCCTGCTAGTCGTCCTCGGCGTCACGTCGGCATATCTCGCGACCGAACTCCTCGGCGGTTACCTGACCGGCAGCCTCGCGCTGCTCTCCGACGCCGTCCACATGCTCACCGACATCGCCGCGCTATGCCTGGGGATGCTGACGTTGTGGATCTCAACGCGGCCGGCATCGTCGGCGAAAACCTACGGCTATCTCCGCGCGGAAATCCTCGGCGCACTGCTCAACGGCCTCTTCCTCTGGGTGCTGGTGGTCTTCATCTGGATCGAAGCCTACCAGCGATTGCGCGACCCGCGCCCCGTTTCCGGCCTGGGCGTCATGGCCGTCGCAATCGTCGGCATCGGCGTAAACAGCTTCTCCGCGTGGATGACTTCGACCGACCCGTCCGGCGGCCCAAAGCGCGGAATGGCGATGCGCGCGGTGTTCGTCCACGTCATTTCCGATCTGGTCGGCTCAGTCGGCGTGCTCGTGTCAGGCGCGCTCACTTATTTCACCGGATGGATGCGGGCCGACCCCGCAGTGAGCATATTGATTGGAGTCCTGGTGCTGTACGGGTCATGGGGCCTGGTGCGCGAGGGCGTGGACATCCTGATGGAATCGGTGCCGCGACACATCGACCTCGACGAAATGCGCACCGATCTGCTGGCGGTCAGCGGTACCGAGGAAGTTCACGACCTGCACGTCTGGTGTCTTACAACCCGGCAGATAGCGTTGTCAGCGCATGCGGTGGTCGCGGTGGGCGCGGATCGCGATCGAGTGCTCGCCGAGATGTGCCAGCTGTTGCAGACCAAGTTCGACATCCATCACCTGACCTTGCAGCTCGAATGCGACAATCGCCGCGCGCACGAGCCGGAACATTTCTGATCGCATGAATACCGAGAAAACAATTTTCTACGACATCAACACGCAGCGCGATTTCATTCTGCACGACGGCAAGTTTCACATCGAAGGCGCGGAAAAGCTCGTGCCGGTGTGGAAGGCGCTCACCGATCTCGCGCGCGAACAGAAAGTGCGCGTCGTATGCTCGGTCGATTGCCACCTTCCCGGCGACCCGCAACTGAAAAGCTGGGGTGGCCCGTATCCCGATCATTGCATGGCAGGTACGCCCGGCCAGGATAAAATAGACGTGACCGCGCCGCTTGATCCGCTGATGCTGGAAAACCGGGATTACACGCCCGACGAAATTCAAAAAGTCCTCGATCACAAGGGCGAGATCGAGTTTCGCCGTCAACAATTCGAGAAGCTGGCCGGCAATCCTCACCTAAGCGCCATCTTGCGGCTTATCCTGCGTCCGTACGAGGACATCGTGATGTACGGCGTGTACACAGAAGCGTGCGTCGATCGCGAGATCACCGCGCTGATAGGCCTGGGCCCGAAACTCCACATCATCACGGACGCCGTCGCGATTGTCGGCTTTGAGTCACCAACCTTCCACGCAAAATTGCAGCAGGAGGGCGTCGAGCTGATCTCGTTCGCCGATTTGAAGCTGCGAATCCTCAACTGATGGCCACCTCGGAACCGGTCGATCCGCGCGCCGACGACGAGAGCGCGCCGGAATCTTACGACGAGCCGTGGATCACTCCGCCGTTCCAGCCAATCCGTGCGGTCGGCGCTCTCATCCTGATCGCGTCAGGCTTCGCGCTCTACGAATACGTGCTGGTGTCGTTCTGGTCAGTGCCGTGGATGGGCATTCACGATCGAATTCCGTGGCCCGCGTTCGCGCTTCTGGCCGCCGCGATCGTGCTGTCGATTGCGGGCCTGCGACTCGCGCTCGGACTCTATTCACCGCACGCCAAGCTCGGTTTCGGCCTGTTCGCATTCCTGGCATGCATCGTCGTCGGCGTGGGCGGCGGCCGCTTCGTCAGTTATGTGATGCGCGCGACGCTCAATCCGCCGTTCACGTTGAGGCTCGCAGTCGGACAGCAATTCCCAGGCTTCGCGCTCACCGATCAGAACGACTCGATTCATCGCGGCCCGGCGCCCGCTAGCGCTGATGCTACGCTGATTTATATCTATCGCGGCGACTACGACCCGTTCGCGCGCTTTGAGATTGCCGAACTGACCGCGCACACCGATGAATTTCGCCGCGCCGGGGTAGACACGATTGCTATCAGCACCGATCAGGTCGAGCGCTCGAAAATGCTAGCGGGATTCCTAGGCACGAAAATCCCCCTGCTGAGCGATAACGGCGAATCGCTCATCGCACCGCTCGGCCTCGTGCAACACCATCGCAACGGCGAGCCCGACAACGCGATACCCGCCTTTTTTATCGTCGATCGAAACGGTGTCGTGCGATGGATCTTCACGTCTATCTACTATCGCGAGCTGCCGCGTCCCGACACTCTCCTCGACAGTGCGAAATCGGTCATCGTCGCCGAATCCGGGACGCATCCAGCGCCGACAGCATCGCCGCAGTAGCGACCGCTGGCGACTCCGCGGCGAAGATCGCACCGATCGACGCGACTCCGGCCGGTCGCGCAGTCGGAGCGGAAGACGCGAACAATTCAGGCGCGCGCTCCGGCGTGATACCGCCGAGTGCAAAGACGGGGATCGCGCCCGCGCCGCACGCCGCCGCCAGACCGCTGGCACCCCACGCAGGCCCGGCGGCCGGCTTGGACAGCGGATCGAAGATAGGCCCGAAGACCGCGAAGTCGGCGCCCTCGCGCGCCGCCCCGGCCACGTCAGGCGGTGAATGACTCGACACTCCGATAAGCCGCTCGGGTCCGAGCAGTTTGCGCGCCATGCTGACGCCCATCGAATCGAACGGCAGATGAACCCCGTCGGCGTCCGCCGCGATTGCCACGTCGACGCGATCGTTCACAATCAGCGGCGCACCCGCCCGCGCGCAAATCTCGCGAAGTCGAAGCGCGAGTCGATAGAGCTCGCGCGCCGGCAAATCCTTTTCGCGGAGTTGCAAAGCTACGCTTCCCGGCGGCGCAACCGACAACGCCGCTTCGCAAGCGGAGACAAGGTCGCCGCTCTTAACGACATGCCGATCTGTAATCAGATAAAGCCGAAACGCAACGCGCCCATCTTTCTTCTTGCTGGTCACTCTGTCTTCCCCTCTCCCTGTAAGGGAGAGGATCAAGGTGAGGGTCTCTTTACAGCGCGCATTTTTTGCGCGCGATTCAAGATTCTGCCTCTGCTGTGCCGCAGCAGACGCCCTACCCTATCAATCCCGTCAGCGGGCTCGACGCGGTCGCATAAAGCTTGCGCTCGATTCGCCCCGCGCGATACGCGAGCCGGCCGGCTTCGACCGCGAGCTTCATCGCGCGCGCCATGGCGATTGGATCCTTCGCGCCGGCGATCGCGGTATTCATCAGCACGCCGTCGCATCCCAGTTCCATCGCCTCGGCGGCGTCGGACGCGGTGCCGACGCCGGCGTCGACGATCACCGGCACCTTCGCCTGCTCGATAATGATCGCAAGGTTGAACGGATTGCGGATTCCCAGCCCCGATCCTATCGGTGCCGCCAGCGGCATCACGGCGACGCATCCGATCTCCTGCAAGCGCAGGCAAGTCACCGGATCGTCGGTGACATACGGCATCACCTTGAATCCTTCCTTGACCAGCACGCGCGCCGCTTCGAGCGTCGCGGCAACATCGGGAAACAGCGTCTGATTGTCGCCGATCACTTCGAGCTTCACCAACTCGCCGACGCCGACCTCGCGCGCGAGGCGGCAGGTGCGAATCGCCTCCTCGGCGGTGAAGCATCCGGCGGTGTTGGGCAGGATCTGGTAGCGCTTGGGATCGAGATAGTCGAGCAGATTTTCCTTGCCGCGATCGGTGATATTCACCCGCCGCACCGCGACGGTCACGATTTCCGCGCCGCTCTCTTCCACCGCAGCCTTGGTCTCGGCAAAATCTCGATACTTCCCGGTCCCGACAATCAGCCGCGACTTGAATTTCTGTCCGCCCAACTCAAATGGAGTATCTTGCATATTTGTCCCTTCTGTTCCCCTCTCCTGAATGGGATAGGGGTTAGAGGTGAGGCTCTTCGATCGCGATTCAAAAAAACAAATCACCCGCCGCCCACGAAGTTAATTATCTCGACCTGATCGCCCGCCCTCACAATCGTCGCGTCGTAATTAGCCTTGGGCACGATCTCACGATTGATCTCGACCGCGACGCGCCCCCGCCGCATCTTCAGCCGCTCGAGCAACGCAGTCAGCGGAGTGTCCGCGTGGATCAGGTACGGTTCGCCGTTAAGTGTGATTGAAGTTGCGATTGCGTCCGGCATTATTGAGCCGCTTCTCCGGTGAGGGGAAGCGGCCCAGGCGCATCACGAACGATGCGCCATTGGCTTCCCTACGCCGGCATTACCCGGATCAGGTTCAAGGGGTTCTCCCGCAGGAGCTCTCAGTGCGCTAATGCACACCCCCAGCCTCATTCCACTATACGACCCCATCCACGAACTGTCAAAAAATGCGCATACCTCCCGGATAGACGCGTAGCCAAATCTCGTGTACAAATATGCACAGGACAAGTGGTGAAATTTGAATGGGATCCTGACAAAGCAGCGAGCAATCTTAGCAAGCACCGAGTCCGGTTCGCCGAAGCTGTGACCGTCCTTGAGGACCAGGCAGCATTGAGCATGAGCGATGACACAGCCGACGAAGACCGGTTCGCGGCCGTGGGCATGGACTCGCTTGGAAGGATTCTTGTGGTGATCTACGCAGTTCGCGGCGCTCGAATCAGAATCATTTCAGCGCGCAGAGCAACGAAGCGAGAGCGATCGCAGTACGAGCGAAAACGCAGATGAAAAAAGAATACGATTTCAGTAAGGCCAAACGAGGGCCAGTCGTTCCTGCTGCGCCGGGAAAGACTCGCGTGACGATTCGCCTCGACAACGATATCATCGAGCATTTCCAGAACATCGTCGATCGCGCGGGCGGCGGGAACTACCAGACGATGATCAATTCCGCGCTCCGCGAATACATCCAGGGCTCGCGACTGGAGGCGGTCGTGCGTCGGGCAGTCCGCAGGGAAGTAGAGGCAGTACGGCAGGCGATGGCGAGAACCGGCTGAAACCGGTCACATACTTCGGCCAGCGAGAATCCCACAAACCCCTTCTAACAGAGGAGCAGCCCCGCATCTAGTATTTTCTTTTCCTGATACTGGGTGCAGGGGTCACCCCTGCCGAAGGAAGCGTGAAACCCACCGCGGGTTTCACATTCAATTGTTCCTATTCAATCTGGTAAGTCACATTCACGTCGGCGCTGAAGCCTACATCGCGCGGCGTCACCGGCATCTGCGCCGTCTCCGGCGAGTTAACCTCCGCCAAGTGATGCATTGACGTGGCTTCCGCGTACTGACTTCCGTAAACAACATAAGGACGGGTCTGCGCGTTGGTCGAGATNCGCAGGATGTTCTTCAGCTTTACGCCCATCGAGCTCGCGAGCGTCTCGGCCTTCGACTTCGCGTCCGCGGATGCCTTCTCGATGGCTTCCTTGCGCGCTGCGCGATCGTCCTTCAACGTGAAGCTCACCTGGTTGAGTCGCGCGGCGCCGGCTTTCATCGCAGCTTCGACTACCGGTCCCAGCAGCTCGAGTTTTGTAGTCTCCGCGGAGACGGTGACCTGCGCGTCATAGACCTTCCGTGGTGGCTGCTGCTGGGATGGCGGCTGATACTGATAGCGGGAAATCCGCGCACGCTGCTCTGGGTTGATCTGGTCGACATCGAAATTCGACACGATGACTTTGCCACGCCCACCCATTTGCTTCTTGAGTGCGGCCTCGACTCGATTCACCAGGNCATTGCCCTTGCGGACACACTCGGCCGGAGAGGCGCCCTCTGATTCAACTGATAGACCGATGTAATACGCTCGCGAGCGTCGCCGCCGGTTTTCGCTGCCCCCATACAAGCTCCCAGTAGCAGCAGTCGCGGCCCTTGCACCTGTCGCCTCCGGGGAATTCTCGTCGGGCTCGTCCGGCATTTCACCGACACCCGATTCAGCTACCGTCGTAGCGCCGGCTGCCAACCCCGTCTCAATCAGATCGCCAAGCGGCTCCAATGAGTCGGTGAATACACTCAAGTTGC
>JGI12635J15846_10001134_pt1 | contig 23284 bp, 25 predicted proteins | sample BlaSpr_A8_OM2_M2_FD_15846 | JGI IMG/M metagenome (IMG submission 15846) | reverse complement strand
CCACCCCCAGGACCACGCCAACCGTCATACCGCCAAGCCACAACGCGACCAGATGAAGCACGGGCCGCGACCGCGAGAACAAGAGCACAACGATCCCGATCCGCACCGGGTCTGCCGTCGCCACCAGGGCTATCGCCAGCACCGTGCCCCACATGGGCGGATGCTACCCCGACGGGGCGTTGGCTTGTACATCAAGCTGATTGATAGGCACATGGCCAGGCCGCGCGGCCGTCGGTCCACCAGCTGTGCACATCGCGGTTTCGACGACCGCGTCGCGGGTATGAATATTGGGGATCGCCCTTGTTTTGGGTAGGTGAATCGCCGGTGTTCGGCTTGGTTTGCTGTGTAATGTTGTGCTTCCGCGTTGGAAACGTCACGATGGCGTGTCGGTCACCTCGAAAAATCCGCTGGTACAGGCGGTGAACCATTGGGGAGGGTATGTGTTCGTCCCGGGAGAGGAGGCCTTCGGGGCCATCACCGACTGGGTGCCGGACCCAGGTTGGGTCGTATCGTGGCAGCCCTCGCCCACCTCGCTAGCTAAAGCCCGGGAAGCCCCGATAAGCGCGGTGCCACCCAGCCATCAGCAAACTCGGCACCTCCGTAACTTTCGCGAACACGCAGCCCGCGGGGTTGATATGTCCCGGCTTTGCATTGGCAGTTGGGACATACCCGGCCAGTGCGACGTCCGGGTCCTGACTTACGTCATCAACGCGCATCTTCGTCGGCATGACACCTACCACAGTTGGTTTGAGTACACGGATAACGACCAGATCATCCGGCACACATTCCGCGATCCCGCCGATATTCAATGTGTTCCAATTGAGCTTGGTGAGATGACGTCGGCAGCTTGGCGAGAGCATATATTGGCCACCCCGAGTCCGTTGCAGTGGGATTGCTTTCGTTTCGCCATTATTCAGCGTGCGGAGAACTTCACCTTCTGTTTGAGTGTTGATCATCTCTATATCGATGCGCAATTTATTGGTGCGATGCGCATGGAGTTCTATTTGATGTATACCGCCCTGCTGGCGGGCGAAGCGCCTATCCCGCTGCGACCCGCGGGCAGCTATGAGAATTACTGTGTCCGGCAGCACCAGCACACATCCGCTCTGACCTTGGACTCCCGGCAGGTACGGGATTGGGTCGACTTCTTTGAAAAAAATGACGGAACCCTTCCGGACCCCCCGGTGTCACTCGGCGATGGATCGGGGTCCTGCGAGCTAATGTTCGTACAGGTTATGGACGAGCGACAGACAGCCGCATTTGAATCCGCCTGCATAGCGGCGGGTGCCCGTTTCAGCGGTGGCGTGTTCGCCTGCACCGCTCTTGCACAATACGAGCTGACCGGCGCTGAAACATATTATGGAATAATTGCACACGATACCCGTAGCACTCAAGCGGACTTTATGACGACGGGTTGGTTCACCGGCTTTGTCCCGATCACCATCCCCGTCAACGCATCGTCTTTCGGTGATACCGCCCGTGCTGCACAGGAGTCGTTTGATTCGGGCAAAGATCTGGCGAATGTACCGTTCAATCGCGTACTGGAATTGGCGCCATGGCTGCGGATGCCTCAGCGGCGCGTTCCTTTGCTGTTTCACCTCGATGCCAGCATTCCTCCCCTTTCTACTTTCGTCAACTCTGACTGGGGCGGGACGAATATGATGATCTACCACGACGGCGGGGTTCCGGCTCGATTCGATTTACGGGTGAATCGATATGAGAAGGAGACGCACGTGCTTGTGTTTTTCCCGAACAATCCGATTGCCCGCGAATCGGTAACGCGCTATATGGCGACGCTGAAATCCATCTATATCCGTGTCGCCGAAAGCCGCGACGCAGCGGCCCTGTTACGTAATGGCGTGAACTTTCAGCAGCAACTGGTCTGATCAGGTTCAAGAATACAAACGGCCTGGCGTCAGACCAGCCACCTGCAAGGCAGCCTCAACGACATACACTCAGGTCGACGCGAGCCGACTCCCAGCGACAAGCCGACCTGACGCGTTCGTCGAGCGGTACGGTGCCCGGCGCTCACCCGCGACACGACCGGTCACGGCATGTCCGTCACTGCCCAGAACATGGACTTGTTCTGAAATGACCCAGAGAAAGAAATCAGCATGAGGAAGATCGCATTGGCGGGCTCCGGAATCACTTGTGCAGCAGTTGCTTTCGCGCCAATGTCAAGCGCCGATCCCACCGCCGGGCACGACGCGAAGGTGAACACCCAGACACCACGGATGCTCTGCGAGGTCGGCTCCGATGATGCCAGTCCGGGGATCGGCCCCAATGTCATCTGTCAGGGGAGTTTCGTCCAAGCCCCGGCGGGCGACGACCAGGCCTTTGTCACCGCGTCAGGCCAGTTCAGCTACCGGAGTGCGAACATCGGCATCGGCTACCCCCATCCCCCTTTTGACACCCTCGTCCCCGGCCAGACCTACCACATCCAGGGCTGGACGGTCGTGGCGGGCAGCGACGGCATCACCTTCACCAACGACGGCACTGGGCACGGCATGACCGTCGGCAGCGATCAAAGCGTCAAGCCGTTCTGATTCACAGAGCAGGCTTGATTTGAAGTAGATGAAGTGCGGCCGTGGAGAGGCGGTCATAAGCTACCCACCCATGCGCGACCTCGAGGTGATCGACTCCGAGCTGCGACTGCTGCTCGCGATTCGCCGCATGGTCCGTGAGGAGGAGGGCCGGCCACCGAGTACCGCGCGGATAGACGAGCTGCTGCTGGACGAGCGCTCGTCGCTACTGCTGGCCGACACCTGGCGAGAGCCCCGCGTCTGAATAGTTGATCGGGCCGCCTCTGCTCTCCTCGGGGCGTCCCGCGATTTGATATTTCGGCACCTAGCGCGCGGCGGCCTGTGCCTGGTAAGCCGAGCACCGCGTACCATCGTGCGGCGATCCGCCAAAACCGTGGCTGCGCTCGCTGGGCGCACCGACGTCTTACGAAACGGGACGTATGAACGCTTCCTTGCAGGCTTTGTTGTCCCCTGCGCGCCTCACGGACGTAATAGACGTGGGCGCGAAATTGGGTGAGGAGGGACCGCCGCCTTACACGCCAATGCTTGCAGCGGGGCTATGTCGCGTGACGGGATTTGAGCCCCAGAAATCGGCACTGCTCGCGCTGCAGGCAATGAGGGGTCCCCACGAGCGTTACCTCCCGTACGCGGTGGGCGATGGCGAGACGCACACGCTCAATATTTGTCGGCACCCAGGAATGACGAGCTTGTTCGAACCGGACCCGGCGAGATTGGGCCTCTTCGTGAATCTCCCCCTGCTTGGGGAAGTGATCGAGCGCGTCCCCCTGCAAACCCGGAGGCTCGACGACATTTCCGAGATTCAGCACCTCGACTTCCTGAAGATCGACATCCAAGGCGGCGAGCTTGCCGTGTTCCGAGGGGGCAAAACGAAGTTGGCGGAGGCGGTGGCGATCCAGACCGAAATCTCATTCGTGACGTTGTACAAGAATCAGCCGAGCCTGGGAGACATCGACCTGGAGCTCCGCAGCCAGGGGTTCCTCCCGCACTGCGTCGCCGAGGTCAATTCACGGCCGATCGGCTCCTTTTTGTTCAACAACAGTCCTATCCAAGCATCCAACCAACTCCTAGAGGCCGATCTCGTTTATGTGCGCGACATCGCTCACGCGGAATCGATGAGCGACGAGCAGCTGAAGCACCTGGCGCTGATAGCGCATCACTGCTATGGATCGTTCGACCTGGCATTGCACGGCGTGATGCTGCTGGAGCAACGGCAGGCGTTGGATGCCGGAGCGCAACAACGCTATCTCGAGATTTTGTCTGCGACTTATCGCTGAACTCGGCCCTGCTCTCCTCGGGGGCGCCCCGTCACTGTGGCGGCACTGGCCGATCACCGATGTGCCAGATCCAGTTGCCGGAAAGTGGCCTGCCAAAGGCAAGAGCACCGAGGGGAGCGATGACGAAGATAGAGAGCAACGTCCATATCGTTGTAGCCATTAGTTACTCCTCTCCACAGCAGCCATCTCCGCGTCCTTTCTCTCCAATCTCTCCACGCGATGCTCAACTTCGCTCAATACCCACCACGCGGTGGTCACGATCGCGAGCGCCAACAGCGTGAAAGCATCCCCGACGACGATCACTGCGATGATGCCGGCGATAATCCACAAGGTGGCGACCGTTTGGCGCGCGACCTGGTGTCTGCTGATGGTGGTGTGCCGCATGTCTGCCTCGCTGGGAGTCCTGGTCGCCGTCTGATGCGGGGACTTCTGTCTAGAACGCCTGAGCGATGTGATGGCTGCCCCGACTGGGGTGATGGTGACCCATTTCACTGGACGGACATGGTGCTGCGAGTGCGGCGCCGTCACCTGTGGGCCGGCGCGCACACGTCACGCATGTCGCCGCGCGGCACAATCCGGTCGACACCTACACCGAAGACCAGGTGACCGCAATCCTGGCCGCGATTGCCTACGACCGACTTGGGCACGCTTGGGAGCTGGCGCTGTCGGGTCTGCGGCGCGGCGAGATTGCCGGGTTCTGAACTGCTGGCGGTTTTGTTGGTCAGTGGGTTGCCGGATCGGCTGGTGTCGGTGCTGAAGGCTACCAAGGTGCGGCAGGCCGCCGAGCGGTTGGCGCTGGGCTGCGGCGCGTTCGACTATGTGGTGAGCAACGAGGCCGGCGAGCCGTATTCGCCCGCGGTGTTGTCGCGGTACTGGCGTGACGCCCGTGAAGGCCGCTGGGGTGCGCCACATCAGGTTTCACGCGGCCCGGCACACGTGCGCCACCCTGATGCACCTGTCTGGGGTGCCGGTGGGCCGTCATCGCGGCGTGGATCGGGCACAAGGACGCCAGCCTGACGATGCGGCTGTACGCGCATTCACAGGCTGATGCGCTGAAGGCTGCCGGGGTGACTTTGAATCGAGTGACATCGTCGTGACACTGAGGGCCGGTTCGAACACGTTCGAACAGTGTTTCCGCAGCTAGATCTGGAGCCGATGACGGGAATCGAACCCGCGTATTCAGCTTGGGAAGCTGATTCTCGGTTCGAACAGCCATTCCGCGCCTGCTCGGAGCAGCCGCCGTCCGAATCGGGCGCGGTGCAGCCGAGCTGGGTGGCGGCGGTCCGCCATGTAATCCGTTGAACGGGAGTTGCGCGGCATTCGTGTCTCTAATGTCGGCGCCTTGGCGATGAGCAGTCCTTGAGATAAGCCGTGGGGGACCGGTGCTGATCGTCAACACACTGATCGGCGCGATGCTGGCCGCAGCGGGGCCAACACGCTGAACTGCGTTGCGGACGCCGACATCGACAAGCTGATGAAGCGCACCGCGGGCCGGCCGCTGGCGCGCGCCGCGGTCTCGACACGTCATGCACTCGAGTTCGGGCTGGCGCTGAGTGTCGGGTCGTTCTTCTGGTTGTGGTGGACGACGAACGTGTTGTCGGCGCTGCTGGCAGCGGCGACGATCGCGTTCTATGTGTTCGTCTACACGCTGCTGATCAAGCGGCGCACGTCCGCACAATGTGGTCTGGGGCGGTGCGGTCAACGGCATGCCGTTGATGATCGGCTGGTCAGCCGTCACCGGGACCGTCGGCTGGCAAGCCCTGGTGATGTTCGCGATCGTCTTTTTCTGGACGCCGCCCCACAGCTGGGCCTTGGCGATGCGCCACAAGGAGGACTACCGCGCCGCGGGCGTGCCGATGCTGCCGGCGTTGGCCACCGAACGCCAGGTCACCAAGCGGATCCTCATCTACACCTGGTTGACCGTGTTCGCGACGCTTCTGCTGGCGCTTGCCACCGGTTGGCTGTACACCGCGGTTGCGCTTGCAACGATGCCGCGGTGAGCGAGCAGCATCGCGGGTATTAAGCCCACCACGAGGTGGATGGTCCGCGGTTTCGTCAGGGCCAGGTAGTCCGACACCGTGGCGCCGAAGCGACTCCTTGACCGATCAGCCCGCTCACGAATGCTCACATTGATCACCGCGAAGACGGTGATGAACAACCACGCTTGCCAGTAGTCGAACGTCCCGGCCGGCAGGAACAGCAGCACGACGAAGACGACAAACCCGATCAGTGCCGTCGCGGTCGCCTTGACACCAGTCTTCATCGCACTCACCTCACACGTTAGGTGAGCCGCGCCAAGCACCTCTGGGGCACCACGTCAACATCGTGGCATCACCTTGGCCACGCTGGGCAGCGTTGCCAGTGCTTCCCTGTGAGTAGCGGTGGCCACGCCGTAATGATCGGGAGTATAGCGAGGGTCGACGCGAGCCGACTCAGCCTTGCTCGGCATCGGCTTGAACGGCCTCGACGTCGAAGGCTTTGACTTGCTGCACCAGGTCCTCTAGGGCCGCCGGCGGCAGTGCGCCAGCCTGGTTGAACAGCAGCTTGCCCTTCTTGAAGGCCATCAGCGTGGGGATAGACCGGATCTGGGCGGCCGCTGCCAGCTGTTGTTCGGCTTCGGTGTCGACTTTGGCGTGTACGACGTCGGGGTGCTTCTCCGATGACGCCTGGAACGCCGGCGCGAACTGGCGGCACGGTCCGCACCACGACGCCCAAAAATCGATCAGCACGATGTCGTTGCTCTCGACCGTTTCGTTGAACTGCTCAGCAGTGAGGTCTCGTGTAGTCACGTCTGCGATAACGCTCCGAGCTGGTGTCATGTTCCCAGGCCGGTCGGTTCTTCAGCGCCCAGTTGGCGTCGCGGCCCGCGAGGAGTCGTTGGTCAGCAGGCGCACGCCGTTGAGCGCGACGATGCCGTACCACTGGTTACGGTTGCGTACGTTTTATCAACTCGGCAAGACTTAGTTCCCAACTCGGAGAGACTGAGGGCCTTTCAGCCGGAGTGGAGGCAATCGCCTTGGGCCACTACATCGCCAACGTTCGCGATCTCGAATTCAACCTGTTCGAGGTTCTTGATGTAGGCGCTGTCCTCGGCACCGGACGCTACAGCGACCTCGACGAGGACACGGTGCGAACGATATTGGCCGAGTCCGCTCGCTTGGCAGAAGGTCCGGTGGCCGAATCCTTCGCCTTTGCGGACCGCAATCCGCCGGTATTCGACCCAGCGGCGCACACCATCAGCGTGCCGGCCGAGTTGGTGAAAACGGTGGACGCGATCAAGGAGGCCGGGTGGTGGCGGCTGGGCCTGCCCGAGGAGATCGGCGGCATGCCTGCGCCGCCCCCGCTGACCTGGGCGGTCAACGAAATGATCTTCTGCGCCAACCCCTCCGCGTCCTTCTTCACCCTGGGCCCGGTGCTGTCCCAGGCGTTTTACGAGGAGGGCAACGAAGAGCAGCGTCAGTGGGCCGCAGTGGGCGTGGAGCGCGGCTGGCAAGCCACCATGGTGCTCACCGAACCCGATGCGGGCTCCGACGTCGGTGCGGGCCGCACCAAAGCCATCGAACAACCCGATGGCACCTGGCACATCGAGGGCGTCAAGAGATTCATCTCCGGTGGCGATGTCGGCGATACCGCCGAGAACATTTTCCATCTGGTGCTGGCCCGTCCCGTTGGCGCCGGTCCGGGTACCAAAGGGTTGAGCCTGTTCTACGTGCCCAACTATCTTTTCGACCCCGACACGTTTGAACTCGGTTCCCGCAACGGAGTGTTCGTCACCGGGCTGGAACACAAGATGGGCCTGAAGTCCTCCCCGACGTGCGAATTGACGTTTGGCGCCACCGACGTGCCGGCCGTTGGCTACTTGGTCGGCGGCGTGCACAACGGGATCGCGCAAATGTTCACCGTGATCGAGCACGCTCGGATGACGATCGGTGTCAAGGCCGCAGGGACGTTGTCCACCGGCTACCTGAACGCGCTGGCCTATGCCAAGGAGCGCGTCCAGGGTGCGGATCTGACCCAGATGACCGACAAGACCGCGCCACGGGTCACGATCATGCACCACCCCGATGTGCGCCGCAGCCTGATGACCCAGAAGGCGTACGCGGAGGGGCTGCGAGCACTCTATCTGTATGCCGCCGCACACCAAGACGACGATGTCGCACAACGGGTTTCGGGCGCAGATCACGACATGGCGCACCGGGTCGACGATCTGCTGCTGCCGATCGTGAAAGGGGTGAGCTCGGAGCGGGCCTACGAAATCCTGACCGAGTCGCTGCAAACACTAGGTGGCTCAGGCTTTTTGCAAGACTATCCGCTCGAGCAGTACATCCGTGACGCCAAAATCGACTCGCTCTACGAAGGCACTACCGCGATCCAGGCGCTGGACTTCTTTTTCCGCAAGATCGTCCGCGACCACGGTTCGGCCTTTCAGTTTGTGACAGCTCAGATCAGTCAAACCATCGATACCTGTTCCGACGCGGCGAAATCACAGGCCCAGCTGCTGCAAACCGCGCTCGAGGACGTGACCGCGATGACGGGCGCACTGACCGGGTATCTGATGGCCGCCGCGCAACAGCCCACGGATATCTACAAGGTTGGGCTCGGATCGGTGCGCTACCTGCTGGCCGTCGGCGACCTGCTGATCGGCTGGCGATTGCTGGTGCAAGCCGATGTCGCACGCGCCGCGCTGGGAGATGCGCCGTCGAAGCGCGACGAGATGTTCTATCAAGGCAAGATCACCACCGCGGAGTTCTTCGCCAAGAACATGCTTCCGAAACTGACCTCGGTGCGCGGCGTCATCGAGTCGATGGACGATGAGATCATGCGCCTCTCCGAAGACGCGTTCTGAGCTTGGCAAGCATCAATCCTTCAGTAACACATAGCTTCCCACAGACTGCGCACAGCTCCAGTCGGTAAATCTGGTCTTCAGGCCTACCCACGATTGGAGAAACGTTGATATCTGTCAGTTCCCGCCCACCTCGGCTCGCCCGATTCGCGATCATCGCGGTCACTGGAGTCACTGCACTGTCCATCGCGGCGTGCGGTTCGTCGAACACATCAAGCCCGACGACATCACCAAGCACCAGTTCGCCAGGCGCCACTGCGGCGCCCCCGTCAACGACGCCGCCATCTTCCTCGGTGCCACCAGCAACCGGCCAAGCGCACGTCAGCGGACTGATCGCATCGGTATCGGGCAACGCAGCCCAGGTCACCCAGAAAAACGGCAACGCCACGGTCGACTTCACCGCGTCGACGAAAGTCAGTGAGGCTAGTCCGGCCGCACTGACCGACGTCACCGCAGGCAGCTGCGTAAGCGTGCGACCCGCCCATGGCGGATCCCAGGGCGACCAACCGATCACGGCCGGATCCGTGCGCGTCAGCCCCGCCGTCGACGGCAAATGCCCGCCAGGCAGGGAAGCCGCGCCGGGTGGGCCTTCCGGCTCACCGACGACGGCGCCCGCGAAGCGACCTGGGGTCCAAGGCGCGGTAGCTTCGGTCGCTGGTAACACCATCAACGTCACGCGCACCGACGCCAGCGGGAACACATCACAGACATCGGTGACGGTCACCGACCAGACCAGATACACCAAGCAAGTCGCCGGCAGCACTCAGGCGATCACTGAGGGCAAGTGCCTAACCGCGTTGGGAACCCAAGACAGTAGCGGCACGCTCCAGGCGACCACGATCAACCTGAGGCCGGCCAACGACGGCAAATGCATGGGCGAAGGCGGGCCGCACCGCCACGGGTGATCGCCGGGCTGCGGTCGGTTAGACGGTGAAGCCGAGGGCGCGGAGCTGTTCGCGCCCGTCCTCGGTGATCTTGTCCGGGCCCCACGGCGGGTTCCAGACCCAGTTGATCCGCAGGTCGTTGACCAGACCACTGCCGACCAACGCGTTGCGTGACTGGTCTTCGATGACGTCGGTCAGCGGGCAGGCCGCCGACGTCAACGTCATGTCGATCAGGGCGACGGTTCCTTCGTCGCCCTGTTCGATGTTCAGGCCGTAGACCAGTCCCAGATCGACGACGTTGATCCCCAATTCCGGGTCGACGACGTCACGCATCGCCTCCTCGAGATCGAAGAGCGTCTCGTCATCGGGTGCGCTGGTTTCACTCATGATCCATCGCTTCCATTGGTTGGGGTTGGTTTTTCGGCACTGGCTTGGGCCAGTGCGTGCTTTTCTGTACTGGCCTGGGCCAGTGCGTCTTTGAAAGCCATCCATCCCAGCAACGCGCATTTCACTCGCGCCGGGTATTTGGCGACGCCGGCGAACGCCACTCCGTCGCCCAGGACATCCTCATCACCCTCGATGGCCCCTCGTGAAGAGACCATTTCGGTGAAAGCGGTGATGGTCTTCAGCGCCTCGCCGACGCTCTGACCGATCACCTGCTCGGTGAGCACCGAGGTGGCCGCCTGGCTGATCGAACAGCCTTGTCCGTCATAGGAAACGTCGGCGACACTCTCGCCGTCCTCGGACAACGCGACCCGCAGGGTCACCTCGTCACCGCAGATCGGGTTGACGTGAGACACCTGCGCGCCGAACGGCTCTCGCAAACCGCGGTGCTGCGGGTGCTTGTAGTGATCGAGGATCACGTCCTGATAGATCTGCTCCAGACGCACGGCTCACGCCCTGCTGAAAAGTCCAATGACCGGCGCACGCCGGCCACCAACCGGTCGACCTCGTCGGCGGTGTTGTACACCGCGAACGACGCTCGCGCGGTGGCCGCCACGCCGAACCTGCGGTGCAGCGGCAACGCGCAGTGGTGCCCGACTCGCACCGCGACACCGTCGTCGTCGAGCACCTGCCCGACGTCGTGCGCGTGCACGCCGTCGACGACGAAGGATACTGGCGAGCCACGGCTTTCCAGCGACGTCGGACCGATGATGCGCACGCCGTCGATGCCGGACAAGCCGTCGATGGACGCGGCGACCAGCTCGCGTTCATGGGCTTCGACTGCGTCCATGCCGATCGCGCCCAGGTAATGTGCCGCCGCGGCCAGCCCGACCACCTGCGAGGTCATCGGGGTACCGGCCTCGAACCGCTGCGGCGGAGGCGCGTAAGTCGTGGCTTCCATGGTGACCGTCTCGATCATCGAACCACCGGTGATGAACGGCGGCATCGCTGACAACAGCTCGCGCCGACCGTACAGCACACCGATCCCATTGGGGCCCAACATTTTATGTCCGGAGAACGCGGCAAAGTCAACGTCGAGCACGTGGAAATCAACCGGCTGGTGGGGCACTGACTGGCAGGCGTCGAGCACCGTCAGAGCGCCCACGGCCTTGGCCCGGGCAACCAGCTCGTGCACCGGCGCCAGCGCCCCGGTCACGTTGGAGTGATGGCTGAATGCAACGACTTTGACGCGCTCGTCGAGTTGCAGCGAGTCCAGGTCGATTCGCCCGTCTTCAGTAACGCCGTACCAGCGCAACGTGGCGCCGGTGCGCCGGGCGAGCTCCTGCCACGGGACCAGGTTGGCGTGATGCTCGAGCTCGGTGGTGACGATGACGTCACCGGGCCCCACGGCCCGGTCGAACCGATTGTCGCCCAGCACATACGACACCAGGTTGAGCGACTCGGTGGCGTTCTTGGTGAACACCAGCTCATCGGCATCCGCACCGACGAACGCAGCGATGTCCGCGCGGCCCTGTTCATAGGCATCGGTAGCCTCTTCCATCAACTGATGCGCACCACGGTGCACCCCGCCGTTGGACGTGATCAAAAACTCGCGCTCGGCGTCGAGCACCTGCAACGGGCGCTGCGACGTGGCACCGGAATCCAGATACGCCAACTGGCTTCCCCCGCGCATGATGCGGCTCAGGATCGGGAAATCAGCCCGGATCGCGGCCAGGTCCGGCGCGGTTGCGCGGCTCACCGAGATCGTCATGAGGTCAGGCTCCTCCAGAGGGCATCGTCGCCACTTGGGTGAAGCGCACGTAGCCGTTCTGCTCGAGTTCGTCGGCCAACTCCGGCCCACCGGATTCGGCGATGCGGCCGCCGACGAACACGTGCACGTATTCGGGATGGATGTAGCGCAGGATGCGGGTGTAGTGCGTGATCAACAGGATGCCGCCGTGCTCGGATTCGGCGTAACGGTTCACGCCCTCGCTGACCACCCGTAGCGCGTCGACGTCCAGACCGGAGTCGGTCTCGTCGAGGATCGCGATCTTGGGCTTGAGCAGTTCCAGCTGCAGGATCTCGTGGCGTTTCTTCTCACCGCCGGAGAAACCCTCGTTGACGTTGCGCTCTGCGAAGGCCGGGTCGATCTCGAGTGCGGCCAACGCGGCCTTGAACTCTTTCACCCAGAGCCGCAGCTTGGGTGCCTCGCCGCGGATGGCAGTCGCCGCCGAGCGCAGGAAGTTGGACACCGAGACGCCGGGCACCTCGACGGGATACTGCATGGCCAGAAACAGTCCGGCCCGCGCGCGCTCATCGATGGTCATGTCCAGGACGTTCGCCCCGTCCAGCGTGATGGATCCCGAAGTCACCCGATACTTGGGGTGACCCGCGATGGCGTAGGACAGCGTGGACTTGCCGGAGCCGTTGGGGCCCATCAGCGCATGCTTCTCACCGGATTTCACGGTCAGGTCGACGCCGTGCAGGATGGGGATCTCGCGGTCCCCTTCGACGGCATTGGGGTTCTCAATGCTGACGTGCAGGTCTTTGACTTCCAGAGTCGTCATGAGGCTGTTGATCTCGATTCCGTAATGGCCAGTTCGTGTTCGATCGCTGCGGTCAGGCGCTCCCGGATATGGGGCACCCCGATTTGGGAGATGATCCCGCCGAAGAAGCCGCGCACCACCAGCCGGCGGGCCTGGTCTTCCGGGATGCCGCGGGAGCGTAGGTAGAACAGCTGCTCGTCATCGAAGCGCCCGGTGGCACTGGCATGTCCGGCGCCGACGATCTCCCCGGTCTCGATCTCCAAGTTGGGCACCGAGTCGGCACGAGCCCCGTCGGTGAGCACCAGATTGCGGTTCACCTCGAAGGTGTCGGTGCCGGTGGCTTCAGCCCGGATCAGCACGTCACCCACCCACACGGTGTGCGCGTCGGGCAGTTCGGACGCCGGATCTCCTTGCAGCGCACCCTTGTACAGCACGTTCGACTTGCAGTCGGGGTACGCGTGGTCGACCAGCAACCGCGATTCCAAGTGCTGGCCGTCGTCGGCGAAGTACAGGCCCAGCAGCTCGGCGTCACCGCCGGGGCCGGAGTAGCGCACGGTGGCCGACATCCGCACGATCTCGCCGCCGAGGGTGACGGTGACATGCCGCAGCACCGCATCCTTGCCCAGCCGGGCGTGGTGAGCGCTGACGTGCACCATGTCGTCGGCCCAGTCGGCGATCCACACCACAGTCAACCGAGCGGCGTCGTCGACGATGAACTCGACGTTGTCCGCGTATGTCCCGCTCCCCCGCTGGTCGATGACCACGACCGCCTCGCCGAGCTCTGAGACCCTGATCTGCAGATGCCCGTAGGCGACTGCGCCCTCACCGGGACCGGTGACGCCGATGTTCACCGGCTCAGCGGTCTGAGTATCCCGTCCGACGGTGACTAGTGTCGCGGAATTGAACGACGAAAACGCTTGGGCCGCAACACGGTCAGTGGGAATGCCACCCTGTCCCAGCCGCTCGTCGCCGCGACGGACGGTTTCCACCTGCACGCCGGGCTGTTCGCTCACGGTGACCTTGGCGCTGCCGGTCGCTGGCGCCGAGCCGTCATGCAGACCNCGCAACCGCCGCAGCGGAGTGAACCGCCAGATCTCGTCGCGGCCGTGCGGNACCTCGAAAGCATCGACGTCGAAGGAGGCGAACAGCTCGCCTTTGTTCAGTCCGTTAAGTGAAGACCCTGCGGGCGACTCTTTTAAGGCTTCTTTCAGCGTTGAAGTCAGATTCTCAGCGGTCATCCGACCGCGCCCTCCATCTGCAACTCGATCAGCCGGTTGAGCTCCAGCGCGTACTCCATCGGCAATTCCTTGGCGATCGGCTCGACGAAACCGCGCACCACCATCGCCATTGCCTCTTCCTCGGTCATACCGCGGCTCATCAGGTAGAACAGCTGGTTCTCGCTGACCTTGGACACGGTGGCCTCGTGACCCATCGTGACGTCGTCCTCGCGAATGTCGACGTACGGGTAGGTGTCGCTGCGGCTGATCGTATCCACCAGCAGCGCATCGCATTTCACGCTCGACTTGGAACCGTGCGCACCCTTGTTAACCTGCACCAGGCCGCGGTAGGAGGTGCGGCCGCCGCCGCGGGCCACCGACTTGGACACGATGTTGCTCGACGTGTTCGGCGCCAGGTGCAGCATTTTGGCGCCGGTGTCCTGGTGCTGGTTTTCGCCGGCGAATGCCACTGAGAGCACCTCACCTTTGGCGTGCTCGCCGGTCATCCAGACCGCCGGGTACTTCATGGTCACCTTCGACCCGATGTTGCCGTCGACCCACTCCATGGTGGCGCCGGCTTCGGCCCGAGCCCGCTTGGTGACCAGGTTGTAGACGTTGTTCGACCAGTTCTGGATGGTGGTATAGCGAACGCGCGCATTGGGTTTGACGATGATCTCGACCACCGCCGAGTGCAGTGAATCCGACTTGTAAATGGGAGCGGTGCAGCCCTCTACGTAGTGCACGTAGGAACCTTCGTCGGCGATGATCAGCGTCCGCTCGAACTGGCCCATGTTCTCGGTGTTGATCCGGAAGTAAGCCTGCAGCGGAATGTCGACGTGCACCCCGGGCGGGACGTATATAAAACTACCGCCACTCCAAACTGCTGTATTCAATGCAGAAAACTTATTATCCCCAGCCGGAATTACCGTTCCGAAATATCTCTTGAAAATCTCTGGCTGTTCCCGCAAAGCAGTATCGGTGTCGAGGAAGACGACTCCTTCAGCCTCTAAATCCTCCCTGATCTGGTGGTAAACCACTTCTGACTCATATTGAGCAGCTACACCAGAGACTAAACGTTGCTTCTCGGCTTCAGGAATTCCCAATTTATCATACGTATTTTTAATATCTGCTGGCAAATCATCCCAAGTCGCCGCTTGCTTTTCAGTAGAGCGCACGAAATATTTGATGTTGTCGAAGTCGATGCCGCTGAGGTCGGACCCCCAACCCGGCATCGGCTTGCGCCCGAAGATCCGCAGCGCCTTCAGCCGGGTCTGCAGCATCCACTCGGGCTCGTTCTTCTTGGCGGAGATGTCGCGCACAACCGCTTCCGATAGCCCACGCTGCGCGCTGGCGCCGGCGACGTCGGAGTCCGACCAGCCATAGCCGTACGTACCCAGGGAGGCTATTGCCTCTTTCTGGGTCAGCGGCTCGGTAGCGGTCTTACTGACCTCTGGCGTGAGTGTCATACGGACGCTCCTTTGATGCTCGTGGTGTGTGGGCGCGGGCTGGGCGCCGGTGTTAGGGGAACGTGGGTTGTACAGGCGCAGTCTCCGTTGACGATGGTCGCCAATCGCTGAACGTGGGTCCCGAGCACCTCGGCCATGGCCTGCCGCTCGGTTTCACACAACTCCGGAAACTCCTCGGCGACATGGGACACCGGGCAGTGATGCTGGCAGATCTGCACACCGTGGATGGGCCCGCCCACCCGCGTGGTGGTGGCGACATAGCCGGCTTTGGTCAACGCGCCGGCGATCCGCTCGGCGGCCGCCTCGATATCTGCTTCGTCGGCGCTGTCGGCTGCCCGAACACCGTCCAGGATGGAGTCGATGCGTCCCCGGGCGAACGTCTGAATCGCGTCCTCCCCGCCGATTTCTCGCAGTTGCCGCATCGCCGCCGCCGCCAAGTCGTCGTAGGAATGGCCGAGCTTGGCCCGGCCGGCAGGGGTGAGCCGGTAGCGCTTCGCGGGCCGCCCGCGTCCAACCTGCTGCCATGCCGCAGCGGCCACCGATTCGGTGTCGCCCGCCTCGATCAGCGCGTCGAGATGACGCCGCACACCGGCGGCCGACAAGCCCAGCTGGTCGCCGATCTCACCGGCGGTGATCGATCCGGACTCCAGCAGCAAGCGCACGATGGCGCGGCGGGTGTGACCATCCGGCACCACAGCAGAAGCTGGCGCCGCGACTGCAGTGGCAGCAGTAGCGCCATCCAAATCGGATCGGAATTCCACAACACCAGTGTGACGCAATTCCTGCAATCGGTCCAGCAAGGGTGCCCTCTGTGAGGGTTGCGCTGGTCACACCGCAACGATCGGCGCAGCTGTTTCTGACATGCAGCTACGCTGCTCTGATGGCAGCCCGCCACCATACGCTGAGCTCGTCGATCGCCAGCTTGCACGGCGACGAGCAGCCGGTGGGCTCGCCGCTGAACGCTTCCGAGGTCACCGCACTTGCGCGCACCCGCCTGTTCGGCGCCACCGGCACCGTCCTGATGGCGATCGGCGCCCTGGGCGCCGGGGCCAGGCCCGTCGTCCAAGACCCCACCTTCGGGGTCCGGCTGCTCAATCTGCCGTCGCGGATCCAGACGGTGTCATTGACGATGACCACCACCGGGGCGGTCATGATGACACTGGCCTGGTTGATGCTGGGCCGATTCACACTGGGCAAGCGGCAGATGTCGCGCGGCGAGCTGGATCGCACCCTGCTGTTGTGGATGCTGCCACTGTTGATTGCGCCGCCGATGTACAGCAAGGATGTCTACTCCTACCTGGCCCAGAGCCAGATCTCGAGGGANGGACTCGACCCCTACCGGGTGGGTCCCGCGTCGGGCCTGGGTCTTGGCCATGTGTTCACCCTTTCGGTCCCCAGCCTGTGGCGCGAGACGCCGGCCCCNTATGGTCCGTTGTTCTTGTGGATCGGGCGCGGCATCTCCGCNCTCACCGGGGAGAACATCGTCGCCGCGGTGCTCTGCCACCGGTTGGTGGTCCTGGCCGGTGTGGTGCTGATCGTCTGGGCCACCCCGCGGCTGGCCCGGCGCTGCGGCGTCGCCGAGGTCAGCGCGTTGTGGCTGGGCGCGGCCAATCCGCTGCTGATCATGCATTTGGTCGCCGGCGTCCACAACGAAGCGCTGATGCTCGGGTTGATGCTCACCGGTGCCGAATTCGCGTTGCGTGGGATCGACTCGCCGCGCCTGATACCGATGTCGTGGCGACCCACCCCGGCGAAAGACTGGGAACCGTTGGGCATGCTGGTGGCCGGTTCGGTCCTGATCGTGCTGTCGTCGCAGGTCAAGCTGCCTTCACTGCTGGCACTGGGATTCGTCGCGATGGCGCTGGCCTACCGCTGCGGAGGCACCGTCAAAGCACTGCTGCTGGTCGGCGGCGGGATGGCGGGACTGTCGCTGGCGGTCATGGCCTTCGTCGGCTGGGCCAGCGGGCTGGGGTTCGGCTGGGTCTTCACGCTGGGCACCGCCAACGTGGTGCGCAGCTGGATGTCGCCGCCCACGCTGCTGGCTCTGGGCACTGGGCAGGTGGGGATTCTGCTGGGCCTGGGCGATCACACCACCGCGGTGATGGCGCTGACCCGCTTTATCGGGGTGCTGATCATCATGGTGATGGTGACCTGGCTGTTGCTGTCCGTCTTCCGCGGCCGGCTGCACCCAATCGGCGGCCTCGGCGTCGCGCTGGGCGTCACCGTGCTGCTGTTTCCGGTCGTGCAGCCGTGGTATCTGCTGTGGGCCATCATTCCGCTGGCCGCCTGGGCAACCCGCACCGGCTTCCGGGAGGCGGTGACTGTCATCACCATTGTCGTCGGCATCTTCGGCCCGACTGCCAACGGCGACCGCTTCGCGCTGTTCCAGATCGCGGATGCCACCCTTGCCAGCACCACCATCGTGGCGCTGCTCATTGCGGTGACGTACACCCGTTTGCCGTGGCGGCCCCTACCGACCGAGAAATCGACCGAGAAACCGACTGAGATCCCGGAACTGAACAACCAAGCCGTCACTGATCGGGTGCCGAACGGCCAGACCCCGCGGCCGGTGGGGGCACCCGACGCTTACGCTGACTCCACGTGAGTTCGGCCCCCAAAGTCCCCGACGTAGCTAAAGTGCCCGAAGTACCTAAAGCGCCCGAAGTAGTCGTGCGCCTGCGCGGGGTAAGCAAGCAGTACGGGTCGAACACCGCCGTGTCCAACCTCGATCTGGACGTGCACGCCGCCGAGGTGCTGGCTCTGCTCGGCCCCAACGGCGCAGGCAAGACGACGACGGTTGAGATGTGTGAGGGCTTCGTCTGCCCGGACGCCGGCACCATCGAGGTCCTCGGCCTGGACCCGATCAAGGACAACGCACGCTTGCGGGCTCGCATCGGGGTGATGCTCCAGGGCGGTGGCGGCTATCCGGCCGCACGCGCCGGCGAAATGCTTGACCTGGTGGCCGCCTATGCCGCCGATCCGCTGGACCCGCGCTGGCTACTGGACACCCTGGGCCTCACCGAAGCTGCCCGCACCACCTATCGACGGCTCTCCGGCGGACAGCAGCAGCGGCTTGCGCTGGCGTGTGCGCTGGTCGGGCGTCCCGAACTGGTGTTCCTCGACGAGCCCACCGCGGGCATGGACGCCCATGCCCGGCTGCTGGTGTGGGAACTGATCGACGCGCTACGCCGCGACGGTGTGACCGTGGTGCTGACCACCCACCAACTCAAGGAGGCCGAAGAACTCGCCGATCGGCTGGTNATCATCGACAACGGGGTGACGGTGGCCGCCGGCACCCCGACAGAACTGATGCGCGCCGGCGCTAAAGACCAGTTGCGGTTCAGCGCGCCGCCGCGGCTTGACCTATCGTTGCTGGCCGCCGCGTTGCCGGAGGACTACCAGGCCACCGAGGTGACCCCGGGCGAATACCTGGTCGAGGGCCCAGTCGACCCGCAGGTGCTGGCAACGGTCACGGCGTGGTGCGCCCGCATCGACGCGCTGGCCACCGACATGCGGGTNGAGCAACGCAGCCTNGAGGATCTGTTCCTGGAACTCACCGGAAGGAAGTTGCGGCCGTGACGCCGACGAAGACGGAAGCGAATGGCCCGCTGTTTCCCGCCGGCACCTTCACTCCCGACCCGCGCCCCAATGCCGTGCCGCGAATGCTCGCCGCACAGTTCAGCCTGGAGTTGAAGCTGCTGCTGCGCAACGGCGAACAACTGCTGTTGACCATGTTCATCCCGATCACGCTGCTGGTCGGGCTCACGCTGCTGCCACTCGGGTCGTTCGGCCAGAACCGCGCCGCCACCTTCGTCCCGGCAATCATGGCCCTGGCGGTGATCTCGACCGCGTTCACCGGCCAGGCCATCGCGGTCGCCTTCGATCGCCGCTACGGTGCGCTCAAACGTCTCGGCGCTACCCCGCTACCGGTCTGGGGAATCATCGCCGGCAAGTCACTGGCCGTGGTCGCCGTCGTCTTTTTGCAGGCGATCATCTTGGGCGCCATCGGGTTTGCGCTCGGCTGGCGACCCGCTTTGGCGGCGCTGGCACTGGGCGGGGTGGTTATCGCGTTGGGCACCGCGGGCTTCGCGGCTCTTGGCCTGCTACTCGGCGGCACGCTGCGCGCCGAAATCGTGCTCGCGGTCGCCAACCTGATGTGGTTCGTCTTCGCCGGGCTCGGCGCCCTGACCCTCGAAACAAAAATGATCCCGGTAGCAGTCGAGTGGGCGGCCCGCCTGACTCCGTCCGGCGCACTCACCGAGGCGCTGTCGCAAGCCATGACCCTGTCGGTGGACTGGTTCGGCGTGGCCGTCCTGACGGCATGGGGCGTGCTGGCGGCGCTGGCCGCGCTGCGTTGGTTCCGCTTCACCTGACGGTCCCGTACTACAGACCGTAGTTTTTATTGCCTTACGATCGGGCGGTGCCCGTCGGACGAGTGCTGTTGCGGTTGGTGGACCTGCTCCCCGACCCGAGTCTGCGCACCCAGCGAGTCATCGCCGCAACAGTGATCCTCACTCAGGGTGGTATTGCCGTCACTGGCGCGATCGTCCGCGTCACCGCGTCGGGACTGGGCTGTCCGACCTGGCCACAGTGCTTTCCGGGCAGCTTCACCCCGGTGGCCGTCGCCGAGGTGCCGCGCGTGCACCAGGCGGTCGAATTCGGCAACCGGATGATCACCTTTGCGGTGGTGATCGCCGCGGCGCTGGCCGTGCTGGCCGTCACCCGGGCGCGCCGGCGCACCGAGGTGCTGGTCTATGCGTGGCTGATGCCGGTGTCGACGGTGGTCCAGGCGGTAATCGGCGGCATCACCGTGCGCACCGGGCTGCTGTGGTGGACGGTGGCCATCCACCTGCTGACATCGATGACGATGGTGTGGCTGTCGGTGCTGCTCTACGTCAAGGTCGGCGAACCCGATAACCGGGTGGTCCAGGAGCGGGTAGCCAGGCCGCTGCGGGTGCTCACGGCGCTGAGCGCGCTGAATCTGGCCGCGGTGCTGGTCACGGGCACTCTGGTAACCGCGGCGGGCCCACACGCCGGCGACCGCAGCCCCAGCCGGACGGTGCCACGGCTCAAGATCGAGGTCATCACCCTGGTGCACATACATTCGTCGCTGCTGGTCGCCTACCTGGCGCTGCTGGTCGGGCTGGGCTTCGGGCTGTTGGCCGTCGGCGCGTCCCGGGCAATCCGGTTACGGCTCACCGTGTTGCTCGCGCTGGTGTGCGCCCAAGCCGCCGTCGGCACCACGCAGTACTTCACGGGAGTGCCCGCCGCCCTGGTCGCCGTCCACGTGGCAGGTGCCGCGGCGTGCACCGCGGCCACCGCGGCGCTATGGGCCTCAATGCGAATCCCGCTGCGAGAGCGGGCCGAGCCCCAGCCGCTCCAAAGCTGACTCCACACGAAGCGCGAACTCGCGCTGAGCAAGATCACGGGTGCTCGCATCCAACCGCCGCCAGCCCAGCAACGGGTCCACCAACTGCAGTTCCCGCAACCGGGGCGGATCACTGACCACGTGGGCCCGCGCGTAGAGCAACTCGGTTGTGTGGATGCCGACTTGGGCTGCCGCCGCGGCCAGCGCGGCCGAGCCCACATCCCAAATCTCGAAATCAGGCTCATCCGCGACCAGTGCGTCTGCGGTACTGGTGAACGCGTGCGACGGCTCACCGCCCAGAAAGACCAACGCTGTCTCGGCAGCCGGACCACCGGGCTGAACAAACACGCTGTGGCCGGCCCTGTGCAATTCGGCAACATAGGCCGCGGCTGCGGACCTATCAGCGTTATCTGCGCAAAGGCGGGTTCTGCTGCCGATCGTCGGGCCGACGAAGACATGACCAGTGCGCGGCAGCCGCACCCGGTCGCCCGGCCCGAAGACCTCACCGGGCACCGTCGGCACCCCCCGATGCGCCAGGTCGCCCAAGTAGCGCCGGTCGGCATTCCAGGCGACGACGGCTGGCGCGTTGAGCAGATTGGCCACGCCAGTGGTCCAGGCCAGGAACTCGTCGAGCCGCCCGGCGTAATCGTGGGTAGCCCGCAGAATCACCAGATCGGCGCCGCCGACTTCGGGATCGTCCCAGGACAACCAGCGTGCGTGTAGTCCGCGCTGCCCCAGCGCGGCCACCAGCCCGGCATCGTCGCCGTCACCGGCGACTTGCTGCGGGCAACCCGCCAAGACGATGCGGGGGTGGAAGATGTCCGGCCGCGCGAGCTTCATGCCCGGGGATGATAGTCACATGCACGCGATAGAAATCACCGAAACCGGCGGCCCTGAGGTCCTGCGNTACGTCGAAACGCCACAACCCACCCCCGGCCATGGTGAGCTGCTGATCAAAGCCGNGGCCATCGGCGTCAACTACATCGACACCTACTTCCGCAGCGGGCANTATCCGCGNGAGTTGCCGTTCATCATCGGCTCCGAGACGTCCGGCACCGTCGCCGCCCTGGGTGAGGGAGTCGCCGGTTTCAACGTCGGCGACCGGGTGGCCACCGCGACAGCGACCGGTGGCTACGCCGAATTCTCGACCGCGCTAGCGTCTTTGACCGCTAAAGTGCCGGACGGCGTGACCGCCGACGTCGCTGCTTCGGTAATGCTTAAGGGCCTGACCGCGCACTACTTGCTGAAGTCGGTGTATCCGGTGCAAGGTGGCGACACAGTGCTGGTGCATGCTGGCGCCGGCGGCGTCGGTCTGATCTTGACTGAATGGATTAGTCACCTCGGCGGCCGGGTCATCACCACCGTCTCGACCCCGGAGAAAGAGCGGCTTTCCAGGGCGGCCGGCGCTGATGAGGTGCTCGGGTACCCCGAGGATCCCGCCGAGTTCGGGCAGCAGGTACGAGCCCTCACCGGGGGCGTCGGAGTGGCAGCGGTATACGACGGTGTCGGCGCCACCACCTTCGACGCCAGCCTGGCCAGCCTGGCCGTCCGCGGGACACTGGCGCTGTTCGGCGCCGCCAGCGGGCCCGTTCCGCCCGTCGACCCCCAGCGCCTCAATGCCGCCGGGTCAGTGTTTTTGACCCGGCCCTCGCTGGTCCACTTCATCCGCACCAGCGAAGAGTTCAACTCCCGGGCCGCTGAGCTGTTCGAGGTGATCGGCAGCGGCGCCGTCACTATCGAAGTCAGCGAACGCTATCCGCTTTCCGAAGCTGCCCGCGCCCACCAGGATCTGCAGGGCCGCAGGACCGTCGGCTCGATTGTGTTGCTGCCCTAACCTTCTGCGGCGGGCGGGCGCGTTTTTTGGACTTGCCGTTGAGCTGCCCTACGTTCGGAGCGGCCGTTGGCCAGGTGCGGGCCCGGTTTTGAATCGCCCTGGTTCTGAGCCCAGCGCTCAGAACAAAGTCGGCAATGCGATCATCGAGTCGACCGCCAACGCGCAGAACACCACCGCCAGGTAGTTGTTCGACTGCAGGAACAGTCGCAGCGGCTTGACCGACTCGCCGGCGCGCACCCCGGCATACAGCTGGTGGGCCATCGCCAAGAACCACACTCCGGCCAGCACGGCGACCGCTGCGTACAGCCAACCGGTCGCCAGCGCCAGCGCCAGCGTCGCCAGCACGGTCAACCAGGTGTAGATCAGAATTTGCTTGGTGACCTGACGCTCGGTCGCCACGGCCGGCAGCATCGGGACGCCGGCGGCTTTGTAGTCGTCCTTGTACCGCATCGCCAACGCCCAGGTGTGCGGCGGCGTCCAGAAAAAGATGATCGCGAACATGACCAACGCCGGCCAGCCGATGGTGTCGGTGACCGCCGACCACCCGATCATCACCGGCATGCAACCGGCCGCACCGCCCCACACCACGTTCTGCGACGTACGGCGCTTGAGCAGCAGCGTGTAGACGAACACGTAGAACGCGATGGTGGCGACGGCCAGCAGTCCCGACAGCAGATTGGTCGTCCACCACAGCCAGAAGAACGAGCCCACACTCAACACAACCCCGAGCACCAGGGCATTTCGCCTAGGCACCGCGGCCCGGGCCAGCGGCCGGCGCGCGGTCCGCTTCATCAGTTTGTCGATATCGGCGTCGGCCACACAGTTAAGTGTGTTGGCACCACCCGCGGCCAATATCCCGCCGATCAACGTGTTGAAGATCAGCAGCGGATTCACGGTGCCGCGGTCAGCCAGCAGCATCGCGGGT
>JGI12635J15846_10001133_pt1 | contig 23308 bp, 19 predicted proteins | sample BlaSpr_A8_OM2_M2_FD_15846 | JGI IMG/M metagenome (IMG submission 15846) | reverse complement strand
TGGAGGGGGTCATGAGTAATCGTGATCCCTACTCCGACTCATCGCCGTACGGTAACGAACCGTGCGCTGAATTCCATGTTGGGAGTTGCTTCCGGACTTACACCGGCGTTTGGGGTCAGGCCGCGCATTCCGCTACGTAATGGCAAGACCGACCGCCTGAGATCGACATGAAGCTCGGAGACCTGATGGTCGAGGCCAAGCTGACGGAAACAGACTTTCAAACCGCCCCCTGGAGATTGATCGAGCGTTATCGGGATTTTGAGGACGTTTTCGATCCGATCGGACTGATACGGTCCGATGGCGCAGCTCCCGGCGACCAGCTGATACGCGGCGTGCTCTTTGCCCATACAACGGGCGGATCGTTTTGCGTTTTTTGCGATGCGCGCTGACAGGATTTGATCGACCGATGGTTCAACGTGCTTCGCACTGTGCGAAACTGCAATCTTCGATGCCGGTTGAGACTCCTAACCTGGTAGGAAATGTCCGCGACTTTACCGTCCAGCCTGAAACGATTTCTGATAATGAAATACGGAATCACAGCGTGAATCCGACTCGGACCGCCTAGCTTATGGTGTTTTCGCATCCACCCCAGGACATGTAGGGCCAATAAAGTAATGCCAGCGATCTTTTCTGCGTAAGTTCGCGCTCCAGCACTTGCTGCCAAAGCAAATGGAATTTTGGCTGTCCGCCTGAGTTGCCGGCTCGAAGACGGCGATAACCACGGGAGAGGGCGACGCGTGAGGGACGATCCTCGTGCATTGCGGCCACCAAGCCGTGAGGGCACGGTTTCGCACAGAGATCTTTCGACGCACCTACTTTGACAATTTCTCTCGACTTGAGCCGTTGCTGGTTTCAGCCAGACTTAAGCAAGCTTTGAGACAATAATGGCAGCGCTTGACATCATGCGAGTACTCCTGATCGAAGACGAACAACGGCTGGCTGAGAACATTGTTGCCGCTCTGCGGGAAACCGGACTGGCGGTAGACCATGGGATCGACGGAGAAGAGGGTTCACACCTCGCGGAGCAGGGGGTCTATGACGTGATCGTGCTGGATCTCATGCTTCCTGGCAAGAGCGGTCAGCATGTTCTTAAAGACCTGCGTCGAAAGAAACTGCATACTCCCGTTCTCATTCTCACGGCCCAAGAAGGCAAAGAATCTGTCATAAGTCTGCTGAATGCAGGGGCCGACGATTATCTCAGCAAGCCATTTGATCTGGGAGAGCTTCTCGCGAGGATCAAAGCGCTTATTCGACGAGCCAATGGGGTTTCCACGCCGGTAATCGCGGTTTCGGATCTGGAGCTGGATAGTGTCCGGCAAATTGTCCGCCGTCGCGGTCAATTCGTCGATCTCTCGCCAACGGAATACCGAATTCTCGAATACCTCATTCATCGGCCGCGCGCGGTTGTTTCACAACAAGAATTGCTGGAACACCTTTACGACTTCGATTGGGAGCATCATTCCAATGTGATCGAAGCGCATATCTCGAACCTGCGAAGGAAACTGAACATCGCGGGTACTGAACCGCTGATTGAGACCTTGCGCCATCGCGGATACCGTCTCCGTGAGGACGGCAACGCGCCATGACAAGACACATCTCCATCACGAGCCGGCTCGTCGTTACCGTCCTTTTACTCGAACTATTGTCGGCGGTCGCCCTGATCGGCGCGATCACCGTCCACGAGCGGCACGTGCAATTGAAAGCCTTCGATGCGTCGCTCCTGGCCGGAGCTGAGTTGCTGATGGGTGCGGTGCAAGATAAAGAGGATGAAGCCGACAATGTGATGCTCGACATGCGGGGCGTCCAGCTTGGCAGAGACGCTGCCTTTCGCGTGGAGGATGAACAAGGCAGAGTCCTCGGCTCCGCGGGGAATCCGCCACATTTGGAGACGCCCTCGTCGGATGCGCCTGCTTTCCACAATATCGACATAGGCGGTCAGGGCTATCGATTCGTCGTTCTTCGTGGCCTCCGGATCGTTGATCCAGGTAAACCAAGCGGCGGAGTTCGCCACCGTATCACGATCGTGTACGGAACTCGGACGGGTCACATGTGGCATGAGGTGGTTGAGGCGATCCGATTCTTTGCGATCGCGACAGCCATGTTGCTTGGCGCCACGGGGCTGCTCATGGCGTGGCTGGTGCGAAGAGGACTGTCACCTGTCTATGAACTCGCGCGTGAAGCGGAGCGCATCAGCTCGAGAGACTGGCGCTTCGACGCGCCGGTTAGCGCGAAAAACACGCTGGAGTTGCAGTCTCTGGCTGCTGCTCTCGAAGCCGCGCTGGAGCGCGTGCAACGCTCTTTTGAACAACAGCGGCGATTCACGAATGATGCTGCTCACGAACTCAAGACGGATGTGGCAATCGTCAAGTCGTCTTTGCAATTGCTGTCCATGAACAAGCGCACGGTTGAAGAGTACAGCCGGGGGTTGGCACTGAGTTTAGAGGACTTCACTCGTCTAGAGATGACGGTGCAGAAGATGCTCACCTTGGCGCGATTGGAGCAACCGCCCGAGAGGACCAACTCGGGAGTTATGCGTCCTTCCAGTTCACTTCGCGACGTTTTTGAGGATGCTGTGAGTCAATGCAAGCCGTTGGCTGAGCTGAAAGCGATCGATGTGAATCTCGATTTCAGTTCTGATGCCAGAGTTCGAATCGACAGCCGCGACGCGCTTCTTCTGTGCTCGAACATTCTGTTGAACGCTCTGCAGCACAGTCCCGACGGAGCTGCCATTCAAATTGCTTTGACTGTCGACGATGACGTGGCTCGTCTGACGCTTCAGGATCGGGGAGAAGGCATCTCCGAAAAAGATCTGGTCCATATCTTTGAACCTTTTTATCGGGGCGACCCGTCGCGAAGTCGAAAAAGCGGTGGCACTGGTCTGGGGCTTTCCATCTGCAAAGCGATCTGTGAGGCTGCCGGAGGATCGATCAAGATTGCCAACAGCACGGGAGGGGGCGTTCTGGTTACGGTGGAACTTCCGGCGGAACTCGTTGTATCCCAACCCACACCTTCAGCTTCGTTTAAGGCTTAGCTGAAACACTCGCATTGCCGGCACAATTGCCGAGTCTTCCTACAGGAGTTCACCATGCGCTTTTATCAAGCCGCGGTTGCCAGCGTCCTTCTCACCATTGCAGCGTCAGCCGCTGCGCAAAACTACCACGTCGCTGATCAATGGAAGCTCGGCGGAGAGGGTGGGTGGGACTATCTGCTGATCGACGCCGCCGCACACCGGCTTTATGTGACGCACAACTCACGAGTTGAAGTTGTGGATACCACGACCGGCAAGCCTATTGGCGCGATCACCGGGCTGAAGAGCACTCACGGCGTGGCGCTAAATCCAGACGGGACAACTGGGTACATCAGTGACGGAGCGGGGAATGCCATCGTCGTCTTCAATCGCGCGGACTATTCTATCCAGGCTACGGTTCCAACTGGCACAAATCCCGATGGCATTACCTTCGAGCCAGTGACCAAAACGGTTTGGGCGTTCAACGGACGAAGCGGTAACGTCTCTGTATTGGACACTGCCTCCAACAAAATTGTGGACACCACACCGTTGCCCGGGAAGCCCGAGTTTCCGCAAGTCGATGGGCAGGGATCGGTATTCGTGAATATCGAGGACAAGAACGAAATCGTGAAGCTTGACGCGGCCAGTCGGAAGCCGGTCGCCACATGGCCGCTGCCGGGCTGTGAGTCGCCTTCCGGGATGGCCATTGACGTCGTAAAACACCGGCTCTTCGCCGTCTGTGATGGAGGAAAGATGGCCGTTGTCGATTATGACGCGGGCAAAGTGCTGGGCCTGGCCGCCATCGGCGACTCGCCCGACGCCGCTGCGTTTGATCCGAAACACGGTCTGGCGTTCTCATCCAATGGAGGGGACGGCACTCTTACGATTGTTGATACCGGGAAGCCCGGCTTTCCTGTACTGCAAACTGTGAAGACAGAAAAGGGCGCGCGAACCATGGCTTTCGATGCGTTGACTGGACGCGTTTATCTTGCAACTGCAGAGTTCGGCCCGCCACCGGCGGCAACGGATGCTATGCCGCATCCCCGGCGCAGCGTGGTGCCGAATAGTTTCAAGATCATCGTGGTGGAACCCTAGATGTAGAAAAGTAGAGCGGAGCCATCACCGCGGAACTCTAAGCGTTGGAAAATCATACTGACCAGAGGTAACGAGGTCTGTGACTCGTGATCGCAGGCCTTTCTCATTCCGGTTGAAGTTTAGACCTCGAGAGCAGGTAGTAAACCACCGGCGTAACAATCAAGCTTAAGACCATCGAGATCACAAGGCCGCCGATGACGGCGATGGCCACCGGTTGGAGCATTTGCGATCCGGAGCCGAGCGCAAACGCGAGCGGAAGCATGCCGCAGATTGCGGCCGATGCCGTCATGAGAATGGGGCGCAGGCGGCGCCGCGCAGCATGCATCATCGCTTCGCGTGCGGGAAGGCCCTCCTGCCGGTATCGTTCATCCGCATCCAGCAGTAGGATACCGTTCTTTGCGACAATGCCGATGACCATAATCAGTCCCATAAAGGACGCAACATTGAAGGTCGTGCCGGTAATAAGCAAGGCGAAGACTACGCCTGAGATCGAGAGCACCGACGATGTGAGGATCGCAATCGGCGCCGAAAAGTCTCGGAATTCAACCATCAGCACGCCGAATACTAGCGCCAGAGAAAGAACGAGAACGCGCAGCAGTTCGTGGAAAGACTCTTGTTGTTCCTGATAGGTTCCGCCATATTCGATTCGCACCGAAGGCGGCAGATGCATGGCATTGACGGCATTCTGAACTTTCGCGATTGAGGTTCCGAGGTCGGAACTCTCAAGCCTTGCCGTCACGGTGATAAGCTGCTGCAGATTTTCGCGCCTGATTTCGTTTTGTGGAGGCAACTGTGTCACCTGAGCCAACGAGCCGAGCGTCGCCAGCTTGCCGGTTGAACTGTTGAAGACCGTGTTCTGGATCGTGTCCAGAGATCGGCGCGCCTCCGCTCCAAGCCGCACGCGAATCGTGTAGGGCTTTCCATTCGCAATGAGTGGATCGGCCGTGGTCACTCCGTCCAGGATGGAAGTCGCGTCTTCTGCGATTTCCACGGGCGTAAAGCCCATTCGGTCGGCCACGGTCGGATTGATCTGGAAGTTCGTGGCAGGACCGCTGATCGTATTGTCCACTCCGTTCTGGACATCCACAACGCCCCTGATTTTGCTGATCGCGTCTCCGATCCGAGGACCAAGATCCGCCAGCAATGCAGGATCGCTTGCGAAGACCTTGATCTGAATCGGCTCTGGCGCGTTCGAGAGATCGCCAATCATATCCTGAAGGACCTGCGTGAACTCCACGTCGAGCGCAGGCTCGGTCTTCTTGATCTGAGCGCGCGCGTCCGCGATCACTTCGTCGATCCCACGGTCGCGCTTGCTCTTCAGCTTCACCGTAATATCACCGGTGTTGGCTTCGGTCACCGCGGCGAGACCCATCTGCAGGCCGGTTCGTCGCGATGTGCTTTCGACTTCCGGCATGCTGTGCAGAACTCGGTCCACGTGTTCGAGCACCCGGTTCGTCTCGGAGAGCGAACTGCCGGCGGGCATGATGTAGTCGAGGATGAATCCACCTTCATCCATCTCGGGCAGAAGATCGGAGCCGAGGCCTCGATAGCAAAAGAAACTGCCGACGGCCAGAAGCGCGCAGATCCCTAAGAGCACGAATGGTCGGCTCAGCGACCAACTCAGGCCGCGCTCATGCCAGCGGAGAAGCGCGCCCATCATGCGCCCGTGCTCATCGTGATTCCTGTCACCCTCGGAGCGCCGTTCGCGCAGGAAAACCAGGCTGAGCGCGGGAGTCCACGTGACCGCAAGTAATAGTGAAGTCAGGAGCGCCACCGTCATGGTGATGGCCAGTGCGCGGAAGAAGCTCCCCGTCACGCCGGTAACCGAAACAAGAGGTAGGAAGACGACCACGGGCGTTACCGTCGATCCGACCAGAGGCGCTGCGATTTCTCGCAACGCTAAACGGGCCGCCTGTGCCCGAGTCTCGCCGCGGTCGCGATGGGAGACGATATTTTCGACGACCACGATTGCGTCGTCGATCACCAATCCAATCACGGCGGCGAGACCGCCGAGGGTCATCAAATTGAAGCTCTCGCCAAAGCCCCACATGAAAAGGATGGTGATAGCGACCGTTACAGGAATGACCAATCCGGCGACCAGCGAGGACGTCCAGTCACTCAAGAAAAGGAACAAGATGATGCACGCGAGAAGTAGGCCGATGAGAATAGCATCGCGAACGCTGCGAATGCTCTCGCGCACAAGTTCCGACTGATCGTAGTAGGGTTCGAGACGCACACCAGCGGGCAAAATCTTGCGGAGTTGCTGAACCTGCGTCGCTACAGCGTCGGCTACTGCCACAGTATTGCTGGAAGGCTGCCGGGTGATGTTCAACAAAACAGCCGCGCCGCCGTTCGCCGTGACTGCCGTGTAGACGGGCAACACTCCATTTTGCACGGCGGCCAGGTCCGAGACGCGGACGGGCGCTCCCGCAGCCGTCATCTTTACGACCAAGCGGCCCAGTTGGTCGGCATCGTGCGCTTGTGCTCCGACGAGACCGAGAATCAATTGGTGGTTTGCTTCGTAGAGCCCGGGCGAGTCGATGATGTTCGAAGCCTGCACCGCGTTGACGAGGTCGAGGATCGTCACGCCCGCGGTTTGCATCCGCGCCATGTCGGGCACAATGTGAAACTCTGGCACCTTGCCACCTTGCACCGTGATCGTGCTGACACCTAGTACACGGTTCAGTGGCGGTTTCAGTTGATAGGTGGCCAGTTCCCAGAGCTGGGTTTGCGACAGTCGGTCGGAGGTAAGACTGTATCCAAGAATGGGGAAGGTGGCGAATGTCAGCCGGTTCGTCGTAATCGTCGCTGTGTTCGGCAGGGTTTGCCGCGCCTTGCTGATGGCTGCATCGACTAGCTGAAGCGTTCGGTACATGTCGACGGTCCAGTCGAAGAAAAGACTGACCTCAGCCGAACCGCGACTCGTCGTGGAACGAACAGTCACCAAACCCGGAACCGAATTGACCGCATCTTCGATGGGTTTGGTGATGGTCACCTGCATCTGCTCGACCGGCATCACGCCGTTATCGACGCCGACGACCACACGAGGAAAGTTTGTCTCAGGAAAGACCGAGATAGGAACCTGCTGCGCCGCATAGATTCCCGCGAGTGAGAACGCGATTAGGAAGAAGAAGATTGGGCCTCGATAGCGAACGAGCCAAAAAGTGCGACCAGCGTGCTGCGAAGCAGACTGGTCTGTCACTTTGCCTCTCCGCCGGTCTTGTCGTCCTCTTCGCCTGCTTTGCCGATCTTCACCTTCGTGCCTTCGTCCAAGCCGTAGGCTCCGACGGTGATGACGGTCTCGGAAGCGTCCAGCCCCTGAGTCACTTGAACGTCTTCGCCGTCGCTAATGCCCAGCTGCACCGATTTCTTGTGCGCCGCGCCGTCGGAACCGACCACCATTACAGACTTGGAGCCATCCGTCGTGGTGAGCACTGCAGGCAGCGGCACTTTCACAGCCTTGGCTACTGTTTTTCCCTTGATGGAGGTTTCCACCGGAGTACCGGCCTTGTATTTGCCAGCCCGGTTTTCGATACGGATCCAAACCTCTACAGTGGTGCTGCCGGGATCGAGCGCGGGACTCACAAGGAAGATCTTTGCCGGCACAGGAGTATCTGCGCCGGGAACTATAACCGAGGCAACGTCGCCAACCTTCAGCGGTTGTGCAACCGTCTGGGATAAATGAACCTTCGCCAAGAGAAATGATGTATCCATCACGGTGATGAGCGTGCTGCCCGAGTTCACGGTTTCGCCGGGAAAGAGAGGTCGATCGGTCACAACTCCTGCGATCGGACTTCGAATCTCCGAGTAGGAGACTTGCGCCTGGGCCGCGAGATATTTTCCTTTGGCAGAGGACAGTTGCCCCTTCGCTTGCTGGAGAGAGGCCGCGCGGCTCACCGCCTTGAGCGAGTCCAGATGGTTTTGCGCCACATCGTAGGTAGCTTGCGCTTGAACCAGAGTGGCCGCTGCCGTGTCATAGTCCCTGCCGGGAATTGCGCCTTCAGCCAGGAGCCTCTGCCGAGCGGCGACAATTTGCTTCTGCAACTCAAGTTGAGCCTTTGCCTGCGCCACGTCGAGTTCGGCCTTGTGGTAATCCTCTGGCACTTGCGCGTTGGTCTGCATGTCGAAAGACGCCTGCGCCGCCGCATATTGGCCTTTATTGTCGAGCGCCTGCGCGCTGAGATCCTGATTTTCAAGCACCGCGAGCAGTTGACCAGCTTTTACTTTGGAACCGCGCTGCACGTAGAACGTGCGGACCGGAGCCGTGATCTTGGGAGAAATCGCGGCCTGCGCCACAGGCGAGAGAGTCGCGCCGGCGGTAACGCGCTCAGAAATTTCGCCAACCTCGGGATGCTCCGCTTGCACGGTGACCACGGCAGCCGCATCGGTGTCGTTGACTTTCTTGCAAGCCTGCAGAAGTGCGACACAAAGCAGTAGCAACGCCAGATGCGTTGTATGTGGCCGGACTCCGAGTCGTCGAATAAAATTCACGTCTGCGTTCAAAGTGCTCCAGTCAGTATTTGCAGTCCCGCCAGGGCAGCCTGGTATCGAACTACACCATCGGCTTGGACAGTTTCTGCGGAGAGATGCGCAGTTTGCGCGTCGACGACTTCAAGAACGGTGGCTTCCCCGGACGAGTAGCGAAGCTCTGTCAGCCGGAGACTCTCAGCCGCCGTGCGCACGCTCAGATCGAGCAGGTCCAATTGATCTCGTGCCGTCTTTGCCTCCGCGTACGCTTCTTCCAGTGTCGCGACGAGTCTTCTCTGCGCTGCCGTCAACGATACTTTTACGGCGTCGCGCCGGATCTCGCTTTGTTTGACGCGCTTCTGTGTGGAGAACCAGTCCCACACTGGAATGTCGAGCGTCGCACTGATCGAATATCCGAGGTTTCGCACATCATCGGGTCCGTACTTGGCGAACTGGGGTGCGTCGACGCCATAGGTAAAGTTCAAACCAAGATCGGGCAGATAGGCCGCTCTCGCCGACTTCACCTCTGCATTCCCAGCCCTCAGATCGGCCAACGCACTTCTTATTTCCGGATTGTTCGCGGAAGCGATCCTCTCCACGTCGTCTCGTGTGGGTAATGGAGGATTGTTTGGACTCTCCGTGGAGTACGGCGCCTTGGGATCGGGAAAGAGGAGCACGGCAAGTTCGAGCCGCGCTTTATCCGCCGCCAGGATTCCCTCGCTCAGGTCCCGTTGACGCTGTTGCTGCAGCAGTTGGGCTTTGACCACATCGGCGTGGGCGACTTCGCGGGCCGCCTCGCGCTTCTCAGTCAAATTGGTAAAGGACTGCGCCTCCTGAAAAGCCTCCTCAAGGACACGCCGCTTCGTATCGGTAGCTGAGACGGAGTAGTACAGGCTTACCACGCTCGAGACAAGACCTCGCCGCGCTACCTCCAACTCCGCAGAGGCACGCGCTGCATTGGCGGTGGCAACCTGCGCGTCAGCGAACTGCTTCAAGCCGACAGTCTCGTTGATCGACGCCTGACTCGTGTATTCGTGAACTGCATTGTTGGCGATAAAGATCGGTGACGCCTGTGCCCCACCTTGCACTCCGGTAATGATCTGTCCGTTGGGCTGTGTATAGAGCAACTGATTGTGATAGGTGACAGAGGGCAGCAGCGCAGCTTTCGCCAGATAACGATCGATGCTCGCGGATTTCTGCGCTGCCAGAGCACTCGCGAATACGGGCTCATTTTGTTGCGCCCTGTGAATCGCCTCTGAAAGAGAAATGACTACGGTGATAGTTGGTGTCACGCCTTGAGCAAACGATGTTCCGGCGAGAGCGACAACACCTATGAGCCCAAAGACTCTCGCGGGAAGGCTATGCAGACTTCGCTCCGTCCGACGCATGAACGGCAGACTACATTGGGAACCTTAAGGCTCACTGAAGCGTTGTATGACAGCTGGAAGCACGCCAAACGGTGTTGGCTAATATCGACGGCTCGTGGCTGAAACGGGAAGCTATGCCCGGAGCCAGAGACCGGCCTCTGAGAGATCTAACCGGATTAGAGACGAGAAACGCCAAGTGTTGACGAATCCGATGAGCCCCCGTTTTGTCGACTAACCTTCCGTGAATCCCCTGCTTACCGCCAAGATATCGGTCCGTCGTCTGAATTTCTCATCGGGCAGGAAATAAAGCTGTGAAACAATTCCCCGTCGCAACTCACGCGTGGCACTGTCAATCCCGCAACACCCGGGCGGGATCGGTACGCGTCGCGCGCCAGGCGGGCAGCAGACATGCTGTGATTCCAGTGATTGTCATCACGGCCATTGCCGATCCGAATGCCAGCGGATCGTGGGGACTCACATTGTAGAGAAATTTTCCGAGTAATCTCGTCAGAGCAAGTCCTGCAACGGTACCAAAGAGAACGCCCCCTGCCGTCAACCTCAGGCCACGCGAAATCACCAGACGAAGCAGGTTTGGAGCGCCAGCGCCAAGAGCCATACGCAATCCGAGTTCGCGGGTGCTCTGCGCTACCGCATAGGACATCACTCCATATAAGCCAACGCCAGCGAGGAGAAGCGCCAACCCTCCCAGAATCGAAACCAAGGTTACCGCCACTAGTTGCGGGGAGGTTGAGCGGTTGACCTGTTCCTGAAGAGTGATCATCTCATAAAGAGCAAGGTTCGCGTCCAAGGCGCGTACTTCGCGGACCAGTGCAGCCGAAATGCTCGGCAACGATTGAGTTGTGCGGATGTTCAAGGCCGGACCTCTTGTGAAATCCTGGCGCAGCGGTACATAGAAAAATGGCTTTGGATTCTCGCGCATGCTTTCGTATTTGGAATCAGCAGCTACACCGACGACTCGCGCCCAGCCGCCTTTCACTTGAAGGCGCCGGCCAATGGGATCCTGACCGCCCCAGTACCGCTCGACCATGGTCCGATTCACCAAGGCGACCAAGGGCGCGTTTTCGTCGTCGTCGCGCGCGAATTCGCGACCGGAGAGCAGCGGGATACCTAAGGTGGCGAAGTAAGTAGGACCCACCTGGTTGTAATCGACCGCGGGCTGTTCGTCCGGTGCCGGTTGGTAGCCATCCACAGCAATCGGGGTGGAGGAATACGTGGCGTAGCCGAGCGGCGTCACTCGGGCGAAAGCAGCGGACTCCACGCCAGGCAGTGCCCTGACGCGGTCAATCAATTCGTCTTGAAAGGCTTTGGCACGGGGCACGTCGTATCCCGCTGCGACTACGGATGCGCCAGTCTGCACCACGCTGGTGGTTGAAAAGCCCGGGCTGGTGGTTCGAATCTTCTGCAAGCTTTCGAGCAACAGAACTCCTCCAGCCAGCAAAATGAAGCTCAAACAAACCTGCAAAACAACCAGACCCGAGCGCATTCGCGCTCTGCCACGGGCCCCAGCCACCGACGAGGATTCAGCTTTCAGGGCGCCCGCAAGGTCGAGGTTGCGAATTTGAAGCGCGGGAAATAGACCTACAATCAGCGTGGCAATCAGGCAAATCCCGGCGCTCATCGCCATCACACGCCAGTCGATTTCCCCTGGCAGGTACATAGCCACTCCCGAGCGAGCCGGTAACAGGAGCACGAGCGCGTGCCGGCACCAGTAGGCCACCAACAGTCCACCAGCCGCCCCGAGCGTTGCAAGGATCAGGCCTTCGGTGAGAAGTTGCTTGAACAAACGGGCACGGCTGGCTCCAATGGCGAGGCGAACGCTCATTTCGTGGCGACGGGTAAACGAGCGGACGAGCAGAAGATTGCCGACATTGGCGCAGGCGGTGAGGAGCACCAACGCCACCACGGCGAGCATGATCTCGAGGGTCGGCAGCAGAGTGCCGGCGTTGTTGAATGGGGTTTGCCACAATGGCCACAATCCAATGCCGCAGCCACGGTTCGTGGCTGGGTAATTAGTCTCCAACCGTTTTGCAATTGCCGAGATTTCTTCCTGTGCCTGCGCGCGGCTGGCCCCGGGCTTGAGGCGCACATAACTTTCAACCCATCGCGCGCCGCGGTCCTCGAGTTTGTATCCGCCGCTCTCGAAGTTTTCCTCCATGGACGCCGGGACCCAGAACTGCATCGCCCAGCCGACGAAGGTCCCATAAAATCCCTCCGGCGCGACGCCGATGATGGTGTGCGGCACATTATTCAACCGCTGCATCTTTCCGATGATTTGCGGATCAGCCTTGAAGCGATCCCGCCAGAGCTGATAACTGATGACTACGTCAGGATGGGCGTTGCTTCCTACATCTTCACCCGGCTCGAAGCCCCGGCCAAGAATGGGATGAACCCCGATCGCATCGAAATAGTTGGCTGAGACGATGCTTCCGCGCGCGACTTCGGCGTGGTCTCCGATACTCAGCGTGCTGCCGGTAATCTTGCTTACAAACAATTCGTCACACCGGGTGCAGCTTCTCCGCAAATCAAGGAAATCCGGCCAGGAAACTTCCGTCGCGCCGCTCTCACCCCGTGCCGTTCCCGCCAGGGCGACCAGCCTGTCCTCGTGGGTCACTGCCGGGTAGGGACGGAATAAGATCCCTTCTACCCAACTGAACACCGCGGCATTAGCGCCGATTCCCAAGGTAAGACACAGAATTGCCAGTGCGGAGAAGCCCGGGCCGCGACACAGCTGCCGGAACCCATAGCGCAAATCTTGAACAAAGTCTTCAATGATGTTGGCGCCGCGAGCGTCTCGGCACTGCTGTTCGATCTGCGTCAACCCGCCAAGTGCGAGTATGGCGGAGTAGCGCGCGTCTTCAGCTGACATGCCTCGCGCAACGTTTTCCTTGATTTGCTGTTCGAGATGATCGCGAAGCTCATCTTTTAGCTCCTGATCCGCCTGTTTGGGATAGAAACGTAAGCGTAAACGCAATGGCAAGGTATACCACCATTGTTCGAAGTTCATGTTCAGGCCTCTTTGAGCTTTACGATAGCGGAGATGGCGGCGGAGATGCGGTTCCAGTTGGCCGTCTCTTTCTCGAGCTGCTTCCGCCCGAGCCGCGTCATGGAATAAAACTTGGCACGACGATTCTTCTCACTCGGCCTCCACTGAGCCGTAATCCAACCCCGTTGTTCCATCTTGTGCAGCGCGGGGTAGAGCGAGCCGTCGCTCACGCCCAGCACTTCGCTGGAGATTTGTTTCAGACGCTGGCTAATCGCCCAGCCATTCAGCGGCTCCAACGCCAGTATTTTGAGGATGAGCAGGTCCAGGGTTCCCTGGACGAGATCGGAAGGCTTGCTCACGCGATCTCCTCTCGGTTACCGAGCTATACTTCGATCCGCATATATTAAGACCTGCACCCCTCGGTTAGCAAGGGGTAGCCACAAGTGCCGCTTGCGACTTCAAAAATCGTTGAATTCGATGGGTTGGTGACGAACTTGGGCTAGGGACCAGGGTTTTCCACCATGTTCCTGAAGTTCAGCTCGTCTGGGCTCGACGAAAGCGCGTTTCGACACCTCGGCAACTCACCGCTTCTACGAAGACAATCTCGCAAGCGCCAGCTTGGCAGCGTGATAGCCGCACATCCCGTGCACGCCACCTCCGGGCGGAGTTGACGCAGAACAGATATAGACGTCTCTTGCCGAGGTCGCATAGTGCCGCCACGTCGGCCGAAACAGAAATTGACGAAGATCCATCGCGCCGCCTCCGATGTCGCCTCCTACAAGGTTCGCGTCCATGCTCTCGAGTTCGGCGGGAGAGAAAACGCGCCGGGCCAAAACGGATTCACGGAACCCCGGAGCGAAGCGCTCGATCTGATCTTCCAGTCTTTCCAACATGTCGACTTTCGAACCATTAGGAATGTGGCAATATGCCCAGGCTGTATGTCTGCCGGCAGGAGCACGCGAAGGATCGAATATGGTTGGCTGGGCCAGTAGAACGAACGGGCGGTCAGCGTGTTGCCCGACTCGCGTGGTTTTTTCCGACGCAGCAATCTCCTCGAAGCTTCCGCCCAAGTGCACGGCGGCGGCGCGCAAGCACTCGGAAGCTTTCCACGGAATGGGTCCGTTTAATGCATAATCCACTTTGAATGCGCCCGGACCATACCGAAACCGCTCCAGTCGATGCTTGTANCCGTGCGACAAGCGTTGGCCGGCGATTCTGAGAAGTTGTTGCGGGGTGACGTCACAGAGAATCACGTCATAGTGACACAACGCCGCAAGCGACTCGACACGCGAGGAAGTCCTTACTTTACTTCCGAACGTCGACAGATAACCGCACAGTGCATTTGTAAGTGACTGAGAACCTCCGCGCGGAATCGGCCAGCCGACCGCGTGCGCTGGCACTGCCATCAACATGCCAAAGGCGCCGCTCAAAGGCTCGTTGAGGCTAAGAAATGAGTGAGCGGCGAGACCTGCGAACAGCGCGCGCGTGCGCTCGCTGTGAAAGCGCCGCGCAATGGTTTTCGCAGAAAAGAGCGCATTCGCTCCAAAACGCGCCATCAGCCAGGGATGCTTGGGGATCGTGGGAACTGGACGAAGCACGTCCGGAGCGAACTTGTGCCAATTCTCAACAAACGGCTGCATCAGCCTGCCCCACGCCTTCCCGTCTGCTCCTAGAGAAGCCTTCGCATCCTCAAGGTCGCGTTCCAAAATAACGGCCGTGCCATCGTCGAGCGGATGGGCGAGCGGAGCCGGGGAATGAATCCATTCCAGCCCGTGATCCTGCAGGGGGAGCGAAGAGAAGAAGGGCGACCCGGCGGCCAGCGGATGCACCGCGGATCCAAAGTCGTGCAAGAAGCCCGGCAAGGTTAATTCCATCGTGCGGGCAGCACCGCCCGGCGTCGGTTCCGCCTCAAGCACATCTACCTGCAGTCCTGCTTGGGCCAGGACGATGGCCGCTGCCAGACCATTTGGACCGGAGCCCACTACACATGCCGTGCGGCTCATGGTAAATCACCCGTAAGCCGTGTTCTATCCGCATGCAAATGCACGGCCATCAGTTACTCCCTCGGCCCGACAGTTGGCCATTCGACAACCTTAACCTCGCCATCAGGTGTACGCTCCAGCGTGGGTGCGTACCGGCCTAGAAGTTGCCGCCGCCACCACATTCCGGCTGCGCGTTTTTCTGCCATTGTCGTGAACCAGTACTGCCAAAGCAATACGCGAATCTGACGGGGCGCTTCACGAGCAAAAGGATTGCCCGCAAAAAGTTCAAGCACATCCTTATCGTTCGAGAGCAGCCGCACCTCGGTATTCGGCACGATCGGATACTCACGCCAGGAACCCAAAGAAGCAAACCACAGGTTCCAATCAAATCGCGGCTGATACGGGGCATAAATCCGCGGCGGCTGATTCAATTCTTGTGGCTTGTAGCGAAACGGATATGCCACCCAATGTTGTCCGTCTGTGGAACCTTGGAATTCGATCTCATATCGTCCGCGGGTCATCACCGCGAAGAGCCCGTATTGAGTGGCGATCCGGAAGGGTTCGAGCGCAGTCACCGGAGAGCTCGGGAGAGGTGCTTTCGTAAACATCCAGATCAATTCCGCTGTGGTCGCATACGCCATCCAAGTCAGCATTACGGCGCTCGCGAAGAGCTTCACGATTTTCCACGGCCGATGAAGCCTTTCAGAACAAGCCTTTAACTCAGTCGTCGGGGTTTCACTCGAATCAGGTACAGTCGTTAGTCGAGTTTTCCACTGCACAGGTAAGATGCTCAGCACGCAGCGATCATCCAGCAAAAGCACGGCCAGCACGAGAACGAGATAGTTCAAGAACGTGTAGTTCGCGGTGAGGATTACGCCGACCTGCCATGGGGTCACAATGAAAAAGCACGCAATCCGCCATCGACGCGGAAGAAACAGCATCCATACCAGAACCAGTTCCAAAACCAATGTGGCGCCGACGGTTGCTGCATGAAACCCGTGCGGCAAGTGCTCCACGTACCAGCCAATCCAGGTGGGCAAGGGCCCGTTTTGGTAGTACTCATCCATGGCCGTGAAATGACGCCACTCGAGGTCTCCGCTAAGAAGCTTTACCACGCCAGATTCGAAGTAGATGCGGAACCACTCCCACTGAAGCAAAAACAAGCTGGCGCGCGTGGCAGGATACGCGCCGCCCAAACCCGGACGCAGGCCCGGCGGCGCGAAAAAGAAGGAAATGAATCCCGCCTCCAGCAACATACCATCCGATTGGTAGCCGGAGAAGTCCTGCGCCGCGCTCACAAAGGAGAGAAAACAAAGGAAGCAAATTGTCAGCATTCCGCGGGGCCACACGTTCAGCAGAAGAAGCAACGAAGCCAGCATGCCGGCCCAGCTGAGTGCGTTCAACATAACTGGTCCACTCGACCACCACAGCAACGTCGGGGCATACCACACTCGTTGCCAATCGCCGAGTGACTGAGCCACTGCCTGAAGGTAGTTGCTTGCGGGCAGAATTCCGTTCGGGCTGATCAGACCGCGGATCTGAAAGATTAGCGAGAAAAATGCGGAAAAGTAGATGCCACCGAGAGCGCGAAGGAATAGCCACCGCGGAATCAGACGGCGCGGCACTCCCTGCTGCGCATCAAAGAGCCAACCGATCGAGGATGGAGGAGCCCAGACCATAGCACCGTCGCAATTATACGGAGAAGGAGTCACGGTCAATGGTGATAGCCTCAACTCCAGGATGGCTAGTAATCCGGCAAACTACCCAGAAAAACGGCGTTCTAGGAGTCTGGCCGGGGTGGGCTTTCGATGGCGCTGCACTTCCCAGAATCGGACTTGGACTAAGACTTCTGGCCTGGAATACATTCCAGATAGCCTGTCATCCGAGAGTAATCGGCAGTCGAGAAGTGTTCTTGTTTGCGCTTTGCGTACAGGGCGGCTTTAGATAAAATCCATTCCCGGAACTGTTCGCAAAAGGAGTCCTCTGATGAGCAAGGTCCAGGTTCTGGTCGGGACGCGCAAGGGAGCGTTCATTCTTACGGCGGATGGCAAGCGCAATAAGTGGGTGGTGAACGGCCCGCACTTCGCTGGCTGGGAACTCTACCACCTCAAAGGATCGCCTGCTGATCCCGACCGAATTTACGCTTCGCAGACCAGCGGATGGTTTGGTCAAATCATTCAGCGCTCCGACGATGGCGGCAAATCGTGGCACCAGCCCGGAACTCCTCCCGGAGAAAGCGCCGGACCGGAACGAATGCCCAAAGGCGAGAGCAATAGATTCGTGTATGACGTTTCATCGGAGACCGGCAAACCGCTCACCACACACCAGTTTTATGACGGCACGCAGCATCCGTGGGAATTCAAGCGCGTGTGGCATCTGGAGCCGTCGCTGAGTGATCCCGACACGGTGTATGCAGGAGTCGAGGACGCAGCTTTGTTCCGCTCGACGGACGGCGGGCAGAATTGGCATGAGCTTTCTGGCTTGCGCGGCCACGGTACCGGCCCGAAGTGGCAGCCCGGCGCCGGAGGCATGTGCCTGCATACCATCATTCTCGACCCCAGCGACCCGAAGCGCATGTACATCGCTATCTCGGCCGCTGGCGCTTTTCGGACGGATGACGGGGGCAATACATGGAAACCAATCAATAAGGGGCTTTATTCGAAATACATTCCTAATCCGACGGCAGAGGTTGGGCATTGTGTTCATCACATCGCCATGAGCCCGAAACGTCCCGGCGTGTTGTTTATGCAAAAGCATTGGGATGTGATGCGCTCCAATGACGGCGGCGATCGATGGACGAAAATCAGCGGCAACTTGCCGACTGATTTCGGATTCGTGATCGACGTGCATGCGCATGAACCGGAGACGATTTACGTCGTGCCCATCAAGAGCGACGGCGAACATTATGTGCACGATGGCAAGCTGAGGGTCTTCCGCAGCCGAACCGGCGGGAATGAATGGGAAGCGCTCACCAACGGCCTGCCGCAAGAGAACTGCTACGTGAACGTGTTGCGCGACGCCATGGCGGTCGATTCGCTGGATGACTGTGGCATCTATTTCGGGACTACGGGAGGACAAGTGTACGTATCGTCCGACGCGGGAGATTCCTGGTCGCCGATCGTACGCGATCTGCCGGCGGTGTTATCGGTGGAGGTTCAGACTCTGCCATGATCCGCGTCGAACTGCCGTATCATCTTCGCACGCTGGCCCACGTCGGCACCGAAGTGCAACTTGAGGTGGAGGGTGCGGTCACGCAGCGCTCAGTGTTAGACGCACTTGAGACGCGCTATCCCATGCTTCGCGGGGCGATTCGCGAGTATATTACGCTGCAGCGGCGGCCGTTCCTGCGCTTTTTCGCCTGTGAAGAGGATTTATCGCACGAATCGCCTGACGCGCTGCTGCCCCAAGCGGTTGCTTCCGGCAAGGAGCCATTCATCGTCATCGGCTCGATCGCTGGAGGATAGTTGCTCGACCCGCGTGGAATCTGAAACCGATGCTTGAGCCGACCAGAGCGCATATCCAATCGTCCACTCTCCGGTGTGCCCTTCTCTGAAGTGACACGGATTCAAGACCCGCGTAGATGATTGTTTACAAATGGCCTCCGGATTTCCGAGGGCGCGCCTCGAAGGCCGAACCAACTGCTGCACCTGTTTGACGAACTCAGGCGGTTGCTGCTGACCGGGTGATTGCGCCCACAACCCAAGAACCGAGAGAAAAGAAAAACAAACAAAAAATTGTGCCGATGATGGTTTTCATGAACCACCATGATAGATCGACGCCCACCAGAACAGACAGCGCATCTCAACCGTCAGAGTCATGCTTGTAGCCAGACCGGACGCGACCGAAAATCGACGCTCGCGCCACGATTTGCTCCACCAGAACGCCCCGTTCGGCAAACGGTTCGAGCGCAACGGCTAATTCCGCTTCAAATCGTGGTTTTTCTTCACTGCCGACCTCAGGCGAAGTATTCGACTTGGAAAGCGCACGTCCGATCAGGTCAGCAATCGTGACTTCACGGCGTTCCGCAACAGATGTGTCGCCGATTGCTGCAAAACATGAGCCTGCAAACCACTTCTTCCTATCGATCCGATAATGCTTCTCGTCTGGCTCCGACGACCAAGTTCGTCGTACTTCCTCGTAAGCTTTCACCCAGGTAGTTGCGGACGTCTCAACGCTGGAGGCTCCGCAGATCAGGATGCGACCGGACTCTGGAATAACAATCCGCTCCAGCACCGCTAAGGTCGCACGGCGATCTAGCCAATGAAGCGCACGCCCAATGGTGATGAGATCATAGGGTTGAGAGGTTGGGAATTCCTCGATGTACCCCTCAATCAGTTCGAGTGTGACGCCTGCTTCCACAGCCGCATCCTTCGCCGCTGCAATCATCGCGGCTTCTGGATCGAGCCCGGTACAGCGTTCTACGAAAGGGGCGAAGCCAATAGCAAGTAATCCGGGACCACAGCCGATGTCGAGCAAACTTTCATTCCCGCGCAATGCCAATTGTTCGGCAACCGTCGTAAAGAACGTTGGCAGATACGGCTCGCGGTAGCGGGCGTAAAACTCAACCGTGGAAGCGAAGCGACCCATAAAGCTGAGTCTTGCAGGTGCCGCTGAGAATTTCAATCAGCGCAGACGTGTAGCTGCCGCCCCCGCTTGATTCGTACATTGTCCGAGGAACTGGCGCGGCGGTCACTCTGCGACAACTCAGGCGGATTTTTTTTTAAACATCACTACTACTATTGCCAGTAAGGTCAGCACGCTGACCGATACCGGAAACCATACCTGCGCCAGCCAAGGCAGAGGAATGAGAAACAATACATCGAGGTCCTTGAGCGAAGTAGGCCATCTCACTGTGGCCCACAAGCCCATGTAATATGTGATGTCCCAGACGGCAAACGCCCAGAGGAATACCGCCCATCTCTCTCTCGCCTTTGATGCCGCCAGCAGCGCAAGGCTGGCAAGCATGACGATTGTGCCAGCTTCACGAAACATCTCAATGGTGAGCAGGCCTGACGGGAATTGAGGTATAGACATTGCTTGCTGATAGCCCTCAGATGCGTGCTGAAGGTCAGAGAGTGTTCCGGCGTATCCCGGCAAAAGGCCGATGGCAGCACGCAGATAGACCACTACGGCAGCTTCCACAAAGCCAAATGCTGCGGCGAAGCTGGTAATAAAGGTGATCTGGCTCCACGTCAGCAGCAACTCTTTGTGTCGCCATCGCAAGTAGGCTATTAGGGGAATCAGGAGTAGCAGGTTGACCCACCACGGCTGAGCGAATAGCTGGAATTTCTGCATAGAGGAAAGATCCTAAAATTCCTGAACAGGTTTCGGGAATTCGCGTTGTCCCAAAAGACCCGAGGAAGTATTACTCGAAATTCGATAAACTTCACGCTCCCCACGAGATACTGGCGAAAATGGGGCTCGTCACCGCCAACGGCTCTTTCACCTCAGGCTTAGTTTGGTGGCTGGTCAACCTGTTGGCCGCTGGAGTTCTGATTCTGTGCCTGCGCGGATTTACGGTTCGCCGAATTCCTTCGGTATCGGTACCGCTTAGAGGCTCTGCATTGGTTAGATGTCTCACTTCCGCGACTGCGGTTACTTGTTTCAGAACGGCGCTCCGCCCACGATCTGCGCCATCGATTCAGAAATGCCGATCATTCACTGCGATGTTCCCGGGTTGGCTGCCTTGAAATCGGCAATGCCCACTTTGACGATCGTACCTCGCGGTTTGGGTTTCACTTCATCAGACTTCTTTCCCGTCTCAGGGACCTCGACATCCGGCGGCTTCTCTGTCCATACGCCGTAGACGCGGCCGCCGAACGCGGCAATCCCCGAATAGTCGCCGAAGAAAACTCCGCCAGCTTCGAACGGCTGGGAGGTCCAAGCGTAATTCTGGAAACTGCGCCCTCCATCCTTGGAACGCGCCAATGTGACGGTCTGAGTTCGGTTCTGCGGATCCTTCCGGCGGTCATAAAAAATAATGTTGGCGCTCCCATCGATGGGATCGACCGCGAGCCATTGAAAAAACTGGTCTGCACCATCGTGCACCGGATCATTATTCACCCGAACCGGGGCGCTCCATTTTTTTCCTCCATTGCCGGAGGTAGAACAGAAAACGTCGAGGTCACCGTTTCGGTAATCGGTCCAGGTCACATAAACGCGGCGGCTTTGCGGATCAACCGCGATCTGGGGGAATCCGTTGGCCCTATCCAGCGTTTCCACGGCGAACATAATAGGAGCGGTGTGTAAAATCGAGCGAGCGCGGGAGAACGTTTTTCCTCCATCGCGTGAAGTCGTGAGCAGAATATCGTGGTCCTCGCTCCAGACCGCGTACAGAGTGCCATCCGGACCTACTGCACCGGCAAAGCCTTCGGCCGCGCCGTTATCATCGCGTGGCAGCCCGGGATGGCGATCGATCTCGATGGGTGAGGACCATGTTTTCCCGCTGTCCGTAGAGCGCGACAACACGATTTGCGAGTTGGTCAGCGTCCATCGCGTCCAGCCCACGTAGAGATTTCCCGCATAGCGGCTCTTGCTGGTATCGGACACGATGTAAGGCTTGTCCTCAAATGGAATTCCCGGCGCGGTGATTTGCTCGGCAACTGGCACGTGGTTTGCCTCCCAGGTTTTCCCGCCGTCGAGCGAGCGCCGCACGAACACACCATTGCGCGACGCGTTGTGTGCCCAGTAGTTGAATGTACCAAGTTTATCGAAGGCGATGTAGCAGATAAATGCATGGCCCTGGCCATCGTACGCGGCGGATACATCGCCTGAAACACGATAATTAGGCGGCGCCACTCCTTCCGCCGCATGCCAGGTATGGCCCGAGTCTCGAGAATAAGAGGCATGGGCATTGTCTTGAAATACAGCGACCACCTGTTGAGGATTCTCCGGATTGATGGCGACCGACGGTTCCGTGAAATAACCAGGCGTGGGAGTTAGCAAAAACACTTCCGCACCGGGAGCCTTAGGCGCCATTTGACTGTGCATCATCCCGATCAAACTGAAGACCGCAGCCAGGGTGGGTATCGATTTGATCCGACGGCGAAATCGCCAAGAGCGCGGTATTACTGATTCATTGATCATGCTCTATTTATATACACCGCAAGGTCCTTATTGAAGCTCGCCTCAAATGGGATTTGCACGATAGGCAACCATAAGATTGCGTGTCCAGTTATCCTGCGTTTAAGACGCAACCAGGAGGTTGCATAAATGGAGAATCGCGTCGAGAAGAGCGCAGAACTCAAAGCGCCGCTCTCGCGGCTCTGGCGTGCGCTGACGGATTATCGTGAGTTTGGCGATTGGTTTCGCGTGAAACTGGATGGACCATTTGTAGCAGGTCGGGTGTCGCGCGGTCATAATTACTCATCCTGGCTACGAGCACTTCAAATGGGAGGCCGTCGTGCAGAAAATGGAGTCCGAGCGGCTCTTTTCCTTTACCTGGCATCCCTATGCTGTAAATTCAAAAATAGACTATTCGTAGGAGACGCCGCCGCTCCTCGAATTCAGGCTGGAGAAGACTACAAGTGGCACTCTGCTCAAACTTACGGAGTCCGGCTTCAACAAGGTTCCCAGTAACCGCCGCCTGGAAGCGTTCCGCATGAATAATGGCGGGTGGGAAGGGCAAATGAAGAATATCAAGAACCATAGCGCACAGCATCCTGGCGCATAAAACCATGTCGCACAAACCTGGTAGCCGCGTAGCGGTCGAGCGGAAGGTTCGCACGCACGTGTTTGCCGCCCTGGGTGATGAGACGCGTTTATCGCTGGTCGCGAAGCTCTGCGAGGGGCGGCTAGATTCGATTTCTCGGTTAATGGAAGGCTCGAGGCAGACTCGGCAGTCGATCACCAAGCATCTTCGCGTGCTGGCGAATGCAGGAATCGTACGCGGGGTCCGCCGCGGCCGCGAAAGCTTGTTCGAATTCCTTCCGGATCCGATTGACGAACTTCAAAGAGTACCTTAACCTCGTCTCCGCACAGTGGGATCAAGCGCTCTCCAGACTAGAGTTGTTCGTGGAAGATTGAGCTCTGTGTTTGTACGGACGTCGCGGCTGGCTGACGTTTTGGATAAGTCGGAACTCCGCGCACTAAAAGACGGTCCCGATTCTTTCCATCTGTCGTCGCATACATTTACAATCAACCCTCCACTGGCTGAGCTTCCATGGCCCTTAGGGAGTCTGAGGCGATCATTCTGCGCACATATCCGCTGCGCGAAGCCGATTTGCTGGTCACGCTGTTTACCCGCGTGGAAGGCAAAGTGCGCGGCGTAGCGAGATCAGCGAAGAAGTCGAAGCGGCGCTTTGGCGGAGCGCTCGAGCCGATGACCTATGTTCGCGCGTTTTACGACGTTCGCGAGCGTCAAGAACTGGCTCGCCTCGATTCCTGC
>JGI12635J15846_10001131_pt1 | contig 23321 bp, 15 predicted proteins | sample BlaSpr_A8_OM2_M2_FD_15846 | JGI IMG/M metagenome (IMG submission 15846) | reverse complement strand
AAGTCCATCAGCAAGTACGCGGAACAAATTCGACAAGCAGCGGATCGCGGATCGGCTGTCACCACGCAGCTCCTGGCCTTCAGTCGCAAGCAACCCCAGGATCTGCGCACCATGGACCTGAACGAGGTGATCCAGCAGCTTATGAAGATGCTCCCTCACCTGCTCCGAGAGAATGTGGCCACGGAGTTTTTTCCGCGACATCCGGCCGCCCGAGTCCGCATGGACCGCGGTCAAATCGAACTGGCCATCATGAATCTGGCCATTAACGCAAGAGACGCCATGCCGAACGGCGGTAAGTTAACAATAGAGACCGATCTCGTGCGCTTGGGAAAACTCTTTTCTGAGCAGCACGCTGTCAGCGTCACCCCGGGAAGTTACGTTCAACTCGTCGTCAGCGATACCGGTATCGGCATGGATGCCGCGACGCAGGCAAGAATCTTCGAACCGTTCTTCACCACCAAGGAGGTAGGAAAAGGCACTGGGTTGGGCCTTTCTACGGTTTATGGAATTGTGAAGCAGAATCATGGTTTCATCTGGGTCTACAGCGAGCCGGGAAAAGGCACAGCCTTCAAGATTTATCTGCCCGAGGTAGATCGACTCATAGAGATCGATCCGCCGCCGGCCACGGGCAGTCGACGAAGAAATGGCAATGAGACCATTCTTTTGGCTGANGATCAGGCTCACTTGCGCGATGTGCTGCGCGAATTTCTTTCCGACCGCGGATATCGAGTGCTCGCCGCCGCCAATGGCGCGGAAGCCCTGCGTATCTCGCGGGAATATCGCGACCGCATCGACCTCTTCCTGACCGACGTGGTTATGCCCGACGCGAGGGGCCCCGAGCTAGGACGATCCATCGTGAAACTTCACCCGGAAACTCGCGTCATCTTGATGTCCGGTTATCCGCATCGGTCCTTGGCGCAGGACGGCTGGGATTCTGAAGCCACCCTGCTGCAGAAGCCCTTCGACATCGACACCTTGGAGCAGAAGATCGCACTGGTACTGGGGAACGTGGAGATCAACCGAGGGAAGTGAGAATTTGCCTGGATGTCCTAGACCAGGCTGTGCGTTACAACGTAGCGGGTAAGATCCGCGTTGCTTTGCGTCCGCATCTTCCGAAGAATACGCGTGCGGTAGGTACTGACGGTTTTCACGCTTAGGTTCAAGTCATCCGCAATCCGCGTTAGACGCTGCCCGGAAGCGATCATCAGCAACACGGACAGTTCTCGAGCAGACAGCAGCCGGTGCGCTTCTCCGTCTTCCGGGTGTGCGATTTCCGCAGCAAGGCACTCGGTCACATCGGGAGTGATGTACTTTTTCTTCTGGCATACGACACTCCGTATGGCCCGCGCGATTTCCTCGGGCGGATCGTTTTTACTCAGGTAAGCGGCAGCTCCGGCTCGGATGCACTGTACCGCAATGCTGGCAGGGGAATTGAAGCTGAAAACAATGACCGGCAGATTCGGGCGCGCTTTCTTCAGTTCCGTCAACGTCTCGAGCCCGCTGCGGCCGGGAAGAGAAAAATCTACAATGGCAACGTTCCATTCGGACCCGCAAGCGAGTTCCAACGCTTGAGCATAGTCACTCGCCTCGCCAAACATGCTTCCTGAGAATGCGTCGGCCAAAAGCTCGCGTAATCCCCGACGCACAACTGCGTGGTCGTCAACGATAAGTATTTTCATGGATCCCCAAGTAGTACGTCGCGTGGTCAGGCAACCACCTGTTCGATAATCGACGGACAGACTAATTGTAGGCAATACGCATGCCGGCAAACGAAATTCCTATCGACGCGTCGGCATCTAGTAACTGGGGGAAACGTTGCACAGCCGGCAAGGGGCCTGGGCGTACCCAGCTTATTGAATCCGCTTGCTGGCAACCTCCGAACGGGTGAGTCCGAATCGCTTGATCTTCTGATAGAGAGAGCTGCGCGGCACATTCAGCCTTCGAGCAGCGGCGTCCACTTGCCAGCCCTCGTTCACGAGCACGTTCTGGATGTGCTGCCTTTCCATCTCTTCCAGGGTCGTATCCGCCTCGCCAATGGCATTCTCCGCCGGCACAGCGCGCTCAAAATGGAGGTCTTTCTCCGTCACTTGACGGTCTTCGCAGAGCAGAACCGCTCGTTCCAGCACGTTTCGCAATTCACGAATGTTTCCCGGCCACGGATAGGACTGAAGCGCCCGGGTCGCGCTCGGCGAGATCCGATACTCCCTGCCACCGAAGTCGCGCGAGAAACTTTGCAGAAACCACTCTGCCAGCATCGGAATGTCCTCCAGACGGTCACGCAACGCGGGCGTGGTCAAAGGAATGGTGCTGATGCGGAAGTACAGGTCCCCGCGGAACGCCCGCTTTTCCACGGCCGCGGGCAGGTTCTGGTGCGTGGCGGCCACCAGGCGAACGTCCACCGAGCGCTCTCGCAGGTCACCGAGCCTGCGGAAGCGCTTTTCCTCCAGCACTTTCAAAAGCTTTGGCTGTACCTGCAATTCCATATCGCCAATCTCGTCCAGAAACACGGTCCCGCGGTGAGCAATCTCGAACAACCCGGCTTTCGCCTGCGTTGCGCCCGTGAATGCGCCTTTCTCGTAGCCGAAAAGCTCACTTTCCAACAATTCGCGAGAAAGGCCGCCGCAGTTGAGATCGACAAAAGCCTCCGCCGAACGCGGGCCATTCTCATGAATCCATCGGGCAAGCACTCCTTTCCCCGTGCCGGTCTCTCCTCCAATCAGGATCGGGCTGTCTGCAAACAGGAACTTGCGGGCAAGCTCCGCCAACTTTCGAATCGCCGCACTCCTGCCAACGAACGGATCGATTGGCACGCGTTCGCGCCGGCTCTTTTCGGCCATCTGTTTGTGCCGGTTACGTTCGTTTTCCAGAGAGCGCTGAAGCATGAGGTAAAGGGTTGAAAGATCGGCGGGTTTGGTCAGGAACTGGTCCGCTCCAAGTTTCACCGCTTGGACAGCAAGATCGATCGAACCATTCCCAGTCAAGACGATCACCGGGATGTGCGGTTCAACTGCCTTCCAGCGCGAAAGCAACTCCAGGGTATTCCCGTCGGGAAGCGAATAATCAAGGATCGCGGCGTCGGGCCGCACGGAGTTCCAGATTTGCTCGGCGTTCGCGCAACTATCGGCACCGATCGCCTCATGACCATGTTGCTCAAAATAATCGCAAATCGTTTCGCGAATAATGCTTTCGTCTTCGAGCACCAGGATTCTTTGCTTGGACACCGTCGCCTCCGCTTGCCTGCAGGAAAACGCTCCGCACCGTCCTAAGAAAAAATGGTCGGAAGGCCAAAGAGTTTCTTAACCCAATCGCGAAGTGTGTTCGGCCTGCGGGACCAGGATCGTGATCCTCGCGAAAAAACGCGAGGTCCCCCAATTACCCCGGCTAGTCTGCCTTCAGCGTCCAAGTTTGGATATCAGCAGCACGCCAAAAACGACGTGGGAAAAGCGCGACGCGATTTGTAAGAACATTCTTACAACCGTCGATCGTTCACTTTGCGGCGACGGGGACGTGGTCGGGATCGTGAGCATTCCCATTCCCGCTGGTCAAGCGTTGCGCACCGCTATCTCTAAGTGAATATCGCTTTTCATAAAGCAGGGATTTTCGCGATTTTACAGCTGAAATCGCTTTCCGACGCCGGCTCCTGGTTCGGTCGTCGCTCACGTGTTCGCAATCCCAAGCAGGACGCGGAAAGCCCCGTGGAGTAATCCATCTACCCCAAGAATTTCAGGAGCGACAGTTGTTTGTCGCGGCGCCCAAGAGCGTTTTGTCAGGGACTTTTGCTGGCTTCAGGGGAGTTGTGGTTCACGGAGATCTTGTTTGGCCAATTCAACGAACCCCAGGTGTGTGCCTCCGTCTTCCACGACTCGCTCCCGACAATCGGAGCGCAAAAGCCCTTCATTCCCACAGAGTTTCAGCGGCCCCGTTCTCGAAGGCGCGTGCATAGCCGCAACCGATGCCCAAAAAAGGATACTGCTGTGGAACCGGAGGGCGGAAAAAACGTTTGGATGGAGCAAAACCGAAGCGCAGGGTGAGAAATTCGATCGGCTCTTGAAGGCTAAATTTGAGCACCCCATCGAGGAACTATTCTCCGGCAAAACGCACGAAGGTCACTGGCGCGGAGAGATGCTGACCGGCCACAAAGACGGCCACGCAATCACCCTCATGGCCGATTGGAAAGTTTCTGCGGATGAACAAGGAAATGCGCTCTTCCTTTTGTGGTACACCGACATCTCCGAATTGAAACGAGCGCAAGCGACCATAGAATCTCAATCTCTGGCACTGCGGCAACTGAATACGCGACTTGTAACCGCGCTAGACGAAGAGAGATCCAGGATCGCGCGAGAATTTCACGACCAGCTAGGCCAGGCTCTGACGGCGGCGAAACTCAATCTCTATCAGGCCAGCGTCATTCCACGACCCGGCGTAGCGGGGCGCAAATTGCACAAGCTGTTGAAGCAGGCTATTTCTGCAATGGATGCCGCCACCACCCTTACGCAGAAGCTGTGCACCGACCTTCGTCCCGCGATGTTGGATGATGCCAGTTTGGAGGAAGCGATTCGCTGGCACGTGCGGCGCATCAAAGGCTGGGCCAAAGCGCGCTTAAAACTTGAAGTGGAGCCCGATTTGCACATCAGTCGGGACGCCTCGGAGGCGCTGGTTCGTATTCTGCAGGAATCGCTCACGAATGTAGCTCGCCATGCCAAAGCAAAGAAGATACGAGTGACCCTGTTTCGTAGCGAGAAGTATGCCCGCCTGACAATTCGCGACAACGGACGTGGAATGAATATGCGGAAAATAGGAAGCGGCAGGTCCTTGGGATTGCTGGGCATGAGGGAACGAGCGGCCGCCTTAGGCGGCGACGTTGAGATCCTGAGTCAGCCGGGGCGCGGCACGACCGTAATCGCGCGTGTGCCTATCGAAGCCCCCGACTCTTAGCAGAGAACGGGCTATTCCGGGGTCTGGACTTTTCATCCTGAACCCAGACGAGAGCCCGGCCGATTCAGTGGGAAGCGGCGTACAACTACAAAGCAATGATGTACTTGCGGATTTTTCCGCAAATCATGCGGTGGCAGAAGACGTGCACCAGTTCCAAGGCCCAAGTTTCTTGCAGCAGCCTCTTGGCAAGGAACGGTCCCGTTTTCTGGCGCGTGGGGTCTGTGCGTTCCATTCGGGGGCGGATGACATGACGCGAACAAGGTCAACTCCGGATCGAGTGCGGGCATGAGACTTTGGGCGATCGCTGCCGGCAAGGGTCAGATTCAGAAGGCCGTTGCCGGCACCGAGGGCCGGCAGCGTTGGCTGTTGGCGATGGCAATGTTCCTTTCCATTGTGTTGACTGTTGCGCTCGCGGCGTCCGCGTGGCTTAGCAGCAAGCCGGGTGCCTCCGGCTATCGGCTGGACACGCGCATCACGCCCGCTCTCGCGGTATTGGTGCTGTTTCTTGACGTTTGCGCGATCTACAACCAGTTGCAGATGGGCTCCATTCGGCGCTGGATTGCCGAACGCGAGGAGCTATTTCGCCTCATCAGCGAAAATGCGGCCGATATGATTGCGGTTGTCGATTCGAAGGGCCGGCGAATCTATAACAGCCCGGCTTACCAGAAGATCCTCGGTTACACCGAAGAGGAACTGAAACACACCTCACCGTTCGATCAAATTCATCCGGCAGACCGCCAGAAAGTAATTGCAGCTGCGGCTATGGCGCAGCGCACCAAGGACGGCCAGGCCATCGAATACCGCATGCAACACAAGGATGGAAGCTGGCGGATCCTCGAATCGACGGCTAGCACCTCGCTCAACGATCGTGGAGAAGTGGGCAAACTCATCATCGTGAACCGCGACGTTACCGAACGCCGGCACCTTCAAACCCGACTTTTGCAGGCGCAAAAAATGGAGGCCGTCGGCCGCCTTTCTGGCGGCGTAGCCCACGATTTCAATAATTTGCTCGGCGTCATCATTGGTTATGCCGAAATCCTGGAAGAGCCCCTGATCGATAAACCCGCCCTCCGCGGGTATGTCCAGCAGATCTTGAAAGCGGGGCGCCAAGCCGCCGCCCTGACGCGGCAATTGCTCGCTTTCAGCCGCCAGCAGGTTCTCGAACCCAAGGTTCTGAACATCAGCACCATCGTCCTCGACACCGAAAAGATGTTGCGGCGCTTGATTGGGGAAGACATTTCGATCCAGACGCAGCTCGAACACGACGTTGGGAAGGTCTGTGCGGACGAGGCCCAACTACAACAAGCGATCATCAACCTCGCGGTAAATGCGCGCGATGCTCTCCCGAACGGAGGGCGCGTTTCGATCGAAACCGGAAATCATCAGATGACCGAGCAGTTGGTCAGGCAGTACTCCTATCCAGTTCGACCCGGTGCCTACGTTCGTCTTTCCGTTAAGGACAACGGCGTCGGGATGGACGCGGAAACGCAGGCCAAAATCTTCGAGCCTTTCTTCACCACGAAGGAAAAGGGGAAGGGCACGGGTCTCGGCTTGGCCATGGTCTACGGCTTCGTCAAGCAGAGTGGCGGGTACATCGACGTCTCAAGCGAAGTTGGCGTCGGAACCACATTCCACATCTACTTGCCTCTAGCAGAAGAAAATCTGGCCGTCGAAGGGAAACCGCAACTCGCTCCAGCAATCTCGTTCACCGGGAGCGAAACCATCCTGTTGGTCGAAGACGAAACTTCGCTGCGCGAGTTGGCCCGCCAGTCTCTGCAAACCCTCGGGTATAAAGTCCTGGTAGCCGGGAACGCCGCTGCCGCCATTCGTATCAGCGACAGTTACGAAGCGCCGATCGACCTGCTGCTTACTGACGTAGTGATGCCCGGTTTGAACGGTCGTCTCTTGGCGGATCGCCTTTGCGAGCGACGCCCCTCCATGGGCGTGCTCTTCATGTCGGGTTATACCGGGCAGACCATCGGAGCTCACGGTGTCCTCGCGGAAGGCAGCTTCTTTATCGCCAAGCCCTTCATGAAGGACACCTTGGCAAGAAAAGTCCGCGAAGCGATCGGCACCGCGCAAGCGTCGCAATCGCTCGCCGCCACGGTGCATTCCACACCTGCTCAGAAAGAAGCCGAGAATGCCAAGAATACTCGTGGTTGACGACGATGCTTCGACGCGGCGATTGACGGCGATATCTCTCCGAGACGCGTACGAGGTCATCGATACAGGCAACGCCGAAGAAGCATTGAAACTCGCGCTCGAATGCAAACCCGACGTCATCCTCCTCGACCTCATGATGCCGCATTTCTCAGGCTTTGAACTTTGTCAGGCAATCCACTCGCTCAGTTGCACTGCTAATATCCCCATCTTTGTGATGGCCGGCCATGCGGGAAGCAAACTCCAGCAGCACTGCACGCACCTTGGCGCGCGTGGGTATTTTGAGAAGCCGATCGACTTCGACGAATTACAGAACACAGTCCGGCGCGAGTTGCAAAAGAAAGGTCCTGAGCGCCGTGCTCACTTGCGCGTGCGCATGCAAGTACTGTTGAAACTCACGGGCCTAGGCGCCGATGGAAATCCCTGGCAGGAAATTGTCACAACCGAAAACATCAGCGCCAGCGGTTTCCTTTGCCCCTGTATGAGAGCGCTGGCCAAGGCCACGATCGCGGATGTTTTCCTCGCCGGGAGCGTGGATGTCTTCGTGGGCCAGGCCCGGGTCGTGCGAAAAGAATCCTCGGAAGGCGCATGGCAGAAATACGGATTTCAATTCATCGGAGACGCACGCGATTGGGTTCTCCAATGAAGGTCGAGTAGGCCCCGCGGTTTTCCAATCGGTGGATGGTTTTCTGAAAATCAGACGCTCTTCCGCATGGCGACTTTTATTTGCAGTGACTTGCCTTTGGGCATCGATTTGCAATCGTGGTGCAATGGTCGATGCGATTATTTCGAGTGTAAATGTCGGATCGCCGCCTGGAGCTGGTTTATCGGCCCAACGGTGGATTGTCGATCGTCGGGGGACAACCGCTTGCGCGTTTCCGTGATTGGCTGCGGCCATGTTGGCTTGGTGACCGGAGCGTGCCTTGCCGCGGCGGGGCATCAAGTCGTCTGCACGGATACCAACGCGGCCCGCATTGCCGTGCTCACCGCCGGCGGAGTCCCCATTTACGAACCGCACCTCGGCGCGGTTCTGCGATCCGCTCGAAAAGCTCGACGCATATCGTTCGCTACGAACCCCGCCGAAGCCATCCGCGCAGGCGAAGCCATCTTTGTTTGCGTTGAGACGCCAGCCCGTGAAAACGGGGAAGCCGATTTTTCCGCCATCGATCACCTCGCCCTCCAAATAGCGCAAGAAGCGCGTTCTCCCAAGCTGGTCATTGAAAAAAGCGCCGTGCCAACCCGCGCTGGCGCCGAACTTCGAAGGAGTTTATTCGCTTACGCTAACAGTCGAGCGAATTACTTTCGAGTGGCTTCCAATCCTGAATTTATGCGCGAAGGTGCGGCGGTCAGCGACTTCTTCCATCCTGATCGTATCGTCGCAGGCGTCGAGGAGCAGTCGGCCGCAACGGATCTGCGCGCGATTTACAGTTCAATTATCGAGCGGCGCTTTACATGCCCGATCCACGCCGGAAACTGTCCGTCAACACGTGAGGTGGAATTCGTGGTCACCGATATCAAAGAGGCCGATCTCATCAAGCACGCCTCCGACTCATTTCTGGCGTTGAAGATCAGCTATGCCAATGTCCTGGCAGATATTTGCGAGAAAATTGGAGCTGACGTCGACAGGGTGACCCGCGCGATGGGATTGGACCCCCGCATCGGCGCCCAATTTCTCAAAGCTGGGCTTGGTTTCGGCGGTTTTTGTTTCCCAAATGACGTGCAGGCCTTCATTGAGTTGTCCGCTTCGGTCGGGATCGATTTCGCCATTCTAAAGGCTGCGGAAAGCGTCAACAAGGAACGCATCTCCCTCTGCCTCGATAAGGTGCGCAAGGCCTTAGGGGTGCTCAAGGACAAGCGCGTTACGGTTCTCGGTCTAGCATTCAAAGCCGATACTGACGACGTGCGGTTCTCACCGGCGCTCGAGGTGATTCGGCATCTCCTCGAGGAAGGCGCGGAGGTGCGTGCCTCAGACCCAGAAGGCATGGCGAGAACGAAAGCAAAATTTCCGCAAGTCAGCTATCACACCGACCCATACGAAGCGATGCGTGGTGCCGACGCGGCAATCATCTGCACGGATTGGGACCTTTTCAAGACACTGGATTGGAGACACGCCGGGAAACTCATGGTCCGCAAACTGGTTATCGACGGCCGCAACCTGAATTCGCACCAGGCGATGCAAGACCTGGAGTTCGAGTACTATTCCTTCGGCAGAGGCACCAGCGCGTCACGCGCACAGCTCGAAAACCCAGTCGAAACACCGGCACTTGTCGAGGATCCGTGCGACGCGGTTGAAACCGCAAAAGCGATTTGATCTTTCGATCTGGGCCGAACAGGCGAATCTGATATTCAGACTTGCGTCCAGTGCCGAGACACCCGACTCCTTTGCTATTCATCACCGTCACCGCAAACCGCTGAAAACAAAGACGGCCGGACGCGGCACAAAACCGACGCAATGTGGCAGACCAAGTGCAACCTTCGCGCCGGAGAATAAGTGCGTTCACCTGGTAACCTTCATGTGGAATCGAATCAAAAATCGTGAACCTTACTACGGGTTCCGGCTCATCGAAAAACGGGAATGGTCCCTGTGGGCCACCACCGTTTGCGTCACCCTGCTGTTGACCGCGGTAATCGTTTCATTCCTGCCCCCGCTTTTGCATTCCGGCGAGACCTGGGAGTCACTGTTCCGCCTGCGGCAAGCAGTTTCGGGCCTCATCGGCCTGGTTTTGCTGTTCGATGTCTACACCATCTATCAACAACTACAAGTCCACCGCATGCGCCGGCGATTGCTGGAGCGCGAGCAGCTGTTCCGTCTGATCAGCGAAAATGCGGCCGACATGATTGCCGTCGTCGATATGGACGGCCGCAGAATTTACAACAGTGTCTCGTATCAGAAAGTCCTGGGCTATACAGCCGAAGAGTTAAAAAAGTCTTCGGGCTTTGACGAAATTCATCCCGACGATCGCGAACGGGTGCACGAAGCGGCCGTCCAGGCTCGTCAAACCGGAGTGGGGACGACTCTCGAATATCGCATCCGCCACAAAAATGGCTCCTGGTGTTTTCTGGAATCTACGTCAAGCGTCATTCGCGATGCCAAGGGCGAGCCCGAAAAACTGGTCATCGTGAATCGCGATATTTCCGAACGCAAGAAGGCTGTCGAGGCGCTCGAATCATCCGAGGCCAGCTTTCGGTCGGTGGTCGAAGGNGCCCCCTACGGTATTTATCGCTGTACGGTGGACGGCCGCTTTNTGCGAGTCAATCCAGCCCTCCAAAGAATGCTCGGATACGATGCGGCGCAGCAACTTCTGGAGGCCGACGCCATCACCGATGTCTTTCGCGAATCCGGCGATTTTCAACGCTTGGTCGAATTGCTCGAGAAGGAAGGCGAGTTCCGCGACGTCGAAGTCGAGTGGAAGCGCAAAGACAATACTCCGATCACGGTCCGATGCAGCGGCCGCAGCCTCCACGACAGCGCCGACGTAAGCCCGTGCTTCGAGGTTTTCGCCGAGGACGTAACGGAAAGACGCGTGCTCGAACGGCAACTCCGCATGGCCGCAAAGATGGAGGCGGTTGGCCGCCTCTCGGGTGGCATCGCGCACGATTTCAACAATCTTTTGGGCGTCATCATCGGTTACAGCCAGGTGATGCGCCGAAAAGTCGCACCCGACAGTCCTTTGCGCGAGTATGTCGAGGAAGTCGAAAAAGCAGGCCAGCGTGCTGTGTCGCTCACCCGCCAATTGCTGGCGTTCAGCCGTCAGCAAATCCTCACCCCCGCTGTGCTCGACCTCAATACGCTAGTCACCGACATGGAAAAGATGTTGCCGCGGCTGATTGGCGAAGACATCGCGCTAAGTATCCAGCTCGATCCGGACTTGGGCCGAGTCAAAGCCGATCACGGCCAAATTGAACANGTAGTGATGAATCTCGCGGTCAACGCTCGAGACGCCATGCCTGGCGGCGGGAAACTCATCGTCAAGACCTCCAACGCCGTGCTCGACGAAACCTACGCGCGACACCACGCCGGAGCCAAGCCCGGAAAATATGTGATGTTGGCGGTGTCCGACTCCGGTGTGGGCATGGCCCAAGGAACTCTCGCCCACATTTTTGAACCGTTCTTCACCACCAAGGAAGTGGGAAAGGGCACTGGCCTGGGCCTTGCCACGGTCTATGGCGTCGTGAAGCAGAGCGGCGGTTACATCTGGGTGGATAGCGCACCGGGAAAGGGTGCCAGCTTTCAGATCTTCCTGCCCCGCATTGAAGAAGTCGTCACGCCGGTTGCCGAGAGCGAATCCCCAGCCGCGACCCTACAGGGAACCGAAACCGTTTTGTTGGTCGAGGATGCCGACGCCCTCAGGAAGCTTGCTCGATCGTTCTTGCTCGAGCATGGCTTCAACGTGCTGGTCGCCTCCAACGGCGAGGAAGCAGTTCAGGTCGCGAAGAATTACAACGACCGCATCCACTTGTTGCTGACAGACGTCGTCATGCCCGGCATGAACGGCAGAGCCTTATCCGACCATCTGCATCCGAACCGCCCGGATATGAAGGTGCTCTACATGTCCGGCTATACCGACAGTTTCATCGCCGGGCATGGAGTCCTCGAAGAGGGCATGCACCTGCTCCACAAGCCATTCACCGAAGACGTCTTGATCGGCAAGATTCGTGAAGTGCTGGACGAAAAAAAAGTTCGGGTCCTGACACCGGTATTGCAGTCGTGAGAAGCGAGGGACAACAGACGTGCTCCCTATCCTAAGGAGGCCCGAGGTGAAAAAGCTTTTGGTTGTAGACGACGAAGAAGCGATGCGCAGACTGCTGCGGCTCAATCTCGGTGACAACTACGAGATCGTCGAGACCGGAGAGCCGGAGCACGCCTTGGCAATCGCTTTGGAACAAAAACCCGACACGATCCTGCTGGACTTGCGCATGCCCAAGTATTCCGGATACGAATTGTGCCAGACCTTCACTACCTTCAGCGGCACGCAGCTGATCCCCGTGGTGGTCATCAGCGGCGAGGCCGGATCCAAAACGAAGGATTTCTGCAAAGGACTCGGCGTCGCCGCGTACTTCGAAAAACCTGTCGATTTCGACGCGCTCAACAAGCGCCTCGAAGAAATCCTCACCACCGGCAGAAAAGAGCGTCGCAGCGAGATTCGCGTTCGGCTGCGCGTGCCTCTTCGGCTGCGGGGGCGCGCGGACGGGAAGCCCTTTGAGGTCATGACCATGACGGAAAATGTGAGTCTCAGCGGTTTCCTCTGTGCTTGCGATATCAGCCTGGCGACCGAGACCGTCGTGGAAGTCTTTCTGGTCGGCTCGGAAGACCCTGTCGGGACCGCTCGCATCGTCCGATCCGAAGGCCCGGACACAAAATTCCCCCGCTACGGCTGCCGCTTCGTCCAAAAAACCGGTGCTTGGGTCCTGCAATGATCGATTGCGTTCCTAAGCCCCGTTAGCCCGCAACCCCCCGTGCAGGGGCACAGCACCGCTGTGCCCCAAACGCTCGGGCGTCAAAACGATGGAATACTCGCATCGCCGTCGCCAATTGCTAAAAAAGACGATGAAGCAGCGGAATCTCCGCTTGGACCCGCGCATTCGCATGGATCGCAGCCGTCCTGGCGATCGCCTTTCTCGCCATCCAATTCATCCGCCCCCAACGAACCAATCCACCGGTAACCGCGGACCTGCAAGCCCCTTCACAAGCCAAGAGTCTGTAGAATTTGTCGCGGTTACAACGGCGCCGAATGGCCGGCCTTCTCCTTCCTACACCGCATACGAAGGCCTGTCGCTGACCAAAGCCTGGCCTCCGGCAGGCGCTCCTCCCGACGACCGCGCCTCCTATCTCCTTTCGCAACGCGCCGCGGTCCTGCCATAACACAGCAGGCGGTCCTCCGCCGAACTTCGCGGCCACCCTGGGCCGTCTTCTTCAGAAGGTGTGGGTTTAAATGCAACGACGCCGCAAAACGCGAACGTGATAACACCACTGCATCCGCTCTCTAAAACGTCGAGGTCTCAGCGATCCTCGGCGACGAAGCGCTGATAACCCGCCTCGCTTTCTTCGGCGGTGGCAATCTCCGAAGAAATCAACACCCGATATCGAAACGTGACGCTCTGTCCAGGCGCCAAGGAAAAATTCAGCGCCTCCTGTTTTCCGTTGGTGAAGATCTTTCGCCCCAGCGGATTCACGGCAAACAGCCCGTAGCCTCGCGCATGCCAATAAGCCGGAAAATTCGGGTTCGCCGGGTTATCGAATATGGTGATCGTCACAGGCTGGCCGTCCACGATCCCGCTCAAGTTGCACCAGCGTCCCCGGGTTCCCCAAGCAGCGTCGCCGGTTTTTCCTTCGCTGGTTAAATACGTTCCATTTACGCCGGTATTGTCCAATTTCGCGACGGTTGTCGGATGCCCGCTGGCATCCAGGAAAATCTCCGGCTTGTCGGACGGCATTTCCAGCGCTCGCGCCACGCGGATTCCCATCAACCCCTCTTTGTCATCCTCAAACACCACTTTTTCGTTCTGCGCCTGCAAAGTGGTAATGCGATCGATGCTGCGAAATTTGGGTCCGCCGCGAAACACCAATCGCGTGTGTTCCTTCAGCAGCATCTTCTGGTCCGCCGTATTCCAGTCGGTTTCGACTTCCAGCTCACCTTGCTCGGACTCGCTTTTCGCGGCCACGATCCTGCGCTGAACGACCGTGCCCATCTTGTGTTGGTCTTCAGGCTTGATGGCGTCGGAGTTATTCCAGAAATCGATTCCGTTCACGCTCCCGTAGTTGAACCAAAGGCCGGCGTGGTGAGGGTGATCGGTACGTTCACCGGGCCGAGGCTCCAGCGGATAACCACGCGTGACCACAACTCCGGTGGCCGTCCGCAGTGGATAGAGTACCGGCTTGGCCAGCGAGGTTGGCCAAATGTAGGAAGTGAAAGGCTTCCCGTCGATGAAAATGTCAACGCGGCGCGCTGCCTGGTTCGGCTCGACGCGGATTCTATTTCCTGCGGCGTTTATTTTCGGGAGAGCGCAGGTGAACAGGAGCGCGACGCCAAGCAGGATGGTGGAAACTACTCCGGCAGTAGAAATGCGCATATCTTTATGTGCCTCAGTTAGGTTTTACACCACCAAACTCGAGACATAAAGCTCGGGAACGATTTCACGGATTGCCGGGACGCGAGCGATAAATGGAGTAAGATTGCGGCGCGAAAAATAGAGTCTAGCGGAATACCTCATGGCAAACGGGCACAGCAACGGCATCCCAGCGTCGACAGCGGACTCCGCGGCGGCCGTCGACCACCCGAAACCAGGTCATTCCAGTCGCATCGGGCATTTTCGCTGGGTGATCTGCGCCCTGCTTCTGTTCGGTACCACCAAGAACTACATGGATCGCCAGGTCCTCGGGGTTCTGAAGACCACGCTGCAACACGACTTGGGCTGGAACGAAATCGACTACAGCAATCTGGTCTTTGCGTTTCAAGCCGCTTACGCGCTGGGTATGGTCCTGGTGGGACGACTCATCGATCGGTTAGGCACCCGCCTCGGCTATGCGCTGACGATGGTGTTCTGGAGTTTAGCGTCGATGGCTCACGCCTTCGCCAGTTCGCTCATGGGCTTTGCCATCGCCCGCGCTTCGCTGGGCTTCGGGGAAGCCGGTATTTTCCCCGCCAGCATCAAAACGGTCGCCGAGTGGTTCCCGAAGAAGGAACGCGCTCTCTCGACCGGCATTTTTAACGCCGGTACAAACATAGGCGCCATCGTCACCCCATTGATCGTGCCGTGGATCACCATTCACTGGGGCTGGCGGTGGGCGTTTATATTGACTGGCGCGATCGGGTTTGTCTGGCTGGTGTTTTGGCTGTGGCTCTATCGCAAGCCGGAAGAGCACCCGCGGCTTTCGAAAGCGGAACTGGATTATATTCGCAGCGATCCTTCCGAGCCGGCGGGACACATAAAGTGGATCAACCTACTCTCCTACCGGCAAACCTGGGCCTTCATGATGGGCAAGTTCATGACCGATCCCATCTGGTGGTTCTATTTGTTCTGGGTACCCGATTTTCTACAGCGTAAGCATGGTCTGGCGCTGATGCAGATCGGCTTGCCGATTGTGGTGATCTATGCGATCGCCGATGTCGGCAGCGTCGCGGGCGGTTGGCTATCGTCTTCGATGATTCACCACGGCAAGAGCGTCAATGTCGCCCGCAAAACAGCTCTCTTGATCTGCGCGGTGAGCGTGGTTCCCATCGTATTCGCCTCTCGGATGGAGAGTCTGTGGGGAGCGGTGCTGCTCCTCAGTCTCGCGGCGGCCGCCCACCAGGGATTTTCCGCCAACCTCTACACCATAACCTCGGACATGTTTCCCGCCCGCGCGGTGGCATCGGTGGTGGGAATCGGCGGCATGGCCGGTGCGATCGGGGGCATGCTCATCGCCAAGGTCGTGGGCTACGCGTTGCAGTGGACCGGCAGCTACATGATTCCGTTCCTCATGGCCGGTTCAGCATACCTGCTGGCCGTCGCTGTCATTCAAGCCTTGTCGCCACGCCTCGATCCGGCCCTAATCCGCCCCGCCCCGACCGTCTCGTAGGGGCTCGCTTTGTTCGTCCTAAGCCTCGAAGGCCCATCCCGGCGTCGACACCAGCGCGCCGCCAACTCGGCTGTGTCGCGACCGCGCCTTCCTCCCACAGATAACCGTTGCGCCCCTGATTCCGACCATTGCCTGAGTGTCATTTAACGAACTGATACTCACCGTGGTATTCTTGTCCGGCATTTCGAATCCGATGCTAGTCGATCGCAGCCCGTTGACGCCGCAGTCCACGGCTTTGTGGAGCGCGGCCATCGGCGTCTTCATCGGACGCCAACCGGTGCGGTCCAGCGAGCGGTATTCCACGTCATCTCCGGAGTTCATGATGGCTTCGGGAATGGCAACGCTGGCGGAAAAGCAAACGCTGGACGGCCAGCGATGACTTGACGGTGGTTAATTACTCTCGACCAATTCTCTTGGTTGACTTTCCACTTGTGGCGCCGGGCGACGCGTCCTGGGGAGTTTTGAAGGTCATGGCGTCGAGCGGGGCCAGCGCGGTCGAGCGGCGCAACACCAGGCTGGTGAGCAATTCGTATTCGTTGCCGCCGGTTTTTGCTGAAGCTCTTTGGACTTCGTCGAGCAGGGCCTGAAAAGCATATTCAGCGAGGACGGTCTGCGACATCTGAACGGTTGTCAGAGGCGGAGTGGTGAATTGCGAGAGGCGGATATCATCGAAGCCCACCAGCGACAAGTCGCGGGGAATTACGATTCCATATTCGTAAGCTTCGCGCATTACGCCGACGGCGGTCATGTCGTTCGAGCAAAGGATCGCAGTCGGCCGGCTCGGCAAGCCGGCGAGTTGCACCAGAGCGCGCATGCCGCCTTCCATTCTGTGGTCGCCCTCGACGATCATTTCAGGGGGGACCGTAAGGCCGATCTCTTGCATGGCGACTTCGAAGGCGGCTTTCCGGGCCATGGCGGATTTAAGGCTGGAAGGACCGGCGATAAAAGCGATCCGGTTGTGTCTCAGGGCGGCCAAGTGCTGCACCGCTTGACGAATCCCATGTTGGTAATTGATGCGGATGTTGCTGACGCCCGGTACGTGAGGACCGACATCCACGAAGACCAGTGGCACTTTGCGGAAGCGCAGGTCTTCGACGAGGGAATCTTCCATACCGAACGTCAGTATGGCGACACCATCCACGCGGCGCTCGATCATGCGGCGTACGGCGAGCTCCATGCGTTTGGGATTGTGGACCGTGGAGGTGAGGAGAATCTCGTAGTTATGCTGAACGGCGATGTCTTCAAAGGCTTGGACGATTTCGGGAAAGAAGGGATTGGTGATTTCGGAAACCACGAGGCCGAATATTCTGCTCTTGCCGGAAACCAGCGCACGGGCTTGCGTGTTCGGGTAATACCCGAGATCTTCAACGACCTTCCAAACCCGCTTGGCAAGCTGAGGATCGACGGTCGGCACGCGATTGATGGTGCGCGACACGGTCGCGGTCGAAACCTTGGCACGTCGGGCAATTTCGCGGATATCCATGAATTCGCTTCGCTAAACCTACCGGGACAAGTTCTACTATAGAATACGTTTGCTTACCAATCCACGTGCAAAGTAGCGTCAGGAGCAGGGAACCGTCCGAAATCTCGCCCACGCAACGCGGGTTCTCGGGCGACGCCACGCTGTAGCGGGCGTCGAGCGAGGTTCCGGTAAGCGTTTACCGGGCATTTATAGGGCGCGGGCGGGGCTCTGTCAAGCGCGGGCTGTTGGTGCCAAGCCCCCGCTACCACGTGATGCGCAAAAGCGAGAGGGCCTGCCGCGGCAACATAAATTGCAGACCAACGGAGCCTTGTTGCACCGGTACCCAGGAAGGTGAATTCAGTTGTTGCAGCTGACCGGCATCTTGCAGTTGTCGATATTGCGCCTCGGAAGGTTGTTCGGGAGAACCCATCGTCTTCCAGGTCTCGAAAGCGTTGCTGTGACTCGCATCGACCCGGAAATGCTCGATCAATGCGGGTCTGGCATTGGTTTGTAAACCGTCGATGATCAGGTCGATGGGTGAAGCGGCCCAAGGGAGGTCGTCGTCATGATAATTCCAGATCAGCACGTCGATCTCGTTGTCCCGCCGCGCGGCGATGGCGTTGACGTCCGCCTTGCCGCGGACGCCGTCGAGGACCACGGAATTGGTTGGCAGTGCGCCTGAACTGGCGACTTGCAGGCGCTGGTTGCCGAGCAGGCCGAGCATACGAAATGCGTTCAGGACCGGCTTGTCCAGGCCGTTGGAAGCCATTTCTCGAAAGCCGGCGAAGTAGGGTTGGTCCTCAAATTCAAAGGACCAGTTGACCGCGCCGAGAATATTGACGTGTTCGGCGCTGGCCAGCGCATCGATGTTGTAAAGAGCCTCGACGGTGTAGGAGGCGTACAGCGAACCGTTACGATAGGAATTCTGAGGATTCTGCTTTGCGGAACACGCCGCGCATCCTTCCGGATCGGATTCGCCGAGGACGATGGCAGTGTGGGCCCATTGCGGAAAAGACGCCACGATCTTGAAGCCCGTGTCGACGGCCTTCAGTTGCTGAGAAATCCCCATTTGCACGTGATCTCCTTGCCACTTCGGCGAACCTTTGGGGTGAAAGCTGATGAAGTCGAGCGGAGCGCCGATTTTGCCGTTCGCAGCGTTTTGTCCACGAGCGCAGTGTTCGAGGAAGGAACGTAGAAACGCGATCGCTTTTGGAGAACCTGGGCCGGTGGAGTCCGGGCCTCCTATGCGGGCGCCCGGCAGAGCGCGCAACACAGCGTCGGCGGAAAAATCGTAGAGCTTGAAGAATTCCTCGGGCGTGCCTTTCCAATAGTCGATGTCCGGTTCGTTCCAGACTTCCCACATCCAGGATTTCACCTCGGCGTCGCCGTAGCGGTCGCGTAGGTGATGCACGAACTGGAAGACGAGCGCGGACCACTTTTTGTAGTCCTTCGGAGGATAAGCCCAACCGGTGAAGATCGAGCCGTTTGGAAAAGTGTGGCGATAGGGTTGCGGATGGGTTGAAAGCGCTTCGGGCATGAACCCGATTTCTACCAGCGGTTTTACACCCGCTTGGTGAAATGTGTCGAAGATGCGGTCGAGAATCGTCCAGCTGTACACCGGATTTCCTGCGGCGTCTTCGCTGTAGACATTGGTCGAACCCCACTTCAACGAAGCGGAGCCATCGCCGGTGGTGAAGAGATTGTGGACACGGATGTAGACCGGCACGGGACTGAGGGCGGCGAACTCGCTCAGAAGCTTTTTGCCGTTGGGAGCGTACGTGTAGTTTGGCTCGTCGTAACCCCAATTGTTCCAGACCGGGTGCGTGGGGCCTTCGGATTGATCGGCGCGCACGTGAATGCTCACGGTTTCAGGGCCCTGCTGAGCGCTCGCCATAGGACGTATCAGGGTCAACGCTACGAACACGGGCGCGAGCTTGGCGCCGAGCTTTTTCAGGTGCGCCGTCGGCTTTACAAACGTCGAATGCATTTGCATTCTTGCTCCGGTTCCCTTGCTCCGGTTCCATTGTTTGGCGGGAAGACTGTACCGCTATTCGCTCAGAAAGAAAAAGGGCATGGGGGGAAGGTTCGAGAGGCAAGAAGGATTAGTTCTGGAGGCACGGGAGTGAAGGAGAAAGCGAATGAGTGGGTGAGGCTTACTGCTCGGCGGAACTAAGGTGATCCGTGATGAAACAAGGGCTGAGACGAAATTGCCTCAGCCCTCTCACCTTGATTCATTCGCGGTAGTGACGTTTTACGGCGACGCGCTACAACGCCGCGCAGACCGATTTTACTTCGGTGTAGTGCTCCAGGGCCTCGTGGCCCATTTCGCGGCCCCAGCCGGATTGTTTGTAGCCGCCGAAGGGCAGGGCTGGATCGAAGACGTTGTAGCAGTTGATCCAGACGGTGCCGGCGCGGAGTCTGTTGGCCAGCTTGTGGGCTTTCTTGATGTCACGGGACCAAATTCCGGCCGCGAGGCCGTAGACGGTGTCGTTGGCTTTTCGAACGATTTCCTCGGGATCGCTGAAGGGGATGGCGGTGACTACCGGCCCGAAGATTTCTTCTTGAACGACCTTCATATTTTCGGTGGCGTCCACCAGGACCGTGGGTTTGACGAAGTAGCCCTTGTCGCCGTGGCGCTGGCCGCCGGTTACCGCTTTCGCGCCTTCCTTCTTACCGGATTCGAGATAGCCGCAGACGCGGTTGAGTTGCTCCTCGGAGACGAGCGGGCCCATGTCGCACTCGGGGTCGAAGCCTGGGCGGACGCGGATTTTTTCGGCGCTCTGCGCCATACCGTCCACGACCTTGTCGAAGATTTTCTTTTCGACGTAGAGGCGGGAACCCGCGCAGCAGCATTGTCCGTGGTTAAAGAAGATGGCGCTGGCCGCGCCGGGAATGGCGGTGTCGAGATCGGCGTCGTCGAGAATCACGTTGGGTGACTTGCCCCCGAGTTCGAGCGAGACTTTTTTCAGATTGCCCGCGGCGGCTTGAATGATCAGCTTGCCGACTTCGGTCGATCCGGTGAAGGCGACTTTATCGACGTCCGGATGCGAGGCCAGTGCCGCTCCGGCGGTTTCTCCGAAACCTGGAACGATGTTGACCACGCCGTCCGGTAGTCCGGCTTCTGCGAGGAGTTCGCCCAGGCGCAACGCCGAAAGCGGGGTCTGCTCGGCGGGCTTCAGCACCACAGTGCATCCGGCTGCCAAAGCCGGTCCGAGCTTCCAAGCGGCCATCAGCAGCGGAAAATTCCACGGAATGATTTGGCCGACGACCCCAACCGGCTCGCGCACGGTGTAAGCCAGGTATTTCGATGGCGCCGCGAGCGAAAGCGGAATGGTGTTGCCTTCGATCTTGGTGGCCCAGCCTGCGTAGTAGCGCATGTTCTCGATGGTGACCGGAACGTCTGCCGCGCGGGCGACGGCGAGGGGCTTGCCGTTGTCCAAGGATTCGAGTTGCGCGAATTCTTCCGCGTGCTTCTCGATCAGGTCGGCGAGCTTCCAAATTATTTTTCCGCGGGCGGCGGGAGACATTTTCGACCAGGGGCCGGTTTCGAACGCGGCGCGGGCTGCTTTTACGGCGCGATCGATGTCTTCCCGATCGCCTTCGGCGACGTGCGCGAGCACTTCGCCGGTGGCCGGGTTATAACTGGCGAACGTTTTTCCCGAAGCGGCTTCGACCCATTTGCCGTTAATCAGAAGTTTTTGCTTTCGAGCTACGAAACTCGAGACGTTCGAATGAATCGATGGGGCGGTGACTGCGGTTGCCATGTGCGCGCTCCTTTTTACGGTGTCCTTGAGAGATTTTCTTCCGCCAACTTGGGCGGGGGTTGGACGATTTCGACCCTACTCCTCTGGTGTAAGGAATTCAAGCGGGTGAATATTGCCGATCGGACGACGGCACCACGCCAAATCGAGAGACTGCGTACCTCGCGAGGGAGTCTCATTGACATCCTGCGCTTTGTCCGCCAATATCGCGCATCCATGAAACGCGCAATCCTCTTGTTGTTTGTTGTTTTTTGCCTACCCTTGAGCGTTCGAGCGCAGGATTCTCTCGATAAATTGGCCACCGATTACTGGACTTGGCGGGCGCAGTGGCAGCCGTTTAATGGGGACGACGTTCCGCGCATCGAACGTCCTGCGGGACTAAAGCCTTCGTGGTCCGCGGCTTCGATCGCTCAACAGCATGCTGACTTAGCGGGTTTCGACGCTCGCTGGAAGAAACTCGATCCATCGAAATGGCGCGTGGCGGAACAGGTCGACTACCGGCTCGTCGGTTCGGCGCTGGCACGCGTGCACTGGGAGCTCGACGTCAACAAGAGGTGGCAGGACGATCCGACATTTTACGTTGAGCAAGCGATGACTCCGGTGGTGGAGGCGCTGCTTCCGCCGCCGCCGTTTGACAAGACTCGGAGCAGCGACTTGATCGTGCGGGTGCAGAACATTCCTTCGGTCGTGGAAGACGCCAAAGCCAACCTGCAACATCCTGCCGCGCCGTTCGCGAAGCTCGCGATTGGTTCTCTGGCGGATATTCGTTCGCAGTTGTGGCAAGTGGCTCATGATGTGGGCCCGCAACTGACCGGGGAAAACGTTCAGGAACTTTCACCGGCGGTCGAGCGGGCGGCGTCTTCGCTGGAATCGTTCCGCGACTGGCTGCAGCAGCGGCTTCCCTCGATGCCGCCGCATACGCCGGTAGGACGGGATTCGTACATTTTCTTTCTGAAAAATGTTGCGCTCTATCCGTTCACGCCCGAGCAATTGTTGGATATGAGCCGGCAGGAGTGGGCGCGATCTGTTGCCGCGGAACAAATCGAACACCAGCGGGACATCGAAGCCCCCGCGTTGGAGGTATTTTCGACGCTCGACGACCAGCTGCAGCGCGCGACGGAAAATGAAGGTGCGATCCGGCGATTTCTGGGGCGGCAAGAAATTCTGACGATTCCACCGGGCTTTCCGCACTACACCATTCGGACCATGCCTCCGTACCTGGAGGGGCTCGGGGAGTTTTCGGAGCTGGATGATTTCACAGGGCCGTCGCGATTGACCCAGGACAGCGTTCGGTGGACGCCGAAGCCCTCGCCTAATCCCGGATATTTTGAGGATGCGAGCCAGCGCGATCCGCGGCCGATCATTGTGCACGAAGGAGTGCCGGGTCATTACATGCAGCTGTGGCTGTCTTGGCGCAATCCCGATCCGATTCGCCGCCACTATTATGATTCGGGGTCGATCGAAGGGCTCGGATTTTACGCCGAAGAGATGATGCTGCTCGCGGGTTTGTTTGAGGATTCACCGCATACGCGCGAGATCATTTACAATTTCGCGCGGCTGCGGGCGCTGCGCGTGGAAGTGGACGTCAAACTCGCGCTGGGACAGCTCAACAACGAAGAGGCCGCCGCTTATTTGGCAAAAACCGTGCCGATGAGTCCGAAAACAGCGCAAAGTGAAGGCGCGGCGTTTGCCACACAGCCGGGGCAGGCGATTTCCTACCAAGCGGGGAAGATCCAGATCACTAAATTCCTTGCCGATGCTCGTCTTCGGGCAGGGGAAAAGTTTGATATCCGAGCGTTCAACGATTTTGTGTGGCGCAATGGCAATGTGCCGATCGAACTGCAACGCGCGGAATGGTTTGGGGAGTCTCCGTTGGTGAAGATGGCGGCCGCGCCCGCCGACGCGGAAAGCAAGCGGAAGCGCACTCCATAGATTTTGACAAGTGGCGTTGAACCGTTTACGTGTGGTTTCAGTTCGATCTAACCCGCCCTCCTGACCCTTCAAGACTCAGGGTAAAACAAGGCGGCTGCAGGACGCGTGGCCAAGGTATGACGCTCGATCCGAAACGAACTGTGGCTGAGTTGAAGGAGCTGCGCGCGGTGACCAGCGACGCGGATGGCGCGCAGCGGGTTGCGTGGACCGATACGTGGCTGAAAGCGCGGGAATGGTTCGCCGGGAAACTCGTGGGATTGCCGGTGGAGCATCACGGCGACGCTGCGGGGAATAACTGGGTCACGTTGCCTGGGCGGTCGGAAAAGGCACTGCTCATCGGCGGGCATCTTGATTCCGTTCCCAATGGCGGGTGGCTCGACGGAGCGCTCAACGTTTTGGCAGGACTTGAGATTGTTCGGCGGATATCCGCTGAATTCAATGGGCGGCCGCCCGTTACGATCCGGCTGGTGGATTGGGCCGACGAGGAGGGCGCGCGTTTCGGACGCAGCCT
>JGI12635J15846_10001130_pt1 | contig 23335 bp, 21 predicted proteins | sample BlaSpr_A8_OM2_M2_FD_15846 | JGI IMG/M metagenome (IMG submission 15846) | reverse complement strand
AGCCCTCCTCCGTAACCCGTCAGCGAACCGTTAGCTCCGATTACTCGATGGCAGGGCACGATCACGCCGACTGGGTTCGAACCATTTGCAAGTCCCACAGCTCTAACGGCCTCAGGTTTGCCGATCTGCTGGGCAAGCTTTCCATAGGTGGTCGTAGTACCACAAGGAATTGCCCTCAGTGCGCGCCAAACCGCACTTTGAAAGGGCGTGCCGTTCGTTTCTACCGGCAGGGTGTCGAGCACGGCAAGTTCACCGGCAAAATACCGATTGATTTTGTCCACAAGCTTGTGCGGATTTTTTACCGGTTCGAGCTTGAACCCATTTTCACCGTAGTGAAGGCGCAGGAAACGGTGCATGCGCGCTTCATGATCGGTCCAATCCACGGCGCGGAGGTTTCCCTCATGATCTGCCACGATCACCATCTCGCCTATCGGAGTCTCGAGTCGATCGATCATTAACTGCAAAATCTCACTCATAAGTTTTGCCTCTTTTCTTTCGTTAGTTTTGAATCAGCAAGTAATTGTGAATCGGCGGCCCAGAGATGTTGCGCCGCGTAGGCTCGCCACGGGCGCCAGGATTCCGCGCGATCAAGGAGAATTGTTGAGGACGTTACCATAGCTAGATCGGCCGCTGCCGCGCCCCGAAGTAGGCCCACATCCGTCGCGGGAAACGCATCCATCTCGCGGATTGCGCGCAACGCTATATACTGCGCAGTCCATTCGCCGACTCCACGAATAGTTTTCAAACGCTCGACGATCTCTTCGATATTTCCTACGGAGCGGAATAAGTTTGGATCGGCTACGGAGGCTTCCGCCAGAGCTTTCAGCGACGCGAGGCGCGCCGCCGGCATACCAAGACCGATGGACTTCAACTTCGCCAGACATTTCGCGGTGGGAAAGGCTCGTGAAAGACGCGCATGCCCTAGGCAAGCGTCTGGTACAGGCCTGCCGTGAAGCGCGACCAGTCGTCCGGCCAGCCGTCGCGCTGCTCCAACGCTGATCTGCTGGCCGAGTACGGCTCGGATCGCCAGTTCAAAGCCATCCCAACCTCCGGGAGCTCGCAGTCCAGGGCGTCGCGCAACCAATGGTGCGAGTAACGGATCGTTCGACAGATGAGCATCGATCGTCTCGATGTCCGCACCAATATCGAACTGGCGACGTAGACGCGCAACAATTGCGGGCAATGACTTGACGTTGGAAAAGCGGATCTTGACGCCAATGCTCTGCCGTTCTGGCTGATGGGAGACTTCAATCGTGCCAGCGCATCCGTCCATTTCAACGGTTCGGAAATATCGCCCATTCTCTACGATTTCGACTTCTGGTATGGCGCGAGCCTGCAAAAAGTCGATGATCGACTCCCAATCGTAGGGTGGCCGATATCGCAGACGCAGAATTATTCCTTCGTCAACGCTTTTGGAACTTACGGAGTTTCTATGCCTCAAAGCGCTCGGCGGGCGATGAAATAACTTCTGGAATGTTTCGTTAAACCGGCGAACGCTGCTAAAACCAGCGGCGCACGCCACTTCAGTCATGGGCATTCGTGTGTCCTGAATGAGCTGCTTGGCGAAAAGAACTCGCCTGGTTTGGGCTACGGACACCGGAGATGCTCCCAGATGCTGGAGAAATAACCGTCTTAGCTGACGTTCCCCAACACCCAAACGCTCCGCGAGCTTTTCTACGCTGGCTCCGTCGCCATCGAGCGCACCTTCTGCAATGAGGGCGAGGGCTCGAGACACTGTATTCGACGTTCCTCGCCAAGAGGCAACCTCCGGGGCTGTCTCAGGACGGCAACGAAGGCAGGGACGATAGCCCGCATCCTGCGCCGCCGCTGCAGAAGCGTAAAAAGTGCAATTCCGAAATTTCGGAGTACGGGCTGGGCAGATTGGACGGCAATAGATGCTGGTAGATTTGACGGCGACGAATATTAGGCCATCAAAACGGGCGTCCCGGCTCTGCAACGCTCGATAACATACTTCTCGATCCGGCAGCTCCATGCATCGATTCTCTCACCGATGGCGCGACATAACTGGCGGTTTTCGGACATGGTCAATAAAAGAACGCAAGCGAAGAACAGAGATTATGTCGGTGCGATATAGAAATAGAAAAAGACAGAGAGGCATGTGTTCCGCTTCCGGCCGCTGGGCGTGCTCATGCGCCTTCATATCCACGCGCTTTCCGCCGCGCGCGGGGAAGCTCGCTATCATGAACTCGCATTTCGACAGTCTACTCGAGTGTCACTAATCGCTCTGCACGGGAACAGGTCGAGCCAGCCGTGCCGGGGCGTTTTGATGTTGCGCCTATCCGCTCTGCAAAGTGGCAATTTGTCTTGTAACGTGCTGAAAAATCTTGGGCGTGAGCTGAGAGAATGCGGAAATTGCTCCCCGCGGTTTGCATTGCATTCACGTTCTCGACGACCGTGTTCGCCAGCAAAAACCTGGCCGACCACCCGCTCCAGATACAGGTCATTGAATCGCATTGGAACCGGCCGATCACCGCCGTCGACCGCCGCTAGCACCGTGGGCGGATGGGGGCGAGGGAACATCAAGGACGGAGACTCAGTCCACGGCTTAGACTTTAGCTACACGTCGGCGGAACCGTTTCACGGGACTGTGGGGAACGGGCACGATCTCGCGAAGTGGAAAAAAGATGGATTGAAGATGGAGTTGCGAGTAGGAGAAATCGGATCTCCCGATAAATTCCTACCTACGATCTCAAAACCCGTGGGTGCCATGACGTTTATTTGCGAGGGCCCGACGGCGCCCCGGCAATTTCCCAAGAGGAGTACAAAGCTAAAGAAGAAAAGAAGTGAAGTCGTTGTCAGGTCACTGACTCAGCTTGAAAGCAATCGCTTCGCGATCATGCAATACAGGTCGATCGCTTCTGCGAGTTGTCTTTTCTCGATGAACTCACCGTCGGTATGCGCCACGTGAATCGATCCGGGGCCGATCAGCAGCGGCTCGCCCCAGTTGGTTAGCTTGGGAATATCAGTGGTGAACGCTGCAATCATCGTCGGCAAACCATCGACGGTTCGCAGGCGCAGGAAGGGGAGTTCCAGCGGAAACTCAATTTTTACCTGATCCCCCGCAGTCTTTAAAATCTGGCGACATAACTCTTGCGACGGACCGACCAGACGATAGAGCAGATCGGCGTGCGCGTAATCAGGAATTACGTTCGGTGCGCGGCCTCCCTCGATTAATCCGATGTTCAGCGTGCACGGACCAACCTCCGGGTCGCGGGGCAGGGGCATCGCCCGCAAGCGCGCGAGCGCCGCAATTAATTTGTCGATGGCGGATTCTCCAAGTTCCGGATAGGCCGAATGCGCCATTCGTCCGGAAGCAATTACCTCAACCCGCAACGTTCCCTTGGAGGCGAGCGCAATGAGGTTCTCCGTCGGTTCGCCGTTCACCAGATATTTGCAACGATGCGCGCGATCCTTCGCGGCGTATTCGTTGGCGGCTTTTGCCCCCAGGCTGTCGCGTTCCTCTCCCACCACGAACAGCAGACCAACATAAATGGCTTCCCGGCGAAGACGCTCCGCCGCCGCGATCTGCGCGGCGATGATACCTTTCGCGTCGCACGAGCCGCGGCCATAGATACGCGCCGCATCTTCAGAAGAAGGAATAAATGGGGGAACTGTATCCATGTGTGTGGAGAAAACCAATTTGGGATTGGGCTCCTCGGGCGAAGTTGCATAAATATCAAAACGGTCGCCGTTCACCGGAATTTTCCGCACCTGATAGCCGATGCGGCAAAGTTCTCCATAGAGGTAATTTGCAACCGCGGCTTCGTTGCTGGAGATGGACTCGATGTCGATAAGTTGACGGGTGAGCGTGATAGCGTCCATCGGAAGAGCATAAACCACGGACTACATTTCAGCTTCGAGCATGATTTTCAAGTCAGGAGCTGAGAGTGCCAGGCTCATAGCTCACAGGTCGCGGGTCAATCATGTAATCTGAATGACGTGAGCGGGCATAATTCGACCATCAAGTCGCTATTTCTGGAAGGCCCAGCCGGACGGCTGGAGGCGCTGCTGAATGCGGGGACGCGGGATGCGACGCACGCGTCCCTGGTTACTCACCCTCACCCGCTGTTTGGCGGGACGCTGCATAACAAAGTTGTGTTTCATACCATGAAGGCGCTGAACAGTTTTGGATTTCCCGTGCTGCGCTTCAACTTTCGCGGTACGGGACTTAGCTATGGCGAGCACGATCAGGGCCGGGGCGAGGTTGAGGACGTTCGTACTGCTCTCGATTGGTTGGATACCGAGTTTCATCTGCCCCTTATTTTTGCCGGATTTTCTTTCGGTGCGGCAGTTGGGCTGCGGGCCGCGGCTTCAGACGCGCACGTGAATGCGTTGATCGGCGTGGGGACTCCGGTGGCTCCTGTGGCGGCCGGCACGGAGGAGCCGCGGGTATACACATTTGAATTCCTGCGCGATTGCGCGCGGCCCAAGTTGTTTGTGAGCGGCGCGCGCGATCAGTTTGCTCCGCGAGCGCGGCTGGAGGAGTTGGTGCAGTCGGTGCCGGAGCCGAAGAGACTGGTGGTGATCGAAGGTGCAGACCATTTCTTTGAAGGACGATTGCGCGAACTGCGGGAAGCGATTGAAGGCTGGGTAAAAGAAGCAATCAGCGGTCAGCCGTCAGCCATCAGCTAGAGCAGTCTTATAATTTTGCCCCAGACTCTTCACCATGCCTGGAACCGATACTCACGAAAATCAATCCCGGCACAGGAGCGACTCCGCGCGCGAGATTTTTCGCTACGCGCTCGCCGAGGCTTCGATTGCAAAAGGATTCGCGCGGCATGTGCATTGTGAGCATGCAGTCTTGCGCGTCTGCGAAGACCTTTACGCTTTGCGGGCTTACTCGCGTGTCTTTGTGGTCTCGATCGGCAAGGCGGGACACACGATGGTCGAAGCACTCTCCGAACAATTGGGGCAGTCTCCGCTCGAAGGAATCGTGGCCAGTTCGGTCGAGCCGGCGTCGCAAGTGCGCGGATTCCGTTATTTTCGCGGCGGACATCCAGTGCCGAGCACGGAATCGATTCACGCGGCAAAGGCCATTCTGAAAGCGCTAAACGCGCAGACCGCAGCGTCGCTTGTGATATTTCTGCTCAGCGGCGGGGGATCGTCGATCGTTGAAAAGCCAATCGACAATGAAATATCTCTTGACGATGTTATCGCAACTTACCGCGTGCTGGTGCATTCGGGCGCACCCATCGCCGAAATCAATGCCCTCCGCAAACATCTTTCGGCAGTGAAAGGTGGAAGGTTAGCGCAAGCGGCATTTCCGGCACAGCAGGTTTCGCTGCTGGTCTCCGATGTACCCGACGGTACTCTCGATGCGCTGGCCTCCGGGCCAACGATGCCGGACACAACCAGCGTGGAGGATTGTTACCGCATCGCGGAGAAGCATGGATTGCTGCCCCAGCTTCCGCATTCCACGCGCGAACTTCTCGAAGGCCACGCTCTCGAGGAGACGCCGAAGTCCGACGATCAGGCTTTTTACCGTTCACGGTGGTGGCCGGTACTTTCGAACCAGACAGCAGTGGAGCAGGCACGAGCGGCGGCCGAGCGCGCGGGGTTCGCTGTGCATGTGGACAATTCCTGCGATGATTGGGACTACGAGCGCGCGGCCGAACATTTGTTGGGCCGGCTTCGCGAGCTTAGAAGTAAGTCCGAGCGGGTGTGTCTAATTTCGGGCGGGGAAATTACGGTCAAAGTCACGCACGGTGGGATTGGCGGGCGCAACCAGCAGTTTGCGCTGTTGTGCGCCTTGAAGATTGTGGGAGAAAACATAACCGTACTTAGCGCGGGGACGGATGGCGTAGATGGAAACAGCCCGGCGGCGGGTGCGGTAGCGGATGGTACGACCGTGATGCGCGCGCAGGTGGAGGGACTCTCCGCTGCCGCAGCGCTCGAACAGTTCAATGCGTATTCGTTCTTCAGCGCGCTCGGCGATGCCATTGAGACTGGGCCTACAGGGAATAACTTGCGCGATTTGCGGCTACTGTTGGCCTACTGAGAGATGTTGTCGCCTTGTGCGGATTCCACCTGACTTCGCCCGAGATCTGGTGAACACCATCTGGGAGCTTATGCGGCTTCGCTTTTTACCTGCACTCCCGCCCACTTTTCCAGAAGAGTGAGGGTTGCGGCGTAATCAAGGTCGCGATGGCCATCTTCGGTGGCCATTTCGTAAATTTCTTCCACAGTTTCAAGAGCAGGGAGCTTTACGCGAGCTTCCTTAGCCGCTTCCAGGGTAAGCAGAATGTCCTTATGCATGAGGCGCAGTGGGAAATTCGGAGTGAAGTCGCGCTGCAGGATGAACGGTCCCTTGTAATCGACCACGCCGGAGCGGACCATGGTTGCTTCGATCAGCGAGAGCAGTTGCTTCGGGTCTACTCCGAGCTTGGTGGCGAGAGTGAGCGCCTCGGCGAAGCCTTCGAAGATCAGAGCGATCTGGAGGTTCATGGCCAGCTTGGTAGCCTGGCCTTTGCCGGTTTCACCCATGCGAAAAATTTTCTTGCCCATGGCTGCAAACAAAGGGTTGAGGCGATCGATGACAAGTTCGCCTCCGCCAACCATGAAAATCAGACTGCCACTGGCGGCGCCGATCTTCGATCCGGTCATGGGAGCGTCGACATAAGACACGCCTTTGGCGCGAACACGTTCGGCGAATTTCACCGTGGCGGAAGGAGAAATGGTGCTGGAATCGGCGATGATCATGCCATCGGCAAGCGACTGATCGATACCATCCTGGCCAAACAATATTTGTTCGACGGCAGCGGTATCGGAGACGCAGAGCCAGACTACTTCTGCACCTTGCGCCGCCGCGGCCGGGTTGGGAGCGATGCCAGCGCCTTCGACGTATTTGCCCGGAGTACGATTCCACACAGTAACTTCATGGCCGGCCTTGGCCAGATTGGTGGCCATGGCGTGTCCCATAATTCCCAGACCTAAGAAAGCAACTTTCATTTCTGAACTTCTCCTGTTTTGAAACAAGAAACTCGCTTCCGAATTAGATATGACGGATAGGACAGAGGTCAAGCAAACTAGCGGGATGGTGCGGGATGGTGTCTGAAATGTGATTTGGAAGGAAGATCGGCGAAACTTGAATACGTGGAATCGGTAGGCAAGGGGCCGGCTGCTGTAATAGCGATTGAAGTTCATAAGTGAGTAAGAATTCTTGAAGGGCGCAGTACTACGATTTAGAGGCACTAGCAAGTTTCCTGCCAGTTTTCCCTAAGTTTATAATGGAGAGATTCTCATTCGGTGAAGCTGCCTTCTTGGCAGGCTTGCTTAGCCGGTGAGGAAACCGAGCCGAGCTTCGCTCGGCATGGACAGTCGGGAGTCTGCCCTGAGCTTGTCGAAAGGCGGCTGTTCCCACGTGCACCGTGGCTAAAAGCTGAGAACTTCTTTCATGGACTTCAAACTCGTTTCCGATTACAAGCCACAGGGGGATCAAGGCCGAGCCATCGAATCCCTGCTGCGCGGGGTATATGATCGCGAGCAGCATCAGGTTTTGCTGGGCGTTACGGGGTCGGGCAAGACTTACACCATGGCGAAGGTGATTGAAGCAGTGAACCGTCCCGCGCTGGTGATGGCCCATAACAAAACTTTGGCGGCGCAACTTTATCACGAGTTCAAGAATTTTTTTCCGCACAATGCGGTCGAATATTTTGTTTCTTATTACGACTATTACCAGCCTGAGGCTTATGTTCCAGCCGCCGATCTGTTTATTGAAAAAGAAGCGACTATCAACGATGAACTTGACAAGCTGCGGCTTTCGGCGACGCGATCTTTATTCGAGCGGCGCGATGCGCTGATTGTGGCTTCGGTGAGTTGCATCTACGGCCTGGGCTCGCCCGAGGCCTACTACGGCATGATGCTGTTTCTGGAAAAAGGCCAGAAGATTACGCGCGACGACATCACGCGCAAACTGGTTGACATTCTTTACGAGCGTACCAACGGCGAGTTTCGCCGTGGAACGTTTCGCGTGCGCGGCGACGTAGTCGAAGTCTTTCCTACTTATGACGACATGGCGTATCGCATCGAGTTATGGGGAGATCAAGTGGAGTCGCTGGCGCAGATCGATCCTCTTTTTAGTACGGTCAAACAAAAGTACATGCGACTGCCGATTTATCCCAAGACCCATTACGTGATGAAGGATGAAACGCGGGCTACGGCGGTGGAATCGATCAAGAAAGAGCTGGCGTGGTGGGAAGTGGAATTGGAGAAGCAAGGGCGGGCAGTCGAGTCGCAACGTATTCACCAGCGCGTGAAGTTTGATCTGGAAATGATCAAAGTGATGGGCTACTGTCACGGCATCGAAAATTATTCCCGCCATTTCACGGGACGGATGCCGGGCGAACCTCCACCAACGCTGCTGGATTATTTTCCACGCGACTTCCTGATGTTCATTGACGAGTCTCATCAAACCGTGCCGCAATTGCGCGGCATGTACGCCGGGGACCGCTCTCGCAAGGAAACACTGGTGGAGTACGGCTTTCGTATGCCCTCGGCGCTGGATAATCGTCCGCTGACGTTTGAAGAATTCGAGCATCGTACCAACCAACTCGTTTATGTTTCCGCGACGCCGGGGCCGTATGAGCTGACGAAATCGGCAGGCGTGGTGGTTGAGCAAATCATCCGGCCCACCGGGCTGATCGATCCTGAAGTCGAGGTGCGTCCGGTAAAGGGACAGATCGACGACCTGCTGCACGAGATTCGCGCGCGCGTGGAGCGCGCGGAGCGCGTGCTGGTCACCACGTTGACTAAGCGCATGGCGGAAGACCTGGCCGAGTATTACGCCGAAGTCGGCGTGAAGTGCCGCTACATGCACTCGGAGATCGAAACGTTGGAGCGCGTAAAAATTCTACGCGACCTGCGAAAAGGCGAGTTCGATGTATTGATCGGCATCAATCTTCTGCGCGAGGGCCTGGACTTACCGGAAGTTTCACTGGTGGCAATCCTCGACGCCGACAAGGAGGGATTCTTACGCTCGTGGGGGTCGTTGATCCAGACGATCGGACGATGTGCCCGCCATCTGCGCGGCCGCGCCATTCTCTATGCCGACCGCATGACCGATTCGATGAAGCGTGCGATGGACGAGACGATGCGCAGGCGCGCGATCCAGGCCGCATACAACGAAGAAAACGGAATCACTCCGGAATCGATCGTGCGTCCCCTGGACATGACGCTGGCCGGAATCATCGCTGCCGACTACACCGACCTGACTGGCGGCGAAGCGGAAGGCGTACCTGAATTCAAGTCGCAGGAAGAGCTGGATGGCTACATCGGCAAGCTCGAAAGCGATATGCGCGAGGCGGCGAAGAAGTTCGAGTTTGAGAAGGCGGCGAAGTTGCGGGATACGATCAAGGAATTAAGGACGAAGGAGTTTTTGTTCGCGTGACGTGAAACAGAGGGAAGAATGGCCTTAATAACCCGCTGCGTATCGAAGACATCTATCCTCAACATGTCCTCGTGCTGCGGCACACGCCAAGGGAACCGAGACTCAGGAAGAAGTTGCCACAGTTGGCCGCTGAACAGGGGTCTTCAATGCCTACTACCAGCAGGCGCAAGGGTCGGAAGTTGAGAAGGCCATGCAGCGTGCTAAGTATGTTGCATCCTTGCATAGGTCACGAGGCTGGCAAGGCCCTATAGATCGGACTATACCGGGTCGGTCAGAAAAAGCCCTTTAACGAGGAGCAGTTCTGGAGCGTACCGGCGTTTGTCGGGATGCGGCATAAATATGGCATGAAAGGCTTTTGCCCTCCAAGAAGAAGGCCGATCATCCGTCCTATGGTTCGATCTCTCGATCACCGACATTTATGCTCATTGGAAGGGAAAACTGATTATTGAGTGGCCGGCGCCCAGATTCGGTGGTTTCGCTGGTGCGATCCTAATGATATGCCGCTTCAGTCGCCGGTCAATCTTTCAGAATGTCGGCGAGTATTCCTCAGTCATTCCCGGCGCCGCGGCCTCTTCCCCGATGCGATGCATGGTTTCCTTGAGTTGAGCGACGTTGATACGGCGAATGCGCTCCTATTCCTGCGCCGAGATGATTGCGGCAACGTCGCGGTTTTGGCGACGGATTAGCACAGGTTCCCGTTGGGCAGCATCGAGAAGAGCGGCGAGGCGCTGCTTGGCGTCAGTCGCGGACACGGTCTTCATTTGTCTATTACAGATCAAATGGACAATTCAGACAAATAGATCCGGTTTGGCTACCGTCCATATGCGGCGCTGGCTGCCATCGGCTTGCGGTGGAACGTGTAGCCATCGAATGTTTCTGAGCGAAAGTTTAGGTTCGATGCCGAAAGCTTTTCGCTCTGGCTGAGAAAAAGATAGCCGCCGGGTTCGAGGTACAGATGTAGGCGCTCGAGCACGGCCAGGCGCTGGGCGCGAGAGACGTGCGGCAGCACATCCATACAAAAGATGCAGTCAAAGCGGCCGATATAGCCGGGGCGAGCGAGGTTCATGCAGTTGAAAGTGACCAGGCTACGCAGGCGAGGCTTTACCAACAGATGTACGGCGCTCGTGGGCGCCGTGGGCTCGTTGAACCCTTCGTTCTGTGCGTTGTTCGATGCGGAGGCGGGAGAAGCGATCTTGGAAAAATAGTTCCGAATCGTACCCGGCGGCAAGCCCTCGAGCGCGGACAGTGGATACACGCCGCGATCTGCCGCTTCGATATTGCACGGCAGCAAATCACTGCCTACGATGTGGATGGAGCACCCTGGATTTAGCTTGATGGCCTGTGCCAGTGCGCCCTGGGTATGTTCCGCGATGCCCCCGTTTCGCGCGCTCGCTTTGCTTGTGCTGTTCCCGGGCCCGTTGCCGGTATTGACGGCGCTAACGTTGGCGGGATTCACCGCGTCACACACAGCCATTGCAATGGAGTAGGTTTCTTCTCCGGTGCCGCAGCCCGCGCTCCAGATCCGGATCGGTGCTGGACTGTCGAGCGATTTGCGGGCACAAAGTTGCGGTAACACTTGCCGCGCAAAAGCATTCAGCGCTCCAGGATGACGAAAGAAGCCGGTATTTGTATTTACAAGCCCGTCCAGCAATGACGGCAAAGTCGAAGGATCCTGCTCAGCGGAGCGAAGACGATCAAGCAGGACGGTCGAAGAATCAAAATCCCGGGTCTCGATAAAATCGGCGACGTGGGCGGCCAGCGCGCTGTTCGGGCAGTCGAGCACGATTCCGGTTTGGCGCTCGACGAGCAGGCGCAATTCCGAAATTTCATGCTCCAGAATGGTGCTCGTCGTAATTAGCCTTTGCATAGAGCCTTTCCCAACGTCGCGATAAACCTCACACCCCTGCCATCGTTCGCCGCTTTCAGTCACCCGCAGCGATTGCCACGCGGGCCTTTCCCGAGTCCCGTTCCGCTTGCTGCGCCACCACGTTCATTTCTTTTTCCAATGACGAAAAACGCTGCATCACTTCGTGGATGCGCAGCGTCATGTTACGAATCGTTTCAATTTGTCCGCGCGCCTGTGCCGACAGGCTGCCCGGTTCAATCAACAGCAGATCGGAATTCCCCAGCAGCGAGGTCAAGGCATTATTCAAGCCGTGCTGCATCTCGAGCATGTAGCGGCCCAGCATCGCTTGCCGTTCCAGTACGGAGCAAGCTTGTTCGGCGGCATAGGTGCGGGCCTCGGCTGTGGCGCGCTGTACCGCTTCACTTGCGGCCAGAATCAGCCCATCCAGCCAATTCTCGTCATGACGTAACACGGAAGTCCGAGGCCATCGTTCGCGTACCAGTCGCGCGGTGCCCGCATCCCCGCAAATGCAGAACAGAGGCTGAGAAGTCGAGTGCAGAGGCTCAAGGATCAGGGAGAGCAATTCACGCCGCAGCGGTCCCACGATGGCGACCTCAAAATTATCGATACTGCGAGGCCACAGATCTCCGCTCAGCATCGTGAAAGTAGGCACATTGGGCTCAGTCTGCCAGCGCGCAGTGATGCTCCGCGAAAATTCGACATCATCGGAAATAATCAATACGGTCGGATGGTCCACTTACACTGTTCCTTTGTTTCGCATCCCGCATGGTCCGCGGGAACTCTGGGCGTTTTGTCTCTCAATGCGGCGCTATCGCCTACTCCCACCTATTTTTGCTCCCGCGGCTGCGAGTCCTCATCCGGATTCCACTCCGGCGTCGCCGCGGAAACGTCAAACTCCGGGGCTGCATCATCCGCCACCACAAACTTAGCCTTCGGTGTCTCCGCTTGCGGTGCTTGTTTCGCCGCCGCCGATGTTCCGGCTGCGGCAGCCCGCGCCGCGATTTTCTCCGCTCCAGCCTTGGCAGGGGTCATCGATTCCGCGGCCTTCTCACCGCCCTCGGCATCCACGCCTCGTCCCAATGCCGCATCCACTGACGCTCGCAGATCCACCAGCATGCGCAACGGCTGCCCCGAAGAGTACTCCGCCTGGAACATCACCTTCCACGACTGGCAGATCATGCGCAACCGTACAATCGGCTCCTGCGCTGAGAACTGCGCCCGCCGGCAGTCAATCGTCTCTACGCCATTTTCTTCCAGTTCCGTCAACCCATCGAGAATGTTATTGAGATCGGTAAGCATCAGGCGGAAGAACGCGCGCCTCATCAGATAGCCAAAACGAGTGAATGCCACCAGGGCGACGGGGAGATAAAATAAATCTCCCGCCTGGGCCTTGGCTTTGCGCCCCTGCTCCAGTACGCCGCCGTGCAGCAACTCATCCAGCGAGCGGCAGCGGCGTGCGGCATCCAGAACCCGATCCAGCGTGTTCAACCATACCGGGGCCTTCAATTCGACCTTGCCCAAGACCGGTTCGAGTCCCTCGGCCACATAAGCAATGTCAGCTCCGTTGTCGTCAAGTTCGGTGGGCGCGCCCTGGCTAAAATATTGCACCAGCAGGAAATCAATCTTGTCGCGTGCGGAATCCGTGTGCGCCGCCTGCCCAAGAAAATGCCGCAGCATCAAGACCAGCCCTTCGCGGTCAACCAGCGAACTGGTCTGCAGAAATTGCCGCAACTGGTGCACCTGAATGCGGTCATCCATCTGCCGTAGCCATTGCTGCGCGTGCTCCACGGTTTCGCGGTCCGGCACATCCGTGGGCTCATCCAGCGCGGCGAACCCCGGCGTATCAATCACAAACTCTCGCGCCATTTCTACGTAGATAGGATGGAGGTCGCGCGCACTCGACCACAGCGCCGCAAGATCTGGCGGCGTCGATTCAGGCTGCGATGGTGTAGATCCAGTCATGATTTCACGATCCAGTTCGGAACCGCATTGCGGAAGCGAGCCGCCACAATCGTCGCTCCGGGATGATATTGCACCGCCACTACAGACGCTTCCGTATCCAGCGAGCCATCCGAATTCCGCAGCCGCAGCACGTCGGCAAACTCCAATGGGGTGGTGCAGGAAAACAGGACTTCGCGCGAGGTTCCAAATTCAATTACGGTACTCTCTGGCAGGCTGCTCTCCAGCATCCCGGCGCCGCCGGGCATTTTGCCGTCACTCGCCGGATGGCGGCGCGTAAACTCCACCGGAATCCGCACCGGCGTCGCTTCCGGAAAAAAGCGTGCCAGATCGGCAACCGTGCTGGACTCTCGCGCTCTTCCCTTGGCTGTTCCAACTTGTCCCAAGCGTCAATAACCTCTCTTGTAGATAACTAGAAATGCGGTTGGGCTCCCCCTCTTCCCGGTTAGGAAGAGCTTTGGGGAGCCAGAACACGCGGTTATGCCAAAAAGAGAAGCAAGACCGAGACCATCGTACGGAACGGAAGGATTAGCACTGAAGCGCTATATTTTTCAATAAGTTATGATCTCTAGCAGGGCTGCGAAAGCTCTCGGCAGAAACCTTTGTCTCACCCTGAGACACATGTCTCAACTCCGTTCGTCGCGACCAGCTGAGATCCTTCCCCGTTGCACCGCAAGCGCGAGACGGACTCGGCGTTGGCCGAACTGATCAGCCCCTGTTCGCTGTCGACCGGAGAAACGCGAACGCGGGGGGTTTCGAGTCCGCGACAAACTGGACGGGGAATGCGCTACCTCCAATCACATCGCGCCGGCAAACTTTCTTGGTTCTGGGCCGAGAAGCTGGGCCTTAATTAAGGCTGGGATTCCAATCTCGGTTGGCGCCTTCGACGCGCACTAGGACTGGATTGGAGCGGGTTGCCGAACCGATGACACGGTGAACGTGGTCGGCACTTCGACCTGCATCATTGGAATTACTCCATCGGTGAGCCCGGTGCCCGGGGTATACGGCGTGGTTCAAGGCAGTGTGCCCCCGCTGCGCACTGGAATTGAAGCCGGACTCTCTGCCGTGGGAGAGATCTTTAATGCGATTGCTTCCCCTGCCGGAAGCGATGTTGAGACTTTGAGTACCGCCTTGGAAAATTATCGTGGGGGATAGACCGGCTTGCTGCGCATGACCTGCGACAACGGAGACCGAATTTTGCTGGTAAATTCCAACCTGCGCGGCATTACGTTGGGATGGAACTTGCAGAGCTCGGCCCAAGACGAGCTTTTGCGGCTATCGAAGGAACCGCATTTCACACCCGCGTGATCCTGGATCGTAAGTCCGGGAATGGCGTAGAGATTAAACGTGTGATCGATGCGGGTGGTATTTCCGCAGAAGAATGATGTGCTGAACCAGGTCTATGCTAGTGTGTTTGGACGTCCTGTTCTGGTTCCGAGCAAGCGCATGGTTAGTCTGGGTTCTGCAATTTTTTCTTTTCTGGCTGCCGGTACATGTAAAACGATCGAGGAAGCGCAGGAGAAGATTTGCCCTTCCCACCGGACATTCCTTCCGGATAAATCGGCGCAAGGCATTTAAGACCAGTTGTATCCTTAATATTCAGCAAGTTGTATTTCACCTTGGGCGAGCGCGGTAATAACGGTCTTGGAGAAATCCTGCCAGCACTGATCGCCATAGCAGAGTTTGCGGCTCAGTAACCAGCAGACGCAACAGCGAGGAGCAACCATGAGCGTTCTGAAAGTCCTGCGAACGATCGCAATGAGCGGATTGTCGGTCGTTCTGTTTTCCATGTCCGTGGAGGCGAAGACAAAAGTGAGCAGCGAGCCGTTTGGAAAGATGCCGGACGGAACTCCGGTGGAGATTTTCACACTGACCGACGGCGCTTACGAGGCTCGCGTAGCAACCTACGGCGGTATTTTGGTTTCGCTCAAAGCCCCCGACCGCAAGGGCAATTCGGCCGACGTTGTGCTTGGATTCGACAACCTGGATGGCTACGTGGCCAACTTCAATGGATCTGCAGACGCATTCTTCGGAGCCATTATCGGCCGTTATGCGAATCGCATCGCGCACGGCAGTTTTGCCCTCGATGGCAAGAAATATTCCCTCCCCTTGAACAACGGCGAGAATACGCTGCACGGCGGTCCACACGCTTTTAACAATGTTGTATGGAAGGCAAAGCCGCTTGCGGACGGAGTGGAGTTGACTTACCTGAGCAAAGACGGCGAGGCGGGATTTCCGGGAAACCTCACCGCCGCGGTCCGGTACACATTAGTAAAAGGCGATTTGCGGATTGAGTATTCGGCGACCACTGACAAAGACACTGTGGTGAATCTCACCAATCATTCTTATTTCAACCTCGCCGGGCAGGGCGACATTCTGAACCATCAACTCACCCTCCACGCGTCTCGCTTTACTCCCGTGGACGCCGGCCTGATTCCGACGGGTGAGTTGGAGTCAGTGGAATCGACTCCGTTTGATTTTCGTAAAGCGACCGCCGTCGGTGCGCGCATCGACGCCAACGACGAACAGCTTCACCTCGGCCACGGGTACGACCACAACTGGGTGCTGGATAGCAGCGGCGGAAAACTGGCGGAAGCAGCGGAAGTTTATGATCCTAGCAGCGGACGTGTGTTGAAAGTTCTAACGGATCAGCCGGGAATCCAGTTCTACACCGGAAACTTCCTGGATGGCTCGATCAAAGGCAAGGGCGGAAAGCCGGATGAGCATCGCTCGGCATTGTGCCTGGAGACGCAGCACTTTCCGGACTCGCCGAATCACCCGGATTTTCAAACCACCGAGTTGAAACCCGGCCAGCGTTATCACACCGTCACCGTGTTCAGCTTCTCTGCCCGCTGAGCAATCTTGCACGCCGGACGAGACTTGTTTGACGAGCCTCGTTTAAGGAGTGTCGAAAAAATTATCGATTGAGACGACTACCGGTTGCGTAATTTTTCTGGTGTGCGCAATGTTCGAGGAATGCCGCAGGAAATCTGCTGCCTTCGAGTTGCCCGGCCCTGTTGTGTCGGGCCCTCCGATTCGCGCCTCGGGGAGGGCCCCGCGGTACTCACTCGACTGCAAAATCATAAAGCTTAAACCTGACCTATGCACAGAAGTTGACCCTGTCTGAGGTTGTCTGCTGAACTTTGGTCCTCATCGTTTCTGCTAGATCGCGTTCGGGGCGTGGACTGAGTGTCTAGCTGTAGCTGACCCCCACCCGCCCGGAGTGCTTCCAGATCTTGGCGGCCAATTTCCCGTCTTCGTCGGATCCCACGCGAAACCGATTCTAGGGCTAAAAAGATCCTTCATGGGATTGGTAAACACCTGAGGCACGGGAGCCCCACGGTGGCCTCCGCAACCTACTCATTGAAGTTCCCAGCTGTTCCCAAGTTCAAGGCGCCAAACTGGAATCCGCTGTTTCCCCAGGGGGGTGATTTCTAAAATCGTCCCAGCGAATGGAAAGCGTCAAAGATAGATTCGGCTTCGCATTCCGCGAGATGGTCTGGCCGATCACTATAGAGACCCCCAGCTTTCTGGTCGCTTCATCTTACGAAGGCCGTCGCGCCACGCCAACGAATTGTAGCTCCGGCAGCTTTCGGGAGAAGCGACTGCGCCTTGAGTCCAAAAAACGACGCATGCATCTACGGAGGCATGGCAACCTTGACGGAATTCACTCTAGCCGAGACCATCGCAGTTCTCAATCGCACACCCGCAACCCTAAATGCCCTGTTAAGCGGGATGCCAAACATCTGGGTGCGCTGCAACGAAGGAAAAGATACTTGGAGCGCATTCGACATCGTAGGCCACCTGATCGTTGGGGAGCGCACCGACTGGATGCCGCGGGTGCGGGTCATTTTGGAGCACGGCGAAGCTCGGCCATTCGATCCCTTTGACCGCTTTGCGCAGAAAAAAGATCGTCAAGACAAATCGCTGGAACAGCTCCTGGACGATTTCACCCGTCTGCGAAAGGAAAACCTTGCTGCGCTGCAGACGTTGAATTTGCAGAAGAACGACTTGAGCCGGCGAGGATGCCATCCCGCGCTGGGAGTGGTGACGCTGTCGGAACTTCTGGCTACATGGGCCGTCCACGACCTCACTCATCTGCATCAACTATCGCGCGTGATGGCTCACCGGTATCGTGACGCCGTCGGTCCGTGGAAAGCCTACCTGGGCGTGCTGCAGTGTGCTGGGCATAGCGCTCCGTAAGCACGAGCTCTTGCAACAGTAGTTTTCATCCTGGTCTCAACCGCCGTCCGCCTCTTCATCGATAAGGTACGAAGCCATGCGTCTTCGTCTCTAATCGATACACTGACGTGGTGGCCGTGATGTAGAGCGTCTTATATCCTTGTCGCCCCAACTCAGATTCGCGGGTTGCTCCGGCATGACGATTGTGCCGAGATGGTGGCCGTTGGCATCCCAGACCCAGATGCCTTTGGGGCCGGTGACAAAAAGATTGCCGCTCCTATCCACCTTCATCCCATCTGGCACACCGTCGCCCTTCCCGCCCGGCTCATCGCCGAAGATGCGGCCGTTACTGAGAGTTCCATCGGGGCCTACATCGTAGACGCGGATGTTAAGGACGTCTTTCTCTCTTAATCTCCTGAGGAACTTTGAAATCACTTTCGTCGAGCGTTGACCGTCAATCTGAGGAGAAAGAAATACGGCTATTGCTCCTCATCCGCTTTCGCGGGAGTTCGCGATGCGCGGGCGTTGGCCACACTCATCAGATAACTCACGACGTCATTCAATTCAGAAGCATCGAGACTGGAACCATAGTCGGATGGCATAAGACTCTGCGAACTATATTCCAGCCCCGCGAGATCTGCCTTCAAGAAGAAACGATACGTACCGTCTAGTTCCTGCAACTGCAATGAAAAATTGTCGTCGTTGCGAACTCTGCCAACAAATTGTTCGCCGCTGCGAGCAGTCGCCGTGACCGTGTGCGCCTGCTGGTCACTATTCGAGACGGGGTTGGTGATTGCGCTGCGGGTTTGCTGCGCATCGTGAGTGCGAGCGAACTCCGACAAATCAGAGGCGATGAAACCGCCCTTGCCCTCAACCATGTGGCAGCCAGCACAGCGCGCCTTGCCAAAGAGAATGGTCTCGCCCCGCTCCGGATTGCCGGGCAGTTTGACCAATTCATTCCTTCCCTGGAGTCTACGCAGGTAGCTTACAACCGCCTTGACATCGGAAGATCCAAGGGACTGGAGGGCCGGCATTCCAGTCCCAGGGATGCCCTTCTCCACAATATGGGAAATCTGCGCATCGGAAAGCCTCTGGGCTCTCGGGTTCTCCGCGATGTTGGGGGCCCGTTCGCCGCCTCTGCCGTCCAAACCGTGGCACCCGGCGCAGGTTGACGCGAAAATTTGTTTTCCTCGCGGCGAAACTGACTCGTAGTCTTTCGACCGGAGATCATGGCGCGAGGTTTGCGCTCCAACCGTAAAACAATTTGCGACCCAAAGACTTGCCAGAACCAGCGCGTAAAGTAATTTGGAACGTGAGAGCATCGGCGAAACCAAACTCGAACCGCACTCCATGTTCGATCAACTCGCTGGCTGCGGCCAACTGTCTTCAAAACAAGAATTTAACGCCTATCTGCAGGATACGCGCAGCTCTCGCTGAGGTCATCAAACCGAACGTGCCTCCTCACTGGGAGGATTGCCGTTTATCAAGCCATTTGGAGTGCTGAACTGTGCGTGGTTGAACACGTCGAATGCTTCGCGATGATTACGCATTTAAGTATCCCCGCCCGAAGAACTGTGCGATTCGACACGCTCCAAATTCGATATTTTTCATCTAGTGAAACGTTTCATTAATTTGGAAAGTAGGTCGAGGGGATGACGGTCGATCTCAGTCGTGCTACCCATGTCAAGCTTATTTTCCGTATGCAAGGCAATCTTAATTTTGCATTTGAATTCGCCACGGAACCACGTCCGCTTATGGAACGCGGTCGGGATAGCTTATTTCTGTTTCACTGCGATAGCCGAGATCTCTATGCGGGCATTATTGACCAGGGCCGCTGCCTGGATGGTCGCGCGGGCGGGCTTGGGATCGGGCATAACGCCTTTGTAAACCTTGTTCATGTCCGGGAACTCATGAATATCGGCGAGATAAACCGTCACGCTGACGACGTCCTTCAGTTCGAAACCCGCTGCCTTAAGTACCTTCTGAATATTTTCGAGTGCGGCGGTCGTTTCGGGGCCAATGCCACCGGCAACCAGTGTGTCGGAAGCGTCGCTACCCTCCGTCCCTGCGATGTAGAGCGTGTTGCCGGCCACGATGCCATCACTGAAAGGAAGACCTCTTGCGGGGGATAGATTTATCGCCCTGCGTTCCTGACCGTGGCTCGGCTGCGCCGCGAATCCTAAGGTCACTGCGATCGCTAGAACAGTGATAAACAGCCGGGTAGATCTCATCCGCAATTTAGTTTTCATTTTCGTTTCCCTTTGTGATAAATGGATTGGCTCTTCCACGCGATGAAAAACGGTGTTAGAGTCCGCGCTCATGTATACATCCAGGGGGACGAAATGAACAAGTTTCGCGGCTTTGTGCGTTGCCACAAAATTCTGGCATCGCTGGTATCCATCGGCATTTTAGGCGCAGCCTTGTGCGGAGCCAAGCTACTGCGGTCACAGTCTGCTTCCGAAACAAATGCGCCAATGTCGGATAGCGCTTTAATTGCGGAGTTTCGTCGAGTGGAAGTGGCCTCCGTCTCTGATGCGCTGGAGCAATTGACTGGCCAGCGCATGTACATGAGCCACCGCATGCATCCGCTATTCACCACAAAATTTGCGGGCTTTGCCCGGACCGTCCTACTTAAGAAAGACGAAGGCAATCATGATCCCGCAGCGCTGAACGGGATGCTGGCCGCGATTGATCAGGGGATCACCGATTCGGTTTACGTGATGGTGGTCGAGGACGGTGAGAACATAGCCGGCATGGGCGGACTGATGGGGACAGCCATGGCAGCGCGCGGCTACGCCGGAGCGGTGATCGATGGCGGAGTCCGCGACGTGGCGTATTTGCGCAAGATCGGCTTCCCTGTCTATGCGACGGGCATTGTGCCGTCGACATCCATACATCACTATCGATTCGGCGGTTCCCAGATTCCTGTGACCTGCGATGGGGTGATGGTGAATGCGGGTGACATTGTCGCGGCCGACAGCGACGGAGTTGTAATCGTTCCCCGAGTGAAGGCGCAGGAAGTATTGGCACTCGCGCAACAAATGGATTTCAAAGAGCACTCGATGTATGCCGTGATCGAACAAACCAAGTCGATCATGGAAGCGGTCAAAAAATTTGGAAGACTGTAGTTTGAGAAGACGCTATTGCACAAAATTGACTTTCATCAGATAATTCGCACTTTCATTTTGTAATTGTCCGATTTGATTCCGGCACATAAATGAAAGGGACTCCAAAACGGAGCTACGACATCACCGCTTTGCAGCGTGGGTTGCGTCTTTTGCAGCTCTTCAGCGAATCAGCCCATGGCCTCACGGCAAAACATGTTGCGGTCTGCTCCCGGCTCCCCGTAAGCACGGTCCACCGATTCCTGGTGAATCTGGAAACGGCGGGGTTTCTAAATTGCGGTGCGGACGGGGTGTATCACCTCGGAATCGCATGCTTCGCCATCGGCCAGGCGGCTTTAGCTCAACTCGATATTCGCCAGATCAGCCTGCCCTACCTTCAAGAATTAAATCGCGAGACGCGCGAAACCGTCCACCTAACCGTGCGGCATGGGCTCTCCGCGGTTTATGTAGAGAAGCTGGATTCGCCCGAACAGTTGCGGATTCACTCTCGCATCGGCGCTTCTGTTCCCTTGTATTGCACGGCGGTTGGCAAGGTCATGTTGGCATATATGCCCAGGGAGGAGCAGGAAAAGGTTCTCCCGAGATTGGAACTGAAGCATTTGACTGCGAACACTGTGGGCAGCCTTCCGGAACTGGAAGCTGAACTGCGCCGGGTTCGAAAGAACGGCTACGCCTGCGATTTGGAAGAGCACGAACTCCACATACGATGCGTCGCAGCGCCAATCTGCGATCACGCGGGAAGCGTGAATGCCAGTCTCAGCCTGACGGCGCCCGTGGTGCGCATGGCGGTCACGCGTTTGCGGCAACTTGCGCCGCTGCTTCAGACTGCCGGACTACAAATCTCACGGGAGCTGGGGTATCGAACTCCGGCGCACGGCGCGCCTCTACGAAAATATAGTTCGGGGGAGGCGGCGCATGCGAGGCATCTCTAGCCGTCTTCGGTGGCATGGTGGAAATTCACATGAATGATGAGCAGTGGGTCGACCGGGACGGTCTGGGCGAGGTGGAAATCACGAAGGCACGGAAGGATTGGTAGGTGCGGATGGCGGCACTTCTTGCGTTAATTTTTGCCTGCCTCGCAGCTCAGGCGGGAAATGACGCGCCGGGAACTATATCGGCGGCAATCGATGTGCGTTCCGAAGACCTTCTGGTTCAGCCACCGGCGAACAATTGGATTTCCTACAACGGAGACTATTCCGGCCGCCGCTACAGCGGACTTTCTGAAATCAAGCCGAACAATCTCGCAAAACTTCGCGCAGAGTGGGTTTTTCATGCACGCAACACAGGCCGGCTCGAGGTCACCCCCGTTGTAGTGAATGGAATGATGTTTGTGACTGCCGCGAATGACGCCTTTGCGCTCGACGCGCGCACCGGACGAGTGGTATGGCACCACGCGTGGCCGATTTCGGCGGGCTTGATCGACGACGCTTCAGGGCACATCAACCGTGGCGTCGGCGTGTGGCGCAAGCGAGTTTACATGGAAACGGACAACGCGCATCTCCTCTGCCTGGATGCCCGCTCGGGAAATCTCATTTGGGACGTGGCCTATGCAGATTGGAACAAGAACTATGGCGCAACTAGCGCACCGCTCGTGGTCAAAGACAACATTTTGGTGGGAACTTCCGGCGGCGATGATGGCGTTCGAGGTTTTGTTGCCGCTTACGATGCACTGACCGGAAAGCTGGTCTGGCGATTCTGGACCATCCCCGCTCCGGGAGAATTCGGCTCCAAAAGCTGGCCTGGGAAACTTTACCTGCATGGCGGCGGGACCACGTGGATGCCCGGAACCTACGATCCGCAATTCAACACAATTTATTGGGGCACCAGCAATCCAGCGCCTGACTTCGAAGGCGGCGTGCGTCCCGGAGACGATCTCTATACCGATTGTGTGTTGGCCCTCGATCCGGATACGGGAAAACTGAAATGGTATTTTCAATTCACGCCGCATGATCTATTCGACTACGACGCGGTTGAGACACCAATGCTGATCGATGCCGTGTATCAGGGCACGGCGCGGAAATTGTTAGTGCAGGCAAACCGGAATGGCTACATCTACGTCCTCGACCGCACCAGCGGAAACTTTCTTTTTGCAACGCCATTCGTTGAAAAGCTGAACTGGGCAAAGGGAATCGATGGTCAAGGCAGGCCTGTAGAGACCGGCGTCGAGCCGAGCGCCGAGGGGACGCGGGTATGTCCAGGATATTCCGGTGCGACCAACTGGTTCGCGCCGTCTTACAGCGAGTCCACTCATTCAATTTATTTCATGGCCCTGGAGCAGTGCGAAACCTACTTTTCCAAGCCCCAGGCTTTCCAGGAGGGGAAAGAATATTATTCGACCGGAGTCAAACGGATTCCCAGCGAAACTTCCCAGAAAGTTCTGGTTGCGTTCAACTTGGACACGAATTCGATCGCCTGGAAATATGCGCAAACCGGCACGGGACGCTCTTCGGCGGGGACCATGGTAACGGCTGGCGGCCTGGTGATTTTCGGGGACGATGCCGGCTCACTTGAGGCGGTGAAAGCGCAAAGTGGAAAGGCGCTATGGCACTTCAACACGGGGCAGGATATAAGTGCGTCCCCTATGAGTTATGCAATCGCCGGCAGACAATATGTGGCGATTGCCGCAGGTAGTGATGTTTTCAGCTTCGCGTTGCATTAACAGCGGGTAGATGTCGAATGCTAACTTTTGGGTCGGAGTAGGGATCACGATTACTCATGACCCCCTCCACGGATCCGGACGAGCGGCTTTCCCGCATCCGGCTCTTGCCTTAGGTGATGACGCCCATGCGGCGCAGA
>JGI12635J15846_10001129_pt1 | contig 23353 bp, 22 predicted proteins | sample BlaSpr_A8_OM2_M2_FD_15846 | JGI IMG/M metagenome (IMG submission 15846) | reverse complement strand
CGCTTCGAACCGCTCTTCGAGCCCCTCGGCCTTGACCGCTTACTGCCTCGCGGCGGACTTCATCTTCAGCTGGACAGCCGGCTTCAGGACGAGGACGCGGATGTCGATTTCTCGCGCCGCAGCCGGGCGGCCGCGACGGTGTTTCGTAGAAGCATGGCGATCGTCAGGGGCCCGACGCCGCCCGGCACGGGCGTGATCCAGGCGGCGAGAGCGGAGACCGATTCGAAGTCCACGTCGCCCACGAGGGCCTGGCCCTTCCGGGCGAGGGTGTCGGCCAGTCGTGGAGACTCGCGAAGGTGGGGCGGGGCTTCCGAAAGGGCGCTCAGCCGGTTGACGCCGACGTCGACGACCACCGCCCCGTCGCCGACGAAGTCGCCTGTGACGAACGCCGGCTTCCCGATCGCGACGATGAGGATGCCGGCCCGGCGGCAGGTCGCCGCCAGGTCTCTCGTGCGCGAGTGGCAGAGAGTCACCGTCGCGTCACGGGACGTCAGGAGCGCCGTGACGGGCTTGCCGACGATCTCGCTCCGGCCGAGGACGACGGCGTTCGCCCCGGCGAGCGGTATCTCGTAGGCGTCCAGCAGGGCCAGGATGCCGGCGGCCGTGCAGGGCACGAAGCGAGGCCGCCCCTGCACGAGCCGGCCGACGTTCTCCGGGTGCAGGCCGTCCAGGTCCTTCTGCGGGTCGAGGGCGTCGAAGACCCTCCGCGCGTCGTGCCCCGGAGGCAGCGGAAGTTGGACCAGTATCCCGTCTACGCCGCCGTCACGGTTGGCGCGCTCGACCTCCTCGAGCAGGCGCTGGGGAGTCGTCGTCGCCGGTAGGCGGATTGTCTCGGCGAGGCAGCCGGCCTCCTGCGCCGCGCGAGTCTTCGCGGAGACATAGGCGACCGAGGCGGGATCCTCGCCGACGAGGATCACCCGCAGGGAAGGAGGGGGAGGGCAGACCCGCTCCGCCTCTGCCCGAACCCTCTCGCGAAGCGTGCGGGCCAGAGAAGCGCCGTCCAGGATACGCGCGGGCATTGGCCTAGGATAAGCGATACACACGAGCTTCCCCGACTCCGGCCGCGGAGGGTGGATGCGGCTCTCAACCCGCAGAGCGCGCGCCGGTTCCGGGTCCCGGGAGAGCCGCGGCGCCGGAAGAACCGCGGGCGGGCCGGAGCCGGCCCGGTCTCGTCTTCCTTGACAGTGTCCGGCTGCATGCGTATCCTTACGCGCCCTCGAAACAGGGTGGAGACGAGCCTGCCTCAGGCTTCGGCGCCGGTTCGATTGAATAAAAGGAGTCAGGGTTTTCATGAGTTCAGGGACATCTGCGGCTTCCGGCGCCCCGATCCGCCAGGAATGGTGGGTGGTAGACGCAACCAACAAGGTTCTCGGCCGCCTGGCGACCCGTGTTGCCCGCGTTCTGTGCGGCAAGCACCGCCCCCAGTACCTGCCCTACCTGGACAGCGGCGACTTCGTCGTCGTCACCAACGCGGACAAGATTCTCCTGACAGGGAGCAAGAGCGAGGACAAGATCTATCACCGCCACACCGGCTATCCCGGAGGCCTGAAGTCGGTCCGGGCGAAGGACCTCTCGGTGAAGTATCCCGAGAGGCTCATCGAGGCGGCGGTTCGCGGCATGCTTCCCAAGTCGAAGCTCGGACGCAAGCAGTTGAAGAAGTTGAAGGTCTATCGAGGGCCGTCGCACCCGCACGAGGCGCAGAAGCCCCGAGTCCTGACGCTCCCCGTGCGACGCGCGGCGAGCTGAGTAGGGGCAGGGCGAATGAGGAGGAACTTTGGCGGTTGATATCCAGCACCGGGCCACCGGGAGGCGTAAGAGCGCGATGGCGCGTGTCCGAATGCTCCCGGGCTCCGGCTCCATCACGGTTAACAAACGCTCCCTCGACGATTACTTCCCCAACAACGTCCTGAAGATGGTCATCAAGCAGCCGCTGCTCTCGACCGAGACGGCGGAGAGGTTCGACATCCACGTGACGGTGTCCGGCGGTGGCCCGTCCGGCCAGGCGGGAGCAATCCGTCATGGCATCGCGCGCGCGCTCACGGAGTACAACCTCGAGCTGCGCAAGAAGTTGAAGAAGGAAGGCTTCCTCACCCGCGACCCCCGGATGAAGGAACGCAAGAAGTACGGCCAGCGCGGCGCCCGCGCCCGTTTCCAGTTCAGCAAGAGATAATAGAAGTTGTCAGTCTTCAGTTCTCAGTTCTCAGTTTGCCGGGGCGGGGCTCCGGTGCCTGAACTGACAACTGATAACTGAGAACTCATAACTTCAAAGGAGGTGTGATCTGGCATCTATTTCAATGAAGGAACTGCTCGAGGCTGGCGTCCACTTTGGTCATCAGACCAAGCGCTGGAACCCGAAGATGAAGAAGTACATCTTCGGCAAGCGCAACGGGATCTACATCATTGACCTTCAGAAGACGCTCAAGCAGTTCAAAGAAGCCTCGAAATTCGTCACGGAGCTGGCCGCGCAGGGGAAGAACCTCCTCTTCGTCGGCACGAAGCGCCAGGCGCAGGACGCGATCTACGAGGAGGCCAACCGCTGTGGAATGTTCTACGTGAACACGCGGTGGCTCGGCGGCACGCTGACCAACTTCTCGACGATCCGCAAGTCCATTCACCGCTTGAAGGAGATCGAAACGATCCTCGCCCAGGAGGACAACGAGAACCTGACCAAGAAAGAGCGGCTGCGGTTGGAACGCGAGAAGGAGAAGCTCGAAAAGAACCTGACAGGGATCAAGGAAATGGACGAGTTGCCCGACGCGCTGTTCGTCATCGACCCGAAGCAGGAGTACATCGCGGTCAAGGAGGCGAACATCCTGGGAATCCCCGTCGTCGCGGTGGTGGACACCAACTGCGATCCGGACGTGATCGACCACGTGATCCCCGGCAACGACGACGCCATCCGCGCGATCCGTCTCTTCACGTCGCGCATCTCGGACGCGGTGCTGGAGGGGCTGCACGCCCACGAGGAGCGCAGCACCGGGGGCGAAGCCGAGTCCGACGAGTCGAGGCCGCGCACGCCGGAGCTTTCGACGACCGCGGTGGTCTCGGACGTCGCTTCGTAACCTGAAGTCGATAGTCGATAGTTAATAGTCGATAGCTCCCGCTCTTGGCTATCGACTATCGACTATTAACTGTTGACTAGCTTGAAGGGAACCATGGAGATCACGTCCAAGTCGGTGGCCGATCTGCGCGCCGAGACCGGCGTCGGGATGATGGATTGCAAGAAGGCGCTCGTGGAGGCGGGAGGCGACTTCGAGGAAGCCCGCAAGATTCTCCGCAAGCGGGGACTCGCCACGGCGGCGAGGAAGGCGGACCGGGCGACGTCGGAAGGCCTGGTCATTGCCCGGGTCACGCCCGGGGCGGCCGTGCTGGTCGAGGTCAACTGCGAAACGGACTTCGTCGCGAGAACTTCGGACTTCCGCGGCCTCGCCGACGGGCTGGCCGACCTGATCGCGGCGCACCGCGCGTTCGGCGAGACGCGGTCCGGCGATCCGGAGGCGCTGGCGAAGCTTCCGGCCCCCGGCAAGCCGACCGAGACCGTTTCCGAAGCCGTCACGCACCTGATCGCCAAGCTCGGCGAGAACATCGGGATCCGGCGTTTCGCGCGCTTGACCTCCCGGCCGGGCGAGCGCTTCGCGAGCTACGTGCACGGCAACGGCCGGATCGGCGTCCTTGTCGGCCTCCCCGCGGCCGATGAGACCCTCGGCAAGGACCTGGCGATGCACGTCGCGGCCTCCGATCCGCGGTTCGCCTCGCGCTCCGAGGTGACGCCCGAGATGCTCGGGACCGAGCGGGAGATCGCGCGCGCCCAGGCGGCGGCCGCGGGTAAGCCCGCGCAGGTCATCGAGCGCATCGCCGACGGGAAGGTCGAGAAGTTCTACCAGGACACCGTTCTGACGGAACAGGCGTTCGTGAAAGACCCGGAGAAGTCCGTCGGGCAGGTCATCGTCGAACGCGGCGGAAAAGAGGCCCTGGACCTGCGTTTCGTCCGCTTCAAGCTGGGCGAGAACCTGGGTCGCTCCGACGCGCGGCGGGATGCCGAACAGCCGAGCTGAGATTCGGCCGGGAGCTGCGGAATTGAGCCGAGGAGCCGAAGAGAATCGAGCCGCGGTCTACAAGCGCGTCCTCCTCAAGCTCTCCGGGGAAGCCTTGATGGGCGAGCAGAAGTTCGGCATCGCCCCGGAGGTCGTCGCCCGCATGGCCGACGAGATCCAGGACGTGCACCGGCTGGGCGTCGAGATCGCGGTCGTCGTCGGGGGCGGCAACATCATCCGGGGCGTCTCGGCCGCCGCGCAGGGGATCGACCGGGTCGCCGCGGACCACATGGGCCTGCTATCGACCGTCATCAACGGCCTGGCTCTCCAGGACGCGCTCGAGAAAAGGGGAGTCAAGACCCGGCTGATGTCGGCCGTCGAGATGCGGCAGATCGCGGAGCCCTTCATTCGCCGGCGCGCGATCCGGCACCTCGAAAAAGGCCGCGTCGTGCTGTTCGCGGGGGGCACGGGAAATCCTTTCTTCACGACGGACTCGGCAGCGGCGCTGCGCGCCAACGAGATCAAGGCCGAAGTGCTGCTGAAGGCGACGCGCGTGGACGGGGTCTACGATGCCAACCCTGAGATCGAGCGGGAGGCGAAGTTCTTGAAGACCCTCACGTACCGGCACGCGCTCGAACAGGGACTCCGCGTCATGGACGCGGCCGCCATCGCGCTGTGCATGGACAACGGGATCCCCATCAAGGTCTTCAGCGTGCGTGTTCGCGGCAACATCGAGCGGGTCGTCCGGGGCGAAGACATCGGCTCGCTCGTTTCGGCGGAGGGGTGAGGCTATGCGTCAGGAATTGAGAGACATCGAGCAGCACATGAACGGGGCGATCGCCCACCTGAAAGACCGCTTCAAGACCCTGCGGACGGGGCGCGCCAACCTCGGCATCCTCGACGGGATCCTCGTGTCGGCCTACGGCGCGGACGTGCCGATCAATCAGGTGGCCAATCTCTCGGTCCCGGACCCGACCCTGATCGTCGCGGCGCCGTGGGACCCGAAGATGACCGGCGAGATCGAGCGGGCGATCCGCAAGTCGGACCTTGGCCTGAATCCCCAGTCCGATGGGAAGGTCGTGCGCATCCCGATCCCGTCGCTGACGGAGGACCGCCGCAAGGACCTCGCGAAGAAGGCCCACCACATGACCGAGGAAGCGCGCGTGGAGATCCGCCGTTTCCGCCACGAGGGCAACGACCGGATCAAGAAGATGTTCAAGGACAAGGAGATCTCCGAGGACGACGAGCGCCGCGGGCTCGAGGAATCCCAGAAGCTCACCGACAAGAAGATCGCCGAAGCGGACGAGCTCCTGAAGGCCAAGGAGAAAGAAATCCTGGCCGTCTGACAGGCAGTCGAAGTGTCGAGAGTCGAAGGTCGAAGGTCGAAGGTGAGGAACCGTGATCGCAAGGCTGCCCCAACCTTCAACCTTTAGCCTTCGACCTTCAACCAGGAGGTGAGTCCGCCGTGGCTGCCTTTCTCCTCGTCGCGGCCGCCGGAGCCGGCAATCGCCTGGGCGGATCAGTGCCGAAGGCGCTCGTTCAGCTCCATGGCCGCCCGCTGCTTTCCTGGACTCTCGAGGCTCTTTCCGCTGTTTCTTTCGCCGGCACCGTTGTCGCGGCGCCGGCTGGAAGACTCTACGAGGTCCGGGCGCTGGTAGGAGAGGGAGCCAAGGTCATCGAAGGAGGGTCGACCCGAGCCGGATCCGTGCGACGGGCCTTCCGGGCTTGCGGTGTCGGCGGCAGCAATCTCATCTGCATCCACGACGCGGCGCGGCCTTTCGTGACCGCGGCGGAAGTCTCGGCGGTGTTGGATGCGGCAGAGGAGAGCGGCATCGCGATCGCGGCAACGCCGATCCCCGACACGGTCAAGAAGGTGGAGAAAAACCATGTGACGACCACGCTCGACCGATCGAGTCTGTGGGCGGCCGGCACTCCGCAGGCCTTTCGTGCCGAGCTTCTCGCGCGGGCGCTCGAGACCGGCGGCGAGGAGACCGACGAGGCGGGGCTTTGCGAGGCCCTCGGCATGCCGGTGGCAATCGTGCCGGTCTCACGCCTGGGGTTCAAGATCACGACGCCGGAGGATCTGGAGATGGCGGAAGCGATCCTCGCAAGGAGGCTGTCCAAGTAATGTCCGTAGCGAGCGTGGGGAGGCCGACGCGAGAGCGGGAGCGCAGGAAAACGGCGCGGAGGCGTAGCAGAGTTACGCCGCACAAGTCGTTTTTCGAGCATTCCGCTCGCAGCGAGAGCATCTCCGCGCGCAGCAGGAGATTACTTGGACAGGCTCCGGGGCGTCACGTGGATGGCCGGGGGAAGTAGCGTGGCCGCCCGGATCGGCCTCGGCTTCGACGCGCATCCCTTCGCGGAGGGGCGCGCTCTCAGGCTTGGCGGCATCGAGATCCCGCACCCCCGCGGACTGAGAGGCCACTCCGACGGAGACGCGCTGCTGCACGCCGTCGCGGACGCCGTGCTCGGCGCGGCCGGCCTCGGATCTCTGGGCNAGCAATTCCCCGACGACGATCCCTCGTGGAAGGGCGCCGACAGCGCCATCTTCGTCACGCGCGCCCGCGATCTCGCCGCGGAACGCGGGCTCGCCGTCGGCAACCTCGACGCGGTCGTGATCGCCGAAACTCCGAGGCTTGCCCCGCATGCCGCCGGGATCCGGCGGCGCCTCGCCGCGCTTCTCGGCGTCGATGCCGGCGCCGTCAGCGTCCGCGGCACCAGCTCCAACGGCCTCGGCTTCGCCGGCCGCGGAGAAGGCATCGCGGTCATGGCCGTCGTCCTTCTGGTGGCCCGGAGTGAGAAGTTGTGAGTTGGGAGTGGCGAATGACCGAGAGCCGGGGACGCACCCAGGTTCACAATTCACAATTCACAATTCGCAATTCGTCATGATTCTTTCCCGTCTCAATCCGATCATCGAGGCGGTGCGTTCCCGGCCGCGGCAGATCGAGTGGGTCCTCTTCGACTCGGAGCGTCGCGACCGGCGGATCAACGAGCTCAAGAGTCTCTGCCGCGAGGCGGGCGTTTCCGTGCGATATGGAGAGCGACGAGCCGTCGACCGGCTTGCGCGCGCCAACCAGGGCGCGGTCGCGCGCCTGGCGGTCCGGGAGTACCGCGCCGAGGAGGAGGCGGTGGCCGGGATCAGGGGCGAGAGGTTCCTCCTGGTCCTGGACGAGGTCCAGGACCCGCAGAACCTTGGAGCATTGATTCGGGTGGCCGAGGGGCTGGGAGCGGGGGTCGTCCTGGCGGAACGGGGTTCGGCGCCGCTGTCGGAGTCTGTAGAAAAGTCATCCGCGGGCGCCGTCGAAAGGGTCCCTGTCATCCGGGTCAAGAACCTCCGGAGATTCATAGATCTCATTAAGGATCAGGGATTTAGNGTTGTAGGGTTGGACTCCTCGGGGTCCGATATCTACGGGCTCGACCTGACGGGAGACCTGGCTCTNGTTCTCGGAGCCGAGGGGACCGGGATGCGGCGGCTGGTACGAGAAGGATGTGACTTTCTGGCACGCCTTCCGATGCGGGGTTCGCTCGGTTCCCTGAACGTGGCGACCGCGGCGGCGGCGGCGGGCTACGAAGCCCTGAGACAGCGAACTCGCTCTGCGGAAAACGCTTGATCGGCCGGGCATCGAGCTGTTAAACTCCGCGGTTCGCGCTCGGGAGATCGGTCCGCTCTTTGAATGCCGGCCAGGGGCTCCGGTGACCGGAAGGTCTCCGGGTGCAAGGAATTGCCGGCGTAGCTCAATGGTAGAGCATCCGATTTGTAATCGGAAGGTTGCGGGTTCGAGTCCCATCGCCGGCTCCAGAGACGGATCAGTCGGGCGCGGGCAGGTGAGGGGGAGCGGGGGAGGCCCGGCTCCGGTTTTTCAGAGCTCGGGCAGGTGGCCGAGTGGTTAATGGCAGCAGACTGTAAATCTGCCGCGCTTCGCGCTACGGAGGTTCGAATCCTTCCCTGCCCACCAATGAACGGAAAACGGAGCAGTGTCGAGACGGTGTTCGTGGGATGAAACGAGGTAACGATCGGCGAGTTCACGTTTCCGTGTTCCGTTCATAGCGGGAGTAACTCAGGGGTAGAGTCACAGCCTTCCAAGCTGTTGGTCGCGGGTTCGATTCCCGTCTCCCGCTCCATAGAGACGGGGACCGGGAAACGGGAAACGGAAAATGATGGAGTTGAGAGTGAAGCCGCGAACAAGCTACCGGGTGTCGTTTCCCGTTTTTCGTTTTACGGGTCCAACGCCCACGTAGCTCAGTCGGTAGAGCACGTCCTTGGTAAGGACGAGGTCACCAGTTCAATCCTGGTCGTGGGCTCCAAGAAGCTGAAACGTAGAGGAGACAATGGGTAAAGAAAAGTTTGATCGGTCGAAGCCGCACGTGAACATCGGGACGATCGGGCACGTGGATCACGGGAAGACGACGTTGACGTCGGCGATCACGCTGGTGTTGTCGAAGAAGGGGTTGGCGACGGCGAAGGCGTACGACCAGATTGACAATGCTCCGGAGGAGAAGGCGCGAGGGATCACGATCAACACGGCGCATGTGGAGTATTCGACGGAGAAGCGGCACTACGCGCACGTGGATTGTCCGGGTCACGCGGACTACGTGAAGAACATGATTACGGGTGCGGCGCAGATGGACGGAGCGATTCTGGTGGTTTCGGCGGCGGACGGTCCGATGCCGCAGACGCGGGAGCACATCTTGCTGGCGCGTCAGGTGGGAGTGCCGTACATCGTGGTGTTTTTGAACAAGACGGACATGGTGGACGATCCGGAGTTGCTGGAGCTTGTGGAGCTGGAGGTGCAGGAGCTTTTGACGTCGTACGGGTTTCCGGGGGATCAGATACCGATCATCAAGGGGTCGGCGTTGAAGGCGATGGAGTCTGGGGATCCGAACTCGCCGGACACCAAGTGCATTTTCGAGTTGATGGAGGCGGTGGACAGCTACATCCCGATTCCGGAGCGAGCGGTGGACAAGGATTTTCTGATGCCGATCGAGGATGTGTTTTCGATATCGGGGCGTGGGACGGTGGTGACGGGGCGTGTCGAGCGAGGAGTGATCAAGGTTGGGGAAGAGGTGGAAGTGGTGGGGATCCGTCCGACGCAGAAGAAGGTCGTGACGGGAGTGGAGATGTTTCGGAAGTTGCTGGACCAGGGGCAGGCTGGGGACAACCTGGGGCTTTTGCTGCGAGGTACGGAGAGGAAGGACGTGGAGCGCGGCCAGGTATGCGCGAAGCCGGGGTCGATCACGCCGCACATGAAGTTTCAGGCGCAGGCGTACATTCTGACGAAGGAGGAGGGTGGGAGGCACACGCCCTTTTTCAACGGGTACCGGCCGCAGTTTTTCTTCCGGACGACGGACGTGACGGGGACGGCGACGTTGCCGCAGGGAGTGGAGATGGTGGTGCCGGGGGACACGGTATCCCTGGAGATCAACCTGATCACGCCGATCGCGATGGAGAAGGGCCTGCGCTTCGCGATCCGCGAAGGCGGAAGAACCGTCGGCGCCGGCACGATTACCGAAATCCTGGAATGAACGCGCCGGGCGCGTTCATAGTTGATTTGCCCGCGCAGCGGGCAAATCAGAAGTGAGCGGAGCGAACGTGCAAGAGAACATCAGCCTGGCGTGCAGCGAGTGCAAGCGGAAGAACTACACGACCACGAAGAACAAGAAGACGAACACGGAGAAGCTGGAGCTCTCCAAGTACTGCCGTTTCTGCCGGAAGCACACCGCGCACAAGGAAGGAAAAGTCTAGGGGTGTAGCTCTAATTGGTAGAGCGGCGGTCTCCAAAACCGTAGGTTGGGGGTTCGAATCCCTCCACCCCTGCCATTGAAGAGAGTTGAGAGTTGAGGGTTGAGAGTTAAGAGTTGAAGAAACCAGAGAGAGCCGAGTCGAGACTGAGGCGCGGGCCGTTGCCCAACTCTCAACTCTCAACTCTCAACTCTCAACGAACGAGCAAAGCGAACGCATGATTCCTGTAAGACAGTGGTGGCCCACGACCCGGGATTTCCTGCGGGACGTCTGGGTCGAGATGAAGAAGGTGAGCTGGCCCGGCCGGAGCGAGGTCGTCGGGACGACCGTCGTCGTGATCGTGGCCTGCTTTCTCTTCGGCTTCTATCTGTTCATCGTGGACTCGGGTCTGGCCTGGCTGATCGACAAGATCTTCCGGGCCACGGGGGTGGTCACGTGACGACGACGGATGCTCCCGGCAAGGCGGCGGAGACGCGCTCCAAGAACTGGTACATCGTCCACACCTATTCGGGCTTCGAGGAGCGCGTGCGCCAGAACCTGAAACAGCGCGTGGAAGCGATGGGGATGTCCGACGCCTTCGGCGAGATCCGCATCCCGACCGAGACGCTCGTCGAGATGAAGGGGGGAAAGCGCCGCGAGGTCCAGCGGAAGTTTTTCCCGGGCTACATCATCATCGAGATGGAGATGTCCGACGAGGCCTGGCACCTGGTCAAGAACACGCCGAAAGTGACCGGGTTCGTCGGGTCGGGCAAGGAGCCCACGCCCCTGACAGCCGACGAGGTCGAGCAGATCCTCCACCGCGTCACCTCGACGAAGGAGAAGCCCAAGCCCAAGCACACGTTCGAAAAGGGAGAGCACGTCCGGATCACCGACGGCCCCTTCACGAACTTCACGGGCGTGGTCGAGGACATCAATCTCGACCGCTCGACGCTGAAGGTGATGGTCACGATCTTCGGGCGATCGACGCCCGTAGAGCTCGAGTTCCTGCAGGTCCAGAAGGTCTGAAGACGTAAAACGTAAAACGTAAAACGTAAAACGCAAGACGAGGAGGGGCGCGGAAGAAAGCGATTGAGCGTAACGAAAACGGGCCACGTTTCACGTTTTACGTTTCACGTTTAACGACCGACGCACGCGAGCGATATGGCAAAAAAGATCACCGGGTACGTGAAGCTGCAGATCCCCGCGGGAGAGGCGACGCCGGCTCCGCCGGTTGGTCCCGCGCTCGGGCAGCAGGGCGTGAACATCATGGATTTCTGCAAGAACTTCAACGCGAGGACCGTGTCGCAGAAGGGACTGATCATCCCGGTGGTCGTCACGGTCTACGCCGACCGGTCGTACTCATTCATCACGAAGACGCCGCCGGCGGCGATCCTTCTCTTGAAGGCCGCCGGAGTCCCGAAGGGCTCGGGCACGCCGAACAAAGAAAAAGTCGGCAAGGTGACGAAGAAGCAGGTGGAGGACATCGCGAAGACCAAGCTCCCGGACCTGAACGCCGGAGATCTTCCTGCCGCCGTCAAGATCATCGAAGGAACAGCGAGGTCCATGGGAATCGAAGTTGTTTGAGTCGTTAGTTTTCAGTTCTCAGTTATCAGTTCCAATACTGAAAACCGAAGACTGAGAACTGAGAACAAGTCGGAGGCCGAGCGAAAGCGAGGCCGCTGGAACGACGAAAGGAGACGATGGGAAAGACCGGCAAGAAATACACCGCGGCGAAGGCGCGGGTGGGCAGCAAGGCCTACCCGCTCCCCGAGGCCATGGCGCTCGTCCGCGACGTCAAGTACACGAAGTTCGACGAGTCGGTGGACATCGCGATGCTTCTGGGAGTGGACCCCAAGCACGCCGATCAGATGGTCCGCGGGACGGTCGTGCTTCCGCACGGGACGGGCAAGTCCAAGCGCGTCGCGGTTATCGCGAGCGGCGACAAGGCAAAGGAAGCCCAGGAGGCCGGAGCCGACCATGTCGGCGCCGAGGACCTCGTCGCGAAGATCACGGAGGGCTTCCTGGATTTCGAGGCTCTTGTCGCGACACCGGACATGATGCGGCTGGTCGGGAAGCTCGGCAAGGTGCTGGGCCCCAAGGGTCTCATGCCCAACCCGAAGGCGGGCACGGTGACGATGGACGTGGGCAAGGCGGTCCGCGAAATCAAGGCAGGCAAGGTCGAGTTCCGCGTCGACAAGACGTCGATCATTCACGCCTCGATCGGAAAGACTTCGTTCGAGCAGTCCCGGCTCGAAGAGAACGCGGCGGCATTCATCCGGGCCGTGCAGAGGGCCAAGCCCCCGGCCGCCAAGGGGAAGTACTTCCGAACAGTCTCGATCTCCTCGACGATGGGGCCGGGAGTGACGATTGACACGGCGTCCCTCGAGGCGCTGGAGGCCAGGAAATGAACCGCGCCGAGAAAGCCGCCCAGGTCGAAGAGCTCCGGAAGGGCCTGGCGAAGTCGGGCAACGCCATTCTCTTCGCGTTCGCCGGGTTGAAGGTCCCCGAGGTCACGGAGTTGCGCCGGCAGGTGCGGGCGACACGGTCCGGTTACAAGGTCGTCAAGAACACGCTCGCCGTGCGGGCCGCGAAGGGGACGCCGCTCGAGGCGCTCTCGGCTCACTTCGTCGGGGCGACAGCGGTCGTCTTCAACGAGGACAACCCGGTCGGGCTCGCCAGGGTCCTGACGGCCTTCGCGAAGACCAACCCGAACCTGGTTTTCAAGGCGGCCCTGGTCGAGGGCCTGCCGGTCGAGGCGGGCCAGATCAAGGCAATCGCGGATCTGCCATCGCGCGAGGAGCTTGTCGGCAGGCTCCTCTTCCTCATGCAGTCGCCCCTGCGGCGTCTCGTGACGGTGTTGAACGGGCCGGTTCGGAACCTCGCGGGTGTCGTCAGGCAGATCGCGGAACAGAAGGCGACGGGAGCGGGCGAAGCCGCTCCCGCGGAGTAACGGGAATAACGAAACTGTTATCAGTAAGGAGATGACCGAAATGGCGATGACGGCGGAAAACTTCGTGAAGGAAATCGAGGGCATGACGGTCCTCGAGCTCAATACCCTGGTCAAGGCACTGGAAGAGAAGTTCGGCGTGTCGGCGGCGGCCATGGCCATGCCGGCGGCGGCGGGCCCGGCGGCGGCGGCGGCTCCGGTGGAAGAGGAAAAGACCGAGTTCACGGTCCACCTCCTGGCGGCTGGAGACAAGATCAAGACCATCAAGACTGTCCGCGAAGTCACGAGCCTGGGCCTGAAAGAAGCCAAGGACATGGTGGACGGCGCTCCCCAGGTCCTGAAGGAAGGCGTTTCCAAGGACGAGGCGGCGGCCATCAAGAAGAAGTTCGAAGATGTCGGCGCGAAGGTGGAAATCAAGTAGTTGGCCTGTCTTCCCGATCCTGGTCTCTTAACCCGTTCTGCGGTTGGCCTGCGGGCGGCCGCGTGAGGAGTTCTCCGAATGATTGAGGCGGGCGTGTCCCCCGAGCGCAAGACTTTTTCGAAGATCAAGTCCTTCATGGATCTTCCGAACCTGATCGACGTGCAGCGCCGCTCCTACGAGCGGTTCCTCCAGATGAACCTCCTGCCGGAGGAGCGCGAGGAGTCCGGCCTGCAGGCGGTCTTCACCAGCGTCTTCCCGTTCTCGGACTTCCGCGGGGCCTGCGAGCTGCAGTTCGTCAAGTACGCGATCGGCAACTGGGAGTGCAAGTGCGGGAGGCTGAAAGGCCTCGAACACCTGCGGATGGACTGCCGCGCGTGCGGCGCGCGCATCCTCACCGCGCACCCCCACGAGGAGACGGTCTCGTGCCCGCGCTGCGGCACGCAGAACCCGAACCGCGTCACCCTCTGCGATGTCTGCGGCAACCCCGTGGACCTGCAGATGAAGTACTCCGTGGCCGAGTGCCAGGAGCGGGGGATGACCTACTCGGTGCCCCTGAAGGTCACCTTCCGCCTGTTCGTCTACGACAAGGACCCGGACACGGGTGTCAAGACGATGCGGGACGCCAAGGAAGAGGAGGTCTTCTTCGGCGACATCCCGCTCATGACCGAGCACGGCACCTTCGTCATCAACGGCACGGAGCGCGTCATCGTCTCTCAGCTCCACCGCTCGCCCGGCGTCTTCTTCACGAAGGAGTCGGCGCACGGGTTCCTGGCGAAGATCATCCCGTACCGCGGCTCCTGGGTGGAGTTCGAGTACGACCAGAAGGGGATCCTGTTCGTCCGGATCGACCGCAAGCGGAAGTTCCCGGCGACGATCTTCCTGCGCGCTCTCGGGCTCGAGACCGATGAGTCGATCCTGCGCGAGTTCTACGCCCCGGTCGCCGCGCGTTTCGAGCGGGGACGGGCGTATCTGACGATCGGCAAGGATGTCCTCAAGCAGGAGGAGTTGAAGGAGCGCTACGCTCGCGTCAAGCGCGAGACCAAGGTCGTCTTCGCCGGCTTGAAGTTGAACGCCGACGACCAGAAGGAGATCGCCAAGAAAGGCTCGATTGAGCGTTCCGTGGACGCCGCGGCGGTCGAGAAGGCCTGCTTCATCGCCGACATCGTGGACCTCTCGACGGGCGAAGTTCTCTTCGAGGCGGGGCAGGAAGTCGGCCCCGACGCGCCCGAGCAGTTGAAGGAGCGCGGGATCAAGGAGGTCCAGATCTTCTTCCCCGACTGGGACCTCTCCGGCGACATCCTCGTCAACACGATCCGCAAGGACACGCACAAGACCAGGAACGAGGCGATCCTGGAGATCTACCGGCGGCTGCGCCCCGGCGACCCGCCGACCTACGAGTCGGCCAAGAACCTCTTCAACGGAATGTTCTTCGACCCGAAGAAGTACGACTTCTCGCGCGTCGGCCGGTTCAAGTTCAACATCAAGCTCGAGGCGGATTCGGCCGAGGATACCCGGACCCTGACGGCTCAGGACATCTACCGCGTCGTGGCCTACCTCCTCCGTTTGAAGCGCGACGTCGGACGGACCGACGACATCGACAACCTCGGGAACCGGCGTGTTCGCTCGGTCGGCGAGCTGCTCGAGAACCAGTTCCGCATCGGGCTCGTCCGCATGGAGCGCGCGATCAAGGAGAAGATGTCGGTTCATCAGGACATCGACTCGGCGATGCCGCACGACCTGATCAACTCCAAGCCGGTCATCGCCTCGATCAAGGAGTTCTTCGGGTCCTCGCAGCTCTCGCAGTTCATGGACCAGACGAACCCGCTGTCCGAGGTCACGCACAAGCGGCGCCTCTCGGCCCTCGGGCCGGGCGGCCTCTCCCGCGAGCGCGCCGGGTTCGAGGTGCGCGACGTCCATCCGACCCACTACGGCCGCGTCTGCCCGATCGAGACGCCGGAAGGGCCGAACATCGGATTGATCTCGTCGCTTTCGTGCTATGCGCGCATCAACGACTTCGGCTTCATCGAGACCCCCTACAAGAGGGTCGAGAAGGGCCGCGTGCTTGACCACTTCCAGGTCACCCTCGTCGGGGAAACCTCCTTCAAGCTCGGATCCATCGTCGACAAGAAGGAGCTCGAGGAGGAGAATGAGCGCACGAAGAAGGGGCACAAGCGCCAGGCCGAGGCCCTGCCCTATGCCTTCTACCTGTCCGCGTGGGAGGAGGAGAACTTCGTCATCGCGCAGGCCAACGCCGAGACCGACGCTTCGGGCCGCATCAAGGAAGACCGGGTCATCGCGCGGTTCAACGGGGAGTTCATCACGGCGGAGCGCGACAAGGTGGACTACAAGGACATCTCGCCCAAGCAGCTCGTCTCGGTCGCGACGGCGCTGATCCCCTTCCTCGAGCACGATGACGCAAACCGCGCTCTCATGGGTTCCAACATGCAGCGGCAGGCCGTTCCGCTTCTCCGGGTCGAATCGCCCCTCGTCGGCACCGGCCTGGAGCTCACGGTCGCCCGCGACTCGGGCGCCGTGGTGCTCGCCAAGCGCGGGGGCATCGTGGACCAGGTGGACTCGGAGCGGATCATCGTCCGGGTCGAGGGGAGCGAGGTGGGCGGAAAGGAATTCGGAGCCGACATCTACCCGCTGACCAAGTTCCGTCGCTCCAACCAGAACACCTGCATCAACCAGAAGCCGATCGTGCTCGAAGGCCAGAAGGTCGAGCGTGGGCAGGTCCTCGCCGACGGCCCCTGCACGGACAAGGGCGAGCTCGCGCTCGGCCGGAACATCCTCGTGGCCTTCATGCCGTGGCGCGGCTACAACTACGAGGACGCGATCCTGGTCTCCGAACACCTCGTCAAGGACGACTTCTTCACGTCGATCCACATCCAGGAGTTCGACATCGAGGCCCGCGACACCAAGCTCGGGCCCGAGGAGATCACGCGCGACATCCCCAACGTCTCGGAGAACGCGCTGCGGGACCTGGACGAGTCGGGCATCATCCGCATCGGCGCCACCGTCAAGCCGGGAGACATCCTCGTCGGCAAGGTCACGCCGAAGGGGGAGACCCAGCTCACCCCCGAGGAGAAGCTCCTGCGCGCGATCTTCGGCGAGAAGGCCGGAGACGTGCGCGACGCCTCCCTGAAGTGCCCCCCGGGCATCGAAGGCACGGTCGTGGACGTGAAGATCTTCTCGCGCAAAGGGATCGAGAAGGACCTGCGCGCCCTGTCGATCGAACAGGACCAGATCGCGAAGATCGAGAAGAACTCCAAAGACGAGATCCGCATCATCCGGGAGGAAGCGAACAAGAAGATCCGCGACCTGCTCGTGGGCAAGGTCTCCAATGAGCCGATGAACGACCGGGACGGCGAGGATATCGTCAAGAAGGGGGGCAAGTTCACCGACGAAGGCGTCGCGCGCCTCTCTCCCCAGCAGTTGAAACGGCTGAAGCTGAAGGACGAAGAGGTCGCCGAGGCGGTCCAGATCATCCTGCGCCGGCAGGACTCCCAGATCGAGGTCTTGAACCGCGTCAACGCCGAGCGGATCGAGCTGCTCCAGAAGGGGGACGAGCTGCCGCCGGGCGTGATCAAGATGGTCAAGTGCTACGTCGCCATGAAGCGCAAGCTCTCCGTCGGCGACAAGATGGCCGGCCGGCACGGGAACAAGGGCGTCATCTCCCGCATCCTGGCGGACGGGGACATGCCCTACCTGCCCGACGGCACGCCGATCGACATCGTTCTGAACCCGCTCGGCGTGCCCTCCCGCATGAACGTCGGGCAGATCCTCGAGACGCACCTCGGGTGGGCCGGCAAAGTGCTCGGGATCCACGTGGCGACGCCGGTCTTCGACGGCGCCACCGAAGCCGAGATCAAAAAGTTACTCAAAGACGCGAACCTGCCCGGTTCGGGCAAGACGGTCCTCTATGACGGAATGACCGGGGAGCCTTTCGAGCAGCAGGTCACGGTCGGCTTCATCTACATGATGAAGCTCTCCCATCTGGTGGACGACAAGATCCACGCCCGCTCGATCGGGCCGTACTCGCTCATCACGCAGCAGCCTCTCGGAGGCAAAGCGCAGTTCGGCGGCCAGCGGTTCGGGGAGATGGAAGTGTGGGCCCTGGAGGCCTATGGCGCGGCCTACACGCTGCAGGAGCTCCTGACGGTCAAGTCCGACGACGTCGAAGGGCGCTCGCAAGTGTACGAGGCGATCGTCAAGGGCGAGATCCCGGCCGGGCCGGGGCTGCCCGAGTCCTTCAACGTGCTCGTGCGCGAGCTGCAGTCGTTGTGTCTCGATGTCGAGCTCCTGAAACGTTAGCCGTAAAACGTAAAACGTAAAACGACCGGTTAGAGGATGAACTTCACAAAGTTGGAAGCGTGGGACGGCGGGGACGGAGCAGGGCTTCGTTTCACGTTTATCGTTTCACGCTTTACGTGCGCCTCCCGGCGCACAAGGAGCGAATAACCTTGGATACGCTCGCTTTCGCCAGCAAACCGACGACGCTCAAGGACTTCAACGCGATCAAGATCTCTCTGGCCTCGCCCGAGAAGATCCGGTCGTGGTCCTACGGCGAAGTCACCAAGCCCGAGACGATCAACTACCGCACCTTCAAGCCGGAGCGGGACGGGCTCTTCTGCGCGAAGATCTTCGGCCCGATCACAGACTGGGAGTGCCTCTGCGGCAAGTACAAGCGGATGAAGCACCGCGGCGTCGTCTGCGACAAGTGCGGCGTCGAGGTGACGAAGTCCAAGGTGCGCCGCGAGCGGATGGGGCACATCGAGCTCGCGTCTCCGGTCTCCCACGTCTGGTTCTTCAAGGGCCTGCCGTCGCGGATAGGGCACCTGCTCGATATCTCGCTTCGGGACCTCGAGAGGATCCTCTACTTCGAGTCGTACGTCGTCATCGATCCGGGCGAGACCGACCTGAAGGAGAAGGAGCTCCTCTCCGAGGAGCGCTACCGCGCCCTGCGGGCCGAGCACGGCGACGTGTTCGTGGCGAGGATGGGAGCGGGAGCGATCAAGGAGCTGCTCGAGCGGGTGGACGTCGAGATGCTCTCCGAGGAGCTCCGCATGATCATGAAGACGGAGACGTCCCAGATCAAGCGGCAGAAGGCGGCCAAACGCCTGAAGGTCTGCGATGCGTTCCGCCGCTCGGGGCACCGGCCGAATTGGATGATCCTGGACGTCATTCCCGTCATCCCGCCGGAGCTGCGGCCCCTGGTGCCGCTGGACGGCGGCCGCTTCGCGACCTCGGATTTGAACGATCTCTACCGCCGTGTCATCAACCGCAACAACCGGTTGAAGAAGCTCCTCGAGTTGCGTGCCCCCGAAGTCATCGTGCGCAATGAGAAGCGGATGCTCCAGGAAGCGGTGGATGCCCTCTTCGACAACGGCCGCCGCGGCCGAGTGCTAAAGGGCTCGAACAATCGCCCGCTGAAGTCGCTCTCCGACACCCTGAAGGGCAAGCAGGGGCGCTTCCGGCAGAACCTGCTCGGCAAGCGCGTGGACTACTCGGGCCGCTCGGTCGTCGTCGTCGGGCCGGAGTTGAAGCTCCATCAGGCCGGGCTCCCCAAGAAGATGGCGGTCGAGCTGTTCAAGCCCTTCATCTACAACCGTCTCGAGAAGAAGGGCCTCGCGCAGACGATCAAGGCCGCCAAGGAGCTGGTCGAGTCCGGCGTGACCGAGGTCTGGGACGCACTGGAAGACGTCATCCGCGATCACCCGGTCCTGTTGAACCGCGCGCCCACGCTCCACCGTCTCGGCATCCAGGCGTTCCAGCCCGTGCTCGTCGAGGGCAAGGCGATCAAGATCCATCCCCTCGTCTGCCCGGCCTTCAACGCTGACTTCGACGGCGACCAGATGGCCGTGCACGTGCCGCTGTCGCCCAAGGCGCAGATCGAGGCGGAGCTCCTCATGCTCTCCTCCAACAACATCCTGAGCCCCGCTTCGGGACGTCCGTTGGCCGTTCCTTCGCAGGACCTGGTGCTTGGAATTTATTACCTGACCAAGTCCCGCTCGAACACGAAGGGGGAGGGCCGCATCTTCGCCGACTTCGACGAGGTCATGCTGGCCTACGAGCAGGGGGACGTGACGACCCACACACCGATCCGCGTGCGGTACACGGGCAAGTACATCGATCTGACGACGCAGTACAACGACCAGGACATCCTCCACGCGGAGGTGCAGAACATCGAGCGCACGCTCATCGACACGACGGTCGGACGCGTCTTCTTCAACCGCGAGCTGCGGGAGGTCGTCCCCTTCATCAACGGCAACCTGAAAAAGAAGGGCCTGACCGACTTCGTCAGCTACGTGCACCTGAACTTCGGTGAGGAGATGACCGTCCTGATGCTCGACGACCTGAAGGACCTCGGGTTCGCGGCCGCGACCCGGGCGGGCATCTCGATCGGCGTGGACGACATGGTGATCCCCGCGAAGAAGGAGGAGCTCCTGCAGGCCGCCCACAAGGAGGTCCAGGAAGTCGACGCCCAGCGCAACTCCGGGGTCATCACCGCCGGCGAGCGCCACAACAAAATCATCGATATCTGGCACCGGACGACCGAGAGCATCTCCGACGAGATGTTCAGGGAGATGAAGAGGTCCGACCAGGTCGGCAGCGAGTTCAACCCCATCTACATCATGGCCGACTCGGGAGCCCGAGGCTCCAAGGAGCAGGTTCGCCAGCTCGCCGGCATGCGGGGACTCATGTCGAAGCCCTCCGGCGAGGTCATCGAGACCCCAATCACCGCGAACTTCCGCGAGGGCCTGTCGGTGTTGCAGTACTTCATCTCGACGCACGGCGCCCGCAAGGGCCTGGCCGACACCGCCCTGAAGACCGCAGACTCGGGGTACCTCACCCGCCGCCTCGTGGACGTGGCGCAGGACGTCATCGTCATCGAGGAGGACTGCGGCACCTCCGACGGCATCACGGTGTCCGCGATCATGGAAGGGGGAGACACCCTCGAGCCCCTGCGCGACCGCATCGTCGGCCGCGTGGCGCAGGAAGACATCTACGACCCGCTTTCGGAGGAGAAGCTCCTCGCCTACGGCACGGAGATCACGGAGGATCTCGCCTCCGCCGTCCAGGAGGCGGGCATTGAGCGCGTCAAGATCCGTTCGGTTCTGACCTGCGAGACGAAGCGTGGCATCTGCCGCCTGTGCTACGGCCGCATGCTCGCCTCGGGCAAGATGGTCGAGATCGGCGAGGCCTGCGGCGTCATCGCCGCCCAGTCGATCGGCGAGCCGGGCACGCAGCTGACGATGCGGACGTTCCACTACGGCGGCACGGCGTCCCGCGTGACGGAGCAATCCAAGCACGCGGCGAAGAACCCGGGCACCGTCAAGTTCTTGAACGTGGCCACGGTCCAGCGCAAGGACGGCAACCTCGTCGTCGTCAACAGGAACGGCAAGATCACGATCATGGACAACAAGGGGCGTGAGAAAGAGCGCTACTCGGTCGTGTACGGCTCGACCATCAAGGTCTCCGACGGCCAGGAGGTCGTGCCGGGACAGGAGCTCGTCGAGTGGGATCCGTTCACGTCGGCCATCCTGACGGAAGTCGGGGGGCGGGTCGCCTTCCGCGACATCGTGGAAGGGGAGAACCTCCGCGAGGAGACGGACCGGGTCACCGGCCTCGCGCAGAAGATCATCGTCGAGGCGGTCGGCGCGGAGAAGCGCTCGCCGCAGGTCATCATCCAGGGCAAGGCCGAACGCAAGTACCTGCTTCCGATCGGCTCTCACCTGATGGTCTCCGACGGGCAGGAAGTCCACCCGGGCGACGTGCTCGCGAAGATCCCGCGCGAGACGACCAAGACCAAGGACATCACGGGCGGTCTCCCGAGGATCGTCGAGCTCTTCGAGGCGCGCCGCCCGAAGGACGCGGCCGTCATCACCGAGATCGACGGAACGGTCTCGCACGGCCCGGTCGCCAAGGGCATGCGCAAGGTCATCATCACCGGGGACGACGGGGAGATCCGCGAATACCTGATCCCGCGCTACACGCACGTCAACGTGCAGGAGAGCGAGCGGGTCAAGGCGGGCGATCCGCTGATCGACGGGCCGATCAACCCGCACGACATCCTGGCGATCCTCGGAGAGAAGGAGATGCAGCGGTACCTCGTGGACAAGATCCAGGAGGTCTACCGGTCGCAGAACGTGGCGATCAACGACAAGCACATCGAGGTCATCGTCCGGCAGATGATGCGCAGCGTAAAGATCGAGGAGGTCGGGGACACGGAGTTCCTGATCGACGAGCAGGTGGACCGCTTCCGGTTCGAGGACGAGAACGAGCGCGTCGGCGCGGCCGGAGGGCAGCCGGCGATCGGCCGGCCGATGCTCCTCGGCATCACCAAGGCGTCGCTCTCGACGGACTCGTTCATCTCGGCGGCCTCCTTCCAGGAGACGACCCGCGTCCTGACCGAGGCCTCGATCTCCGGGAAGATCGACTACCTGCGGGGCCTGAAGGAGAACGTCATCGTGGGGCGGTTGATCCCGGCCGGGACCGGAATGGACTACTACAGGAACGTGGTGCTCGAGCGGGAGGAGATCCCGCAGGTCGAGGAGCCGGCTCTCGAGGACTTCCTGATCGACCCGGCCGAGGAGCTGGCCCTGGCCGAGGCCGACGCCGAGGTGGACGCCTCCGAAGAAGAGTAGAGTCTCCAGCAATTAGAGGCCATTTCGCGGGGGCGAGGAACCGCCCCCGTTTCTTTCCCCCTCTCCCCCAGGGAGAGGGAGGGGTTAGGGGGTTGCTTCCGTCAGGGCAATTGATCCGTCGCTTCTCGTTCTCCTCTCACCCGGGACCTCTCCCACGGGGAAAGGGAGCAGGCTTCTAAATCGCGGGGGTGTGGCGGGTTACCGACGAAATATGCTTGACAAGCAAACTGACGCCACGTAGGCTCTGTGGGTTTTTCCCTCGGACTTCGGTGGGTCGGTGGGATTTGGCTCGCCCGGTCCGGGTAAAGCAGTTACGGTCGATCTCGGGCCCTTTCTACGGCTCCGGGGGGCTCGGGGAGACACAGGAGAGTCGATGCCGACAATTTCTCAACTGGTGCGGAAAGGCCGCGAGCGGGTGCGCGTGAAGACCGCGAGCCCTGCGCTCAATTCTTCGCCCCAGAAGCGCGGGGTCTGCACCCGCGTGTACACGACGACGCCGAAAAAGCCCAACTCCGCGCTGCGAAAGGTGGCGCGCGTGCGCCTGACCAACGGGATCGAGGTCACGACCTACATCCCGGGCGTCGGGCACAACCTGCAGGAACACTCGATCGTCATGATCCGGGGGGGCCGCGTGAAGGACCTGCCCGGCGTGCGCTACCACATCATCCGGGGAACGCTCGACGCGGTCGGAGTCGCCAACCGCAACCAGAGCCGTTCCAAGTACGGCGCCAAGCGCCCGAAAGCTTAGGGAAGAGATATGCCGAGACGCCGCGTCGTATCCAAGCGGGAGATCCTTCCGGATCCTCTCTACAACTCGCAGCTCGTCACGAAGTTCATCAACTCGGTCATGAGCCAGGGCAAGAAGTCCACGGCCGAGGGGATCCTGTACGGGGCGCTGAACCGCGTCGCCGAGAAGACGCAGGACGACCCGATGAAGGTGTTCAAGAAGGCGATCGAGAACGTCAAGCCGGCCCTCGAGGTCAAGTCCCGGCGCGTCGGCGGGTCGACCTACCAGGTCCCCGTCGAGGTGCGGCCCAACCGTCGCACGTCGCTCGCCATACGGTGGCTCATCGAATACTCCGCGTCCCGGGGCGAGAAGACGATGCGGGAAAAGCTGGCCGCGGAGCTCCTCGACGCCGCGAACCTGCGGGGCGGCGCCGTGAAGAAGAAAGACGACACGCACAAGATGGCCGAGGCGAACAAGGCGTTCGCCCACTACCGCTGGTAGCACCCGAAACCTGAAACCTGAAACCCGAAACCTGAAACTTCCGATCCAGCCATGCCGCGCACCCACTCCCTTAAAGACACCCGGAACATCGGGATCATGGCGCACATCGACGCCGGGAAAACGACCACGACCGAGCGGATCCTCTACTACACCGGGGTCAACTATAAGATCGGAGAGGTCCACGAGGGGACCGCGACGATGGACTGGATGGTCCAGGAGCAGGAGCGCGGCATCACGATCACGTCGGCCGCGACCACGTGTTTCTGGAGTCAGTCTCCGGCGGGGGACCCTTCGGGTCCCCCCGGCCCCCCGGTCCGGATCAACATCATCGACACGCCGGGCCACGTGGACTTCAC
>JGI12635J15846_10001128_pt1 | contig 23364 bp, 22 predicted proteins | sample BlaSpr_A8_OM2_M2_FD_15846 | JGI IMG/M metagenome (IMG submission 15846) | reverse complement strand
AAGCGCAGGACCTTGGCGAGGTCGGCGATTCGATGCATCTCGCCTGGCTGAAGCACTCGGGTGATAGCGCGCCAGGAGCAGAGGAGTTTTGGGCGGTCGAGCCAGATCACAAGAGTTGCGCGAGGCAGGCGGATATCGAAGGTTATTTGCGCGAAGTTGCCGTCGCTGATCCACGTCTCACCGGCGTGCGCTTCCTTCATCAAGGTGCGGAAAGCGGGGACGTCGTCTTTTCCCCATTGCGGCTGCCAGATTGAGTCGAGGCAGATCACGGGCGCGCCGGTACGCTGGCTGAGATGTTTCGCGAAGGTGGTTTTGCCGGCGCCCGCGCATCCGAGGATCACGATTCGCGACGTGGGTGGCTGCTGCATCGCGCGAGTAGTGCCGGCAAACTGATCGGCTTGCAATGCTTTCATCGAGATTAGGCGCGCTGGCGCGCGAGATCCTTCGCTTCTCTCAGGATGACGGAAGAAGAGACGCGCGTCGGCCTCTTCCTGACAGGAAGAGACCATAAGAGATCAGATCTTCTGGTTTGTTTTGCGCCAGTCGGCGAGGAAACGCTCGAGGCCCAGGTCTGTCAGGGGATGATGGAGCGTTTGCTTGAGGACGGCGAACGGAACTGTCGCGATATCGGCGCCTACTTCGGCGGCGCGGATCAGATGCGTTGTGCTACGGACGGATGCTACCAGCACTTCGGCTGGGTAATCGTAGTTCGACAGGATCTGCACCATATCCTCGACCAGCGCGAAGCCGTCCTGGCCGATGTCGTCGAGGCGTCCGATGAACGGCGACAGGAACGAGGCGCCCACCTTGGCGGCCGCCAGCGCCTGAAGCGGCGTGAAGATCAGTGTGACGTTGACGCGGATGCCGCGTTTGGCGAGCGCGTGAGTCGCCTTCAGCCCTTCGATGATCATCGGGCATTTCACGACGATGTTTTTGTGGAGCTTGGCGAGTTTCTCGCCCTCTTCGATCATCGCAGACGCTTCAGTGGCGACGACTTCGGCGCTGATCGGGCCGTCGACGATTTCGCAAATCTCTTTCAGCACGTCGTGATACGGACGCCCGGTCTTCGCCATCAACGATGGATTGGTGGTGACGCCATCGACGAGTCCCCAACTGTGCGCCTCGCGAATCTCGGCTACGTCCGCGGTATCGATGAAATATTTCATCGGGTGGATGCCTCCCGTTTGGATGGTTGCGGCCTTAGCAGGTCCGCTCGCGCCAGCGTAACACGAAACGGCGATTTAAGTCCCGCCAGCATTTCGGAGATGGACGCGTTGAGCTTGGGATGAATCAGCGCGGGCGCCAGCTCGCTCATCGGGGCGAGCACGAAGCGGCGCTCATGCAGATGCGGATGCGGCACTTTGAGGATGCGCGTGTCGATGGTTTCTTTGTTGAAGAACAGTAAATCAAGATCGATGATTCGCGGGCGGTACTTGCCGCGGGTCTGCTTGCGGCCCTTGACGCGCTTGCGGCCCATGATGCGCTCGAGCGCGAGCATCCGGCGCATCAGGACTTCGGCGGGCAGCTCGGTCTCGACTTCGATGACGCCGTTGAGAAACGCGCCCTTGAGATCGCCCATGGGCTCGGTCTCGTAGATCGAGGATTGGCGCACGACCCTCGTGTCCGGGATCGACGCGATCCGTTGAATCGCCTCGCGATAATTGGCGGCTCGATCGCCTAGATTACTGCCTATTCCAATGAAAGCCCGATGGGGCATCCTCGCCGTTACAACCGTAGCGCTTTTAGTCGGTCCACCGCCTCGACCAACCGTTCGCTCGTGAGTGAAAAGCGAACGTATCCCTCACCACCCTTGCCGAATCCGGAGCCCGGCGTGATTGCGATGCCGGCTTCCTTCAATACGCGCTCAGTAAATGAAACCGAGGTGTAACCACGTGGAACTTTGGTCCAGACGTAAAAAGTCGCGCGCGGCGGTTCGCATTCGAGGCCGAGCGCGCGGAGCGAGCCGACCAGCAGATCGCGGCGCTGCTTATAGATAGCGCAATAGTCGGCGAGCTTGTCGCCGTCGCCCCCTTCAAGGCCGGTGATCGCCGCTTCCTGCACCGCCTGGAAGACGCCGGAATCCATGTTGGTCTTGACCTTGCCGAGGGCGCCAATCAACTGCGCGTTGCCGATTGCGAAGCCGACGCGCCATCCGGTCATCGAGAAGGTCTTCGAGAGCGAGTGGAACTCGATCGCGCATTGGCGCGAGCCTTCAGCCTGGAAAACGCTCGGCGAGCGATAACCGTCGTAAGCAATTTCGGAGTAGGCGCTGTCGTGCGCGAGTATCACGTCGTGCTTGAGGCAGAATTTTACGGCGTCCTGGAAGAACGATAGATCGACGGTGGCGGCGGTTGGATTGTTGGGATAGTTCAGCCACAACACTTTTGCGCGGCGCGCGATTTCAGCGGGAATCGACGCGAGGTCGGGAACGAATCCGCTTTCCTTGCGCAGCGGCAGAAAATACGGCTCGCCGCCATTGAAGACGCATCCTGAGTAATAGACCGGATAGCCGGGATCGGGAATCAACACGATGTCGCCGGGGTCGACGACCGCGGTCGCGAAGTTTGCGATGCCTTCCTTGGAGCCGATCAGCGCGCAGACCTCGCGCTGATGGTCGAAGCTGATGCCGAATCGCCGCCGGTACCATTGCGCGGATGCCTCGCGAAATTGCGGCAGGCCCTCGTAGTCGGGATAGCGATGATTCTTGGGATCATCGGCGGCGCGCTTGAGCGACTCGACAATATGACGGGGCGTGGGCAGGTCGGGGTCGCCAATCGAGAGGCTGATAACGTCAATCCCCTTGCTCGCGACCTCCTTCTTGAGGCGGTCAAGCTCGGCAAAAAGGTAGGGCGGCAAAAGACCCAGTCTGGACGCAGTCTTGATTTGCACCTTGTTGAAGAAGCCTAAAGCCTAAAAACCTAAACGTAACTAACATACTTTTCAGTGTGTCGAAACAACCTGCCGCAATAAATCGTTGTTCTCGCACAATGGAAATCCACAGGCCGAGGCGTCGATTCTCGGGTCGAGCGCGTCGGTCAGCATTAACCTTACTTGATTGACGATGATTGTATTGTTAGAAAATTTAACAGCCGCACAGAAGATTTAACCATCGCGCTGCTGGCGTTGCGGCACCGTTTGGGATTATTCACAAAACAACCAGATCGTCAGCATGAACCGGATAATCCTCCCGCTGGCCCTCTTGATGCTCCTCACCGGAGGGGCAGTCATCGCATTATCGGAACGGCCGTGGGCGCCGCGCGCCGACGTAGTCGAGCCGATACCATTCAGCCATCGCGTACACGCCGGCGTGAACAAGATTCCGTGTCAGTACTGCCATGCTTATGCGAGCCGATCGTCGGAGCCGGGGATTCCCGCCGTGTCGCGATGCGTGGGATGTCACGGCAATGGAATCGCAGGCGGTGGAATCCAGCCGGTCACGCGGCCGTGGACTGACGATACGCGGGCGCCGTTCGAGATCCAGTGGAATCGCGTTTACACGCTGCCCGACTTCGTGCGCTTCACGCATCGCCCGCATATTCATGCCGGGATCGAATGCCAGAGCTGTCACGGTCCGGTGCAAACGATGGATCGCGTGGTACCGGTGCATGAAATCAACATGGGCTTTTGCATCGACTGTCACACGCAGAAAAAAGCGACGCTCGACTGCGTCGGCTGTCATCACTGAGTGAGGAAACGGATGCGCGAGGGACCGTCGATATCCAGGCGAGCGTTCATCAAGCTGGCTGCAACCGCGACCGCGGCGACGGCGATTCCCGGCTGCGAGCCGGCCGCGCGCAAGCTGATCCCGTACGTGGTGCCGGATGAGAACGTAGTCCCGGGCGTGCCGAGTTTTTTTGCGACGACCTGCAACGAGTGCCCGGCAGGATGCGGCGTGGTGGCGCGAATCCGGGAAGGGCGCGTCATCAAGCTCGAGGGAAATCCGGCGGACCCGATCGGGCAGGGCAGTTTGTGCGCGCGCGGGCAAGCCGCGCTGCAAGGGCTGTACAATCCGGACCGGCTCGCGCGTCCGCAGGTGCGCGGCAGCGACGGCGCATTGCGGACAGTGTCGTGGGACGATGCCGAAAAAATGCTGGGCGACAAGCTCGCGGCGGCGTCGAAGGCGGGCAAGGATCGCGTCGCGTTTTTCGGCGGCCCGCAGGGGCCAACCTTCAAAAAGATCGCGATCTCGTTCGTCGGCGCATGCAATTCGTCGCGCGCGATATTTTACGAGGCGATCAACCAGGAGCCGGTGCGGGTCGCGGCCAAGACACTCTTCGGCCGGCGCGATCTGCCGACCTATCGAATCGATCAGGCCGAAGTGTTGATTTCGTTCGGCGCGGACTTTCTCGAAACCTGGCAGTCGCCGGTGGAACTCGCGCGGCAATACTCGTTGTTTCGCACCCCTCAGAAGCGTGGCGGCGCGCTGACTATCGGCCGCGCCAGCTACGTTGGTCCGCGTCTCAGCATGACGGCGTCGAAGTGCGACGAATGGATCGCGACGGCTCCTGGAGCGCAAGCCGACGTGGCGTGGAGCGTGCTCAACGTGCTCGTCAAGAACGGAAAGGTCTCACCGAATTCGGGCTTCGATCTGGCGGCGCTCGGCAAGGCGGTCGAGAATTTCGATCCGGCCGCGACCAGCGCGCGCACCGGCGTGCCGGTCGAGACGATCGCGCGGCTCGGCGAGATGTTCGGCAACGCGAACGGCGCGCTCGCGATCGCGGGCACCGACGATTCGTCGGCGCATCTTGCGGCGATGATCCTCAATGCGGTCACCGGTAACTTCGGCAAGACGATCATGTTTTTCGAAAATTCGCCGGGCGAGGAAACCAGCACGCCGGACGAAGTCGACGCGGCGGTTGACGCGATGCGCGGCGGCGAGATCGACGTCGCGTTCATCGCCGGCGGAAATCCGGTGTTCACGATGCCGCCATCGGAGCGAATAGCCGAGGCGCTGCAGAAGGTTCCGTTCGTCGTGTGGGCGGGCGGCGTGCCGGACGAGACCGCCGCGATGGCGAGTCTGCTGCTACCGGCGCATCACCCGCTCGAGTCATGGCGCGACACTGCGCCGCGCGCGGGAGTCCGCGGACTGGGGCAGCCGGTGATGCAACCGGTGTTCGGCAGCAAGCCGGTCGGCGACATCCTGCTTGCGGCCGCCGCGAAAATCTCGGGCACGAAACTTCCGTGGGCGACCACTGCGGAGGCGGTCAAAGCTGAATGGCTCGCGCTGGCTCCCAAAGCTGACGACACGAATCCGGAAGATTTCTGGGTAAAGGTGCGGCGCGAAGGGGGACTGTTCGAGGAACAGCATCTGTCGGCGCTCACTCTCGACACGTCGCCATTCAAGGCGGCGGTGCCGACCGCGGCGCAGATGGAACTTTCGGTCTACGTCTATCCGCACATTTTTCTTTACGACGGGCGCGGCGCGGACAAGCCGTGGCTGCAGGAATTACCCGAACCGGTCACGCAGCTTGTGTGGGATAGCTGGGCCGAGATTCATCCCGAGACCGCGCGGAAACTGGGCGTCGACAAGGACGACGTCATCGAGATCAAAACCGAGCACGGCGCGATCGAGGCGCCGGTGCTGCTCGAGAGCACCGTGCGTCCCGGCGTGATTGCGGTGCCGATTGGGCAGGGGCATCGCGCGTACGGCCGCTATGCCAAAGACGTCGGCGCAAACGCGTGGACGATACTCGCGGCGGGCGCGACTTATGCCGAAGTGACCGCGCGCGCGACCGGAAATACGCGCAAGCTGGTTTCGCCGCTGGGCAAGAGCGACATGATGGGCCGCTCGATCGTCGAGGCGATGAGTATCGAGCAGCTCGCGGGCGGCGTCGTGCCGACGAGCGAGGCCGAAGAAGTCACCGGGCCGTCCGAAATGTACGCGCCGTGGAAATATGCGGGGCACAAGTGGGGCATGACGATCGACGTCAATGCGTGCACCGGATGCAGCGCGTGCGTGACGGCGTGCTACGCGGAAAACAATGTTCCGTGGGTGGGCAAGGAAGGCGTCGACAACGGGCGGATCATGTCGTGGATTCGCATCGAGCGTTACTTTCCGAATGAAGAGGAAGCGCCGGTGGCGCCGCAACTCTACCTCGCGCCGATGCTGTGCCAGCAGTGCGATCACGCGCCGTGCGAGCCGGTCTGTCCGGTGTTCGCGTCATATCATACCGAAGAAGGCCTGAACGGCCAGGTTTACAATCGGTGCGTCGGCACGCGCTACTGCGAAAATAACTGTCCGTACAAAGTGCGCCGGTTCAACTGGTTCGTGCCGGAATGGCCGGCGCCGATGAACCTGCAACTCAATCCCGACGTGACGGTGCGCGGCGCGGGCGTGATGGAGAAATGCACGTTTTGCATACAGCGAATCCAGTTTGGCGAGCTCAATGCAAAAACCGAGGATCGTCAACTGCGCGACGGCGAGATCGTCACCGCGTGCCAGCAGGCGTGTCCGACGCGAGCGATCACGTTCGGCGACAGCAACGATCCGGCGAGTGCGATGATGCGCCGGCGCGACGACAACAAGCTGCGCAACTATCGCGCGCTCGAGGAACTCAATACGCAACCGGCCATCACGTATCTGCGCGATCTCTATCGCGAGAAAGGAAAGGCTTGAAGTGGCAGCGGCGCCGAAGATAAACAGGGAGCCGAGCTTCCGCGACATCGACCGCAGCGTATTGCGCGTGATGGAGCCGGCGGGGCGCGCGTACTGGGCGTGGGTCGGATTCTGCTTCACGCTGGTCGGCATCGCGGCCGCGTTGTGGATGCGGCAGATCTACTCGGGGCTGGGCGTGACCGGGCTGCGCCAGCCGGTGATGTGGGCAATCTACATTACTAACTTCGTGTTCTGGGTCGGTATCGCGCATTCCGGGACTTTGATCTCGGCGATTCTGTTCCTGTTCCGCACCAAGTGGCGCACGGCGGTTTATCGCGCTGCCGAGACAATGACTATATTCGCAGTAGCTACTGCGGGCCTGTTCCCACTAGTCCATCTTGGCCGCGTGTGGTTTTTCTACTGGCTATTGCCATACCCTAATGAGAGGTCGCTGCAACCTGATTTTCGTTCGCCATTAGTGTGGGACGCTTTCGCAGTTAGTACCTATTTGACTATCAGCGCGCTGTTCTGGACGATGGGACTGATCCCCGATATCGCCAACGCGCGCGAGTCCGCCACCGGCTGGCGCAAAACGTTCTACACGGTGCTGGCGATGGGCTGGCAGGGAACCGATCGGCAGTGGCGGCATTACTCAATGGCCTACTTGCTAATGGCGGGATTAGCTACTCCGCTGGTGCTGTCGGTGCACTCGGTGGTGTCGTGGGATTTCGCGATGGCGATAAATCCCGGCTGGCACAGCACGATCTTCGCTCCGTACTTCGTCGCCGGCGCGATCTTTTCGGGCGTCGCGATGGTCATGACGCTGTTGATTCCAATGCGCAAGCTGCTGGGCATCGAGGATCTGCTGACGGAATGGCATTTCGACAATCTCGCCAAGGTCGTGCTGCTGACCTCGCTGGTGGTCTCGTACGCGTACATCACAGAAGCGTTCATGACGTGGTACGCGGGCGATCCGATAGAGCAAATGACTTTCCACATGCGCTACTTCGGGCCGTGGGGATGGATGTACTGGGTAATGGTGTTGTGCAACTGCGTAATCCCGTTGTTGCTATTCTCGCCGCGCATCCGGGTCAATCTGCGGGCGCTCTGGGTAATCACGATTTTCGTGAACATCGGAATGTGGTTCGAGCGTTTCGTAATCATTGCCGGTTCGCTGACGGCGAACTTCGAGCCGTCGCAATGGGCCAGTTATCGTCCGTCGATCACGGAAATCATGATCACCGTCGGCAGCTTCGCTTGGTTCCTGGGGTTGTTCTCATTGTTCTGCCGGTTCCTGCCGATTTTTTCGATGACGGAACTCAAAGAAGGGATCGTCTGGCTGCGCAAAGCGCTCAAGATGGATCGGGTCACAGCCGCATGAGCACGATCGCGATCATAGGTTCGTTTGCCGATGACGCTCGATGCGCGAATGCGATCGAAGAACTGCGTGCGGCGAAGGTCGGAGAGTTCAATACCTTCTCGCCAATCCCGAGCCACAGGATCGAACATGCAATCGGCCGCAAAAAAAGTCCGGTGCGATGGATCGTGTTGGCCGGCGGAATCTCGGGCGTGCTTACCGGACTCGCGATAACAATCGGAACGACTTACGAGTGGCGCCTCAACGCCGGTGGCAAACCGCTGCTCTCCTGGCCACCGTTCATCGTGATCTGCTTCGAGCTGATGGTGTTGCTCGGCGGAATCTTCGGCTTCCTGGGAGTGCTGGGGCTGTCGGGCATTCCCGCGACCGAGATCGCGCCGGGATACAACGGGCGCTTCGGCGAGGATCGATTCGGAATCGTGGTTCGATGCGATGAGGCGGAAGCGGCGCGGGTCGAGTCGATGATGAGGGAGTCGGGCGCGGAAGAGGTCGTGCGTGAGGGCGTCTAGGAACGGTCGATGAGCACCAACCTGCAACACGCGGATCACGAACGCGCGAAGCCCCAGGCGGTCGAGTCGGTGGCCGGCGCGACGATGCAGACGGTCGCGGGCGCGATGATCGTCGTGGGTGCAATTGCCTTCGTGTTCGCGCTGGTGCGAGGCGCGGCCGCGATCGCATGGCAGGCTTATCTCGTCAATCTGCTGTTCTTCCTCGGCGTCGCGCAGGGCGCGCTGGTCGCATCGGCGGCGTTCTATCTGACGCAGGCGAAGTGGGGCGGATCGACGCCGTACCGGCTCGGCGAGGCGTTCGCGCCGTTTCTGTGGGTCGGATTTTTTCTATTTTTCGGATTGTACTTCGGCCGCAGCCTGATTTTCCCGTGGGTGACGCACCCTATCCCGCAGAAGGCCGCGTGGCTGAATATTCCGTTTCTGTTTGCGCGTGATGGAATAGGTCTTGGCGTGATGGCCGCCGCGAGCTTCGCATTTATTCGCGTCTCACGCAGCGACGAAGCACGGGCATGGACGGTCGCGACCGACGACATCGCGTTGCCGCCGCATTCGATTAGAGTGTTCGCGCCGCTAGTCTCGGTTCTGTTCGCCGTCGTTTACACTTTGATCTCATTCGATCTGGTCATGTCGCTCGCGCCTGTTTGGCGCAGCACACTTTTCGGCTGGTACTTTTTCGGCGGCGCATTCTGGAGCGGATTGGCCGCGATGGCTCTGGTAGCGACCGTGCTGCGCGGCCGGCTGGGCGAGCACAACCTGTTCACCAATCCCACCGTGATGCATGACTTCGGCAAGATGGTCTTCGCGTTCTCGGTGTTCTGGGTGTACCTGCTGTTCGCGCAGTACATCGTGATCTGGTACGGCGACTTGCCGGTCGAAACTTTCTTTATCGTTCAACGGGCGCATCACATGCCGTGGTCGCCGCTGTCGGTGGCGTGCGTGGTTTTGATCTGGCTGATTCCATTTACCGTGCTAATGAGCGTGCGGACCAAGAAGACGCCGGCGATTCTCGGTACGGTGACAGTATTGGGATTGGTCGGAATGTGGCTCGAGCGTTACGTGCTGGTGGTGCCGTCGTTGTCGCTTGACGCGATCCCGTTCGGGCCGACGCAATTTCTGATCACGATCGGGTTCCTTGGCGCATTTCTGATTTCGGCGGTGCCCGGTTTGAATCGGGTAGCGCAGGCGGCGACCTCAGGCGAACCCGTCGGAGATGATGTGGAATGATCCGGCGCGGTTCAAATAGGTACTCGGTCGCCTCAGTAGCTATGCGAGTGGCTATTGCACTGGCTATTGCGGGATGCTCAGACACCGACCGTCCGATGACCACGCTCGCACCGAAGTCGGACCTCGCGCAGTGGATTCAGAATCTCTTCATCGAGGTGACGTTGTGGGACGCGCTGGTCTTCGCGATCGTCGTCGTGGCGTTCATCCTCGCGCTGTTTGTGTTCTCTACCCGGGTGGGAGAAGCGGCGCCGGCCTCGACCGCGTCATCTGATCTTGGCCTGGAAATCGCCTGGACGCTTGGCCCCGTGCTGATCTTGCTGATGATCTCGGTGCCGACGATACGCACGATCTTCCGATCGCAGCCGGCTGTCCCGCCCGCCGGCGCGCTCGTGATCAAAGTAGTCGCGCATCAATGGTGGTGGGAGTTTGACTATCCGGACGGCGCGAAGACCGGCAACGAACTGCATATTCCGGTCAACCGGCCGATTCGCCTGTCGCTGGAATCGGCCGACATCATCCACAGCTTCTGGGTGCCGCAACTCGGCGGCAAACGCGACGTGGTGCCCGGTCAAATCAATGAGCTGACGTTCGTCGCGACGGTAGTGGGAATGTATCCGGGACAGTGCGCGGAGTTTTGCGGCCTGTCGCATGCGAACATGCGCTTTCGGACCTTCGTCGATTCGCCCGAAGATTTCGCGAAGTGGGATCGGGACCAGCTTGCGGGACCCGTCGCGACTCCGACGAGCAATCAGCTGGCGTCAGATGGCGCAAAAGTTTTCGCCGATAGTCCGTGCACGACTTGTCACATGATCCAGGGTGTCTCGAAGGGTTACATCGGACCTGACCTGACCCATTTCGGCGGACGCACGACGCTCGCCGCCGGCGTGCTGCAGAACACGCCCGCGAACGTCGCGAAGTGGATCGAGGACCCGCAGGCGATCAAGCCGGGCGCGAACATGCCGCCGTTGCTGTTGCCCGGGCCAAAGCTGAACGCGCTGGTCGCGTATCTCGAGAGTCTCAAATAGGGAGCGTCGAATGGCTGCGCAACCGAAACCATTGCCAGTGCATCAGCCGAGCTACCTCGAAGGCGGCGGGATAGTCGGGTGGCTGACGACCATCGATCACAAACGCGTCGCCGTGATGTATCTCGCCAGCGCGCTGTTCTTCATGGCGTTCGGCGGAATCGAAGCGATGGCGATTCGCGTGCAGTTGTGGGGTCCCGACAATCACGCGCTGTCGGCGGCGACCTACAATGCGTTTTTCACGATGCATGGGACGACGATGATCTTCCTGGTCGTGATGCCGCTGCTGCTCGGATTTTTGGGCAACTTTCTTATCCCGCTGCAGATAGGCGCGCGCGACGTCGCATTCCCACGGCTCAACGCGCTGAGCTTCTGGCTGGCGCTGATCGCGGGAATCCTGCTGCATCTCGGATGGATTCGCGGCGGCCTTCCCGATGCTGGATGGTTCGGCTACGCGAACCTGACCGAGCGCTACTTCACGCCCGGCCTCGCGATCGATTGGTGGGTGATCGGACTGCTGGTGTCGGGCACTTCGACGGTGCTGACTGGGCTGAATTTCCTGACGACGATCATCGCGATGCGCGCGCCGGGCATGACCTACATGCGCATGCCGATGTTCATCTGGTCGCTGCTGGTGACCTCGATCCTGATTCTGATCGCGTTTCCCGCACTGACGATCGGTTTGATCTTTCTGCTCTTCGATCGTTTCTTCGACACCCATTTCTACATCGCATCCGCCGGCGCCACGCCGATCCTATGGCAGCATTTGTTCTGGCTGTTCGGGCACCCCGAGGTCTACATCATGGCGCTGCCGGCCTTCGGGATCATCTCGGAAGTCGTGCCGACGTTCTCGCGCAAGCCCCTGTTCGGCTATCCGATGATGGCGTATTCGATCTGCCTGATCGCATTTCTGTCGTACGGCGTGTGGGGACATCACATGTTCGCGACGGGGATGGGGCCGGTTGCGGACTCGGCGTTCGCAATCACCTCGATGCTGATCGCGATTCCCACCGGCGTGAAAATTTTCAGCTGGATCGCGACGGTCTGGGGCGGATCGCTGCGCATGACGACCGCTTTCTACTTCGCGCTGGGGATGGTCCTCGAGTTCACGATCGGCGGACTCAGCGGAATCATGCACGCGTCGGCGCCGGTCGATCTCCAGCAGACCGACTCGTACTTCGTCGTCGCGCATTTTCACTACGTGCTGTTCGGCGGCGCGATGTTCGCGATCCTGTCGGCGTTCTACTATTGGTGGCCGAAGATCAGCGGGCGCATGCTCGGCGAGCGGATTGGCAAGTGGCACTTCTGGCTGACGATCGTCGGCTTCAACCTCACGTTTTTCCCGATGCACTTTCTTGGGATGTGGGGGATGCCGCGGCGCACTTACACTTACGCCGCCGACATGGGCTGGACGCATCTGAACCGGCTCGAGACGGTTGGCGCGTTCATACTCGGCTTCGCGTTCCTGCTTTTCTACATCAACATTTTCAAAAGTCTGATCAGCGGAGAGCGGGCGCCCGCTGACCCGTGGGACGGACGCAGCCTCGAATGGTCCACGCCGTCGCCGCCGCCCGCGTACAACTTCGCGACCATCCCGCAAATCCGCGGCCGCGATGCGTGGTGGATTCTCAAATACGGGCGCGCAGGCTCGCGCGGTGTTGCGGCCTACATGTCGGGGCAGGCGCCGTCGCCGCCTCCGAGCGAGCCGGTGTCCGTCGAGCACATCCACATGCCGGCGCCTTCGATCTTCCCGCTGGTGTTGAGTCTCGGCGTCGGCATGATGGGCCTCGGGCTCATCATCGACTGGTATCGCATCGTGATCATGGGCGCGCTGGTCGTGGTCCTGTCGGTCATCGGGATGGGATTCGAGTACCCGGACTACGGCCAGGAGTCGCACGATCCGGAGCACGCGCCGTCATCGGGCGGGATCGACGTGCGCAAAATCGGCGTGTGGTCGTTCATCGGATCGGAGTGCGTATTCTTCGCGAGCCTGATCTCGACCTTCATCGTTTACAAGGCGCGCAGTGTATCCGGGCCGGGGCCGGAAATTCTCAACATCCCGCTGACCTCGCTCAGCACTTTCATCTTACTGATGAGTTCATTGCTGATGGTGCTGGCGCTCGCGGCCACGCAGCGCGGCGACAAGCGGTGGGAGCGAATCTGGCTCGGCGGCACGGTTTTGTTCGGGCTGATTTTTCTTTGCGGCCAGGCGTACGAGTTCACCAGCTTTGTGCATGAGGGCATGGGGCTGACGACCAACCTGTTCTCGCAGTCGTTCTTCGTGCTGGTCGGCTTTCACGGCGCGCACGTCGCGATCGGAGTGATCTGGCTGTCAGTGCTGCTGGTCGCCGCGATCACCGGCAACCTCGGCAAGTCGCGCGCCACGTCGGTCGAGCTCGCGGGACTCTACTGGCATTTCGTCGACGTCGTGTGGATCATCATCTTTACTCTCGTCTATCTGATGCAGGCGGTGCCCGGAGCATGAGCGATATTGCGGACGCCCACGCTGGGCAGGTTCGTCATCCTGGAGCGGCGACGTACATTATCATCGCCGCGTTCCTGGTCGTGCTGACGGCCATGGAGATAACGGTCTTTTACGTGCACGCGCTACGGCCCGTGCTGGTGCCGGTGCTGATCGTGCTGGCGGCCGCCAAGTTCGCGCTGGTCGCGATGTTCTACATGCACCTGAAGTACGACGGCTGGCTGCTGACGGGAGTGTTCGTCTTTCCGTTGATGGTTGCGACGGTGTTGATGGTCTCGCTGATCCTGCTGTTCACATATTTGTCGCATCACCTGGCGCCGATCGGATAGGCGGCCAGCAGTCTTGACGATGGAGATTTTCGGCGAACATCCGAGCATCCCGATAGGCATCGCGATCCTGATCGCGATTTACCTTGGCGCATGCCGCGCGGCGGGCCGCCGACCGACCCGGATGCAGGCGATGTGGTTTGCGCTCGCGATGGTTGCGATTTTGTACGTGCATAGCGAGCTCGATGAACTCGCCGACGCGCGAATCTTCTCGATGCACATGCTGCAGCATCTGATGCAGACCTTCGTGATCCCGCCGCTGCTCCTGCTGGGGACGCCGGGCTGGATGCTGCGGCCGTGGGTTCTCAGCAAACCGATCAAGCCGATCGCGCGCATACTGACGACACCGGTGGTCGCGTTCCTGATTTTTTCGGCGGTCTTCGTCACCGCGCACTTTCCGCCGATTTTCGACCACATGTGCCGCGACGAGAATTTTCACATCTTTCTGCACCTGCTCTTCATGGCGGCCGGCATCCTGCTGTGGTGGCCGATTCTGAGCCCGCTCCCCGAGCTGCCGCGGCTCTCGTACCCGGCGCAAATCCTCTACCTGTTCCTGCTGATGATCCCGATGACTGCGGTGGCCGCGCCGATCACTCTCGCGACCCGCGTCATTTATCCCTGGTACACCGAGGGTGCGCACGGATGGGGTCTCAAGCCGCTCGAGGACCAGGTGCTGGGCGGGCTGATCATGTGGGTCGGGCAGGGCACCTACCTGATGTTCATCTTCACGTTCATCTTTTACCGGTGGCAGCAGCGCGAAGACCGCGACATGCCGGTCATGCCCGCCGCGGCGATGCCGGAGCTGCGCGTCGTGCGATCACGAAGCGTCGCACACTCGTAAGTCATGTCTTGGCTGGTGGCAGCCGACCTCGTGACGGTGATTCACGCGGGCTACGTCGCCTTTGTGGTTATCGGATTCGTGGCCATTCTGATTGGTGGAGCCGCAGGATGGCATTGGGTCCGAAGCCCTTACTTTCGGATAATCCACGTCGCAATGATCCTGTGGGTGTGCTGCGAGGCGATCATAGGCACGACCTGTCCGCTTACTGTCTGGGAAAATATGTTGCGAGTGAAAGGCGGCGAGGCCGGTTACTTGCGCGATTTCATCGGATATTGGCTTGATTCGCTGATCTTCTATCAGGCTCCGCCCTGGGTGTTTACGACCGCCTACCTGACCTTCGCCGCCATGGTGCTGCTGGCATTCTGGTTGGTGCCGATACAGTGGCCGGCCGCAAACAGCTCAGCTAGTTCGAGTCTCACTCGACGAAACTCGGTCTCGTGATACCTGAGATTTCGAGCAATGTCGCTCGCTTGCCGGGCGCTAATCTTGTGGGTTACTTAGTTGAGTAGAGACCAGGTTGCATTTGGCCCGCTTGGCCCGGTCGCGTGACGAGGAAGATGGAACACTCGAGGACGCGGATCATTATCGATGGAGCGGTCGCGGGGCTGATAGGGGCCTTCGTGGTCGCCTTCTGGTTTCTGATCTTCGACGTCATTCGCGGTCGCGCGCTCGAAACCCCCGCGCTGCTGGCCGCCACGATTCTGCACGGATCGCACAGTCACGAGGTTCAACACGGGCTCGCGCTGTTGGCGCTGGAATACTCGCTGCTCCACTTCGGCGCCTTCATCTCGTTCGGCATCGCCGGCGGACTGCTGCTGGAAGCGTGCGAAACCGAATCGTCGCTGCTTTTCTCGCTGGCGATTTTTTTCGTCGCGTTCGAAGTTTTCTTCATCGCGGTGGTGCTGTTCCTGGGGCCGAACGTGATGGTGGAGCTGACCTGGTGGGGGATCATCGTCGGCAACCTGCTCGCGACCGGCGCGATGCTTTCGTATTTTTTCTGGCGGCATCCCAGGCTCGCATTCGATCTGCTCGGCGGATGGATCTCAGTCGTGCGCGAGGGCATTACGGCTGGGCTGGTGGGCGGCGTCGTCGTCGCNATCTGGTTCATGGCCTACGACTTCGCCTCGGGCAATGCGTTTCACACGCCGGCGATTCTCGGCGCGATGGTTTTTCGCAGCGAGGACGTGGCTGACGGTATCAAAGCGACGCTGCCGTTGGTGCTCGGCTACTCAATTCTGCATTTTTTCGCGTTCGTCACGTTTGGGCTGGCGCTCGCGATTCTGCTGGCCGCCTCGGAGTGGGAACCGTTCATGGTCCTCGGCGCTCTGTTGCTGCTCGCGGTATTCGAGGTTTTCTTTGTCGGATTCATTTCGTTGATCGATCAGTCGGCGCTCGAGGTCCTGGGATGGTGGAAAATCGTCGCNGGAAATATCCTCGCGCTGATCGCGATGGCGACCTACTTTATCCGCAGCCATCGCGGACTCGGCGTCAAACTGGTCGAGCGATGGGCGATGCTCGATCACGAGGGCGCCGAGATGGGCGACCCGCCGCCGCGCGATCACGAACCGACTCATCCGTCCCATCTTTAGAGCGCCTCTAAAGGACCGCTTCGGGATTTCGAAACCCGGAACTGGCTTCGCGTGCGCGAAGCTGTCCAGAGGCCGGTTGCTGCCGCTCGCGTTGCTCGCTTTGTCAGGGATCAGAACAGGAATGAGAGTGCGGACGTTGCGAACGATCCGTGCAACCTAACCCCTACCCGAGCGGGAAGGGGAACCGGACTATTGGGAGTCACCTCTTCCCGAGCGGGAAGTGGAGAAAAGAAATAGATTAAATTCCGAGGACGTCGCGCATGGTGTAGAGGCCGGGCTTCTGACCTGCGAGCCAGCCGGCGGCGCGGAGTGCGCCGCGGGCGAGCGAGTCGCGGCTCTGTGCGCGATGGGTCAGCTCCAAGCGCTCGCCCTGGCCGCCGAAAATCACGGTATGGTCGCCGACCGCGTCGCCCGCGCGCATCGCGAGCACTGCGATCTTACCGTCGACTCTGACGCCCGTGATTCCTTCGCGGCCGTAAATCGCGCTCGACGCGAAGTCCGCGCTGCGCGCCGAGGCGATCGCTTTGCCCAGTGACAGCGCGGTGCCGCTCGGCGCGTCGATCTTCGTGCGATGATGAATCTCGATAACTTCGGCGTCGAAGTCGGGAAGGATAGCGGCGACTTCGGCGACTATCTTGGCGAGCACATTAACCCCGATACTCATATTGGGCGCGATCACGGTGCGCGTCTTCTGCGCAAGTTCGCGCGAGCGGTTTTCCATCTCGGGCGTGAAGCCGGTCGAGCCGATTACGATCGCGGCTCCTGCTTTCGACGCGACCTCGAGATGTTCCATCGAGGCGGCGGCGGTCGTGAAGTCCAGCGTGACGGTGTCGGGCTTTGCGAGCGACGCATAGTCGTCGGTGATTTTTACACCGAGCTTGCCCACGCCGGCCAGCTCGCCCGCGTCGGAGCCGATCGCGCTGTTGCCGTGCGCTTCGAGTCCGCCGACGATTTTGTGCGCCGGATCGCGCGACGCGAGCGCGATCAGCAGCCGGCCCATCCGTCCCGCTGCTCCCGCCACTATTAGATTAGCCATCGGAAGTCTCTTTTCGCGCCCGCGTGACGCGAGCGCGATGCGGTTGCTATCGCGGTATCAGGAAGCCGGAGCCTCGGCGGGCGCCGCTTCGGCTGTGGGCGCGGCCGCTGCTTCCGCCGGCTTGCCGTGCTTGGCCTTGAAGTGTTCGTCGCACAGGCTCGAGGTGCCGCGGCGATGCTTGCGGCATTTCTCGAAGGTGCAGGTTTTGAAGCGCGCCTTGGGCATCTCGCCCGCCTTCCAGAGCCGAAAATGCTGTCGGCAGTAGCCTTTGCCGACGGCTTCGCGCGCGCAATCTTTCGCTTTGCAATTTCCTTTATTTGCCATGAATCCCTTCTTGGAGGCCGCCGAAAATCGCGGCTGAGCAATCCATCTACAATAGTGTTTGCCGCCGATGCTTCATAGAGGGCGGGATGAATCACCTGCGCGGTGGGCGGCAAGGGGTGACCCCTTGCAACCCAGTATCTACGCAAAGATGCGGTGCTACGCACCTGTTAGAACCTTTCGAAAAGACCTGTCCTCAGGGCTTTTCGGTATAGATACTGGGTGCAGGGCTCAGCCCTGCCGCCCACCGCGCAGGTGATTCATCCCGCTCGCTCTTCTTCGCCCGGGGCGTTGAGCGTCCGTAGCGAGAGCGCGAGTGCTGCCATTGCGAGCGTGAATGCCAGTGCGACCTCCATGCTGGCGCGCGGGCTGATATCGGCGATTGCGTGGCCCATCAGCCAAGGCGCGAGGATTGCTCCTAACGCGCCGCCGGCTACTACGATCGAGGTCATCCTGCCAACCTCGGATGGGAACCGCTCCGCGCCGACGGCGATCATGTTGGGGAAGACCGGGCCGTAGCCGAAGCCGATGAGGAATACCGCCGATGCTGCGAGACCGCCTGCCGTCGGCGCCGCGATCAACATCACCAGAGCCGCGGCGGATAGGGCCGAGGCCAGCATAGTGAACTGCGGCAATGCGATGCGATGCCCCAGGCGTCCGCCGAATGCGCGCCCGCATACCAGTCCCAGCCAATAGAGCGAGACGCCCGACGACGCGAGCATCGGGCCCAGCGCGCCGGCGGTGCGCAGGTAGAGAAAGAGCCACGCGCCGATTCCGACTTCGGCGCCGACGTAAAGAAACATCATTGCGCTGACGACCCAAATCAGCGGACGCGACAGCATCAGGATAAATCCGTCGCCCGGCATCGGTTCGGTGCGAACTTCGAGCGCGGGAGTTACGCCGAGACGAAATCCGATCGCGGCGCACACCAGCGCTCCGCCGCCGAAGACCCACCAGTACGGCACCCGGCTCGCGAACGCCGCGCTCACGATCAGCGGTCCGAGCAGCGCGCCGATACCGAACAGCACGTGCAGGTAGTTGAGCGCGGAGGCGAGCCGATCGCGATTGAGCTCGACGATGAGCGCGTTGGCGCCGATGTCGATACCGCCGTTGGAGAGGCCGATCAGAAATCCCGCGCACAACACTCCCGCAAGTCCGGCAGCCGCGGCGAGACCTGCCAAGCCGGCCGTGAACAGCACCATCGCACCGACCAGGATTTTCTGCGCGCTCAGTTGCTGATTGATCTCGCCGGCTATCAGCAGCGAGACGAAGTAACCGGCGGCCGAGGCACTGACGATCAATCCGGCGCGCTCGATCGGCAGATGGGCGACGCGAGAAATCTGCGGGATGAAGGGGCCGACCCAGCCACTGTTGATGCCCACCATCAGCAGGCACGAATATGCCAGCCGCGTGATAGTGCCCTCGCGGCTCAACACGCGACCGAGCGGATCACGCGGTAGAGCGGTTCGAGCTCGCGGAACGCGTCGAGCACTTCGGCGCGATCGACGGTCAGCGCGTCGCGCACGGGCCATCCGAAGCCGAGGTCGATGCCGCCGCTCTTTTGCGCGAGCGCGTCCCCAAGGCGGTCGAAGAAATCGGCGCCGGCTGCGGCCGGCTTCGGCAGCTCGCGACAGTCCCAATTTGTGTACTGCTGAATCCTGGTGCCGCGAAAAGATTTCTGGAGCTCTGCCGACTTCGACTTGATCGACCGCGCCATCTCGGGACGGTTGCCGGCCTGGGGCTGCACCACCGCGCGCGCGTGGATGCCCGCACCCGAAATGCACAGTGCGAGAAATCCGTAGCGCTTGTATCCCGCGCGCGACGGCCCGAACGCCGCCCACGTTTCAGCGGGAGGATTCTGTGTGCGCCGTATATGTTTGGCGATGTGCGGAAAGAATTCCATGCGCAGTGTTCGCGACAGCTCCGGCGCCAGCTCGACTCCCAGCTTGACCAGGCGCGGGTTGATGAGCTCGTCGAGCTTCGCCATCCTCGCGCTGAATTCCTCGATTGCGAACACGTCGAAATCGCGGCGCAGAAATCCCAGCGTCGCCATTCACTTCGCGACTCGCTCGCGTTCCTGAAAAGCCTTCTCCCAGTTGCGCCCGTCGAAATGATCGTGCTCGAGCTTGTCCGGATTCACTCCGTCGAGGCATCGCACGTTGACGTCGAGACGCTCGGGATCGGAGCGCGGGATATAAAACGAGGCGACGCCGCAATTCGGGCAGAAGAGATGCTTGGCGACTTTGGTGTTGAATGAGTACGCCGCGATATTGTCTGACGGTGTGAGCAGCCGGAAGGCGGTGCGTTCGACGATCCAGTGGAGGTAGCCCTTCTTCGTGCAAATCGAGCAGTTGCATTCCGAGACCCGATCGAGTGTGCCCCTGACTTCGAAGCGGACGCGTCCGCAGTGGCATCCGCCGCGGTAGGTCCGATCGCCAGGATTTTTCTTCTCGCCCTCTTTCTTCTTCATGGACGCTTTTTAACCCAGACCTTTTCAGAAAGAAACCGCGCTCGATTGTCTTGGCAACGGATGCGCGTTGAAACCAGATGCACTCGACATCGTACTAAACTAGCGTGCGGAGGTTCATGGAGATGAAACGAGGAATGGCGATTTTTGCGGCAGCGTCACTGACGCTGGCCATGACTGGCCCCGTGATGGCGCAGCAGCCGACTCACGGAGCGGTCGCAAACGCCGACTACAGTTTTTTCGATTCGCATCCCAAAGTCGCGCGCGCGCTCGAGAAAGATCCGACGCTGATCGACAACCAGCAGTTCGTCGACGGCCATCCGAGCCTCCACAAGTATCTGGAAGCCCATCCCGAAATCCGGCACGAATTCAAAGAGCATCCATACAAGTTCATGCATCGCTCCGAAGTCCAGAACCACTAGAACCGTCGCGACCGGTTAATTCCCCCCAGCGCAGGAGGCTCCCCCGGGCCTCCTGCTTTTTCTCTCTTTTTAGAAAAGTGAACCTCTAAGTTTCGCGCCTGACCAATCGCGTCAATCGTGTTAATGTCGCGCGATGGCCGCGGGATTCGAGACAGCCTCCAGTCCGCACTTCGACGCGACGCTGGCGCGCCATGGGATTCGCGCGCTCAGCCGCAAAGCAGTCGCCACGATCCAGGTGAACGTCGGCAAGCTGTGCAATCAGGCGTGCCATCATTGTCACGTCGATGCGGGACCGCGGCGGACCGAACGGATGACGCGGGCGACGGCGGATCGCGTGATCGAGGTGATCGCGGCAAGTCCGCGGGTCGGCACGATCGATATCACCGGCGGCGCGCCCGAGCTGAATGAGAACTTCGCGATGCTGGTGGAGCGGGCGCGCGCGCTTGGCCGCAAGGTGATCGTGCGATGCAACCTGACGGTGACGCTGGAACCGGGAATGGAATGGCTGGTGGAATTCTACCGGCGCGCGACGGTCGAGCTGGTCTGCTCTCTTCCATGCTACACACTGGAGAACACCGATCGTCAGCGCGGCGCCGGCGTGTTCGACAAGAGCATCGCGGCGTTGAGGAATCTGAATGCCGCTGGATTCGGACGCGGCGAGCTGCGGCTCAATCTCGTGTACAACCCTGTCGGCGCGTCGTTGCCGCCGCCGCAGGCCGAGCTTGAAGCGCAATATCGCGAGCAGCTCGCGCGCAATTTCGGTATCGTGTTCGACCGCCTGCTCACGATCACGAACATGCCGATCGCCCGCTTCGCCAATCAGTTGAACGCCGCCGGCAATCATTCGGCGTACATGGGCCTGCTCGTGAATCACTTCAACCCCGCGACCGTCGGCGCGCTGATGTGCCGCGACCTGGTGAGTGTCGGATGGAACGGGCGGCTCTACGATTGCGACTTCAATCAGATGCTGGAAATTCCGATCGGTAGCGGCGCGGCGACCATCTGGGACGTCGCGGATGTCGGCGAACTGGCGGGTGCGCGCATCGCGACTGGATCGCATTGTTTCGGATGTACCGCGGGCGCGGGCTCGAGTTGCGGCGGCGCAATCGCGTGAAGTATTACCGGGTGAGACAACAGGAGATAGTTCATGGCTGTGAAAATCGAAGGCACCTGCGATCCTAAATTCAACCGCGTCAGGGACGCGTTCGCCGAGAATTTCGAAAAGCGAAATGAAGTCGGCGCCGCCGCCGCAGTTATGCTCGATGGCGAAAGCGTCGTGGACCTCTGGGCGGGGCACGCCGACAAGGCGAAGAGCAAACCGTGGACGCGCGACACGCTGGTCAACGTTTACTCGACCACCAAGGGCATCACCGCAATTTGTGCGCATCGGCTGGCCGACAAGGGCCTGCTCGACCTCGACGAGCCCGTGGCGAAGTACTGGCCCGAGTTCGCGCAGGGCGGCAAGGACAAGATACCGGTGCGGTTCCTGCTGAGTCATCGCGCGGGGCTTCCTGCCGTGCGCAAACTCCTCGACGCCGACGCGCTGTTCAATTGGACCAGCATGACGACGGCGCTCGCCGAGCAGGAGCCGTGGTGGGTGCCGGGCACGAAGCATGGCTATCATGCGCTGACGTTTGGATGGCTGGTCGGCGAGGTGATTCGGCGTATCACGGGCAAGACTCCGGGCGTGTATCTGCGCGACGAGATCGCAGGTCCGCTCGGTGCCGATATTCATATCGGTCTCGATGCGAAACATGACGCGCGAACCGCGGACATGATCGCGGCGGCGCCGCCGGCGCCAGGCGAGCCCAATCTGTTTGCCGATGTGATGAAGGATCCGGAATCGATGGTTGCCAAGGCGTTCATGAATCCGCCCGGCACGATGAGGCCTGGAATGGTCAACACGCGCGAGTGGCGCGCGGCCGAAATTCCCGCGGGCAACGGGCACACTACCGCGCGCTCGCTGGCACAGTTGTACGGCACGCTCGCGCGCGGCGGCGAACTGAACGGGGTGCGCGTGATGTCGAAGGACGAGATCGCGAAATGCTCGATCGAACAATCGCACGGCCCCGACGCATTGCTGGTGATCAACACGCGGTTCTCGCTCGGCTTCATGATGTCGCAGCCGGGCGCGTCGCTGGGCCCGAATCCAAAATCGTTCGGCCATCCGGGCGCGGGCGGCTCGCTCGGATACGCCGACCCCGAGGCGAAAATCGGATTCGGCTACACGATGAACAAGATGCAGAACAGCCTGCTGATCGACCCGCGCGCGACCGCGCTGATCGAGGCGATCTACGCGTCGATGTAGGGGAAGGGTAAATCACATGATTTAATGTGAAACCCGCGGTGGGTTTCACGCTTCCTTCGGCAGGGCTGAGCCCTGCACCCAGTGATTAGAAAGTCAGCGGCAGGGACTGCAGACCGCGCAGGCTCATCGCGGGGCGCCACTTTGGGTTCGGGTCGGTGAGCGCCAGTTTCGGCATCCGGCGAAGAATCGTCTCGAATGCGATGCGCCCTTCGACCTTGGCCAGCACTTCGCCGATACATCGATGGGGTCCCGCCGCGAATGACAGGTGATGGTTATCGGTCCGCGCGATGTCGAGCTTGTCGGGATTTGCGAACCGCGCAGGATCCCGATTTGCCGCCCCTAAAAAAACGACGACGTGCTCGCGCCGCGGAATCGTGCGGCCGGCGAGCTCGATGTCCTCGCTGGCGGTGCGGAATGTCACCTGCACCGGGCTGTCGAAGCGCAGGAACTCGTCGAGCGCCGACTCGATGAGCGACGGGTCTGAGCGCAAGCGCGCCAGCGCGTCGGGATTGCGGAACAGCGCCAGCATCCCGTTGCCGATCATGTTCATCGTGGTTTCATGCCCGGCCAGCAACGTGAACATCGCGCTGAAAACCAGTTCCTCTTCAGTCTGCAAATCGCCGCGGCCTTCGGCCGCCACCATGATGCTGATCAGATCTTCGCGCGGATGCATCCGGCGGTCGGCGGCGAGGTCCGAGAAGTAGCGGCGCACGTCCGCGATCGCCTGGCGCACCTCGACCCCCGGATCGTTCGCGCTGATGACCGGATCGAGCGGCACGCCGAGCGTGCGCATCCAGTCGCGGAACATCGGCTTGTCGGCGTCGTCGGCGCCCATCACCTCGGC
>JGI12635J15846_10001126_pt1 | contig 23393 bp, 20 predicted proteins | sample BlaSpr_A8_OM2_M2_FD_15846 | JGI IMG/M metagenome (IMG submission 15846) | reverse complement strand
TGTATCGATCCGAGGACGGCGGCAAAACAATTTCAATCGTGCGCGGTGCGCCTGGAGGCGATGACTATCACCAGTTGTGGATCGATCCCCAAAATTCTTCAAGCATGGTTCTTGGAACCGATCAGGGAACGACGGTCAGCCTCAACCGCGGTCAAACGTGGAGCAGTTGGTACAACCAGCCTACGGCGCAGATGTATCACGTGACCACCGACAACCGTTTTCCCTATGCGGTATATGGCGCGCAGCAGGATAGCGGTAGCGCAGCCGTAGTCAGCCGTACCGATCACGATCAGATCACGCCGCGCGACTGGTTTACCGCGGGACCGAGTGAGAGCGGATATCTCATCGTCGATCCTAAAGATGCCGACATCATTTATTTAAGTGGAACCTTTGGCCCCATTGCTCGTTTTAATAGACGAACGGGATTCAGTCAAGACATCAGTCCATGGCCGGCAACTAAGTTTGATGCCGCGATTAATCAGCGCAAGTATCGCGCGCCCTGGACTCCCGTGCTCGCTACGTCTCCTGCCGACCCGACTGCGCTTTATCTTGGCACCCAGTATGTGATGAAGACGGTCGATGGAGGATTGCACTGGCAGACTATTAGCCCCGACCTGACCGGATCCATCCCAGAACAAAATCGAACAGACACGCAGACTGCGGCGCAGGGCAACGATCCAAAGCAGCACTCCACATCCGCACCAGAGGCAATTAACACCGGGAATGCAAAGAGGCTCGGTTATGGAGTCGTTTTTGCTATTGCGCCATCACCACTCAATCACGATGTGATCTGGGCGGGAAGCGATACAGGGTTGATTCATCTGACTCGCGACGGAGGAAAGAATTGGAAGAACGTCACTCCGCCTGGGTTGACCGACTGGAGCAAGATCTCGCTGATCGAGGCTTCGCATTTTGATCCTGCCGTCGCCTACGCCGCCGTTGATCGCAGCCGCCTCGACGATCAGACGCCTTACATTTATCGCACTCGTGATTATGGCGCGACATGGCAACGCATCAATGACGGAATTACCGCTCCTGCTTTTCTGCGCGCGATTCGTGAAGACCCGCAGAGTAAAGGGCTTCTGTTCGCCGGCACCGAATTTGGTGTGTATGTATCGTTGGACGACGGCGACCATTGGCAATCCTTGCAACTGAATCTGCCCAGCACTTCGGTTCGCGATCTCGCGATTCACGGCGATGATCTCGTCATTGCCACGCACGGACGCTCCTTCTGGATTCTTGATGACATCACGCCGTTGCGTCAGTCACGCGAGGCCGAACGAGCAAGGGCCGCCTTCCTTTACCGGCCAGCGACCGCGGTTCGTGTGGACAACGACTCTTTCTCAGGGACGCCGCTTCCTCCCGAGGAGCCAACAGCAGAAAACCCTCCTAACGGCGCGCTGATTGACTATTTCCTTCCCGCGGCGGCAACAATTGTTCAGATTGAAATCTTTGATGCTCAGCGAAATCTGGTGCGGCGTTTTGCTTCCGGCAGCCGCTCTTCGGATAATGCAGCGCGAGACAACGCTGCGCTCAAGCATCCGCTTGCTATTGCGGATCGTTGGTTGCCCAAGCCTCAGTCCGTCGAAACAACTGCGGGAATGCATCGCCTGGCGTGGGACCTGACGTGGCAGAATTCCGGCGATGCGGGCGCGGATGAGGACTCCGAATATCGAACCTCCAATGGCCCGAAGGCCATACCCGGAATCTACCAAGTCCGCTTATCGGTCGATGGGCGAGTATTGAATGAGTCGTTGAAAGTCGTTATGGATCCTCGTTCTCCGGCGACTCCCGAAATACTCGCGCAGCAGTTGCAACTAAGCCAAAAAATCTTGGGGGACGTTGTAGAAGCCCGTCGATCACTGGCCGAGATGAGTTCCACTCAGAAGAAGTTGGCGGACATTCAACAACAACTCGAGCAGCAGAAATCGCAAGATGAAAATCTCAAGTCGTCAGTCCATGAAGCGCAAGCTGCGCTTCTTAGGATGTATACCGGTCGCGAGAATGAAGATGATGGATTGCCGGGCCTTAAAAGCGCGTATCTTGGCCTGCAGTCCGCGCTGCGGGTTGTAGAAAGCGGCGATCGTGAGGTTCCTTCGCAAGCTGTCGCAGTTTATGAGGACTCAAGCCAGCAGGCGAAAGCGCGCAGATTAGAATGGAAGAATTTTAAGAACACGACCTTGCCGCAACTCAATGAACTCCTCAGAAAGGCGAATTTATCTCCGATCGTGATCGCATAAGCGATCGCAAAAGTGATCGCATAAGTAATCGCATAACTGATCGCAGAAACTGAGACTGGAATGGTTCGACGATAGCGTAGATGTCTACGTTTGGACTTCGTCTGTTACGACCAGGAAGCTCGTCAGCTTTGCTCTTCCAAAAGAGGTTGTAATCGCACAATCGGTTGCGTCCCGTCCGGTCGCCACCAACACGCGACCGATACGGCGGATATTGTGTCTTGCGTCGAACGTCCACCATCGATCGCCCAGATAAACTTCAAACCAGGCGCTGAAGTCCATCGGACTGGGAGCGACGATTACTCCGATATCGCCAAGGTATCCGGTAGCGTAGCGTGCGGGAATGTTGAGGGCTCGGCAGAAGGTAATAGCAAGATGCTGAAAGTCTCGGCAGACACCGACCCGTTCCGTATAGACTCCCAGCGCGGTTCGAAAAGGACTGGAAAACTCGTATCCGAATGTCACCTTATTGTGCACCCAATTGCATACCGCCTGAACACGCTGCCATCCCCGGGGAGCCTCCCAAAACAGCTCGCCGGCCGTACTCGATAAAAGATCAACTTCGCAATACCGGCTGTTCATAAGGTAGGGCAGAACATCCAATGGAAGTTGTTCGACCGGCACTTCAGCTGCGTCCATGCCTTCGATATCAGGCAGTCCCGAATCTTCAATCAGAGTGGAATTCTGGAACCGAATCTTGCCGTGCGGAGCGACCAGACGGCAAGCCTGATTGCCAAAGGTGTCCACATAGCTTTCGACCTTCACCAGAGGATCGGTATGCAGCTCGTCGGGCTCCAATAAATATTTTTTTCGAGAGGGGTGAACGTTGAGCAGGGTCACGATTGGAACTTGGCCAACCGTGTCAAATTGGATGTCGTAGCCAAGGCGAATCAACATAGGGAATGGAGCTTCCTCCACAAAAGAAAAACTGGAGGATATGAGATGCAGAAATTATCACGTAATCTATGTGAACTTATACATTATTTCTGGTTGGCAGGGATTAGAAATTTAGCACAGGCAATCGGTGTATGATTCGGTAACTTCACTGACGAGGGCAAAGTGACATATTGTTTGGGAATCGCAACGCGGGAAGGTTTGGTTCTGGCCTCGGATTCAAGGACCAATGCAGGGTTTGACCAGGTCAACACGTGTCGCAAGATGTTTCGGTTTGTTCAGCCCGGCGAGCGGGTGTTTGTAATTTTGACGAGCGGCAGCCTCTCCATAAGCCAGTCGGTCATTACTTTGCTCGGAGATGATTTTGACTCGGGAAAGGGCCTTGCCCAAGCGAATTCGTTGTACGACGCCGCCCGCATGGTCGGGGACTGCGTGCGCCGGGTGTCCGATCTCGACCGCGCATCGCTCGAGCGCGATTCCTTCAGCTTCAATGTCCATCTGCTTCTGGGCGGCCAAGTCCGAGGGCAGGAGCCCAATCTATATTTGATTTACCCGCAGGGAAATCCATTAGCGGCCACCGAAGATTCCTTGTACTTACAACTCGGCGAGTGCAAATACGGACGTCCAATCCTCGATCGCGGCATCCAGTCCTCAACCTCTCTCGAGGTGGCCGCGAAGTACGCTTTGCTGTCTCTGGACGCCACCATGCGTTCAAATGTCACCGTGGGGCCTCCGTTTGACCTATTGTTGTACAAGAAGGACAGCCTGGAAATTACCCGCTATCGCCGAGTTTCGGCCGGAGACCGGGACCTCAACCTCATCCACTCGAGTTGGGAGCAATCGCTTCGCCGGGCGGTCGAGCAGCTGCCTGACATTGAATTCCAATCCTCAGGCAACGAAAAGCCCTTTGACAGCACCAGAGAAGTCGCGCGATCCAGAGGATAGGATCGCCTGACCGGTTAGCGCTGTTTCTTCAATGACGCGAATCGCTTTTCCAAATCATCGATTCGCGCATTGATGCGCTATTCTGGCGGCTGAATCAAGCGCGGCAATCATGATCATTGAAACGGATACCTCCGACCGGGGCGGCGCGGAGGCACTTCATCGCTACGAACTCAACGGCGCGTATGACGAAATGTTCATTTCGGTGGACCATCCGCGCCGACAATATCGCCCCCTTCACAACCTGCTTTTGAACCTGGGTCCGGGTGAGTTGCGGCGAAGCAAGCAGGAGGCCGACCAGTCGTTTTTTAACCAAGGGATCACTTTTACTGTTTACGGAAATGACAAGGGCACGGAGCGCATTTTTCCTCACGATCTCCTGCCCAGGATCATCACGGCTGCGGAATGGGAAAAAATCGAGCGCGGATTGACGCAGCGAATTACGGCGCTCAATCTCTTTCTCAAAGATGTCTATCACGAGCGAAAAATCATTGAAGACGGCGTTGTGCCTGGGAGCATCGTCTACACCTGCAAACACTACCGCCGCGAAATGCGCGGCATCAAAGTTCCGGGCGACGTTTACATTACGGTAGTCGGCACCGATCTAATCAGAACCCCAGACGGCAATTTCGTTGTTCTGGAAGACAATCTGCGCGTCCCCAGCGGCGTCTCATACATGCTGACCAGCCGCAGAGTGATGAAGCAGATTTTCCCTGGCCTATTTCAAAAATGCCGCGTGCGTCCCATCGAGCAATACAGCCAGGTACTGCTATCAACCTTGCGCTCTTTGGCGCCCGAAGGCCGTTCCGAACCCACCGTCGTCTTGCTCACGCCCGGCGCTTACAACTCTGCCTACTTCGAGCACACCTACCTCGCGCGCCAGATGGGCATAGAACTTGTCGAAGGCCGCGATTTAGTGGTGCACGACAACATCGTCTACATGCGAACCACGTTCGGCCTTCAGAGGGTCGATGTGATCTACCGTCGCATCGACGACGATTATCTTGATCCTCTCGTCTTCGAGGGCGCGTCTTCTCTCGGCTCTGTGGGCCTCTTCAACGCCTATCGCGCCGGGAACATCGCCTTTGCGAACGCCCTGGGGACAGGCGTAGCCGACGATAAGGCAATCTACGCCTACGTGCCCAAAATTATTCGCTACTATCTTGACCAGGATCCAATTCTCGAAAGCGTCGAAACCTTCCTGATGTCCGATCCCGGCCAGCGTGACCACGTCTGCCAAAGGCTCGATGAATACGTAGTGAAGGCGGTAGGCGAATCGGGAGGCTACGGAATGCTGATCGGCCCCCACAGCACGCAAGAGGAGCGTGCCGAATTTCGTGAAAAAATTTACGCGCAGCCGCGAAACTACATCGCGCAGCCCACCATCAATCTTTCCACCGCGCCATGTTTTGTGGACGGAACCATCGAGCCACGACACGTCGATCTCCGCCCCTATGTTCTCTACGGCGAAAAAATCACGATCATTCCGGGCGGCCTGACGAGAGTGGCATTGCGTAAAGGCTCGCTGGTAGTGAACTCATCTCAAGGCGGCGGATCGAAAGACACGTGGGTTCTGCAAAATTGAGAATAAAAGAATTGGGTGACCAAGCGTCATGCTCTCCCGCGTAGCCGACAGTTTGTACTGGATGAGCCGCTATTTCGAGCGCGCCGATAATGCCTCGCGCGTGCTCAAGGCGACTTACGGCTTGATCCTCAATCCAGCGAAGTTCTCCACCGAAGAGCGTTGGTTTCGCGCCGTCTCTTCGCTGGCTCCCGGCGCCGCTGCTAAGAATGTCGACCCGCAGCGCGCCCTATTTTTGCTGGTAGCAGATCCCGAAGGCGCATTTTCGATCGTGAAATGCATTAGCGGAGCCCGCGATAATGCCCGCCAGGTCCGCGAAGAGATCAGTTCCGAAATGTGGGAACATCTCAATCGCCTCTACCACGACGTAACCGGTACTGAGCTGCAACCCGAGGATGATGCCGGCGCTATGCGAATGGTGAGCCTGGTTCGCGAGGGCTCCTACCGGTTTAGCGGAATCACCGCCGCCACCATGAATCACGATGAGGCCTGGCATTTCATCCAGCTCGGCAAATATATAGAGCGAGCTTGTAATCTCTGCGTCTTGCTCGACGCTTATTTTGCGGTCGACAAGAATGCCGATGATTTGGATTGGGTCGGCCTGCTAAGCAGTTGTGCCGCCTTCGAGGCGTATTGCAAAGCATGCACCGCTGAATTACGCCCAGAACGTATAGCCAATTTCCTGCTCCTGAAGCCCGAGTTCCCGTACTCCGTTCGCTATTCACTGGACCGCATGCACGAAGCTCTTACTGCCATCAGCGCCCTTTCCTTGAGCCGCCGCACCGCGAAAGTCGAAAGATTGATTGGACGGCTGCGATCAAGGGTAGCCTACGTGCACGTCGAAGAAATCATTTCCGGCCTGCATAAGTATCTTGCGGGAATTATCGAGCAATGCCGCGATCTGCACGCCGCGGTGCACGAAGTCTATATTGAATATCCGATTGAAGTCGCTTTCGAAACCTAAATGTTCTACGCCATTCGCCATTTCACGCGTTATCGCTACAGCCGTTCTGTCTGGCAGAGCATGATGGAAGTTCGCATGCACCCCAGAAGCGAGGGCAGCCAGCGCTGTTTTGTTTTTCAACTATCGGTAAATCCGAGAGCTCGAATCTTTGGCTACACCGATTCCTATGGCAATCTAGTCCACCATTTCGATTTGCCGTCGCGGCATGGCCAACTCACTATCATCTCCGACGCGCTGGTTAATATCGAACACATGCCGTCAGTTCCGGAGGTCATGGCTTACGAAGGCTGGCAGGAGTTGGAAGAAGCAATCGAAAAAAATGACTACTGGGATATGCTGATGCCAAGTCATTTTGCGCGCTCCTCGCCAGAACTGGAAGCATTGGCCAAGGAAATTGGAGCCAGCGAAAGAAGCGGACGTAGTCCTCTCGCATTCCTGCAGGATATTAATTCCGGCATATATAAAACTTTTAGCTACGTTAAGAAAAGCACTGCCGTAAACTCTCCCATCGAAGATGCGTTGCTTTCGCGGCAGGGAGTCTGTCAGGACTTCGCGCACATCATGATCGCTCTCGTTCGAAACGCCAGAATCCCATGTCGTTACGTGAGCGGCTATCTCTATCACAGCAGCGATAACGACTCGCCCGGTGACGGAGCCACGCATGCTTGGGTGGAAGCTTTGCTCCCAAATTTGGGGTGGATAGGTTTCGATCCCACCATTAATCGTCTTGCCGGTGAGAAGCACATTCGTACTGCTACAGGCCGTGATTACGCCGACGTCCCGCCAACCATGGGCGTGATGAAAGGAAAAGCCGATACCCAGCTTCAAGTTCGAGTGCGAGTGACGCCGTCGCAAGCCGTGCTCCCCCCCGACGAAGAGTTCGCAGCCGACGAAGAGTGGTCTCAATTTTTAGACGAGACCCAACAAGCCCAACTTGTCGAGGCTCAGCAGCAGCAACAATAGTTAGGAGTGTCCAGACTGCGGACGCTGCGTCGACGCGGTTAGCACGCCATGAAAGATTCGCATCTTGATTAAACTTCTGGCCTAAGGTCGCGCATATGCGGGACTATCGGGATCGGGACGGTCATAGTCGCGACCATACTTATTCTTGTGGGCGACTTCCAGACTCGATTCCGGCAGACTGAAATTTCCGAGGAAGTTATCGTTCGGAGTTACCGTTATCTCTCGCTGCACAGCCTGCAAAGCATCTGCCGAAACCGAGGAGTGGAAAACATGCATTTCGTATCGGCCGGGAAGCACACCGCTTAGGCTAATCTCGCCGCGCCCGTTGGAGATCGCATAATACGGAGTGCTTAGGGCAATTACCACGGCGCTCATCTGGGGATGAATGTTGCAGAAGATGAAAGATATGCCCGGTTTGTCGAATCTGACAAATTGAGTTGAGCCGCTTTCGTAGAGTCCGAGATCGAAGCGTTTTCCGTCGAACAACGAAAACACATTGTGAAAAAAAGGATCATGGTTGGGAAATTCGACCTGTCCACCCGCAGGAATTACCAGCAGCGAGGGATGAAAACTTTTATCCTTCTGCACTAGCTGAGGGATTGGCGATGTTTGCCGGGGTGGCTGCGGCGCGGGAGTCGTTCCCACAGGAGTGAGCCAGACTACAACTTTTGAGGCGTCGGAGACGTGGCGCCCGCTGCGCGTGAGTTGCACCTTGCCCTTGAGTTCCACATTCTGCGCACCGGCAAGAACGCAAGTCAGCAGTGCGACGCAGACGATCTGCCGGCAATGAGCGATGCGATACATGATCAGAATAATATTCCGATGGCTAGGTTGAGTTGATTTGTGGAACTGGCTTCGCTGTAAATGGGGAAAGTGCGCAGCCGTCTAAATTCAGCAGAGAATAACAAGTCTGACCGTGGCCGATAGACAAGATTTTCAAGGGTTCCACGATTGCGGCCCAGGATCGTGCTGAAATTATCGGCATCGACGGCAAAACCACGAATGTCGCTGGCAAATGCGTTGTCCTCCGCGAAGACGCCATTCAATTCCAGTTTGTTCGTGAGCTGAAATTTGAGTTGGCTCCATCCCCCAGCGGAGTCCAGGCCACGAATGCTTGTAGACGCGTAAGAAGGATCGCCGCCAAACAAAACCGCACGACCGATGCCCGCTCCCAAGCCTCCCACGCCGCGGCCACGATAAAATTCACCGGATAGAGTCAAGCGGCGCAGGATAGGGATCTGCCAATCCGCCATTCCAGCCCATGCGTCGACATTGCGCCCCCATGACCAGTTCTGGCGGCCAAAGTAACCCGCCGCGGCAAAGCTCAATTGGTGGTCAAATACAGTTCGCGACCATGCTGTGCGCATGGCGTAGGCGGGCTGACCCGATTGTTCGCCGGCTTGGGCTGTCCGGTAGAAGGGATTGTAGGGCGGCTCCCAATCAAGATTGTCGAGGATTCCTGCCTGCAACGTAATAGTCTGTTGCGCCGGAAGTTCAAAACGATGTTCGACGCGAATCTGCGGCGTCCAGCCCCAAAGATTTCCTGCGTACGCGAATGCTGGAATCGCGAGCGAGGCAAAAGATGTCGGAGAAAGCGGTGAAATAAAAAGGGAATCCTGCCCGGCGATCACGGAGGTGTTCTTCCAATCGAGGTGCACACTGGCAGTCTGAATGCGCGCGATTCCAAAGTTGACGCCATTGTTAGTCGAAGGAAATCCCCCGCCGAAATCGAACTGCACACTGGCCGAACTTTTCGCGCCGGCAAAAGTTGGCCCAAAAAGTTCGAGGCCGATCTCAGTTTGTCGCAACGTTGCTCCAAAAGTTGCTTGCGGATTGCCGGGAGCAACCGGTTGCGCGAAATTGGGCAGGTCGAGGTTGTCGGAAGCTCCCACATTGTGAAACGCATTCATCAATACGATCCCGGAAAGGCGAGCGCGATACTTGGCGGCGGTTTCAACCTTGGTCTGATACTGCTCGTCGATTTTCGAGCTCAGCAACTGGCTGGATTCTTCCAGCTTTTGAACTCGGCTTCCCAAGTCCGCGGTTGGACTCTCTGACGCGTCTGAAAATGCGGCCGAGGTTGTGTCGTGAGGCTTGGACTCTGTTCGAGCCAAAGTGGCGTTGGCGCTTGGCGCTGTCGAAACTGCAAGAGGCGCGAGCAGCTTGCGTGTGTCCTGCAGTTCTCGACGAAATTCCCACATCTCCGCGCGCGACTGTGCATTTTCGACGCGCATTTGCTCAATCATGGCCCGTAATTCCAGGACTTGTGCATTGAGTTCACGAAGCGACGAATTCTCGGGCTGCGATGCTTTTGCAGAGACACTTTCCTGCGCGGCGGCAAGCGTGATCACCAAAATTGAAACAGCCGCCGTTTGAATGACCGTACGAAGCGCAAAGCCTCTATGATCTTTCACAAATCCTCCTTCGCGACATTCGGGTCGCCACGAAATCGAAAACGGCATCACCTATCAGAATGTCGAATTGAGTTTCTTAGTCGCGCTCGCTGTTCACAGGTGAAAAAGGATTCGTCTTCAGTTCATCGCGGTCGCCATGCTCAAGTTTTTCCGGAGCGCGTCCAGGGACCGTGATGCGAAAAACTGTTCTAGCATCCGTCGCAGGTTCGGCCGCAAAAGTGCGTTCCACCGAAACGTCGCCGCCGTGATCCTGCACGATCTTCTGCACGACCGCGAGCCCAAGCCCCGTGCCATTCTCTTTGCCGAAACTCACAAAGGGATGAAACAGCTTGTCGCGAATTGATTCCGCGATCCCGGGGCCATTGTCCGATACAGAGATTACGATCGAATAGCCCTTACGCTCGACTGTCACGTCAACTCTTCCGTCTATACTGGGTGCAGCTTCGCAAGCATTGAGAAGAAGATTGTATAAAGCACGCTCCAGTTTGCGAGGATCAAACCACGCCAAACTTTGATCCTCATTATGCATCTGGATAGAGGTTCCTTGGTGGCGCGGGTGCAATCGCACTGCGTGCATGGCCCGCTGCGCAGTTTCCGCGACGCTGGCATAAGTTGGAGTCAGCGACTCACTGGTTCTCGCGAACTCAAGCAGTGAATCGATGAGGTCGGTCATCTGATTTACTCCGGTTCGGACTTCCTGATACAACTCTTCGCGCTGCGCGGAAGTTAGCCGGCCGTCGCAAAGGAATTCAGAATTAGCGACGACGGCGGCCAGCGCGTGGCGAAGATCGTGTGAAATCGAGCTCGCCATGCGCCCAATCGTCGCCAGCTGTTCAGATTCCAATAAGGCCTGTTGCGTCTTGAGCAGACTGGCGCGCATGCGGTCGAACGCCGCAGTCAGCTCCGCGACCTCATCGCCTCCGCGCCGGTCAAGCGGATGGTGAAAATCTCCACGTTCCAAAGCCCGTACGCCTTCCACCAAAGTAGCCAGCGGGCGGGTGAAGGTATGCGAAATGAGGAAAACCAGGCCGCTGCCCACCAGGACAGCAGTAAGACCTAGCAACAGCAGCAGGCGATTGAGATTGTCGAGGAACTTGGCGGCCTGATCGTAGGAGCCGAGCACGGTCAGGCGCACAGGAACTTGGTGCTGGCCTGACAAGTCCAGCGACGTAGCCACAAAGTTTTCGTTCCCCACTTCAACATCATGAGGATCAGCTCGCGAGGATTGCGTCGCCAAGTCACGCAGACCTGGGCTTTCAGTTTGGACCGGGGTCAGGGTTGTAGCAACGATCTCATTGCCATAGGAAAAAGCGACCTGGCTAGCAGAGACTTTGCTGATCTCGCGCGCGAAACGGTCATTGATTTCATAGCCGATGATCAAGAATCCGAGCAACGGGCCATCCGTTTTCGTGCCAAAGTAAACTGGCTGCACAAAAGTCTGGTACAGGTGATGGTCGTCGAACCACCAATGGCTGGACTCGTCTTCGTTCAAGGCTTTCTCAAAATATTTTTGCGCTGCTTCGCGGCTGAACCCCACCGATTTCGTGTGGAGAGCCACCACCACGCCGTTGCGGTCGGCGAGCACCAGAAGATCGCTTCCGGTCAATGACCACACATCTTTGGAGGCGTCCTGAATAGTTGCGGGATCGTGCGCCGTCATGATGGCTCTCGTGATCGGCAGGTAGGCGACCAATTCCGCGGAACTCGAAAACATCAGTTCGCGATCATGCTGAAAATTCCGAAAGGTAGTAACGGAGTTCTGCAGGTCCTGCGAAATTCCTTCGCGCACATGGTCCCGCACGCTGCGTCGTACGATCAGCAGGGCCAACGCGGTCAGGCACGTGGTGATCAATACCATTGAAAGAAGGAAGCGCGTGCGCAAGCGGGTCCGCGACACCAGCGCACTTCGGGAGTGTTCTGGAGACATTTGCGAAACGCGTTCTGGTGAAGGGTTCAAGTAGTTTCAGCGAACGAATTTGTAACCAACTCCGTGCACGGTCCGGAAGTGTACAGGATTAGCCTGGTCTCGTTCCAGTTTTTGCCGAAGCTTCAGAATGTGGTTATCGACAGTGCGGGTTGAGGGATAATTCTGGTATCCCCAAACATCGTTGAGCAGTTCATCCCGGCTGATGACTCGGTCTGGATTTCCCACCAGAAACTTTAACGTCTTGAATTCCTGTGCGGTTAAGACCACTACCTTACCGTCGCGGATCACCTCCATTTTCTTGAAGTCAATCGTGATGTCGTCGAAACTCACGAGACCAACGTTTGTTCTTCTTGAGGTGTGGCGCAGGGCGGCGCGCACGCGCGCCAGCAGTTCTCTGGGACTGAAAGGCTTGGTAACATAATCGTCGGCTCCCAACTCCAGCAGTAAGACCTTGTCGGAGACGTCGCTAGCGGCGCTTAAAACCACGATCGGCAATGTCGGCGCCTGAGCCTTGATCATTCGGCACAAATCGCCTCCTGAAAGCTTGGGCAAGCGGAGGTCAAGAATGATAACGGCTGGGGGAACGGCCTGAAAGCTCTCCAATGCCGATTGTCCGTTCGCCTGAACTTCGACAGTAAAGCCTTCAGTTTCGAACATGCGCTTGAGCGCCTTCTGGACAGCGGGGTCGTCCTCAACTACGAGAATTCTGCCCGTTGGTGGTTCGAAGCTCATCGGATCTGCCGAGTTGAACGCGCTAAGTGGAGTTACTGATTGACCCATAAAGGGTACGCTCCTACATTCCAGGTCGTCTTCGTTAATTACAGACGCTGAGGTACGAATACGTCAACGTCAACAGGAATAACTGAACATACATCGTTCTTATTCCACTTTTAGCGCCACCAGGGAAGTTTGACAAATTTTTGACATTTGCGAGGACTCCCTTAAGTCCCTCCAGTGGAAGCTGCGAGACCGGCATGGGGGCGGTGCGCCTCCGCGAGTTCAGTGTAGAACCGGGATGATCAGATCGGGTGCAGACGCGGACAATAAATTTGCCAACTGATGACATCGCTATGACACGGTCGAAGGACCGCAGCCGTAGCATTTCTCTCGAGACCAAGATAAATCGCATTCGGACTTGCGCCGGACGATCCCGTCTCAAATCACACAAAGGAGGAATTAACATGCCTCGTGTTTTTAGTCGTGTTCGCATCGCTGTTTTCTCACTGGGACTCATGCTCATGCTCGTTCCCGGCGTAGCCGCAGCGCAATATCAACTCACCAACCTTGTCTCCAATCAGAAAGGAGCGGCGTCACACACCGATCCACTGCTGGTGAATGCATGGGGACTCGCTTATGGGCCCGGTGGACCGTTCTGGGTCAGCGACAACGGAACGGGTTGGTCAACACTTTACACCGCCGCAGGCATGAAGGAAGCTTTCGAAGTTCAGATTCCTAAAACGAGTGGCGACGGACCCGGTTCGCCTACCGGCATCGTGTTTAACAACTCGCAAGATTTCCAGGTACAGGGATGGGCTTCGATCTTCCTTTTCGCGACGCTCGACGGCGGCATTATTGGATGGGCGCCGCAATCGAATCCCACGACTGGGATTGTTGCGGTAACAATCCCGGGCGCGGTCTATACGGGTTTGGCTAATACCAGCAGAGCTTCCGGGAATTTATTATTCGCGGCGGACAATGCCAACAACAAAGTGGATGTATTCGATGGCTCATTCAAGCTGGTGAAGTCGTTTACTGATTCCACTCTTCCCGCGGGGTTCGCACCATTCGGCATCAGCGACTTCGGCGGACTGGTCTTTGTTTCGTTTGCGTCGTCTTCGGGAGCGCCGGGTGGCTACATTGATATCTACAGTGAAGGCGGTGTTCTGTTGAAACGTCTGGCGCAGGGCGGCCCCCTTAACCAGCCCTGGGGTTTCGCAATAGCCCCTAGGAATTTCGGTCCGCTGAGCAATACACTATTGGTTTCCAACAACACCAACGCGGGAACGATCAACGCATTCAATAGCGTTACTGGGCAGTTTGTTGGGACAGTCAAAAACTCGGCGGGCAAGAATATTGTGATTCCGCAGCTTTGGGGAATTGAGTTTGGAGGCGGGACGGCAAACAATGGGGGCAAAAACGAACTCTTTTTTACCGCTGGCCCGGACAACAACTTGGCGGGCACATTCGGCAAGATCGCGATCAACTGATTGTCGCAGGGTTGCGTCACTCTTTTGTTAGGTAGCGCGGAGTTTATAGGAAGAGATACGATAGCGAACCACCCTCAAAATCCGATTTCACGGGCCCGGTGCCAGATGCTTATTTCTGCCACCGGGCTCGTGACACGCCCAGTTATTGAGGACGGGCTCTTCCTTTCCGTCAAACAGTCAACCCTCTTGCGAGGACTATTGCTGCTCAATTCTGCGTACGATGTCGTCGATTGTTCCCGTCATGCGGCCCAGTAACAACTTCTCCTGCGCCGAGAGAACGCTGGAAATGGTTGATGAGATAAGGACATCCTCTACCTCATCTCGCGCCCCAACGAGCTTAGCAATCACTCGGACGTGACTGCTTGACTTCTCTTCCCCAATAGCCCCGGATTCAATTAAGGTCTTGGTGTCGTTATCTGTCATGGTGCCTCCGGATACTTCTTAAAGACAACTCGCTGCCTAATAGGAGGAATTGATCGACAATACACTCAATTTCTGCGGGTCAGAGAGATCGAGCTTCCACAGGTGGGGGAGACCAGTGGGTTGAGCTAGGCCCTGCTGTTCAAGTGTTGCGAATGCTGCATCGATGGCGTTCCTTGCTTCGCGAAGACGGAAAGCTATCTCAGTAGCATCGATTACCACAACTTCTGTTTTATAAACCTGGTTTCGCAGTCGCCCGAAGTCCAGAATAGCCTGCATCAGTTCCTCTTTTTGCTTCTGGGTATCCACGTGCGACCATCTGGCCAGGAAACCATGCGCCACGTTACTCACAACTTCGCGCAAACGATCTAATTGCATGAGTGACCCCGGTAAAAAATGTGCGTTACTTTGCTTGTTTTCGGCCTGTCGATCCCTGATACATTTTCGCCATTCGTAAAAGGGTCTTGGCACCGGTGTCGCCCATGAGCGCATGGACCGTCAGTCTTGTCTCCGCTTGTTCTGGCGTCAGCTTATTAACTTTCGGAGCGCTGTAGGACTTCAATTGCCGTTTTTGATTGGTAGAACTTAAAGGATATGCGTTTTGCCCGATTCCACCTGAGCGCATAATTCGCCTCACGTTTGCAGCAGAGTAAACTCAGGATTCATTTGAGACGAGAAACCAGTCTGTCCATTGGAAGAATGATTCTTGTTCCAGAAACAGAACACAGGCCGGACCGTGGTCGGAGCAGTTTGCGACTAAGAAGATTGCATAATACCGGCAGGCTGAAGTCTGACCCTGCGAGCGGACCCTACGAAGTTTGTCTCCGGGCGCTTTGCAGGGTGCTGTAACGAGCGAGCAAGCCAATGGAGCGTCCATGGTGCTCGATTAACGAATGAGGGCTCGCCAGTCGAAGATTGGGCAAAGTAGCAGTGATGAATAGCCGTCCCATTGCCACCAGCGCAAGCATGCGCATTTCGACCGCGTCCGCTGCTATTTGTTTTCCCAGTTCCGCCAAACTCGGGTCGTCGTTCCCGCGCGCAGCATTTCCGAAGCGACTGAACTGGAGTGCAATGTGAGACAGAGCTCTAGCATAGGCCAGGGCCGCCCACGCTCTTTCTCGTTTTATTTTTAAGAATTCGTCGGCAGGAAGGCACGAACGAAGAAATATTTCTTCTTCCGGATCAACTAGATTGCGGAAAGCCTCAATATCCAAAGAGCCGATCAATACTTTGGCTTGATCAAGGGCGAACGGTCCCCGGTTGCGACGAACAGCGATGGAGGTAAGCACTATTACCACCACAACCGCCAGCGCTACGTAAATCACGGTTGGACTCATAGCAACAACCTCCTCAATTCAAGGTTCCACTCTTTAATTGTAGCCAAGGACATTTCGAATGGCTGGACAATTTTGTTTGCCGGCGCGATCAGGTAGCCAATCCAGAGCAGAACGGCGATGTGGTATCCCCCGGTGGGCAGCAAATTCAGCGCTCTAGAAACGGAGTTAGAAAGATCTCCCACACGCAAGGCAGAATTTATGAGCTCGACGCTTGCAAGAACACCGAAACCGAAGGCGATTCCGAACAGATAGCTTCGCAGAGAAATGCCCAAAAAACCGGAGAAGAGAAATAAGAAAAGGACTTGGCCGCATTGAACGCAGGCGACGCCCCTGGCCACCCAGGCAGCACCTGCCATCATGCTGTTAGAACTATGCCCAGCGGCAAAAATAGAGAAAAGAACGACGCCGGCGACGAGCAAAAGGGTGGTCCAGCGAAGTAAAGTGTAGGCAAGCGCATCCAGCGTTCCTTTCTCTCGGAAAACATTGGTGAAAATCTCTTGGATCACGCCAAATCGGAGAGCGGCGCTTATTGCCATACTGGCGAGGAAGACACGCGTGTACCAACCACCCCGATTGAATCCAGCGACTGAAATCGTGAAAAGTAAAACGAACTCCGCAATTTCATACCAAACATAGAGGACGAACACGGGGAAATTGTGGTGTAAGCGGCGCACCCACAGAAGTATGGCAACGACCATTAAAAGGATATGGGGCGCGACCCAAAGGTATAACAAGAGATATCGATACCAATGTGGCATTCCAGTCGATGGTACTATAGTTCCCGGAAAGCCGATTTGCAATATGGATCTCGCCCCGAAACTTGACTATGTGGGCGGTATGCATCCCGTCTTATCGCAGATCGGCCACGGGTTGCCGTCGGCAAAGCTCGAGGCGGACGTGACCAGCAGAATGACGCCTATTGCCAAAACTCGCAGAATATTCTTCACGGTATTGCTCCTTGATGGGAATGGAGACACCGTGCTACTCTGCACGGACAATTGACTGTTCGCGCGCCCGTCGCGCCTAACAACTCTTTTCGGAAAGTGTAAAACTGTGGTCCTTCTATCGGCTATCCAAGACTTCGAAGGCAGAACGCTGAGTGCCGTTCCTGGATTGTTGGGGAAATTGCGCTATGTGGTGATCCTGTGCAAGAACAAAAGTGAAGGTTTTCACTGGGGATTGCAGAAAATCTATGGAAGCGGAGCGGCCGAGAAGGCCATCAGGAACTCGCACCGAGCCCTGATTGCCCAAGTACTGAGAACTCCGTTGCGGGATCTTGAGGAGGACCTGAGGCACTCCGCGGCGCGAGCGCGAGTTACAGACTTTGAGTTGTTAGCTTGCTTCGAAACGTCTCAGCGGAACGCGCTTCCAGTTCAGAATTTTCGGGCTTCCGAAAAGCATTTCATGTCAGTTCTGCACACTCTTTCTGCTCTGGCTCAGCATAACGCACCTGCCATCCCCCAAAACGTATCGCCGCCCCCACCACCTGCCCAATCACCTCGGCCTCCTGTGGGTGCTTAAGAGTTCGAACCGGAACTGGTGACAAAGGATGCGGTTGCAGAATGATGTGGTCGCGACTCACGTTACACCACGAACAAACAAAACCAGCGCGGGTTTCGATAAAGTAGATCGGACGCTCCATCTCAGAGCGCCAAACCCCTTCAACCACTCGATTCTTGGTTTCGTCTACCTGCACGAAGCTGCCAGGCGGCAGCAATGGATACATCGTGAAATCTTCTGCGCCTATATAGCCGTAGGTATATCGGTCATCGGCAAGCGTCGAGAGATAAGTGAGCGGCACCACGCCCCATTGCTCGATCATTCGCGCCATATTAGTTGTCCGAGCGAGTGAGAAACCTGGATCTAGCCGCACCGGAATCCTTGCTTCGCTCGCTACTCCTGAAACCTCAGTGAGATGTGACCGATTCGGCCTCGCCGACCCCAGATCGGCGGCGATATCATTCAGATCGACGCCATACCACGACAGCAGAGCCCGGTAATCGCAACGATAGATTGCCGCCAACGCATATAAACGAAAAATGCTGGGAACAACTCCCTTGGTCTCGATATCAGACAGCCGACTCGGCGGAATAGCAAACTCGTCGTTCCCTAGCCTTCGCGCAACTTGAATGCTGCCGGTTTCCACATCTCGCATCGTGTAACCAAGCGATTCCCTCATCACCCGAAGCCTGTGCCCACCCGTAAGCGACACTCTAGCACCCCCTCATTCCGACAATACTAGCAGTCATATTCAGCCAAGTAAAACGAATCGCGACCCGCTTGTTCGAGTTTCGTAACACAAATGATCGGCCTAGCGTATTGCAGCAATGGGACTTCCAGGGTTCTTTCGTTCTCGTGGTTTACGGCTCTCTGTCGCCTTCGGAAATCCATCGGCACCTTCTGGCCGTGCTTTGTTTGCTATTCGTAAAGTCATGTCAAAGGATGATACGAGAATCGAGAGCATCGCGTAGTCAGGCGCGCTAGTCAGGGAAGATGGCTCCTGGAACATTGTCAGCTCGCATGGGACATCCTCGACACACTGGATGTACAGCGCGCCGGTTGACGTTTCAGCCCGTTAGTAGCCAGCGCCCTCAGCGACTTGAGCTACTTTGTCGCGCCGCGCGACGCCTCAACTGAAGAGCCAAGAAAATCGCGGATCAATGAGGCGATCTGATCCGCAGCCGTGTCCAATGCGAAATGACCAGCGTCGAGAACGTGAACTTCAGCCTTCGGTACATCCCGGCGATAGGCGTCCGGCTCCGAAAGGTCGAAGGAGAGGTCATACTTCCCCCAGATCACGAGCAGGCGTGGCTGCCTGGCGCGCATCCAGGCTTGCCATTTCGGGTAGGCGTCTACATTGGTTCGATAGTCGTAGAAGATATCGCTTTGAATCCCAGCCTGGCCAGGCTGGTTGAGAAAGGCAAATTCATCGGTCCACAGATCCGGATCGTAGCGTTCCACATTGGGATCGTTTCCGAGATGGCGCGTCCGCGTCGTAGCTAGTGACAGGAGATTTGTGCGCAGCGCACTTTCGTTGGCCGCGCGATCGGCCCAAAAGGCCCGCCGCGGCTTCCAATTCGCCCCCAAGCCTTCGTTGTGCGCTACGGCGTCCTGGACAGCCGTCCGGAAAAGCCTTGCCATTGCCGGGAATGCCTTGCTTATACGCGTTGATCATCGCGGGATTTCCCGGAATAGCCTTGATTCCATTTTCCGTCTGACTCACTGCCACATCCTGCCATGTGTCGTATCGTTATGAACTCAGAAAGCGCGACCCCGTTTGGCGCTTTCAGCGTGAACCTGTCCTGCTCAGCAAGGGCCACGCTCAGCAAGGCAGAGAGGGATACCACAATGATCACAATCGCCGGGGCGTTCTTAGTCTTCATCTCCATTTCCTCCTTTTTCTCATTTTTCAGTCATTAAGCCTTTACTTTTTTTGCGGTAGCGCTGCTGTCAATCCGCTGCCGGTGCTTTCAGGCACGGAAATCTATCCCGCCGGTTGCGGCGCGTTGAGAAATCCCTCAGACTGATCTTTTTGCGGCCAGCTTTCCCCAACCGGCACTTCAGGGCTCGTTAGGCGTATTCCACATTTCTTCGTGCCAAGGCTTTACCACGCGATCTTAGCGCCTGTGAATTTCTGTGTCTGAGCAAGATTGCTTTTGCACTCGACGATGTCAGGCGCGAGAAACGCAGAGCGTAATACTCTACGCACATAACGATCCTGCGACCCGTATGCCGGGCGATCGATTTCTGATCGAGCAATTTTCCATCCAACAATTGATTGATGTTGCTAGATCGTCGACGTTACGGGAATCGAGTGCTTGGAATCTTAAAGTACAAGACCTCGGCTGCGGTCAGAAGCGCGACTTACAAGCAGTAATCTAATTTAGCTCTACTCGATCACTTACAAATTAAAAACAATTGAATAAACAGTAATTAAGTTTTGTCGAATGCTAGCGACGGCGTTTCTCGCAAATGATCGCCGACAAGTTACAAATCGACTAAGCAGAAATAAAGTTCATAAACAACCAGACACGCCTCGCACGCATTGCGCTCATCTTAGATGAACGAATTTTAACGTTAGCAACCCTCGCCACGAGTGCGAATTGTTAGATGAATGGAAATTAATTTGCGCTGATGTCTAACCCATGAGTTAAGCTCTCTGCCGCAGCACAAGGGGGCCACGTGATCGTTAATTCCAAGAAGAATTTGCGGTGTGCGAAAGATTTGTTGTGCGTAATTGTTATGGCTGTCGCGATAATGCTAGAGGTTTCTGCAAGCGCGCATGCGCAAGTAGCTGGTGGAACCATATCGGGTACGGTTTCGGAAACTACCGGAGGTGTCGTGGCCAAGGCCCGCGTTGAGATTACCAACGTAGACACCGGAGTCGAGCGCGAACTAACAACGAACGACGAGGGGTTTTATTCGGCCCCGAATCTCCTTCCCGGAATTTACAAAGCTAAATTCTCCGCGCCTGGATTTAAGACTGAAGCTCGAAGCGAAATCACTCTTACCGTTGGCGCATCGATCGGTTTGGACGTCTCTTTGCGCGTCGGCTCCACGTTGGAGACCATCACGGTGGAGAGCGAAGTTCCGGCGGTGCAGCTCACAAGCTCTGATATTAGTGCTGTGGTTAACGCCACAACGGTTCGTGAACTTCCTCTCAATGGACGAAGCTGGACAGACTTAGCGCAGCTTCAACCAGGCGTCAGCGCCATCCAAACGCAGCCCTCATTTGCTGCCGGAACGGATCGCGGAAACCGCGGTTTCGGGCAACAGCTCACCATCTCCGGCGCGCGTCCCCAACAAAATAATTATCGCCTTGATGGTGTCAGCCTCAACGACTATGCGAATGGCGCGCCGGGCAGCGTGCTCGGCGGAAACCTGGGAGTCGACGCCATTCAGGAATTTTCCGTGTTGACTACGAATTACTCGGCGGATTACGGAAAAACTTCGGGCGGCGTCGTCAATGCTATTACCCGATCTGGTACCAATCAGTTTCACGGAAGCGTCTACGAATTTCTCCGCAACAGCGCCCTGGACGCGAGAAATTATTTTGATCAGAGCTCGATTCCTCCCTTCAAGAGAAACCAATTTGGCGGAGCCGTCGGCGGCCCGATTTTTAAAGATAAAACGTTCTTCTTCGGTGACTACGAAGGCATTCGACAGGGAAAAGGAATTTCGCAACTTACGACGGTTCCGTCGATCAATGCGCGCAACGGAATCTTGTGTTCGCAACAACCCGCCGACGGATCATGCTTCACGAACACGGTGCCCGTCGATCCGAACGCCGCAGCCTTTCTCACCTTCTGGCATGCGCCTAACAACACAGTTTCTCTGGCGAATGGCGACATTGGAGAGTATGTCTTCTCCGGAAACCAGATAGTCAACGAAAATTTCTTTACCAATCGTATCGACCACCGGTTCTCCGAAAAAGACAACATGTTCGGCACTTACATGTTCGATCACACCACTTACACCTCCCCCGATGGATTAAACAATGTGCAGTTCGGAACGACAACCGCCCGGCAGTTTTTATCAATTGAGGAAACTCACTCTTTCACGCCCAGCTTCACAAACTCGGTGCGGATCGGCGGTAACCATGAAAATGTAAACAACAACCAGAGCCTTTTTTCGCTCAATCCCGATGCGTCGCGAGTTGACTTGGGCGTAGGTGGGACAGCATTTGCCGGTCGGACCGCTCCATCGGTCATCGTGCCCGGCTTGACCATTTTCTCGGGCGGATTGGGCGGAAGTCCAACTTACTTTTTTCATTGGAATTCCATTCAGGCATATGACGATGCCTTCTTCACGCGAGGCAAACACTCCATCCGCTTCGGCGGTTCAGTGGAGAAGATGATGCTCAATGTGCTGGCCGCCACCGACGCCAATGGCATTTGGAGGTTTCCGTCGTTGGGAGACTTCCTGCAGAATTTACCTTCGAAATTTCAGGGTGGATTCGCCAGCACGCTGACTCCGCGCAACCTTCGCCAATCATTGTTCGGCCTTTACTTGCAGGACGACTGGCGTGTGAAGCCAAACTTGACTTTGAACCTCGGGTTGCGCTACGAAGCTTCAACCGTCGTTAGCGAAACTTCGGGAAAACTTTCCAATCTCCCCACTCTTTCCGCTGCCACCCCGCATCTCGGTAGTCCATTTTTTAGTAACCCCACTTTGAAGGATTTTGAGCCGCGAGTGGGTTTCGCATGGGATCCATTCCACAACGGAAAAACGGCACTCCGGGGCGGCTTCGGAATATTTGACGTCCAGCCATTGCCCTATCAGTTTATTTTGCTTACCAACCAGTCAGCGCCGTTTTTCTCCTATACCAATGTCAACAGTCCCGGACCCGGCTCGTTTTACAATTTCAACAACGCCCCGAATTTTCCCAATAATTCCCTCCGCGCTACTTACATACAGAAACCAAAGCGCGATTACGTGATGCAGTGGAATCTGAATATCCAACAGCAGATTACTCCAAGTGTCTCGGCATTAGTCGCTTACGTTGGCTCGCGCGGAATTCACCAGCCGTTCCGTGTCGATGAGGCGAATATTGTCATGCCCACTAAGACCCCTTACGGTTACCTATGGCCCAAAGTGGATGTGTTGGGTAACCTCTATTCTTCGCTGTGTAATCAGACTGATCCCAATCAAGTCGACGATCCCAGTTGCCTCCCGCCAAACCAGATCAACACCAGCTACGGCTCAGTTCGTGCCATGTTTTACGCGGGTCAATCTTATTACCATGCCCTCGAACTCCAGCTTGCCAAGCGTCTAAGCCACGGATTCCAGGTGCAAGGTGTGTACACGTGGTCCAAGAGCATAGACACGAGTTCCGCCTCAACCGCGGGCGATTCATTTGGAAACTCTATTTCCAGCCTTCCCTGGTTCGATCTGCGCTTGAACCGCGGCCTCTCTGACTTTAATGTGGGCCGCACGTTGGTCTTGAATGGCACCTGGGAGTTGCCAAAGCCGAAATATGAGTCTGCCCTCGCGCAGCGCGCTTTGGGTGGATGGGAGTTAGGACTAATCTTCACCGCGAGCGGCGGACAACCCTTTACTCCGACATGGGGCACGGGCTCAGATCCCCTCGGCTCACTCAGCAGCGACGACTGGGATGTTCCGAATCGGTTAGGTGGATCGGGTTGCAAGAATCTCACCACAGGAAGTCCAAACGGCTACATAAAATCGAACTGTTTCGCAGTTCCCACCGCGCCCAACCAGGCCTTCTGGAACCAGTACTGCGATCCCGCACCTCCGAGCAACAGCGGCCCGCTTCCAACTGGAAGCCTGGAATGCTTCAATCTACGCGGCAACTCCGGGCGCAACGTGGTGACCGGCCCGGGCATTACCTCGCTCGATTTTTCCATGTTCAAGAATAACTACATCAAGAGTATTTCCGAGCGGTTCAATATTCAGTTCCGCGCCGAAATATTCAACATACTGAATCACGCGAACTTTGCTCCGCCGGTTACGCCCGATAACACCGACATCTTCGATGGGACGGGG
>JGI12635J15846_10001123_pt1 | contig 23423 bp, 23 predicted proteins | sample BlaSpr_A8_OM2_M2_FD_15846 | JGI IMG/M metagenome (IMG submission 15846) | reverse complement strand
GCCGACCACCAGACCTTTGGCGTCGATCAGCACCCACTTCTTCGTCACCTCGGCGGGCTTTGCCGAAAACGTTTTCATGTGAGGAAATCCGTGAAAGGGGACATCGGCTCAAGGGCGCCGAACTGGGCCGGTTTCTAGATAACCCCGACGCCCGCGTCAATGCGAAGCCGAGACATTTAGTCGAGTTAAATCAATAGCCTACAATTATGGTGTGATATTACCTCAGAAAACACTAAGTATTTGGAATGGAATAGGTCGACGTCGCGTGGGCGATCGGGTCGGGGGACGTTCCCGACAGCAGGTTGACCTCCCCGACCGCCAGCCGCCTGCCCAGCTTCAAAATCCGGGCCGCCGCCAGGATATCCTGCCCGGGCGGGCCCCTGCGCAGAAAATTGATGTTGAGATTGGTGGTGACCGCAAGTCCGACCGGGCCGATCGCCGACAGCAGCACCACATACATCGCGCAATCGGCCAGCCCCATCAGCGTCGGACCCGAGATGGTCCGGCCCGGACGCAGCATCCGGTCGCTGTAGCGCTGGCGCAGCAGGCAGGTCTCGCCGTCGGCGCTTTCGATCGACGTGTCGCCGCTGCCGAAGGATTGGGGGAATTCGACACGGAGGAAGTTCTCCAGTTCCGCCAGCGTCATTTTCGCAATTGCCATGTCGTTCCGCCTGCCCTCGCCTCGCGCCGCTTGTTACATTAGGGTGAGGCAACTGCCAAAGCGGATATTTCGATGACCAGCCAGACCCTCCGTGCCGCCACGCCGCAATCGCCGATCCTGCTGCGCGAGATGCTCGGCCCAATCGCGGTGCTGACGCTCAATCGGCCGCAGGCGCGCAACAGCCTGTCGGAGGGCCTGATCGCCGAGCTCGATGCGGCGCTCCGGGAGATTCACGACGATGCAAAAGTGCGCGCGGTGATCATCGCCGCCAACGGAACGGCGTTTTCCGCCGGCCACGACATGAAGGAATTGACCGCCCGCCGCGCCGACGCCGACCGCGGCCGCGCCTATTTCGCCGAGATCATGACGGCCTGCAGTGCGATGATGCAGGCCATCGTCCACTTGCCCAAGCCGGTGGTCGCCGCGGTCCAGGGCATGGCCACCGCCGCCGGCTGCCAGCTGGTGGCAAGCTGCGATCTCGCGGTCGCCTCGGAGGCGGCGAGTTTCGCCACGCCGGGCGTCGATATCGGACTGTTCTGTTCGACGCCGATGGTAGCGCTGTCGCGCAACGTGCCGCGCAAACAGGCGATGGAAATGCTGCTCACGGGCGAGCCGATTTCGGCAGCAACCGCGAAGGATATCGGCCTCATCAACCGCGTCGTCGCCGCCGGCACCGAGCGCGATGCGGCGATTGTGCTGGCCGAAAAGGTCGCGCTCAAATCCGCCTATACGATCAAACTCGGCAAGGCCGCGTTCTACCGCCAGGCGGAAATGAGCCTTGCCGGCGCCTATCGCTATGCGGCAGAGGTAATGACGGAAAACATGATGGCGCGCGACGCCGAGGAAGGCATCGGCGCCTTCATCGAGAAGCGCGAGCCGAAGTGGCAGGACAAGTGAAGGTCGTCATTCCGGGATGGTGCGCAAGCACCAGACCCGGAATCTCGAGATTCCGGGTTCGATGCTTCGCATCGCCCCGGAATGACGAAGAAAGGATTGCTTCGTCGCTTCGCTCCTTGCGATGACGCCCTAAAATGATGATCGCTCCAAATGAACCATGACGCCTACGACGACAATTACATCCGATCGATCCTCAACGGCGTAAAATCGATCGCGATGGTGGGGGCGTCGCCGGTCAATGTGCGGCCGAGCTACTTCGCCTTCAAATATCTGGCGCAGCGCGGCTACGACATGATCCCGGTCAATCCCGGCCATGTCGGCAAGAGCCTGCTGGACAAACCGTTTGTCGCCTCGCTGCTCGATATTGGTCGTGCCGTCGACATGATCGACATCTTCCGGAATTCCAGCCACATCATGCCCGTGGTCGATGAAGCCCTGAAGATGACGCCGCTGCCGAAGGTGATCTGGATGCAGCTCGGCGCGCGCGACGATGCGGCGGCCGCCAGGGCCGAGGCCGCCGGCCTCAAGGTCGTCATGAACCGTTGCCCGAAGATCGAATATGGCCGGCTGTCCTCGGAGATCTCGTGGATGGGCGTCAATTCGCGCACGCTCAGCTCGAAACGCGCGCCGGTCCCGACCCAGGGCATGCGGCTTTCGCTGAACCGGATGAGCGTCGGTGGTGGCGAGACCGCTGCGTCCGACCGTGCCGCGAAAATCAAGAACGATCTGGCCTGACGCAAATGCGAGACGATTGTCCTGCGCTCGCGGCGAGGCGAAGCACAGACGTCGCGAACAAGAACTACGGCGTCACGCCGCCTTGACGGCGGGCGCCGCTGCCATCAGCATGCCGCCCGCGCGAAGTCAGGACAAGACAAGACAGGACGCCAGAATGAACGATCGTCTCCCCGGATTTTCCACCCTCGCCGTGCATGCCGGTGCGCAGCCCGATCCCACGACCGGCGCGCGGGTGACGCCGATCTATCAGACCACCTCGTTCGTGTTCAACGACGCCGACCACGCCGCCTCGCTGTTCGGACTGCAGGCGTTCGGCAATATCTATACAAGAATTGGAAATCCGACCAACGCCGTCCTCGAGGAACGCGTCGCCGCGCTCGAAGGCGGCACCGCCGCATTGGCTGTCGCCTCGGGACATGCCGCCCAGGTCGTCGCACTCCAGCAATTGCTGATGCCGGGCGACGAATTCATCGCCGCGCGAAAACTCTACGGCGGCTCGATCAACCAGTTTACCCATGCCTTCAAGAGTTTCGGCTGGAACGTGGTGTGGGCCGACCCGGACGACATCGAAAGCTTCAAGCGCGCGGTCACGCCGCACACCAAGGCGATCTTCATCGAATCGATCGCCAACCCCGCCGGCAGCATTACCGATATCGAGGCGATCGCGGCGGTTGCCCGCGACGCCCGCGTGCCGCTGATCGTCGACAACACGCTGGCGACGCCCTATCTGATCCGCCCGATCGATCACGGCGCCGACATCGTCGTGCATTCGCTGACCAAGTTTCTCGCGGGCCACGGCAACTCGATCGGCGGCGTCATCGTCGACGCCGGCACCTTCGACTGGTCGAAGGACAACAAGTATCCGATGCTGAGCGAGCCGCGGCCCGAATATCACGGCATCAAGCTGCAGGAGACGTTCGGCAATTTCGCCTTCGCGATCGCCTGCCGCGTGCTCGGTTTGCGCGATCTGGGACCGGCGCTGTCGCCGTTCAACGCCTTCCTGATCCTGACCGGCATCGAGACGCTGCCGCTGCGCATGCAGAAGCACTGCGACAACGCCAAGGCGGTCGCGGAATGGCTCTCGGGCCATCCGGCCGTTGCCTCGGTGAATTACTCCGGCCTGGCGGGGAGCCCGTACAACAACCTCGCGCGCAAATATGCGCCGAAGGGCGCCGGCGCGGTGTTCACCTTCAGCCTCCGAGGCGGCTACGAGGCCGGCGTCAATCTGGTGTCGAACCTGAAGCTATTCTCGCATCTCGCCAATGTCGGCGATACCCGCTCGCTGGTGATCCACCCGGCCTCGACCACCCACAGCCAGCTCGACGATGCCGCCAAGATCAAATCGGGCGCGGCGCCTGACGTGGTGCGGCTGTCGATCGGCATCGAGGACAAGGAAGATCTGATCGCCGATCTGGAGCAGGCGCTGAGCGCCTGATCGCTAGCCGTGGGGGCCCGCTTCGAGTCCGCGAGCGACAGTAGGTTAAGGCGACTGTCGTTAACCGCCTTAGCCATATTTCGAACTAGTGGCTGCTGCGCCTGCCGGGCTCCGATATACTGGCGCAGTGCCGCAACCGTTCTCGGGGAGCAGCCAATGTGGCGTTTGGCGATTGCATTGCTTGCCGCTGTCGTAGCCAGCGGAACCGCTGAGAGTGCCGACCGGGCCGTGGCCGCTCGCGGCTGGCATCGCACCGTCGCGATGTTGCCGGCCGGGCTTCCCCGCGCGCACTACCGTTTCAGGACCACGATATCATACGGCGCACCCTACCCGGATCGCCCGCCTTACGGTCCCCGGCTCACCGTCTATGAGACGCCGCCGCTGCTGTACGCGCCGGTTTACGCCGATGTTCCGTACATACCGCCACTGCCCTATTACGGCGAGACATACGTCCCCTATTGGGATCGCCTGCCCTACGCCTGCGGCGCTTACGGCTACTGCTAGCGAACCGTTCCGGTCAGCCGGTTTGGGTAACCGGAAGCACCCGCTTCTTCAATTCAATTGCGGCAGCGATGAGCGCGAAGCCAAACACCATCGCGTAGGCGCCAAGCCACCAGGTCAGCACCAGCGCTCCAATGAAGGGAGCGAAGACCAGCAGGGCGCCGTAGATCACCGAGGCCAGACCACCCAGGACCAGCCACAAGCGGCCATGATCGACATTGAGGCGCGGCGCCGCGCTCAGCATCAATCCGCCCGAGAGGATGGCCCAGATGCCGACGACAAAGACAAAGCTCACAACCGTGATGGCGGGCCACAGGAATGCGATCGCGGCCGCAATGATATTGACGATACCTTCGAGTACCAGCAAGCCCCAGCGCTGGTGTTGCCGCGCGGCGCGCACCGATCCCACGATCGCGAAAATACCGTCGACGAAGGCATAAGCCGAAAACACCAGCACCAGCGATAACATGGTCGCGCCGGGCTGGAAGATTGCGATCAGGCCAAAAACAACGCCGAGTACACCGCGTATCGCGAAGGCCCACCAATTTTGGGCCAGCAGCTGTGCGATGTTCTGTTCCGCGGGATCTTCGCTCGCGCGGGCGGCAACCGTAGTCTTGAGCGTGGTCATAAGTTCTCTCCGAGAGTTATGACCTGCCGGTGGTTCGGCCGGCAGGTCCTGGATGATCTTCAGGCGGCCTGCCGATAGACATGGCCCCCGCCCAACGCGACGATATCGTCGACCGCGCGGGTGCTGCCCTCGTTCGCCTCGACGATGATCGCAGTCATCCCCGGGCGCATGTCGGTGGTGACGGAGTCCACAAAGTCGGAATCCAGCGCCTCCATGACGACATCGCCGCTCAACCCCGTCGTGGCTCCCAGCGCCGCCCCCAGCGCCATGCCAGGCGCACCCCCGATCAATCCAATCAGAGCGCCAGTGACCGTCCCCACCGCCGTTCCCAGCAGATGACGGTCCTTGCTTTCGAGCAACGCGATGTTGCCGCGATCGTCTTTCTTGATCATCACGCCGGTCTTGAGTTTGAAATCGGCCACGCCGGCGTCTTTCAAACCCTTGATCGCGCTCGCTGCGTCATAGGCCGCGTTGCTATCGTTGAATGTCGCTACGATTATCCTGTCGGTCATGTAAGCCTCTCCTTCGAGCTGGAATCAGGATGGTTGCTGTTAAGTGCCGGCGAACCGGCTGCTGCGGGGTGTCTCCGATCAGTAGCCGATGAAATCAGCGTGCATACTCGAAGGGAGGCATCGCCTTGATGGCTTCCTTCGTTGCACCGGCAAGGACGAATTTGCCGTCGCTTTGCTTCAGCTGACTGACCGGAACGGCGACGTCGTGCTTGCCGACACCGAGGAATCCGCCGGCGCCGATGATGGCGTAGGAGACCGCTTTGTCCGGAGCAATGATGATGTCGTCGGCTTTTCCGATTGCCTCGCCTTGATCGTTGTAGATGGGTTGTCCCAGGATTTGGCGCTTGGCGCTCCATCCCACGGTGACGTCCCGCAGCTCGGCCACGGCCAAGCCGAGCTGCGTCGAGCCGACGACCTGCTGACCCTGCGACGCGCCGATTGCGCCTGACAGCATGGCTCCGACGGTTGCCGCTATGGCAATACTTCGCTTCATGTGCTTTTCCTCATGTGATCAGATAATCCGGGAAATCGCCCGACGGCCGTCCTAGGCGCTTTTGCTCGTGGCCGACGCCCTGATGCCGTCGGCATCCATGCGGGCAACGACGGCTTCGACGGCCGCTCTCTCAGCCTCGTCGACCGCGGCGGCGGCAATTTCCATCGCAGTAACGGCGTACTGCTCTGCAAGATCGGCACGGGTGGCAAGTCGCTTGGCGTCCTGCTGCTCTTTCCATTGCACGATCTTGTCGTGGGTCATCGTCTTCTTTTCCTCCACCCATGCTTTGGCCTTTGCCTCGGCCGCCGCGGCGCGGGCCTTTTGCTCCTTCGCCTTGTTATCCAGCGCGGCAAGTTGTGCTCTCGCCTCGACCTTGGCCTTCTCGCTCGCGCCGGCGGCGTTCGCCTTCAGGTCCTTGATGCGCTTGTCGGCATCATTGACCTTGGTGCGGAGCTCGTTGCAGAAATCGTTAAACTTCTCGCTCATATCAATCTCCTCAATTTGCCGTTTCGTGAATCGGGAACGGGCGGGCCGCTTCGCTCACTCGCCAAGCGTTGAGGAGAGAATTGCGCAACCATCCTACCGCAAAAAGGATCGCTTCGGCCAACAAGCGGTCAATTGCGGCCAAAAACGCCGGTACACATTTTTCGAAAATTTCGTTTGGTGAAACGCGGCGCGGGACACGTCAAACGGACCGCAGGAAGGGGCTATTTCGGAGAAGCCGGTTCGATATCGATTCTGGCACGCCGGTATTCGTGAGGCGCACTCTTGGTCCAGCGCCGAAACGCGCGCCGAAAGGCGGCTGCGTCGCTGAACCCCAACGCGTAAGCAATATCTTCGATCGTGAGGTCGGTATCGCGGACGTATTTGATCGCCGCATGCGCCCTCAACTCGTCGATCAGTTCGCGAAACGACGTGCCTTCTTGTTCCAGCTTCCGCCGCAACGTACGCGAACTCATTCTGAGACGTTCCGCGATCAGGTCGAAGCTGGTGGGCTGCCCAAGGCAGGCAAGAAAGATTTCCCGAACCTTGCCCGCCATGCCGGTGTTCAGCTCCAACTCGGTCAGCAACTTGCCGCAGAGCTGCAATACCTCGGAATAGGTAACCTTATTTCCGAAGTTCGGCGTGCGATCCAACCAATCGCGGTCGAACAAGAATTTGTTTTCTGGCTGTCCGTAGAGCACCGGGCAGCCAAAGATCCCGACATCGTTTTTGGCAGCCCGAGGTCGACCGAATGTAAACTGCAGTTCCGTCGCGCCGAACGATTTGCCCATAATATCGCGATGCAGCGATGCGTGTACGCCGGCCTGCATTTCAACGATGAATTTGTAGAGTGCTGCGTCGACCTGCGGAAACGGAAAAGGGGTCATCGTCCAAACCGCGACTTTGTCTTGTTCCAGAAACTGCACGTCGACAAGCGGCGCCGCGAGCTGGTGATATTCCACGGCAAACCTCATGGTTCGGCGAAAGTCCGTGCTGCTCAGGAGCGCGAAGCCGTACATGCCGTAAGTCGAGACATGAAATCTCAGGCCGGTCTGGTAAGCGAAATGCGGGTTTCGCGAAAGCCTGATGGCGTTACAATAGGATTGGATAACCTGATTTGCAGAGACCTTGACCGCCGGTGAGGACAACTGTGTTTCGGAGAGATGAATTCCTGCCAGCGCGTCTCTCGGTGAAACGCCTTCGTCCCCGAGCGCGTCGACCACCATCGCGATCTTGACGACGGGATTGAGCTTTTCGTTGGGTCCAAGCTTGGTCATCGATGCACCGGCGAGGCTCGACCATGGCACTCAGCCATATTGTGACTGGCAATCGCACGATAGCCACCACAAAATGGCCTACAGCCCCTTCAAAATCAGACGGTTTGAGTAACCGGAAGCACCCGCTCCTGCGGCGCCTGTAGCACCTGCCGTCCGGCCAGGCGCTCGGCCTGGCAAATCGCAAGCGTCAGCACCGCGATCGCAACCGCCTGGTGCGCCAGCGCGAAATCGATCGGAACCTGATTCAACAGCGTCAGGATGCCCAACGTTGCCTGCAACGCGACTGCTGCCACGAGCCATAGCGCACCGTTGACCACGGAAGTGCCGGCGCGCGCGCGGACGGTATCGATCGCGTGCAGCACCGCCAGCACAAACAGCGCATAGGCGGTCATGCGATGCTCGAACTGCACGGTGAGCGCATTGTCGAAAAAGTTGCGCCACCACGGCGTCTCAAACAACAGCCGCGCCGAAGAGGGAATGAACGCTCCGTCGATCTCCGGCCAGGTGTTGTAGACTTTGCCGGCGCGCAGGCCGGCGACCAGCGCGCCCAGATAGAGCTGCACGAAGGTCAGCGCGACCAGCACTGCGCCGGTCAACTTCAGCCGCGCCGATGCGGCCGATGGCGCGCGATCTGTCAGCCGCCGCAACGTCCAGACGATCGCCGCATAGATCATAAGCGCCAGCACCAAATGCGTGGCCAACCGGTATTGCGAAACTTCCACCCGCTCTGAAAGCCCCGAGGCCACCATCCACCAGCCGACCGCGCCCTGCAGCGCGCCCAGTCCGAATATCAGCCACAGCCGCCGCCGCAGTTCCGCGGCGACGACGCCGCGCCACATGAACCACAGGAACGGCAACAGATAGGCGACCCCGATGACGCGCCCGAGCAGCCGGTGGCTCCATTCCCACCAGAAAATCGTCTTGAACTCCGAAAGCGTCATGCCGGCGTTCATTTCGCGATATTGCGGGATGGCCTTGTAGGCCTCGAAGACTTGCGTCCACTGCTCCTGATTGAGCGGCGGCAGCGCGCCCGTCACCGGTTTCCATTCGACGATCGAAAGCCCTGATTCGGTGAGACGCGTGGCGCCGCCGACCAGCACCATGATCGCGATCAGGGCCGCTATCGAGAGCAGCCAAAACCTGATGGCGCGGATTTGCGGTGCCTGGCAGCTGGAAATAGCGGTCATCGAAGCTGTGCTTGATTGAATTTTCGCGCTCCTTATAGTCCGCCCCTTCCCGCGCGCAAGCCGCGCTGCCACCGCGAGCCGCACATTTCCGTCATGAGGATACGCACCCGCAAATTCTTCGGAACCATCGCGCTTCTCGCGCTGGTGGTGGTGTGGTCGCTGATGGGGATGACGGTGGCGCAGACGCCGTGGCTGGCGAATTCCGGGCTGTTGCAGGCGATCTTCTATGTCGTGGCCGGCATCGGCTGGGTGCTGCCGGCGATGCCGATCATCAGCTGGATGGCGCGGCCGGATGTTTAGGACTGCTCCGGGTAGGCCGCACCGGCGGGAATGTCGCGCCCGACAGGATCACGCGCATGGCGCGCAGCGAACGCTGTCGCCCATCCCAGGCGACCCGCGGCAGCGCGTGCAGGTTGGTCTGGCCCTCCGCCTCGACGATGCCCGGCAACGCCGATACCGCGCTCGCNANTCCAGCCTCCGCGGCCATCGCGACATGCTGGCGCCGGAAAGCCGCCCGATCGCCGAACGGGAAAGCGAAATGCNTTACATCNCGGCGGAACGCGGCTTGCGCCACCGCCCTGCCCATCGTCATCTCCCGCAACGCGTCGGTGTCCTTCAGATTCGACAGCACCGGATAATTGACGGTGGCGCTGCCAATCGTCACCAGCGGATCCACCGCAAGCNTGGTCAGATCGTCCCAGTCCATCGACGCCTGGCGCGACACTGCCGCGAGGTCGACGGAATATCGCGTGCAGAGGTCCTTGACCGCGGTCGAAAGATCGGGCGGAGCAAGCGAACGCATCCAGCCATGAAGGAATTCGTAGAGCTGGTATTTCTCGGGCGTGGTTCGGATATCGAAACGCAGTTCCTTGCGATCGATCACCAGGCTGATGCGGGCTTCCCGCGCGATCACCTGCTCGAGCGCGAGCCACCAGGCCTCGCCGAGACCGTCCGGAAACGCGGTGGGGATGTAAGCGGCAAACGGCACGCCGTGCCTGGCGAGCACGGGATAGGCTGACGTGATCAGGTCCTTGTAGGCACCGTCGAATGTCAGGCAAACGAACCGTCTCCGCTCGGCGAGCGTGACCGCCCTTCGGCACATCTCGTCCAGCGAGACGATATCGTATTTCCAGCGTTTCAACGCGCGAACCGTCCGATCGAGAAACCGGGGCGTGATTTCGTTTGACCTCAACGGCTGAAAACGGCCGGGCTGCCGCGGGCGGACACGTTCGAACCGCAAGATGACGCCGGCGCCGCCGGCCCCCCGCCCCCGTAGCCAGGGCACGCCGCTGAAATAGGCGAACTCGAGCTCCAGCTCTCTCAGAAATCGGATATCGGATGGCAACATCCAGCCCCTTCGTATGGCGTTTTCCGCTCTCCCCGGCCACATTGTCATTACTCTTTGTTGACACTTCTTTGCAAAGGTCGGCTGAAGCCGAAAAATGTAAATAATTCCCTGTGGACAGGTTTCGCGATGACCATGGCTGCCGCGATCGAAAGCCGAACGGCGGAAGCAAAAGCGTGGTCGAAGGCAAGCCGCATCGCTAGCGTCGATGTTGTCAGCGACCTCGGCCAGGCTGAGACGATCTGGCGCCGCCTCGAAGCGCAGTTCTCAACGGCCTACCAGCGCTTCGATTTCCTTGCAGCCTGGCAAAGGCAGGTCGGTGAGCGCGAGGGCAACTCGCCGTTCATCGTGATTGCATATGACGGAGACCGCCGGCCGTTATTGCTGCTGCCGCTCGCGCTCAGGCTCCGGCACGGCTTTCGCACCGCCTGCTTCATGGGCGGCAAGCACACCACCTTCAACCTCGCCTTGTGGGACCTCGACTTTGCCGCAAGCGCGACCGCAGCCGATCTCGATGCGCTGCTTGAGGGCATACGCGCACGCGCCGCTGTCGATGTTCTGGCGCTCGCGCAACAGCCGCTGCGCTGGAGGGAGCTGCCGAATCCGATGGCGCTATTGCCGAGACAACTCTCGGTCAACGATTGCCCGCTGCTCGCGATGGCCCCCGGTGCCGCGCCCTCCGCGCTGATCAGCAAATCGTTCCGCCGGCGCCTCAAGGGCAAGGAACGCAAGCTGCGAATGCTGCCCGGCTATCGCTACCACGTCGCGACATCCGATGCCGAAATCAGGCGGCTGCTCGACTGGTTTTTCTCCATCAAGCCGCTGCGGATGGCCGAGCAGAAACTGCCCAACGTGTTCGCGGACCCGGGCGTTGAGGATTTCATCCGCGGCATCTGCCAGGCCCGACTCGCGGGCGGCGGCCGCGTCGTCGACATTCACGCGCTCGAATGCGACGCCGAAGTGATCGCGATCTACGCCGGCGTCGCCGACGGCGATCGCTTTTCGATGATGTTCAACACCTATACCAGGTCGGGAAACTCGCGCTACAGTCCCGGGCTGATCCTGATGCGCAACATCATCGACGATTGTGCCGGGCGCGGCTATCGCGCGCTCGATCTAGGCGTCGGATCGGACCGCTACAAGCGAATGTTCTGCAAGAGCGACGAGCCGATTTTCGATTGCTTCATTCCGCTCAGCCCGCGCGGCAAGATCGTGGCCGGCGCGATGTCGGGCATCAACCGTGCCAAGCATCTGGTGAAACATAACCAGGCGCTGCTTGGTATCGCACAAAAGCTGCGCAGCGCGCTGCACCGCTGATCGCAGCTACGACCCCAAGCCAGCGACGGCATCAGGCCGCGACCCCTTGCGGATTGCGCTCAGCGGCATCCGAAGACTGCACCGGCCTGCTCAGCATCGTCACCTCGCTGAAGCCGACCACGCGGAGCTGCTCGCACATGGTGGCGCGGGCCTCAGTCGCCATCGAGGGGTCCGGCACCACCAGGGCGCGCGCCTGCGCGGTCAATAATTCCGCCGGCAGGTCCGACGCGGTGCCGGCGTCCAGCAGCACATGGTCATAGACCCTGAGCAAGGCATCGATCGCCAGCGTCAGCCGCGGCGATTGCAGCAGCGTATGATCGAAGCCCGGCCGCCCGGCGCTCACGAGGTGAACGCGCGACAGCCGGTCCTTGGTAATGATTTGCGAAAACGAGGCTTCGCCCTGCATCAATTCCGCCAGTCCCGGCGCCGCCGGATCGACCGACACCGCCGAGATCGTCGGCGACGATGCCGACAGATCGACCACCACGACCCTCGCGCTGCGCACCATGAGCCGCGCCAGCGTCAGCGCCGTCAGCGTGATGCTCTCGCCCGCGGCCGTACCGAGGATCGTGACCTTGCGCGCCGCCTGACCTGCCCCGCGCAGGCCCTCGGCAAGCTTTTCAATCTCCGTGAGCTCGGGCGCTATCTCGGTGCGGACTTCGTACCGGTGATCGGNACCGTCGCCGAAAGCCGCAAGCGGCGAAACCCGCGCAGCAGATGGCGGCGACGAAAACGCCGCCGCGGCCCGGGGCGCGGTCATGCGCAGCAATTCGCCGGTCGCGATTGCGCCCGAAGTCAGCATCAACGTCGCCAGCGTCGCGATCAGGACGATCGGCAGCTTCTTCGGATAGGCCGGGGTATTGGAGACGGTGGCGCGGGAAATGACCCGTCCGTCCGCGGGCGCCGCGTCGATATTCTCGCGGGTGTTCGCCTCGCGATATTTCGCCAAATAGGATTCCAGGAGGTCGCGCTGCGCCTTGGCTTCCCGCTCCAGCGCGCGCAACTGGACGTCGTTGCCATTGGTCGAGGTCGCCTGCTTCTTCAACTGCTCGAGGCTGGCGCTCAGGCCTTCGACCCGGCCGCTGGCGATGCGGGCGTCATTGTCGAGCGAGCGGGACAGCTTGCTGGCTTCGTCGCGAATCTGGCGATCGAGATCGGCAAGCTGCGCCTTCAACTCCTTGATGCGCGGATGGTTGTCGAGCAGCGTCGACGACTGCTCGGCAAGCTGGCCGCGCAGCGTGACGCGCTGCTCCGACAGCCGACGGATCAACTCGGAATTGACCACTTCCGAAGCCTCGATCGGCTTGCCGCTCTGGAGCATCTCGCGGATCAGCCGCGCCTTCGATTCCGCATCCGATTTCAAAGCGCGCGCGTTGTTCAATTGGGTGTTGAGTTCGCCCATCTGCTGGTTGGACAGCGTGGTGTTGTTGGTGCCGATGAACAGGCTCGATTTGGAGCGGAAATCCTCGACGCGGGATTCCGCATCCGCGACCTTCTTGCGCAGGTTGTCGATTTCACCCGACAGCCACTGGCTGGCCGATTTGGCCTGCTCCTGCCGCGCGTTCTGCTGCAGCACCAGATAGCCCTCGGCGATCGAATTGGCGACGCGCGACGCAAGCTCCGGATCGAGCGACTGGAATTCGATGACGATGACGCGCGATTTGTCGACCGCATAGGCGGCGAAGCGGTCGTAATAGGCGTCCAGCACCCGCTCTTCCGGCGTCAGCGAGAACGGATCGCGGCCGATCCCGAACAGCGCCAGCAGCGACTTCACCGGCGAGAGGCCCTGCAGCACCGGATCGAATTCCGGCCGTTCGGCGAGCTTGTTCTTCCTGATGATCTCGCGGGCCAGATCGCGCGACAGCAACAACTGGACCTGGCTGGTGACCGCCTCCGCATCGAGCGCAGTGCGTTCCTCGTTGCGCTCGCCGTTCGGCCGCAGGAAGACGTTCTCGCGTCCGTCGACCAGGATGCGCGCCTCGGATTTGTATCGCGGGGTAACCAGATTGACGACCGTGATCGAGAGCACGGCCGCGAGCACCGTCGGGACGATGATCCAGCCCCGCTTGCGCGCCAGCGCCTGACCGAGCACGCGCAAATCGAGATCGCCTGACGCGGCAGCGACAGCCGCCGTTCCGCCGGCCATCGCGGGCCTTGCCACGACCCGCTGCACCGCCGGCTCTTGCCTGGCGGCCTTGGCCTTGGCCGCACGCCAGAACGCTAAACGCATCGCACACTCCCGCGGGACGCCACCGTCTACCTGAACTGGCGCGATTACACTCCATTAAGGTTGCCGCTGGGTTAATCGCGCGGATTTGTTGCGGACATGTCGGCCCCTGGCCGACGCGGTCATGCTTTGTTAACCATGAAAGTCCTTAATCGGAATCAATAATTCCTCAGGGTTGTCCGATGCGAGGCGCGCGCGCCGTGATCCTTTGTCTTGTGGCTGCGCTCGCGGTTTCGGGCTGCATGCGCGCGGCCGATCCCGGCGGACGCTGGTTCTGATCATGCCGGAAACTCCCGATCAGCCGCTTCGTATCCTGCACGCGGTGCGCGCGCCGGTCGGGGGAATATTTCGTCATATTCTCGACGTCGCCAACGGACAAGCCGACCGCGGCCACCATGTCGGCATCATCGCCGACAGCCTGACCGGCGGCGAACGCGCCGAGACCGCGCTGAAGGAGATTGCCCCGCGCCTGAAACTCGGCGTTCACCGCATCGCCATTCACCGCGAGCCTCATCCCGCGGATTTTCTGGTATGGGCGCGCTTCATGTGGCTGACCCGACGGCTGAAGCCGGACGTGCTGCATGGCCACGGCGCCAAGGCCGGCGCCTTCGTTCGCCTGAAATCCCGTTCAAAGGAAACCATTCGCGTCTATACGCCGCATGGCGGCTCGCTGCATTACCCGCTGAGTACATTCAAGGGCGCGCTCTACAGCCGCCTCGAGCGCGCGCTGATGAACGCGACCGACCTGTTCCTGTTCGAAAGCGCGTTCGCGCGCGATACCTATCTGCGCACCATCGGCACGCCCAACGGGCTCGTGCGCTGCGTCTTCAACGGCGTGACCGCCGACGAGTTCGATCCGATCGCGAAGGCGGCCGATGCCACCGATATCGTCTATGTCGGCGAGTTCCGGCACATCAAGGGCGCCGACCTCCTGATCGATGCGGTGGCGCGGCTTCACTCGGACGGCACGCCGGTAACGCTGACGCTTGCCGGCGACGGCGAGGAAATGGATGCGCTGAAAGCCCAGGTGCAAAGGCTCGGGCTCACCGAGGCGGTCCGCTTCATCGGCCACGTCAAGGCGCGATACGGCTTTTCGAAGGGCAGCGTGCTGGTGGTTCCCTCGCGCGGCGATTCCATGCCCTATGTGGTGATCGAGGCGGCCGCGGCCGGAATTCCGATGGTGGCCGCCAATGTCGGCGGCATTCCCGAAATCTTCGGCTCGCATACGGATGCGCTGTTTGCCCCCAATATCGTGGGAGCGATGGCGGATGCGATCGAGACGGCGCTGGAGGATCCGGAAGGCGCGCTGGCGCGGACCAAATCGCTTCGCGAGCGAATCTTCCTGCATTTCTCGCAGAAGGCCATGGTCGAAGGGGTGCTAGCGGGTTACCGCGACGCGTTTGCCGATCGTTAACCATTCCTTACCAGCGATAACCGTTTCTTGCGATTTGTCCGTTAATCCGGTGGTCGAGGAATTCCGCCTCGGCGCGCGCATGCCTAGATGCCTGTGCGAGATACGGACCAGGGAATCAGTGGAACCGATTGACGCACGCTCGATGCTGGATGCCGCGGCTTCCGCCGCCGTAGTTGCCGCTGCGGATCGCCCTCAGGTCGAGCGGCGCCGCCGGCTGTCGCAGGCCGCGCTCGCGGTCACCAACCAGAAGGTGCGCCGGGCCTATTCGCCGATCGTGCTCGCTGGCGCCGTGCGCATCGCCGATTTCGTGCTGCTCGGCCTCGTCGGCATCGCGCTCTATCTCGGATACATGGTGCCGCTCGCCGGCTTCCACTGGGAATATGTCGCCGCCATTTTCGGCATGGCGGCCGCCGCTGTGGTCTGCTTCCAGGCCGCCGACATCTACGAAGTCCAGATCTTCCGCGGCCAGCTCCGGCAGATGACGCGAATGATCTCGTCCTGGGCCTTCGTCTTCCTGCTGTTCATCGGCGCCTCGTTCTTCGCCAAGCTCGGTGGCGAGGTGTCGCGGCTGTGGCTGTCGGCGTTCTTCTTTGTCGGCCTCGCCACTCTGATTGCCGAACGCCTGTTCCTGCGTTCGATGGTGCGGGGCTGGGCGCGCGAAGGCCGGCTCGACCGCCGCACCATCATCGTCGGCTCGGACCAGACCAGCGAAAAGCTGGTCGAGGCGCTGAACGCGCAGGAGGATTCGGACATCGATATCCTCGGCGTATTCGAGGACCGCAACGATACTCGCGCGCTGGAGACCTGCGCCGGAACCGCAAAGCTCGGAAAGGTCGACGACATCGTCGAATTCGCCCGCCGCACCCGCGTCGATCTCGTGCTGTTCGCGCTGCCGATCTCGGCCGAGACGCGGATCCTNGAAATGCTGAAGAAATTGTGGGTGCTGCCGGTCGACATCCGGCTTTCCGCCCATACCAACAAGCTGCGCTTCCGCCCGCGCTCCTATTCCTANCTCGGCAAGGTGCCGACNCTGGANGTGTTCGAGGCGCCGATCACCGACTGGGANCTGGTGATGAAGTGGNTGTTCGACCATGTCGTCGGCGCCATCGTCCTGCTGCTCGCCGCGCCCGTGATGGCGCTGGTCGCGCTCGCCGTCAAACTCGACAGTCCGGGCCCGGTGTTGTTCCGCCAGAAGCGTTTCGGCTTCAACAACGAGCGCATCGATGTCTTCAAGTTCCGCTCGCTGTACCACGATCAGGCCGATCCGCTGGCGTCCAAGGTCGTGACCAAGAACGACAGCCGCGTCACCCGGGTCGGGCGNTTCATCCGCAAGACCAGCCTCGATGAGCTGCCGCAGCTCTTCAACGTNGTGTTCAAGAGCAACCTGTCGCTGGTCGGNCCGCGTCCGCACGCGGTGCAGGGNAAATTGCAGAGCCGGTTGTTCGACGAGGCCGTCGACGGCTATTTCGCGCGTCACCGGGTCAAGCCCGGCATNACCGGCTGGGCCCAGATCAACGGCTGGCGCGGCGAGGTCGACAGCGAGGAGAANATCCAGAAGCGCGTCGAGTTCGACCTCTACTANATCGAGAACTGGTCGGTGCTGTTCGATCTCTACATTCTGCTCAAGACGCCGATGGCGTTGATGACCAGGAACGAGAACGCCTACTAGTTTTGTTGCGTTGCGTGCGGGTTGCGTGGGTTTGTGAGTGTGTCATGGCGTATGCGGCGACAGCCGGGGGTTTGCCTTCATCGGTAACGGCCGCGCCCGGCGTGCTGGCGCTGCAGCGCGCGCTGGTGTGGCTGGTCGGGGCGTCGGGCGCGATCGTTTTCATCGAGCCCAGCCCGTATGAGTTGGTGACGCTCGGCGCGGCGGTGATCTTCATGGCCACCGGCCTGCGGCTGCGGCTCGCCTTCATGCCGCTGCTGCTGCTGTTGTTCCTGCTCAATGTCGGGTATTCGATCGGCGCCATCCCCTTCATCGACCGGCCCGAGGTCGCCAACTGGATCGCCACCTCCTGGTACATGGCGGTGACCGTGATGTTCTTCGCCATGGTCGTCGCCGACGACACCGAAGCCCGGCTCGATATGCTTCGCCGCGGCCTGATCGTGGGCGGGATGATCGCGGCTGTTACAGGCATTGCCGGCTATCTCAACCTCGTCCCCGGCGGACATGACCTGCTGACGCTGTATGAGCGCGCCCGCGGCACCTTCAAGGACCCGAACGTGCTCGGCGCGTTCCTGATCCTGCCCGCGCTGTTCGTGCTGCAAAGCGTGGTCTCCGATCGCCTCGGCAAATCGTTCCGCGCGACCATTGCGCTCGGCATCATGGCGCTGGCGATCCTGCTGGCGTTTTCCCGCGCCGCCTGGGGCGGGCTTGCGATCACCTCCGGCTTCATGCTGGCGCTGATGGTCCTGACCAGCCGATCGCGCGGCCAGCGCTCGCGCATCGTCGTGATGGCGGTGGTCGCCGTTATCGTGGTGGTGCTGCTGCTGGCGGTGCTGCTGTCATTCGATTCGATCCGCGACATGTTCAACCAGCGCGCCAGCTTCGATCAGAGCTACGACGAGGGCCGCTTCGGCCGGTTCGGGCGCCACGTGCTCGGCGCGCAAATGGCACTCGACCTGCCGTTCGGCATCGGTCCGCTGCAGTTCCACAACTATTTTCCAGAGGATACCCACAATTCCTATCTGAACGCCTTCATGTCCGGCGGCTGGGTCGCCGGCATCTGCTATCCGGCGCTGGTGTTCGTCACCGTCATCACGGGATTTCGCCATGTCTTCGTCCGCGTGCCCTGGCAGCGGGCATATCTCGCGATCTTCGCCGCGTTTCTCGGCACCGTCGGCGAAAGCTTCGTCGTCGACACCGACCACTGGCGGCACTTCTGGATGATGCTGGGGGCGATGTGGGGCATGTTCGCGGCCGCCCAGCCCTACAGGGCGAGCGCCGGTCAGCCGCTCACGGCGCCCGAGCAGGCTTCGTAGCACCGGTGCGCTTGCCCTGCGGGGTCTCCATCATTGTCCTGAGTTGCTCGGTCGCCGCCAGCATCGTCATGTAACCCTGCGTCATGAATCGAAGCAGCAGCCGCAACTCCGCGTCCGAATAGGTCTCCCAGTCCTTCAGGATTGCCCGCTGCATGTGCTCGTAGAACCTGCCGATCCTGGCGACCTTTTCCGGAACGATCGCGATGAACACCTTGCGGCGGTCGTTTTCGTCGCGCTCGCGGCGGACGAAGGCCGCCTTCTCCAGCCGGTCCACGACGCCGGTGATGGCGCCGGTGGTCAGGCCGGTGACTTCGGCCAGCCGTCCCGCGGTCACACGTCCATCCAGATTGAGGAAATCGAGGCATTCGAGGTCGGAACTCGAAATGCCGGCGCGGCTGGCGACCGTTTGCGAGAACATCGTACCCTGCGCGGTCGACCGCCGCACCGCGTGTTCCAGTTCCTGCATCAGCGCGGCGCGCGCTTTCGCGACTGTGATTCTTTAGCATCCCTGCGACATCAGGAGCAAGCCATGACGAAACGACCCCGCAAGGCCCTCATCATCGGAGCCGGCATCGCCGGTCCGGTTACCGCCATCCTGCTCAAACGGGCCGGCATCGACGCCCAGCTGTTCGAGGCATGGCCCTACTCCACCGGCATCGGCGGCGGCCTGCAGATCGCGCCGAACGGCATGCATGTGCTGGCCGAGATCGGGTTGGCCTGCGAGATGATCCGCCGCGGCTCAATCGCGGAATCCTTCGACTTCTATTCGCAATCCGGCACAAGACTTGGCTCGATCAACCGGAACATGGAGCAGCGTTTCGGCCGGCCCGCGGTCAACATGCGCCGCGCCACGCTCAACGAGGCGATCGTGGACAAGGCGTGGAGCGAGAACGTCGAACTTGCCTTCGAGAAACGGCTAGTCCGCATCGAGGATCGCCCCGATCAGCCGATCGTCGCGCACTTCGACGACGGCTCCAGCGCCGAAGGCGACTTCCTGATCGGCGCCGACGGCGTGCACTCGGCGGTACGCACGCACGTGGTTCCGGACGGCCCGAAACCGTTCGATACCGGGCTGATCGGCTTCGGAGGATTCCTGCCGAGGGCATTGCTCGATGGCAGCCCGATCGGACAGCGCGTGGAAACGACGTTCGGGCAGAGCGGGTTCTTCGGCTACGGATTCTGCAGCCCCGATCCGGACGACGGCGTGATGTGGTGGAGCACCCAGCCCGGGCGCGGCACCGACGCCGCGACCTTCCGCGCCATGAGCGAGGATGCGCTGAAACGGCATCTGCTCGACTTCCATGCCGGCTGGCACGAGCCGATCCCGCGACTGCTGGAAGCGGCCGAAGACATCGGCGTCACGGCCACGCTCGACGTCGCGACGTTGCCGACCTGGTCGCGCAAACGGGTGGTGCTGATCGGCGACGCCGCCCACGCCACCAGTCCTCACGCCGGCCAGGGGGCGTCGCTGGCACTGGAGGACGCCATGCGGCTGGCGCGCCTGCTGCAGGAGGGGCAGGAACTGCGCGCGACCTTCGAGGCATTCGAGCGCGAGCGCCGCCCGCGCGCCGAACGGGTGGTTGCCTTCGCCCGCCGCAACGGCAACCAGAAGGGCGAGTTCAGCGCGACCGGAGCCTGGATCCGCGACCGCATGCTGAAGGTACTGATTCCGGTCACCGCAAGGTATCAAGACTGGATGTACGCTTACGATCCCCGCGCAGCATGAAGTCGAGAGCTACTCGACCTCAAAAGTGAGGCCGGCGTGGTCGACCAGCCGCTTGATCAGCCGGTCGCCCAAGGCAGCGCCGGGCGTCCAGATGCCGCCTTTGACATCCGGCGACTCGCGCAGGCAGATCGCGCATTCCGACATCATCTTCGAAGTCGATCCATAGCCGGGGTCGCGGTCGCCGTGCACGGCGACGCGAACCTGCCGTCCGTCCGGCGCGAGGGCGACGAACAGCAGATCGTAGAGACCGCTCTCGCGCTCCTCTTTTGAGGGGCCCTCCCCCGGCTTTGGTCCGTCGATGGCGCCCATCCGCTCGGCGTTGACGGCGGCGACGACACGTTTGGCATTGGCTTCGCCCTTCTCGCCGGGACCGGTCAGGACCATCTCGTCATAGACGAAGTCTTTGCCGTACGGAAAATCCATCAGCATATTGGCGCGGTGAACGTTGCGGGTGTTGATGGTCGCCATCACAAAGGGCGCGGTCCACGAGCCCATATCCTCATCCAGCACCGGCTTGTTGCCGCGCGGCTGCTTTGGTCCCTCGAAGCCGGGCGTCAATACGAACGGATTCTGCAGCATGGCGACCAGGCTCAGATCTTTGGCGGCCGCCGCGAAGGTTGCCTTCGCGCTCGCCGCGGTGCCGCCGGAAAAAGTTCCCTTCATGTTGCGGACACGGCCTTTGACGCGATTGGCCGGCGCGCCAAACACTTTCTTCGCCTCCGCCTGGACACGGAGTACGCCGAGCTCGAACGGCAGCGAATCGAAGCCGCAGGAAAACAGGATACGGGCGCCGCTCGATTTGGCTGCACCCTCATGCGCGTCGATCATCTGGCGCATCCACACCGGCTCGCCGCAGAGATCGAGATAGTCGGTGCCGGTGGCGGCGCAGGCCGCGACCAGTTCTGAGCCGTAGAGCTGATACGGTCCGACCGTGGTAATCACCGCGTTGGTCTGGTCGATCATCGCCTTCAGCGAAGCGGGATCGCCGGCATCGGCCGCAATCAACGCGGTGTCGGCCGGCGCGCCGATCGCATCGCGGACGGACGCGAGTTTTTCCAGGCTGCGGCCGGCCATCGCCCATTTCGGCGCGCCTTTGCCGGTATAATGCGCCGCCAGGTATTCGGCGACGAGCTGGCCGGTAAAGCCGGTTGCGCCATAGACAACGATGTCGAACTTCGACGAAGACTTCATGTTTGAATACTCTGAGGTGATTTATTTGTTCGAGCGGCAGGAGAGCCGCTCATTTCTTGCCGTAGGAAACGCCCATGCCGGCGCGCACGTCGCTCTGGATACCATAGGGTGCGATCGGATAGCGAAGGCCATTTTTCGCCAACGCCTTCATGCCGGTGATTGCTTTGGCGAGATGCGCGGGCGATAGCGCCATCAACATTTCCTCATCCGGCACCCCGCCATAGCGCCGCTCGGCAAAACACGGCAGCGACAGGCTGGGCTCGCCGGTTTTCAGCGCGCGTCCCCATGAATCGGCGCACGCGGTTTCGCCGACCACGCCCCATTCGAATTTCTTGTAGCCGGTATATTGCAGCCCGTTGATCAGAATGATCATCTGGCCGGGCGTCGCATAGACCAGACAGATATCGGGCGGCTTCAGTCGCCCACTGGTGAGCGGGCTCACCGCCAGCGCCTGGTATTGGCCGAAGGGAACGACGTCGAGCGCCTCCTGGCGCTTGCGCGCGTCCTGCGCATTCTCATGCCAGACGCCGACGTAAGCTTCACCGGCGAGCCACTTCTCGTCTTGCGGCGCCAGCCCAATGACGGCGCGGCACTGCGCGCCGACCAGGTCGTCGGCGGTAATGCCCACCGTCCAGCCCAGCCGCGAGGCCATGCTGACGATCTGGTCGGTGGTGTGGACCGCCGACGGACGGCGGATTTTCGGGATCGCCGTCATCTCCTCGACGCGCGCGAACATCTTCATGCCGATCACGGTAGTCTTCAGCCGAAGCAGGCTGTTCAGATCGGCGGCTATGCCGGGCAGATCGAACTGTTCGGGCGGCGTTTGCTGTTGCATGGCGTTCACTCCCATATCGGCGCGACAAGCGCAGCCGTTGCGCCGATCCTAGCGGGAAACCTCATTTGACGCGACCGTCCGGGCCGGGGAAGAATTCGCCTGATTTGCCCGAGATCCGGTAGGCGGCAAGCCCGATCCACTCGCGAACGCCGACATCGACCGAACCGAGCCCCTCCACCGCGAAAATCCAGAATGTCGCAAGATCCGCTTTTCCTCCCACGCGCCAGTCGACCGGATAGGGCTCGACGGCAAATCCGGCCTTGCGAAACACGCCGACCGATCGCGGCATATGATAGGCCGACGTCAGCAACAGCCATCGCTCGCCGTTCTTCGGCGCCGCCAATGCCTTGGCGAATTCGGCGTTCTCCCGGGTGTTGCGCGCGCGCCGCTCGATTTCCAGGCGATCTCGGGCAATGCCGAGACTTTCGAGCAGCTCGACGGCGTAATCGGCCTCCTTCGCCTCGTTCGAGATCAGATTGGCACTGCCACCGGTAAAGATGAGGCGCGCCTTCGGATATCGACGGGCAAGGGCCGCGGCCGCAAGGATGCGGTCGGCCGCCGACCTCACCACCGGCATGCCATGGGCGATCGAAAGGTCGGGATCGATCGACCCACCGAGCACGACAATGCCATCCGGTGCGCCCTGTGCCGCGTCCCACGGCGGAAATCGCTGCTCCAGCGGATACAGCACCCAATTTCCCAGCGGCGAAAACCCGGCAATCGCGAGCAGGATCACGGAGGCGATCAGGAGCCTGCGGCCAAGGGACGCAAATCGCGTGGCGGACAGCAGCGCGCCGAGAACGCCGATGCCGAGAAGGAAATTGGTCGGCAGCATGGCAATGCCGAGGGTTTTGGAGAGCGCAAAAAACACGAGTGACCTCAGGAAATGTCTGGTACAGGGTCATACGCGAGCCCTGCCCCAACAAGAAGCCCTCCCATGACCCATCATCATCTGCATTCCAGCCCCGAGACCTGCCACTGGGGGTTTTTCGAAGCCAAACTGAAGCCTGTGCTCACCATCGCCAGCGGCGACGAGGTGACCATCGACACCATCAGCGGCGGCCCGGACGTGGTGCCGGACAAAAACAAGTTTCACGTCCCGCCCGAACTTGGCGAGGTGCACGCCAAAAACGAGCGGATGGTGCCGGGTCATATCCTGACCGGTCCGGTCGCGGTCGAGGGCGCCAGGCCCGGCGACGTGCTGGAGGTCGACATTCTCGACGTCCAGCTCCGGCAGGACTGGGGCTACAATCTGATCCGGCCGCTCGCCGGCACCTTGCCCGACGATTTCCACGAGACGCGACTGATCAACATTCCGCTCGATCGCGAGCGAATGGTTGGCCGGCTGCCCTGGGGGCTCGATCTGCCCCTGAAGCCGTTTTTCGGCGTGATGGGCGTGGCGCCGCCTCCGGCCTGGGGCCGCATCACCTCGCTGATCCCGCGCGCGATGGGCGGCAACCTCGACAACAAGGAACTCGGCGCCGGCGCAAAACTCTATCTGCCGGTGTTCGTGCCGGGCGCGCTGTTCTCCTGCGGCGACGGCCATGGCGTGCAGGGCGACGGCGAGGTCTGCGTCA
>JGI12635J15846_10001121_pt1 | contig 23442 bp, 19 predicted proteins | sample BlaSpr_A8_OM2_M2_FD_15846 | JGI IMG/M metagenome (IMG submission 15846) | reverse complement strand
CCAAAGATTCCCATTGCAGAATCAGGAACAAATCATTGCTCGACTCTCCGATCGCGACAGTCCAGAACCCAACCTGCTTGATTCCATGCTTCTCGAACAGTCGCAGCGTGTCATTCTCAAAACGCTTCAGCAGAGCAGGCAGGCGGCCGGGAACGCAATGGAAGACTCGTAGCTCATGAATCATTTTGACCCTCTCAACACTCGCCGCTGAGTGTCTTTCTTATCCGGCCAGCGAAAAGCGGAAGGAGTCGTTCTTCTTCGAGATTTTGCCTGGTGACGGCAGCGCGAAATGCGTCCCGAACACCAGCACTCCCGAGTCGGCGTAGCGCTCGCAGAACGCCCGCCGCGTCGTTTTCGCCATCGGCCCGTCGACGTCGAAATTGTCATCCCACTCGGGATAGCGGCATTGAATCGGATGATGCATCAGGTCACCGGTGATGACCCCGTTCTGACCCTTGGAGGAGATGCGCACCGCAAAATGACCGGGGGTGTGGCCGGGCGTCGATTCGAGCCAGACTTCATCGGTGATCCGGTACCCGTCGTCGACCAGTTCCGACATCCCCTCGGCCATCACCGGAAGAACCGAGTCGTCGACCGGGTCCTTCAGGAAGGGGTCTTCCGCGTGCGAAAAGAAATCCCATTCGGTGCCACCGACCAGGTATTTGGCGTTGGGGAATGTCGGCACCCACTTGCCGTTCTTGAGCATCGTGTTCCAGCCGACATGGTCGATATGAAGATGGGTGCAAATGACGCGATCGATCATTTCGCGGGGAGATCCAATTTTCTGCAGGTCCTGCAGGAAGGGCAATTGCAGCTTGTTCCATTCGGGCATCGAACGCACCTTGTCGTTGCCGATGCAGGTATCGACGATGATGCGCTTGCCCTGTGACTCTATCACCAGCGCCTGGATGGCCATGCGGAGCTTGCCGTTTTCGTCCGAGAAGATCGGGTATAGCCAGTCACTTTCTTTCTGGACGTTCTCCTCAGTTCCGTTGGGCAAAACCATTGTACCGTCCCAAGGTCCTTCCGATTCGACCACCCGGGTGATCTTAACGTCGCCAATTTTCCATTGATTCGCGCCGTTGGCTTCCATCGTCACATAACCTCCGTTGATTGTTTGTCACGCCACCCCAGGATCAGTCGCTGGGTTCCGCGCGATAGCGGTCATATCGAGGCGCAAAGGCGAATTCGAACTTGAGCCCGTCAGGATCGGTAAAATAGACCGCGTAGTATCCGGGCGAGTACGGATATTCCGCCGGTGCGTCGAGTATCGTCGCTCCGATTTGCTTCAGGAGCTCGTGCAGTTTCTCGACGTCGGATCGGTCCTCTGCAGTGAAGGCCATATGGTTCGATCCGGGAGCGTTCCGATCGTGCGGCCTGCGCGCAAACTCTCCCTTCGACGGGCGAATCGATATTGAGTAACCTGATCCGACCCACGCTCTGAGCCGTGTCTTCATCGCCTGCTGAGTCGCTTCCGGAACTTCGACGCGTTTGAGGCCGATGAATTCAAAGACTTTGTCGTAGAATGCCGCCGAGCGCTCGAGGTCGCTGACCGCCAGCGCAATATGACTGATACTTCCGCGAGCCATCACGCACCTCCTGAGTCATTTCTTCTTTACGCATTCGTGAACTGGGAAACTAACCGGCCAGCATTCCTCCATCCACCGGGATCGACGCACCCGTCATGTATGAAGCGTCTGCGGAGGCTACGAAGACAATCACATGCGCGATCTCCTCCGGGGTTGCGAGACGTTTGACTGGCACGGTCGAGACAAGTGCAGCCTTATTTTCATCCGTACTGGCAAAGCGAGTGAGCATACCCGTGTCCGTAGCGCCCGGAGCCACTACGTTTACGCGAACGCCGGTCCCGGCGACCTCCAGTGCGGCGGACTTGGTCATTCCTTCCACTGCATGTTTACTCGCCACGTAAACGGACGCTCCTGCAGCGCCGACGCTTCCGTAGGCCGATGAAACATTGACGATGCTCCCACTGCCCTGGCTCAGCATCACTCGCAGCTCATGCTTCATGCTGAGCAGCGTGCCGAGGACGTTGGTGTCGAAGGTGTCCGCGTAGCTCTCGGCGGTTTGCTCCGTGACCGGGCCCAACTTGCCTTCGGTGCCCGCGTTGTTCACGGCGATATCGAGACGCCCAAAACGAGCGACTGTTCTATCGACCAGGCTGCGCACATCGTCGTCGTGGCGCACGTCGGTTCGCCAATACTCGGCCTCCGCGCCCAAAGCACGAAGTTCATCAGCCAATTTCTGGCCGACTTCGTCACGTCGGCCGGAGACGACGACGCGCGCACCGTTGCGCGCAAAAGCAATCGCGGCGGCGCGTCCAATGCCCGTGAGGGCGCCAGTGATCAAAACGACGGGGGTATTCATCGTGAACTCCTTCGAGAAAAATTAATGAGCAGCTAGAGCCGCTCCGGCATTTTCAGGCGCCCAGAAAACCAGCGCGCGTACCTCGATACTCTCGCGCGGCGCTGCATTCGGCGGACTGTTGGGATCGTCGAACGAGGTGTGCGCCGTAAAGCGCGCACGGCCGTCGTCTTTGGAGTCGTAGCACTTCAACAAGATCGCTTCGTTACGTTCCAATCGCGGGAAGTAGTACCAGCGTTGCTTCTGGTTGTAGAGGAAGCCGAGGGTTTCGCCGACCCGCTCCCGATAAACCAGATCCATTGGCACGATATCGCCCGCGTTCAGGCTGCGGGCGTCGCACAGCGCGAGCGGCGAGCTTTCGATCGGGCCGCGAATCGCGCGCCAGACGTTGATTTCGGCGAAGCGATTCTTGAGCAGGACCTCGGCCTCCTCCGGCAGATGATCGCGGACGCGACGCGGCGCGGATTTGAAGCTGTAGTCGTTATGGACGAACTTGGCGGGCAGGCGCGCGCCTTTTTCTCCACGCTCAGCAAGGACCGAATTGCGGACGATGTGATCGAAAACCACCACGCGCTCGGCGCCGGTTACGCGTTTCAGCAGGCGCTCGACTTCCGGATAATAGACCGACTTGACCTCGTCGGGATCATAAAAATCTTTGACGGCAGTTTCGTGTTCGGTGAGCACGAAACCGTTGGTGTCGAGCGAGAGCTTGCCGAGCATTTCGCGACCGTTGTGGATCGCGACAGTTTGCGCGGTGTATTTTCCGGTTCGGCGCGGGACTCCGGCCGGCGGCTCATAGGCATAGTTGACCGGCTTCGGCGTCGCCTCGGCCAAATAATTCAGCCGAGCATTGACGACTTTGATTCCCGCGTCCTCGTGTTCCTGGATGCTGGCTTCCATTTTCAAATAGCCTCCGTTGATCGATTGCTATCCGCGCTGAAATCTCGGCGAAGCGAAGGAAGTCCTCGAGGCTGTCGATCGCGTCCATCAGCTGAATCTCCATTTCGATGGAGTCCTGGCAGTCTCGCAAATCGCGACCGCTTTTGGCCATTCGCGAATTGGTAGTGATCATTTTCTTCGCCGACGGTGTCCATTTTCTGATGTTAATTGTTGCATATACAAGAGTTGTACCCGTCTCAATTGTCGCGACCTTAGGAAGTCAAATCCGTTGAGAAAGCGAGCTCCTTCTGTGAACGCAACAGTGCGAGGCGCTCGACCAACGCTTCCTCGATGTGCTCGTAGGCATCGCTTCCCAGGATCAATAGCCGGGGCGCTGGCTTCAGATCGCACGAAGCTAGTTCCGGTGATTAGCCAATTTTGTGACACTTGAGAACTCCGAGTTGTATACACAAGAATTGAGACCAAAACATTCGAGGCGCCTGTAAATCAGTCGTCGTCGTCGCGATCCTTTGGGTGCATCGCCCAATCGGCGACTACGATTGCGACGACGCAGAAAATTGCGAGCAACAACAGCTGGCTGATTTCGTTGTCCATGGTAATCACCTCTGTTCGTCGACAATGTTCAACGCTCAGATGCTTATTCCGGGGTCACTTGGACGATCCGACGTCCAGAAGAATCTTTCCGCCGCGTTGCGCATGCGCGACGGCTTCCTTGATCGACGAGAGTGGGTAGGTTGCCACCACTGGAATCTGCACCTGGCCGGACGCGATCATCTCGGCCGCTTGCGCCAGCGTTGACGCACCTTTGGCTGTAGACTCCGGATGGCCCAGCCAAAAGCCTCGAATCGTGAGCGGTTTGAAGATAACGTCCAGCGGGCTGATCGACATCGGCGCCAGGCTCATCGCCGCATACACGACGAGCGTGCCGTTGGGCGAGAGCGTCGATGCGAGCACGCCCGTCGCGGGGCCGCTAACACCGTCAAGCGCGAGGCGGAGCTCAGCCTGAGCGACACTAGTTTTGATCTCTTTCGAGACATCGGGAGAATCGACGACGACTACGTCTCCGCCGATCGCCTTGAGCTCGGGCACCAGCTCCGGCCGCCGCACGATGTTGACGGTCTTCAATCCGCGCTTTTTCGCGAAAGCGATCACCCATCGCCCGACCGCCGAGTTGGCGGAGTTCTGCACCACCCACTCGCCCGGCTTCAGGTTCACGTACTCGCTGAGCAGTTGTGCCGCGGTCGGAGGATTGATCGCAAGCATCGACAACTGCCTAGGATCGGCGTCAGGAGGCAGGGCGAAAAGCCCGTCTGCAGAGAGGACCATTCGCTCCCTCCAGGTGAAGCTGGAAAGCGGCGCGAGGACACGGTCGCCGGCCTTGACGTTCTTCACGCCAGCTCCCACTGCGAGAACGCGGCCGACGCCTTCATTGCCGATGACGGTTGGAAGCGCGGGGCGCGTTCCATAAATACCGCGTGCGAGCAGCAGGTCGCTCTGGTTGAGCGGAGAAAACTCGACTCCTATAAGGACCTGGTTCGGCCCAGGAGCGGCAGGCTCGGGAATGTCGACATACTTAAGACCCTCGACCGGGTCGCCATAAGCGATGAGTTGAATAGCGCGCATATCGAATCTCCTCAAATGGCTCGCAAATCGCGACTGGTTTGGCCGTTCGCGAATTGCACTTCGCAGTTACTCTCGATGTATTTCTCCGTCTTCCCGGTCGCCGTGCTTGTATATACAAGGCTCAGACCAAAGAACATCCCCCATCCCAAGCAATCCGCTCGGTATCATCCGGATTGAAAAATCTCGCGGGAGCATTTCGTTTGGCCTAAGATCGTAGTGTGAGACCCGAGGGTTCATCGCATCTCGATCGCAAGTTGGCATACGTAGTCTTCCGTCTTAGCTTAGGCGTCAACCTGCTGATTCATGGCGCCGACCGCTTTCTCGGCCCCGGTGTAGACACATTCTCCACGAAGACGGCGAGCGAATTCACAGGCACTCCGCTGCCCGCGGTGTTAGTGCATGCCTTCCTGATTGTCGTGCCTTTCGCGGAATTTATCCTGGGAGTCCTGATCACGTTGGGCCTATTCACGCGATGGGCGTTGACCTTGGGAGGCTTGTTGATTACGGCCCTTATCTTTGGAACCGCGCTTCGCAATGATTGGCCGACCGTGGGCATCCAGATGATCTACGCGATCACTTACTACTTGCTGCTGTTGAATCGGGCCGACAACGCGTTCTCGCTGGACGCGTTGATTCACGCCTGACCCCTTAGATGGCTTCGGCGATCAGCAGCCGAAGCCACCCCGCACGCGCATCCGTTCAACGTTGCGGCTCAGCGTTCTGCGACTGTCTCCGACAAGAACCACGTTCGGCGCTCGGTTTCGTCGATCCAAACCTCGAGCAGGCTGGTGGTGGCGACGTCGTTGTGGTCCTCGCAGACTTGATGAAATGAACGCATTTCCCGGGTCAGCTGCTGGTTGTCATCGCGAAGCTCGGCCAGCATGTTCCGGGGCGGTACGAATTGGGCGTTGTTGTCTTTCAAGCGCTGTTGCTCAGCGATTTCGCTGATCGAATGAATCGTGGTCCCGCCGATCTTGCGCGCTCGCTCGGCGATGACGTCCGTCATCGCGAAGATCTGCTCACCCTGCTCATCCAGCAGCAGGTGGTAGTCGCGGAAATGCTCACCGCTCATATGCCAGTGAAAATTCTTGGTTTTCACGTAGAGCGCGAACACGTCGGCCAGCAATTTGCGGAGCCCGGCGGAAATCTCCACGACCGCATCGCCGCTGAGATCGGTCGGCGTTTCCAAGGAGTGCTTGACCCGAGTTTCAGAATTGCTCTTCATTTGCTTGATCTCCTTTTTTTGGATTCGACCCATTCTCGACTGTTTAGCGCGACTTTCGGCGAATCGCCACCGCTGCCGCAACTTGATCGCCATATTGACGATCGGCCTGGCGGAAGTGGCCCACCGAACGTTCGATGATATCTTCGCGGCTGACCTTCGAGAGGCTCGCCGCAATGTTCGCGATCAATTTTTGCTTTTCGTCGTCGCTCATCAGTCGATAGAGGTCCCCGGCCTGAACGAAATCATTGTCGTCGCGATGACGCACCGGCGCGTGATTTCCGGTAAGCCCGGCGACCTCAAGCGGCGCCCACAGCGGGCGGCAGGTTTGTTGCGGACCGCCGAAGCTGTTGGGTTCGTAATTCTTCTCGCGTCCATGGTTGCCGTCGACGCGCATCGCTCCGTCGCGGCTGTAGTTGTTGGCGTGAGTCTGGTGGGGCTGGTTGACCGGCAAGTGCATGTGATTTGCGCCGAGACGGTATCGATGCGTATCGCCGTAGGAGAACAGGCGGCCCTGCAACATCTTGTCGGGGGAGGGACCGATGCCGGGCACGAAGTGCGCGGGATTGAAGGCCGCCTGTTCAACTTCGGCGAAATAATTTTCGGGATTGCGATTCAAAACGATCCTGCCAACCGTTATCAGCGGGTAGTCGCGATGCGGCCAAACCTTGGTCACATCGAACGGATTGAAGCGGTACTGCGCCGAGTCGGCCGCCGGCATGATCTGCATCTTGAGCGTCCACGACGGATACTCCGCGCGGCCGATCGCGCGCAGCAGATCGCGCTGGTGATGGTCAGCATCGTTGCCCGCGATGCGTGCTGCGTCCTCGGCGATCAGATTCTTGATCCCCTGGTCGGTCTTGAAATGATACTTCACCCAGAAGACCTCGCCGCGCTCGTTGACCCATTGGAAAGTATGCGAGCCGAAGCCGTCCATGGTGCGAAAGCAGGCCGGAATACCGCGACTACTGAACAGGATCGTGAACTGATGGGTGGCTTCGGGACTGAGTGAAAAGAAGTCCCAGATGTTATCGGGCTCCTGCATATTGCTGTACGGGTCCCGCTTCTGCGAGTGGATGAAGTCGGGAAATTTCAGCGGATCGCGGATAAAGAAGATCGGCGTGTTGTTGCCGACCAGGTCGTAGTTGCCGTCCTCAGTGTAGAACTTGATCGCGAATCCGCGCGGGTCGCGCACAGTGTCGGCCGAGCCCTTTTCGCCCGCCACTGTCGAGAAGCGCATGAATACGTCGGTGCGCTTTCCGACCGGCGCGAGAAATCTAGCCTGGGTCCACTGCGTAACGTTGGCCAGCACCTCGAAATATCCGTAAGCGCCCGAGCCTTTGGCGTGCACGACCCGCTCGGGAATGCGCTCGCGGTCGAAATGCGCCAGCTTCTCAATAAGGTGATGGTCCTCGAACAGGACTGGTCCGGTCGGGCCTGCGGTGCGCGAGTTCTGATTGTCGGTGACCTGCGCGCCGCTATCGGTCGTAAGAGTTTTCCCGGATCCCATCACTTTTCCCCACTTGCAAGGCGTGAGAAATGACCGCACAACTGGTGTTGGTGCTTGGCTTGGCGGCGGTGGTACGATTTTATCGAGTCGCGGTTCCCGGAAATTGCGCCCGAACGGCCCAGAGAAATTTCATATGGCACCTGAGACGCGGAGTGGCCGGCGTGGCTCGGCTGGTAGCGGTGGACCAGGACCGGCTACCCATTCTGCTCAACAGGGAATCCTCCGCAGAGATGGCGAGTACTGGACCCTCGGTTACGCCGGTAGATCCTTTCGTCTGAAGGACACCAAGGGGCTCGGCTACCTGGCTCATCTCATCCGCCATCCTTCGACAGAATTCCACGTGCTCGATCTGGTCGGCGGAATTGCGGGCCAGCACGACGATGCCGAAGCCGGCGAGTCGGCGCAGGGTTTGCCGCGCGGCGACGAAGATCTCGAAAAGGCGGGCATTCATATCGGCAGTCTCGGTGACGCGGGCGAGATGCTCGACGATCAAGCCAAGGTCGCTTACCGACGCCGGCTCTCCGAGCTGCACGACGATTTGGAAGAAGCCAAGCAGGTCGGGAATGTCGATCGCGCCGAGCAGGCGGAGCAGGAGATCGACGCCCTGACGAAGGAACTGTCGCGCGCCGTGGGACTTGGTGGACGCAATCGGCGGGCGGCGTCGGCGTCCGAACGCGCCCGACAGAGCATCACCAAGACGATCAAGGGGGTGTTGGAAAGAATTGCGCAGAGCGATGCCCGGCTCGGGGACATCCTGTCGCGATGCATCAAGACGGGGACCTTCTGCTCCTATGGGCCTGATCCCGATTTCCCGATTGCGTGGGAATTCGGTGAATCGACTATCGAGCCCGACCAGCCGGCGGATTCAAGTGGCGAACGCGCACCGGAGCAGATTGATCGTCCGCGGACCTCGCCGGTGGTATTGGAAGTTTCGCCGTTCTCGCTGGCGGCACGGACCGCTTTTGTGGGACGGGAGATCGAACGCGGCCTGATTCGCGCCGTGATCGATCACGCGGTCGAGGGCCGCGGCTCGCTGATAATGATCGGGGGCGGACCTGGCGTGGGCAAGAGCCGCCTGGCGATGGAGATGGGGGAGTACGCGTCGCGGGTTGGCTTTCGAATCTTGGTCGGGCACTGCTATGAAAGAGACGAGCCGTTCCCCTTTCTTCCCTTCGTCGAGATCATCGAAAGCGGTCTGGCGCAGTCGGCGAGCCATGAGGATTTCCGTCGGCGGATCGGAGAGAACATATCGGAACTGGCCCAGATGGCGCCCAGCCTTCGGCGGGTCTTTCCTGATATTCCGCAACCGTTGGAACTGCCGCCGGCGCAGAAGCGCCGCTATCTTTTCCAGAGCTATTCAGAGGCGCTCGGGCGCGCGACTCAAACGCGTTCGCAGTTGCACATCCTCGAGGACCTTCATTGGGCCGACGAATCGACGCTCGCGCTTTTGATTCATCTGGCCAATCGCGTCGCTCAGCTTCCGGTAGTGATCATCGGTACCTATCGAGACCTCTATTCGGAGCACAATTCCGCGTTGGTCAGAACCCTTGAAGAGCTGATTCGGATGGGTGTTCGTCCGCTGAAGCTGGGCGGTCTATCAAGCGACGCCGTCGCGCAAATGTTGCAGAGCCTCAGCCGGCGGCAAGCTCCCGACCGCTTGGTGAAACTCATCTTTGAGGAAAGCCAGGGCTATCCATTCTTCATCGAGGAGGTTTATCAGCACCTGGTCGAGGAGGGCAAAATCTTCGACGCGGCCGGGCAGTTCCGCACTGACATCGAGATCAACGAGATCGATGTTCCGGAAAACGTGCGCTTGATCATCGACCGGCGCCTGGAGCGGTTTAACGAGCACGAAAAACGCGTGCTGGCAGCCGCCGCGATGATCGGGCGCACTTTCAGCTTTCGGCTCCTGACTGAGGTCAGCCAAATCGAGGTTGACGAACTCTTCACCGCCATCGAGAAAGCGCAGCAGATGGGAATAATCGTCCCCAGCTCCGAGGGACCCGAGAAGCCGTTCACCTTCGCCCATGAACTCGTGCGTCAGACGCTGCTGGCCGGCATCTCGGGTCCGCACAAAGAACAAATGCACGCGGCAGTCGCGGACGCGATCGAGCGGGTGTATCCGCGTTTCGTCAACGAGCGCGCCGGGGAGATCACAGAGCATCTGCTCAAGGCAGGATCGTTCGGTGATGGCCGCAGACTGCTTCGGTATCTGGCGCTGGCAGGCAAGAACGCCCTTGAAGCTGCCGCGTTTGAAGAAGCGGGGCGTCATTTCCGCACCGCACTGTCATATCAGGGCGGCGTTGACCCGCGAGAAAAAGCCAATTTGTTGACGAGCCTTGCGATGGCCGAGCTGGGTCTTGAACGATGGGATGCGGCAGTAGCCAATCTTCGCGAGGTGCTCGACATCTACACCAATCTCGGCGACCGGGAGAGGATCGGCAGCAGCTTTGCCGAGCTAGCCGATATCTTCGCCTGGGTTGGCCGCTTCCGCGAGGCAAACGAAACCGCTCTTCGGGGACTCGACTACCTTGGTGGAGACGTCAGCGCTAACCGCGTACGCCTTCTCGCAGTTCTAGGGCAGGCTACCGCAGCCTCCGCAGGCCGTGAGAAAGCTTGTGATGCGCTCCGGGAAGCACTGGAGATAGCAACCAAACTTTCCGATCCAGGGCTTGAGGCCAGGGTGCTGGGCGCTCGCTCGATTGTAAATCTGCATTTTTTTCGTTTGAGAGAATCTGCGGAAGATGGATATCGCAGCGAACAACTAGGCGGGTCGGAAACGCCTCCATGGCAGCGCGCCACGCAGCTACGAGTTCTGCATCAGACATTGCTGACTCTAGGGAGGTTGGAGGAGGCCATACGAATAGCGGACCAGCTCGAGCCCTTGGCGACGAAAATAGGGCAAGCTTATTCCATCGCGCTTTGTCTGAGCACCCGAACCTGGCTCGAATTTGTCAGAGAGCTTGACATGGCCAAATTGGATGCCGGCTTCGAGGCAGTGTTGAAGTCGGACGCGAGAGCGAGGTTCCCCTTCTGGCAAGTTCTCTCCGAGGCACAACTAAGTGTGCTGGATTTGATTCGTGGCAACTGGGAGGACGCTCTGTCGCATGCCCAAGTCTCAGCAAGCAGAGACCCGGAGATGAGTTCAATGCGCGGCTTCGGGGAAGGAACGCTCTTTCGACAGATGGCTTACTCCGGCGATCGCGCCGGCGCATTGGCANTACTTGAAAAACACCGCGCGCTGTTACCGGTTAGTGGCCAGGATAACCGCCGAGGTTCGTGGTGGATGCTCGCGCTAGTGGTCGAAGGCCTCTTCATGATCGGCGAGCGAGCACAAGCTGGGCAGCTTTACCCGCTGGTCCGCGAGTTGCTCGACACCGGAGCGGTAGTGATTTGGCCGATCCCGCGCTATACACAGCTAATCGCTGGAGTCGCGGCGGCTGGAGCACATCAGTGGGCCGACGCCGAAAAGCATTTTCAAGCCGCAAGCCGGCAAGCTGATTTTTTTCCCGATCGTCTCGAACAAGCTGAGATACACCGCTTCCAAGCGATGATGCTTAGAGACCGCGCCCGTCGAGGCGATCGGGAGAAAGCGCAGACGCTGCTGAGCGAGGCGCTCGAGACTTACACCCAGATCGGAATGCCTCGTCATATCGAAATAACGCAAGCCCTCCTGCGCTGAGGCCAACCGCTGGACGCCCTTCCTTCGCAGAAGTTTCGCCGTGAAATATCGGCGCACGCGCCGTGAGCGGCTCCCTCACGCCTCTTAGGCATGAGGGTTGTCACAATGAAATCCATAAACGATCGAAAGAGTCATGGTTTGGGAACTGGAAGGACGCTTCGTGCATCCGGTCGCTACGATGGCCCGAAAGAAAGGCTTGAGACCGATGCGGTCTTGTCGGTGGGTTTCGCCACGGTTATTGCACTGGGCATAGCGATGGGCGCGGGACTCTACAGTTGGAGTCGTCACGCGCCCGTATTTTTGCATCCAAGCGTAGGCGCACCGGCAATCGGGATGACCCTTGGGATGACCCGCGGACCGAGACTCTGCTGAGCGAGGTCCTCACGTCGCAACTTTCCTCCAGACTAGTTCGCTGACAGGCGCATAGGGGCTGCCTTCCATCTCTATTGGCCTCACGCGCCAGGTGAGGTGCTCTGACCTTGCGATTGGGTGCGGGCGGGCGGCGCCATGAATTCCGGACCCACCGGCTCCTTGATGGTGTCGCGAACGATCCCATCAATCTCACTCAGCGCATTGGCATCGAGCTCCCAGTCCATAACGTCACCGACCGGATCGAGCTGGCTGGGATGTCGTGCACCCCACAGCGCGGCCGTCACGCCCGGCTGATCCAACACCCACCTCAGCGCGAGATGGATTACTCGTTTGCCGTAATTTTTCTGCGCGAATTCATCGAGCAGCCTGATCGCTTCGAGATACTGGGCGAATCGCGGCGGTAGGAATTTCGGATCGGTTTTGCGCAGGTCGTCGCCTTCAAATTTGGTGTCGGGGCTCATCCTGCCGCTAAGCAATCCCCGGCAGATCGCGCCATAGGCGAAAACCGCGACGCCGTCCGAATCGCAATACGGCAAAACATCCTTTTCGATTTCGCGCTCGAAAAGATTGTAGGGCGGCTGCGCCGTATGAATCGGAGCGACGAGGCCGAACTCATTCATCTGCGCCGGTGAAAAGTTGCTGACGCCAATCGCACGAATCTTTCCCTGCTTGAAAAGCGTCGCCATCGCATCGGCGGTCTCGCCAATCGGAGTCAGCGGATCTGGCCAGTGCACCTGGTAGATGTCGATGACGTCGGTGCGGAGCCTCTTCAGCGAGTCCTCAACTTCGGCGAAGATTCGCGCGCGACTCGCATTGCGAACCGGCTCGCCGCTGCTCCAGTCGAGTCCGACCTTGGTGGCGATCACGACGCGTTGTCTCAGCCCGCCGGACGCGAGCGCTTTGCCCACAATCTCTTCCGACCGGCCGAAGCCGTACGCGGGCGCAGTGTCGATTAGTGTGATTCCGCGATCGATTGCTGAACGGATCGTGCGGATCGATTCGTCTTCATCGGTGCCGCCCCACATCCATCCGCCCATAGCCCAGGTGCCCAGTCCGATGCGCGAAAACTCAAGATCATCGCCGAGTATTTTTGCGGTTTCCATATTTCACTCCTTCGAGCGGTCCGGTTGTTTCTCAAAGCGACGACGACGCATTCTGGCTGATGGGCTGAACTGGCTCGCCGTCGTTCACGGCTTGGCCGACGCTCATCGCGACCAGGTCGCCGTCATTCACATCACCTGACACTACGACATCGGTCCCGTTGTCGTGCCCCAGGTGAACCTCCGCCAGATGCAGTCGATTGTCGCGGACGATCGGCAGATAGACCTTGTCGTCCTTGAACACGAGCGCGTCATCGGGTGCGACCAGACCGCCCGCAGTTGGCGCGGTTGTCAGGCGCACGTTTCCGTACATTCCCGGCATCAGCTTGAGGTCGCGATTGGGCAGATCGACCTCGACCAGCATCGTACGCGATCCTTCGTCGAGCGCCTGAGGATGACGAGTCACCGTGCCATCGAATTGCTGGCCGGGATATTCTTCGACGGACACCGACGCGTGGGCGCCATCGTGAATCAGCGGCGTAAGCGGCTGCGGCGCATAGGCATAGATTCGCAATGGCTGCAGCGTCGCCATCGCGACGATAGGCGATGACGTGGTGTTGGTCGGATAGCCCGGGCTGCTCGCGGGAGCCACCGGCGCGGTAGCCGCTGGAATCATTGCGCCGGGATCGAAGTAGCGGGCCGTGATGATTCCGTCGACGGGAGCGCGCACCACCTCGTAGGCCTGCATCGCGAGGTTCTGCTGATAGAACGCCTGCGCCTGGAGCATCGACGCGTGCCAGTTGTCAGCGGTCTGTTGCGGTACAACCTGTTGCTGGCACAGGTACTTGTAGCGGTCGTAGGTGACCGCCTGAAGTTTGTAATTCGCTAGCGCGTCGGCGACCTCCTTGTCGGTCTCGGGTGATTCGAGAATCGCAATTACCTGGTCCTTCTTCACGCGGTCACCTTTGTCGACGTAGATAGTCTTCAGGTAGCCGGGAATCTTCGCGTAGACGGGCGTTTCGACGTAGCCGCGAATCGTGATTGGGATGTCGTATGCGCTGGCACTCTCGCTGGTGTGTATCGGTTGCACGAGCACGCGTGGTCCTCGGTCGACCTGCTCGCCCAGTTGATTGGCCTGGGTTTGGAGACGCGTTTGATAGGCGAGCACTATTCCGACCGAGGCGGCGGACACGAGAACGACCGCAATCGCGCTGGCGACAATAAAACGCCAGCGGCTTTTTTCTTCTTCGTTCGACATCCTGGTAATTTTTGTCTCCATTGGATGCTCCTCCCGCTTACGCGCCTGGCGCCGTGATTGAGTTGATCCGGGCGTCGCGCTGCTCCTTGGTGATGAGCGTGCGGCCGAAGATCGAATAGATCGCTGGCACCACGAACAGGGTCATCAGGGTTGCGGCGATCAGACCGCCGATCACGGCGCGGCCAAGCGGCGCGTTCTGCGACGATCCCGCTCCCAGTCCCAGCGCCATCGGCAGCATGCCGAGGATCATCGCCAGCGCAGTCATGATGATCGGCCGCAGGCGAACACTTCCCGCTTCGATCGCGCTCTCGACCGAGTCATGTCCTTCCTCGTGCCACTCGTTGGCGAAAGTGATGAGCAGATTTCCGTTGGCGACGCCGACGCCCACCGCCATGATTGCGCCCATTAACGACTCGACGTTGATGGTCGTGCCGGTCAGGACCAACATCCAGAGCACTCCCGCCAGCGCGCCCGGAATTGCCATCGTGATGATGAAAGGCTCGAGCCATGACTGGAAGTTGGCCGCCATCAGCAGGTAAACGAGGATGATCGCGAGCACGATGCCGCCGCCCAGAGTCATGAACGAACTGCGCATCGCCTGGCTCTGACCGCGGATGTTGATGAGAGTGCCTGACGGTAGTTTTCCGAGCGAAGCGATCGCACTCTGCACCGCGTTGGTCGCGCTGCCGAGGTCGCGCCCCGACACTGCGCAGTCCACGTCGATCACGCGCTGGACGGAGTAGTGATCGACGACGGCTGGATCAACGTCGTGCCTGATCGATGCGACGTTGGAGAGCAGTTGCGCTGAACGGGCCGGGTTGTTGATTTCTCCCGGTGTGAGCGCCGTGTTGGAGATCGCATCGACCGAGTCCATCAAGTGATACGGTGCCTGGACGATCACGCTGTAGTTGACGCCGTTGACCGGGTTGAGCCAGAAATTTGGCTGAAGCAGGGTGGCGCCGTAAAGCTCCGCGAGCAGACTGGACGCGACCTGCTGTTCGGTTACGCCAACCTCGAGCGCCTTGGTGCGATCGACGTCAACCTTGAACGCCGGATAGTCGAGCGGCTCGGCGATTCTGAGATCGACCAGGCCTGGAATACGCCTCATCTTGTCCTGGAGCCGGGCAGCTATCGCATAGTCGGAGTGTAGTTTGAAGCCGGAGATCTGCACATCGATCGCAGCCGGCAGGCCGAAATTCAGAACCTGGCTGACTATATCGGCGGCCTGGAAGTAACCTTCCACCTGCGGAAAGTTGACCGGCAGCATCTGGCGAATCCGATTCTCGTACATCGCGGTCGGGCGATGCTTCGGCTCGAGCTGGATCAGAATGTCAGCGTCCTGCCCCGCAACGCTGTCGGTCTGATAGTAAGCGAGGTCGTAAGAGGTTGGGAGGCCGATGTTGTCGCTGATGCTCTCGAGCTCGCTCGGCGGGATTATTTTGCGGATAGCGTCCTCGACGCCGCCCACGATTTGTTCAGTGCGCTCGATTCGAGTGCCGCTCGGCGCGCGCACATGCAGGCGCATCATGCCCGCGTCGACGCTTGGGAAGAAATCTTCGCCGACAATCAATAGCAGCGGAAGCGAACCGACGATCATCAATCCGACTGCAACCAGCCCAATGGTACGATGCATGACGAACGCTTCGAGCACGGAAATGTATGCGGTGCGCAGGCGATCGAAACGCGCTTCGAATCCGCGCAGAAAACGGCCGACGAAAGTGTTGGGATCCGGCTCGGCGTGCTGCTCGGGCAACAGGTAGGACGCCATCGTCGGCACCAGGGTTCGCGACAGCAGATACGACGTGAGCATCGCGTACACGACCGACAGGGCGAGCGGCGTGAAGAGAAAGCGCGCCACGCCGCTCAGCAGCACGACTGGAAAGAAGACGATGCAGATAGACAGCGTGCCGACCAGCGTGGGCGTGGCGATCTGATGCGCGCCGTCGAGAATCGCCACCAGCAACGGCTTGTGCATCGCGTGATTGCGATGGATGTTCTCGACCTCGACGGTCGCGTCATCGACCAGCATTCCGATCGCGAGCGCGATCCCGCCCAGCGTCATCGTGTTGATCGTCTGGCCCGAGAGCTTGAGGCCGACAATCGCGGTCAGAATCGCAAGCGGGATCGAGGTGACAACGATCAGCATGCTGCGCGCCGACCCGACGAACACCAGCACCATGAGCGCGACCAGCACGGCCGCAATGCTGGCCTCGCGGACTACCTCGATCAGCGCCTCACGAACGAACGCCGACTGATCGAAGGTGAGCGCAATCTTTACTCCCGCGGGCGCTGTCTCCCGGATGAACGGCAGCCGAGCCTTGACCGCGTCGACCACCGCGAGCGTCGATGCGGCCGCGTGCCTGATGACCAGCAGGTAGGTTGCGGGCTTTCCGTCAATTCTGACGACGTTGCTCTGCGGCTGATGGGTATCGGTCACGGATGCAACGTCACCGAGCAGGACCGGCGCGCCATTGACGATCTTCACTGGCAGCGTATTGAAGTCGGCCACCTTGGTCGGGCTCATGTTGATATCGACGTTGTATTCAAAATGGCCCATGCGCGCGGTGCCGGACGGGATGATCACGTTTGAAGTGGCGAGCGAGCTGCCGAGGTCATTGGCCGAGACGTTGTTGGCGTACAACTCGGTCGGGTCGATATTCACCATCACGGCCCGGGTCACACCGCCCAGGGGAGCAGGCGACGAGAAGCCCGGAATCGTGAAGAGCTGCAACCGCATAAAGTTGAATGCGTAGTCGAAGAGCTGCGAAGCCGATTTCGTGTCGCTGGAGACGTTCAGTTGCGCGACCGGGACGTCGGCCGCGTTGTACGAAATGATCTGCGGCGGCTCGGTGCCGCGGGCCATATTGGTAAGAATGGTCTCGGAGACCGCGTTGATCTGCGCGATTGCGCTCGCGATATCGGCGCCGGGCTGAAAATAAACTTTCAGCAGACCGACACCAAGCATCGATTCGGACTCGATGTGCTCGATACCGTTGACGGTCGTCGAATAGGCGCGCTCGCTGATGAAGACCATGCGGCGCTCCATGTCCAGCGATGCCATGCCGGGGTAGTTCCAGACCACCATCACCACCGGCACGTTGATCGCCGGGAAGATGTCGATGTTCATCAGAAAAAACGACAGCGTGCCCAGCACCAGCATCAGCAGCGCCATCACGGCGACTGAAATTGGTCGGCGCAGCGCCAGCCGTACGATCCACATCATGGCTGAAGGCCCTCCCTGGATGCCCTCAAGCGCTTATTGAACAGACTGACTCTTCAATCCTGTAGCCTCGCGGGCCAGCCGAGAATCGGGGAGTCGCGCCAGACGCTCCATTTCGCTGATCACGCTGGAGAAATCATCGTCGCCATTGACGGCTGTGCGGGCTGCGTTGATCTGAAGCGCTATCGCCGTCGCGGGCATCGGCGCGCCTACTTCGCCCGCCTTCTCGAGGATCAATCTGAAGTCCTTGTTCATGAGCTTCAGCGAGAATTGAGGCGAGTAATCATCGTGCTCAGCACGAAGCAGCTTATTCTGGAGTGCGGGCGCGATGACTGCCGTCTTCGCTAACGTGTCCAGCAGGAGTTCGCGATTGAGTCCCGCTTTTTCGCCGAAGGCGACCGCCTCGGCGATAGCCTGCATGCTCAGACCGAGCAAAGCATTGACCACCAGCTTCATTGTGGTCCCGGAACCGCTCGGCCCCAAGTGGAAATACTGCTTCGCCACGGCTGAAAAAATTGGTTGGCAAGCTTCGAATGCCTTCGCGTCGCCACCGCCGAGAAGCGTCAAGGTGCCCTGCTCCGCGGCCGGCGTGCTGCCGGAAATAGCGACATCCAGGACTTCGACCCTGTGTTCTCTGCCCAGCCGATGGAGCATTCGCGATGTATCGGGCGCGATGGTGCTCATCTCGATCGCGATGCTCCCGCGGTTCGCGCAAGCCAAAACACCTTCGGGACCCTGGTAGACGCTCAGTACCGCTTCGTCATTGGGCAGGCACGAGATGATCACGTCTGATTTTCTTGCGAGCTGGCGAATGCTCGGGGCCGAGATCGCTCCGTCGGCAACGAGCGCTGTCGTTTTGTAACTCGTGTGGTCGTAGGCAATAAGTTCGAAGCCGCTCTTCAGAAGTCTGCGCACCATGGGCTGCCCCATTGCGCCGAGACCGATGAATCCGAGCGTGGAATTTTGCGAAGCTATTGTCATGATGCCCTCCCCGGGATGCGCGAAAAATTTCTAGACAATTTTCAAAAACACCAGCATCGAAACGGTCACGGAGATCATGAGCGCCAGCGTGGTCATCGCCAGAATGAGCGCCACCGTGTCGTCGTCGTAAGAGCCGCTGGGCAATGGGATTGCCCTCGTGTTGTGATGCGTAGCCATCGTAAAATGCCGGTAATCCGGGCGTAATCTCGGTTCCATCATCCTTGCCCTCTATGCGTTGGGCGTGAAAAAGCGGCGCACGATTCGCGTGCTGTTCGATCGCACAAGGAGGCAGCGCGCTTCAGGGGTTCAACGAACAGGGCCAATGAATCCGTCGGCAGGCCGGGCAACTGATTCAGAAGGTGGTAGCAGTTCCGGGCTGGTCGGGTTTATCGGCGTATAACCGGGCCGCTCGAGCAGGCCCACCGGGGGTGGCGGCACGTAGATCGAGCCATAGTCGGGATCATAGGGCTGCTCTGGAGCGGGCGCCAGACTGGGGCCGCCGTCGCCCAGACCACTGCCGTCATCCCAGGGTTGGTCGAATGAAGGAGGGCTGGCGTCGCCGGAATCGGCGGGATTCGTCTGTGCGAAGATGGGGTGGACGAGGAGGAGCGTCGAAGCGGCGAGAATCGTAACGGACAGAGAGGCGCGTCGGGTGAGACGGCGAGAATTGCCGTTAGCGTTGAGTGATATTGTCTTCATACCGTGAAGGCGTGAAAAGTTTCCGCACACGTTGTGTGTTGCGCTGCACGTTTGGAACTTTGGAGATTTGGTCCTCCACCCGACGCTCGAAGACGAGCGTCGGCCTCCCCCATCGAAGGGGGAGGCAAAGAAGGAGCGTCGGCGATACGTGTACTATCGCGGGACAATCGGCTTCGTGAAATTACGAATTTGGAACTCAGTGTCCGATTGCCGCGTCGGCGCGAACCATGCGTTCACTTCCGCTTTCGCAGGTACCAGGGGACGTTCACGATTACGATTCGGTGGGTGCCCTGGGTTAGCAGGCGGGCGGCGATAATCTGGGCGCGCTGGTTGTGGAGGAAATATTGGTACCATTGGCGTTCGACCAGCTCCGGCAGCAGCACTGCTATGGTGCGAGTCGGGTTGCTCCGCTCGACTTTCAGCACGTGATCGATGATCGGCTGCACCACGAATCGAAACGGTGACGGGAGCACTGTCAGGCGCGGGACCGCCTGCTTCGCCTGACGGGCCGGCTCTTCGACGCGCGACGGCCAAATCCCTTTGAGCGAGTTGGGGCTGTCTTCGCTTTCGATGTGCAGCACTTCGACCTCGCGCGACATCGTCATCGCGAATCGCAGGGCGTTCTCGGCGACCGTACTCCAGTCGATGATCGGCACGATCACGATCGGTTCCTGCAGATTGTCGAGCTTCAGATTGCCGGGCGCCGCGGTTTCCCGTTCGATTCTTCGATAGTGGCGGCCGACTGCGAGCATCAGGAGGATCAGCGCCGGCACCAGCAGCACCACCACCCAAGCGCCGGCCATGAACTTGACGACCGCCATGACCACAACCGTGACGGCGGTGGAGGCTGCCCCCATTCCGTTTACCGCCATGCTGGCGCGCGCGCCGCGCCCCGGATTCTTCCACCAATGCGCGACCATCCCGGTCTGGGACAGAGTGAAGGCCAGAAATGCTCCGACTGCGAACAGCGGAATCAGCCGGTCGGTGATGCCGTCGAACAGGAGCAACAGGAGCCCGGACAGAATCGCGAGGAGCCAGATGCCCTCCGAATAAACCAGCCGCCGCCCCTGGCTGGTGAACGAGCGAGGCAGATAACCGTCCTCGGCCACCGCTCGGCACAGTCGCGGGAAGTCGGCAAACGAAGTATTGGCCGACAGGCACAGCACCAGCAGAATCGAAGCGATGCTGAACCAGTAGAAGACTCCGCGGCCGGCGACAGCGCCGAGCAATTGAGACAGAACGCTCTGGTATTGCGGGGTCCCCGGTTCGGTCGCGCCGATGCGGTAGGCATGCGCGAGGTAGGCGATGCCGAGCAGCAGCACCATCAGGATGACAATGATGATCGTGAGAGTGCGGCGCGCGGCCGGCACTACCGGATCGCGAAAGGCCTGAACGCCGTTGCTGACCGCCTCGACCCCGGTCATCGCAGTGCATCCGCTGGCGAACGCCTTCAACAGCACCCATACGCCGATGGCTTCGGTGGCCTTGGCGATATGCGCCGGCATCACCACGGGATGCGGGTGCCCGCTCGAGGAAATCGTCGCCAGCACGCCCCAGATCACCAACGCGCTGAGGCTCAGGATGAAAGCGCAGGTCGGCAGCATGAACACTGTTCCAGCTTCGCCGATGCCCCGCATATTCACGAAAGTCAGCAGAACCAGAATGACGAGGCATAGGATGAGCGTGTAAGGCTCGAGGGCCGGTACGGCCGAGATCAACGCGCCGACGCCGGCCGAGATTCCGACGGCGACATTCAGCACGTAGTCGGTCATCAAAGCGGCGGCGGCCACCAGACTGGCGTTCGTGCCGAGGTTCTCGCGCGCGACTGTGTAGGAGCCGCCGCCGTTAGGATAAGCCGCGATGGTCTGCCTATAACTGAAGTAGACGATGCCGAGCAGAATGACGATCGCCACGGTGATCGGCAGGATCAGCGTCAGTCCCGCTGCACCGAGCGGCAGTAGCACGGTCAGCGCTGCCTCGGGGCCGTATGCGGCGGAACTGAGCGCATCGAGACCGAAAGTAGGCACACCGGCAGCGGTGCCAATGCGCTGATCGCCGGCCTCGTTGGTGGCAAGAGGGCGTCCGAGAATCTTATCGATCAGTGACATTCCGGGCCGCGAGTTTGCGCGAAAGAGCGCTGGATCATCTTATATGAGATGGGTTCGCGCGCGCGATGTTCTCGAAAATTAAGTCGCGTTCTCCGTGCCCTCGGGAGCGAACTTGACCCAAAAATCGACTGGTTGGAAAATTAAAATGGAAATTTTACAAACAGAGAGGTTTTAACATGCGAATCGCGCGTTTATCGGACGTTGTACGCACTGGGGCCGGAGCCTTCCTCGGACTGGGTTTGTTACTCACTACTAGCGGATGCCTTGCCACCCGCTCCTGGGTCAATGGTCAGCTGCAACCGATTACGGGCCAGCAAGCGCAGCTCGAAACGCAGATGAGCAATCTGCACCTCGAGCGAAAGCTGGTGCTGGATTCGAGCGCCGGACCCACCTTCGCGACCGGATCGGCTGCCTTGAGCCCGAACGCCAAGCGCGAGATTGATGCATTCCTCGGAGATATGGAGCAGCCGAACGGATCCGCGCCGGCGGCGGCGTCAGATCGCGTCTTCGTGGTCGCCGGGTATACCGACAGCGTCGGGCATGAAGACTACAACTACGAGCTCGGGCAGCGGCGGGCGACGAGCGTCGCCGGATATCTGGTCGGCAACAAGGGCCTCGATCCGATGCAGGTTCGCGTGGTTTCCTACGGCGCGAGCAAGCCGGTCGCCGACAACAGCTCGCGGAACGGTAGGCGTATGAATCGGCGAGTCGAGATTCTGGTGTTCCAGGAGAAGATCGCGAGTTGATTCGTCGGCAACGTCGGTGGCGGCCTGCGTCAGAATCGCAGGCCAGCCTGAATTTTTACCGCGTCGATGATGAAGCGACGGCGTTCGCGCGTTACGATGCCTTCAGCAACGAGCTGCTTGAGGCATTCGCTCACTTTCGGCCGCGAGGAATCGACCAGGTCCGCGATGTCCTGACCGCTTAGACCGAGGTCTACGATCATCGCGTGCTCGTCGCGCTTACCGAACTTGCGGCCGAGGTCAAGCAAGGCGAGCATGATTTTCTCTCGAACGGTTTGGCTGAGAAAGTTTGAATGGCGCTCCAGAAGCGTCCACCATCGGCCGACCGTCAGATTGAGCGCCTCTTTGAAGTCGCGGAATGGAATGCCAACGATGCCCTCGACCAGGGCGGTTGGGCCGATTAGCCCGATTTGACAATCCGTGAACGTCTCGCAGGTGAGTTTATGACGAATATCGGGCAACAATGAAGGAATCTCGATCACATCGCCGGGTCCCAGCACCTCGAGCAGATTGCGTTTCCCTTTTCGATTGAGGCAGACAAGCCGAGCGATTCCCGAGAGCACAATGTATACGGCGTCATCTGATTCCCCCTCCTTATATATGATCGAGTGTCTGGGAAACTGCCGAATCCTCATCCTTGCGCGCAAGGCATCCAGTTTGCGTGAGGAAAGACCCGCCAGCCCTTCCAATTTCCCTAAATCTTGAGCGCTGACTGCGCGAGGTTGAGGAGGCCTGGCCCCCCTTTGCCTGACGGATCTGCCGCGTGACGAGCGTGGTGGCATGGCTACGAAGATTGAAGCGGTCGAAGTGTCCCTTGAAGTCTAGCTTGCGTCCGTCGAATTGCAGGGCGTCGAGCGCAATCGTGGGATGTGACGACAATCGATGGGTTAAAACAACCGCGGATTTGTTCCCTTTGTAACAGAATCGGCCTTGAACCTAACTCTATTTACCACATACTCGTCATTCAGACTTATCCGCTGTAGGCGCCCACGGTGTTTACGCCCGATCCTGCGCGGTACAATTTTGAATGAGAGAAAAACTTCCCGCGAAAGTGACCTCGAAAAACTAAGCCGGCTCAAGGTTTTGTCGTGGCTTTCTCCGTCTGAGCTTAAACTCCTGGGAAGTGCGCTCTCGCTTACCAACTACAAACGAAACGCGGTAATTCTGGCCGACGTTGCGCAGGCCCAGGGGGCTCACGTTCTGTTGGCTGGAATCGCGCGAATCACCTGTCGCAGCCCGCGCAACGAGCGTGTCACGGTGGCGCTGCTGGCGCCGGGACCGATTCCGGAATTCCCAGCGCTGCCGCTCAGTCAGTCTAGTTTTCAATGCGAGGCTTACAGCGATTGCCGCGTTGGAACTGTGAGCTGGGCTGACTTCGGCGGCATTACTCCAAATGCTCCCGAGTCCGCCTTCAAGCAATTTCACAGCAACGATTTGAAGCAATGGTACCGCCTCCTGCTGCGCAGCTCGAGTTTTCTGAACCTTGGCCTGCACGATCGAATCGCCATCACACTGCTGGAACTGTGCTCGGACTTTGGAGTCGAGGAATCGCGCGGCACGCTGCTGCGCGTAGCTTTCAGCCAAAAGGACATCGCCAATCTGGTGGGAGCCTCGCGGCCAAGAGTTACCGAGCATCTGGCGCGATTGGAGCGCGAGAAGTTCGTTATCCGCCAGGGACGACAGATGGTTGTGCAGGCCGCCA
>JGI12635J15846_10001118_pt1 | contig 23476 bp, 22 predicted proteins | sample BlaSpr_A8_OM2_M2_FD_15846 | JGI IMG/M metagenome (IMG submission 15846) | reverse complement strand
CAGTCCACACGCTGCCCGCCGACACGACATCACGGGCGAGGCTGACCCAGTGTTCGAATTCGACGACTAGCGGATTGTGAGAGCACGTTGGTGTAGTGAGACCATAGCGGAACGCGATGTTCTCGCTTCGCCTTCGTGCGCTCGGCTGGAACGGTCCATAGCGGCACTGACAGATCGAATTCAGGCCATACAGCATGCAGCGAATCACCTGTACGCGTGGCCGTGAGGATCGTGAATTCGAGCAGACGGCTGGCTGTGCCGCGACTTGCTCTGAGCAGCTTGAAGAATTCACCAATCTCATCGTAGGGGAGCGCTGCATGATGGCCGCCCTTTTGCACTTTCGACGGGGCCGGCAACAGATGGTCAAGATGGCCGCTCCAGCGCGCGGGATTCTCGCCGCTGCGAAGGCCGCTCACCTTCGCCCAGTCCAGCACGCTTTCGATCCGACCTCGCAGTCGAGAAGCTGTCTCATTCTTCGTGAGCCAGATGGGTTGCAGCACGCGCAACACGAGATCTGTATCGACCTCCTGCGGGCGTAACGCGCCAATGACCGGATGCGCGAAAGTAGCGAGCGTGTTTTTCCATTGTTGCGTGTGCTTGGGATTCACCCACTCGGCCTCGCGAGCTTTGATGAAGGCTGACGCGCATTGCTGGAATGTCAGCGCGCGGGCCGATTCAACTTTGCGGCGCACCTTGTCCTGCTTGCGCAACGTGGCCGGATCGTCGCCACGCGATACCACTTCGCGATGAAGGTTACGCGCTGCCCTGGCCGCCTCAAGCGTCACGCGGGGATACGGCCCGATCTGGATCAGGCCTTCACGGCCATCGGGCTTCCTGTATCGGAATTGCCAGTACTTAAGCCCCGTGGGTTTGATCAGTAGCGCTAGGCTACCTCCGTCGCTCAGACGGTAGGAAGTCGCACGGGGTTTTGCGCGTCGGCATTGAAGATCACGCAGAAGGCTCTCAGCCATGGTCGGAATCGCCTCAAAAAGTACCCTCAAAAGTACCCTCAGAAATCGGCGATTTTACAGGTTTTTGCGGGACAGCCATGGACTTCAGATTCGCCGGAAGGCCTTGCTGCTCTTGGCTTTCCGGGATTTTATGACGCTGCCTGAAACGCTGTTCTGGCGGAAGCGGTGAGATTCGAACTCACGGACGAGTCACCCCGTCGCTAGTTTTCAAGACTAGTGCCTTAAACCGCTCGGCCACGCTTCCACGTTTCAAACACAGCAACTCCGAGAAAAGTGCGCTCGACCGCGCGACACCTTTCCGGCAAGGCGCGTATTGTAGCGCAACTTTCCCTGGCGTTTAAGCCAAGAAAATCGCCTCATCCTTCCAGCGACCTGGTTACCCGCAAACCCGGAAACAATCGCATCCAAAGTAGCGCAACAACGATCGTTCCCGCGCCTCCAATCAGTACCGCCGGCGCCGCGCCGAATAGTCCCGCCGTCATCCTGGATCTGCCAACTGATTGCCAGCGACATCATCTGGAACGCAACCGATGACGTCCCCCACGCGTTCCAGAACAGCGCGAAGGGCCGATAGCGCATCACGGAATCGGGCGGCAACGCAGGAGAGGAGGTGCTCAATCAACGGTCGTCCTTGATCGTTTTTGAGGCAGAGTCCTTGAGAAACAGCGCTTGGAGATCGTTGAGAAAATCCTGGCCGCGCTGCGTTGGCGCGATGCGTTCGATGTCGCGCGTAATCAAGCCGCGACGTTCCGCTTCAACCAGTCCTGGTTCGATCGCCGACATGGCAAGCCCGGTTCGTTCGTTGAACGAATGCACCGGAAATCCTTCGACGAGCCGTAACGTGTTCAGCATGAATTCGAATGGCAGATCGCGTGGCCCCACCTCGTGTTCTTCCTGCACCGCCGCGCCGCCAAGCGCCTCGTCCATGTAGGTTCCGGGATGCTTGTAACGCACCTGCCGCACAATTTTCTGCGGAAACGACAGCTTGGTATGCGCGCCCGCGCCAATGCCGAGATAGTCGCCGAAACGCCAGTAATTCAGGTTGTGCCGGCTCTTCCTGTGCGGCTTCCCATACGCCGACACCTCGTAGCGCTCATAACCCGCGCTAGCCGTACGCTCATGAATCCAGTCCTGCATATCGGCGGAAGCATCGTCGTCGGGAACGGGCGGCGGGTACTTCGCGAACATCGTGTTCGGTTCGAGCGTCAGGTGATACAGCGACAAATGTGGCGGCGCGAAACTGATCGCCGTTTCGATATCCGCCTGGCATTCATCCAGCGTCTGCTTCGGCAGCGCGAACATCAGGTCGAGGTTGAAGTTATCGAAGTTCTTTGCCGCTATTTCTACGGCCTGACGCGCTTGCGTCGCATCGTGAATCCGGCCGAGCGCCTTCAGATGCCGTTCGTTGAAACTTTGGATTCCGATCGATAGACGATTCACGCCGCTCGCCCGGAACTGCGCAAACTTCGCGGCTTCGAACGTACCGGGATTGGCTTCGAGTGTGATCTCGGCGTCGGCGTCAATTGGCAGCAAAGCGCGCGCATCGGAAAGCAGTCGATCCAGTCCTTTCGCCGACAACAAACTAGGCGTCCCGCCGCCGATAAAAATCGTATGCACCTGACGGCCCCAGACCATCGGCAACGCGCGCTCGAGATCGGCGCGCAACGCATCGAGATAACGGTCTTCGGGGAACGTCTCGCCCTTCCACTCGTGCGAATTGAAATCGCAATACGGGCACTTGCGCACGCACCACGGAAAGTGCACGTACAGCGACAGCGGCGGCAGCGACGTCAGCCGGATACTGCCCGGCGACGTGAACGCCTTGACCACGTTGATGGTTTGAGGACCGCTTGAGCTATTCGTCACGAGACGTCCTTCAGCCGCGCGAGCAGATGGCGAAGTGCGATCGCCCGATGGCTGCTGGCGTTTTTCACCGCGGGATCGAGTTCGGCGGCGGTTTTTCCAAGCGATGGCACCAGGAAATGCGCGTCATAACCAAAGCCGTTCGCACCGCGCGGGGTATCGATGACTTCGCCGTGCCAGCGGCCTTCCGCGATCAGCGGTTCGGGGTCCGCTGCATGACGCACCAGCACGAGCACAGAGAAGAAATATGCACGCCGATCTGATTCATTAGCGAGATCCTTCACGAGCCGCGCATTATTCGCGGCATCGCTTTTCTCGCCACCGTCGAGCAATTGCGCATATCGCGCCGAATACACGCCCGGCGCGCCGCGCAGCGCATGTACGCAGAGACCGGAGTCGTCGGCGAGCGCGGGCATTCCCGTCGCCGCCGATGCATGGCGCGCCTTCGCCAGCGCATTCTCGACAAACGTCACATGCGGTTCCTCGGCTTCGGACACGCCCAGCTCGCCCTGCGTGATCAATTCCATGCCGGCTTCGCTCAGCAGCGCTGCAAACTCGCGCAATTTGCCGGCATTATTCGACGCGAGTACGACGCGTTTCAATGCGGGATCAGACACTGAGCAACTCCAGCGCGACCTTCTGCTTCGCGATCAACGTTTCGATTCCACTTTGCGCCAGGTCCATCAGCGCGTTCATTTCGGCGCGCGTGAACGGCACGCCTTCGGCCGTTCCCTGTACCTCCACGAAACCGCCTACGCCGGTCATCACCACGTTCATATCGGTATCGCACTGCGAGTCTTCGTCGTAGTCGAGATCGAGGACCGGCTGGCCGTTGTACACGCCGACCGAGATCGCAGCGACGAATTGATTGATCGGCGATTCCGCGATCTTGCCGGCGGCAAGCAGCTTCGCGACCGCGTCGTGAGCCGCGACAAACGCGCCCGTGATGCTCGCCGTGCGCGTGCCGCCATCGGCCTGGATCACGTCGCAGTCGATGTGCAGCGTGCGTGCGCCGAGCTTGTTCAGATCGAACACGGAACGCAGCGCGCGCCCAATCAGACGCTGGATTTCCTGCGTGCGCCCGGTTTGCTTGCCACGCGCCGCTTCGCGGTCGTTGCGGGTGTTGGTCGCGCGCGGCAGCATGCCGTATTCGGCGGTGAGCCAACCCTGATCGCGTCCGCGCAAAAATTCAGGCACGCGCTCGGAAATGCTCGCGGTGCAGATCACCTTGGTATCGCCGAATTCGACGAGAACCGAACCTTCCGCATGCTTCGTGTAATGCCGCGTGATGCGCACGTCGCGCAATTGGTNCGCGCGACGGCCGCTCGGGCGGGTGAACGGGGCAGACGGGGGCAACGTGGAGTCGGTCATGGAGGGTACAAGGTGAAGGAAATGCAATGAAAGGGGGGCCGGGTGCGAACGCGAAAAAGCCGCGCCAAAGCACAAATTTTATCCGCAATCGGGGTGAGCGTCCGGGGCAGCCTCCCGCAGCCGTCGTAGCGGCAACGTATTCCAAGGGCCGGATCGGCAAAAATGGGATAATGCCAGCTTCCTCGCCCGGCCAACATTGCCTGCCATTTCGCGCAGCTTCATGCCGGGCGTTTCGAAGCGAACTGGCCGTGCCGCGCAAGCAGCAAAAAGCGCCATGGCCTTCAATTACGGACGCGACAATGATCTACAGCATGACAGGCTACGCCAGCGCAACCCGCGAAGTAGCGTCTGACGGCGCCGGCGCCAATGGTTCGGGCGTGGGAGTATCGGTGGAATTGCGCACGGTGAATTCGCGCTTCCTCGACATGAATTTCCGGATGCCTGAAGACGTGCGCGTCTGCGAGCCGCAATTGCGCGAAATGCTGATGAACAAGCTGTCGCGCGGCAAGGTCGATATCCGCATCAACCTGAATCGCGCGGAGCAGACCACCATTGCCGGCGTGCTCAATCACGGCGCACTGTCGCAACTCGCCGCGCTCGAGCGCTCGGTGCTGGATATTTTCCCCGATGCCGAACGCATGCGCACCGGTGAAATTCTGCGCTGGCCGGGCATTTTGTCGGAGAGCGGGGTATCGGCGGAAACACTGCGGGACGCCGTTTTGGCTTGCGGCAAACAGGCGATAACCGAACTCATCGATGTCCGCGCCCGGGAAGGCGCTGCGCTCGCCGCTGTGCTGATCGCAAACGTGACGGAAATGGAAGCCATCGTCGCGCGGGTCACGCCGCTCGTGCCGGAACTGATCACGAAACATCAGCAGAAAATCGTGGAGCGTTTGCAGGACGCGCTTGGCATTGCATCGCCGGAAGGCACGCAAACCAGCATTTCGCGCGAGGAAATCGCGGAGCGGATTCGCCAGGAAGTGACCATGTACGGCATCCGTATCGACATCACCGAAGAATTGCAGCGCCTCGCCGCGCATCTCGCGGAAACGCGCCATGTGCTGCAAAAGGGCGGGAAAGTGGGCAAGCGGCTCGACTTCATGATGCAGGAGCTGAATCGCGAAGCGAACACGCTCGGGTCGAAGGCGGCTGCGAAAGAACTCGCCGATTCGTCGATGACGCTCAAATTGCTCATCGAACAGATGCGCGAGCAAGTGCAAAACCTGGAGTAACGCTTCTATGAACGACGCTCAACGCAACACTTACGCCGGGGTTTATCCGGGCAACCTGTTCATGGTCGTGGCGCCGTCGGGTGCGGGCAAGTCGACGCTCGTGAACGCGCTCCTCGCAGAAGACCCGGCGATCCGCCTGTCCGTCTCGTACACGACGCGCGACCCGCGTCCGGGCGAGCAAAACGGTGTTCAATACCATTTCGCTTCCGTCGATGACTTCATGGCGCGCCACGCCGCCGGCGAGTTCCTCGAAAGCGCGGAAGTGCACGGCAATTACTACGCTACGTCGCGCGTATGGATTGAAGAGCAGATGAAAAGCGGCCATGACGTGCTGCTTGAAATCGACTGGCAAGGTGCGCAACAGGTCAAGAAACGCTTTCGCAACGCGGTGGAAATCTTCATTCTTCCGCCGTCGCTGGATGCGCTGGAAGATCGTCTGAAGAAGCGCGGCCAGGATGCCCCGAACGTGATCGTGCGCCGTTTGCTGGCTGCAGGCAGCGAAATGGCGCATGCGCCGGAAGCGGAATACGTGCTGATCAACGAGAACTTCGAGCGCGCGCTCGCTGAACTGCGGTGTCTCGTCGCGGCCACACGGCTGCGTTTCGGCTCGCAATACGCTCGCCATACGCAGTTGTTTGTCGAGTTAGGCATACACTCGCCGCACGCCGAGTGAACGGGGCTTTCCGGTCACATAAGGTAGAATGAAGAACATATCGAGAAGGAATCAACCATGGCCCGCATCACCGTCGAAGACTGTCTGAAAATGATCCCCAATCGCTTCGAGCTCGCGCTCGCAGCAACGTACCGCGCGCGTCAGCTCGCTCAAGGCCATACGCCGAAGATCGAAAGCCGCGACAAACCGACTGTTGTTGCGCTGCGCGAAATCGCGGCCGGCCACGTCGGCGTCGAGATGCTCAAGAAGGTGCCGGTCTGAATTTCAGTTCCGTTATCGGCCGGGACGTCTACGCGCATTGTCACTAACCGCGTCAGCTAACCACGGAGGCGACCATGAATCCTGTTCCATCGTCCGTCTCTGTGGACCCGCATCACGACGTCCTCGGTACTGAGTCTCACAGCGAAAACCACGCGCACGATCATGACAACGCTCATGACGCCGATTCGCCAACGGCCGCGCGCAAGTACATCGACGCGGTCCTCGAACAATCGTTTCGCCACCTGTTCGGGCCAACCGCCACGCCGGAAAAGCCGCGCCGCCACGACGTCGTTTCCATTGCGAAACTGACCACTGAGCTGGCCGCGTATCTTTCGCCGGAAGAAATCAAGCAGGTCAAGCTGGCTTTCCATTTCAGCGATGAAGCTCATCTCGGGCAATATCGCCAGAGTGGCGAGCCGTACATCACGCATCCGGTAGCGGTCGCGGAAATCTGCGCCAGCTGGAAACTCGACGATCAATCGATCATGGCCGCGTTGCTGCATGACGTGATCGAAGATCAGGGTGTGACGAAGACCGAGATCGCGGAACGTTTCGGGCCGAAGGTTGCGGAACTCGTCGATGGCTTGTCGAAGCTGGACAAGATGGAGTTTCGCAATCGCGAGGAAGCGCAGGCGGAAAATTTCCGCAAGATGTTGCTCGCCATGGCGCGCGACGTGCGCGTGATTCTCGTCAAGCTTGCCGACCGGCTGCACAACATGCGCACGCTCGGCGCGGTGCCACCGGAAAAGCGGCGTCGCGTGGCGCGCGAAACCATCGACATCTATGCGCCTATCGCGCATCGGCTCGGATTGAACAACACGTATCGCGAGCTGCAGGACCTGAGCTTCGCGAACTTCAATCCGCACAGGTACGCCACGCTCGAGCGCGCTGTGAAAGCCGCACGCGGTAATCGGCGCGAAGTGGTGGGCAAGATCCTGGAAGCGGTTCAGCGCACGATCGCGGACGCGAAAATTAAGGCCGACGTCACCGGCCGCGAGAAAACCATCTTCAGCATCTACAAGAAGATGCGCGACAAGCAGTTGTCGTTCTCGCAAGTGCTCGACGTCTATGGCTTTCGCGTCGTGGTGGACAGCGCGCTGGAGTGCTATACCTGCATCGGCGCGCTGCATGCGCTCTACAAGCCGGTGCCGGGCAAGTTCAAAGATTACATCGCGATTCCGAAGGTGAACGGCTATCAGTCGTTGCACACCACGCTGGTCGGTCCGTTCGGCGCGCCGATCGAATTCCAGATCCGCACGCGCAAGATGCATGAAATCGCGGAAGCGGGCGTGGCCGCGCATTGGCTCTACAAGAATGGCGGCGCGGATCTGAACGACGTGCAAAAGCGTGCGCATCAATGGTTGAAGTCGCTGCTCGACATTCAAAGCGAAGCCGGCGATTCGAGCGAATTCCTTGAACACGTCAAGATCGATCTGTTCCCCGATGCGGTCTACGTCTTCACGCCGAAGTCGAAAATCATGCCGCTGCCGCGCGGCGCGACGGCGTTGGATTTTGCGTATTCCATTCACAGCGACCTCGGCAATCAATGCGTCGCGGTGAAGATCAATAACGAGTTGTTGCCGCTGCGGACCGAGTTGAAGAGCGGCGATATCGTGGAAGTGATTACCGCGCCGTATTCGAAGCCGAATCCCGCGTGGCTCGGCTTTGTGCGCACGGGCAAGGCCCGTTCGGCCATTCGTCACTATCTCAAGACAATGCGGCTGAACGAATCGGTGCAACTGGGCGAACGGCTGGTCGATCAGAGCCTCAAGGGTTATGGCCTGGCGTTGTCGGAAGTGACGCCGGAAGTCTGGGAAAGGCTGGCGCAATGGACGGGCAACAAGAGCCGTCAGGAAATTTTCGCGGATATCGGCCTCGGCCGGCGCGTGGCCGCCGTGATGGCGAAGCGTATCGAAGTACTGATGACCGGACGCGACGACGACGATTCCCCGCGCGAGAGTTTCACCACGAATACTGCGCCGCCGGTCGTGATCACCGGTACTGAAGGTATGTCGGTGCAACTGTCCGCGTGCTGCCGCCCGATTCCCGGCGACGACATCATGGGTTACATCGGCATTGGGCTGGGCATGGCGATCCACACCACCGAATGTCGCGTCGCGCAGCGGATTCACAAGCGCGACCCGGGCCGCTGGATCGACGTGGCCTGGGCGCCGCAGCCGGGCCGTCTCTTCGACGTCTCCATCAAGGTGCTCGTGAGCACGTCGAAGGGCGTATTCGCCCGCGTAGCGGCCGATATTACGTCCGCTGATGCAAACATCGTCCACATCGCCATGGATGAGGACGTGACGCAGGAATCCACCGTGTTGCGCTTTGTGATCCAGGTCAGCGACCGCGTGCATCTGGCGAATGTGATGCGGCGCGTGCGCACGAACCCGGACGTGATGCGCATCGCGCGTGAGCGGCCGAGCGACGAGCCGCATCATCGCAACACCGAAGGCGGCATGCGGATCGATCGCGAACGCGGCGATTATTAACGTTTGACGTTTAACGTTCGACCCTCACGTGGCGGCAGACGAGCCTGAGTCTGAATCTGGATCGTTACCGCCGGAACGCGACCTGCGTGCCTGTACCACTCCGCGTACACAGGGGCACTTATGAAAACATCAGAACTGGAAGGCGCCGAGCTCGACTACTGGGTCGCGCGCGGGCTGCATGACTTCATCCGCGAAATCCATTTCACCGATGGCGGCCAGACCCTCGCCATCCGCGGGAATGATCGTGGCCGGGCGTGGGACGGGCGATTCCTGCCGTCGACGTCGTGGGAAGCGGCGTCGGTCGTGCTCGAGCGCGCGTGCCGGCTGGAAATGAACGACCACGGGCGCGGCGAAGTCGTGTGCAGAGCGACGTTCGGCAAGGCCGGCGCAGAAGTGGAAGGGCGCGGACCGTCGCTGCGTATTGCGTTGCTGCGTGCGTTTTTGCTGCATGCGTTCGGAGACACCGTCGACGACGAATTCCCGCATCGCTCGCAAATGCTGCTTGGGGAACGGGCAGAACCGTTGGGGGAGCAGAGCGCGGCGGCATCGGTTGAAGATGCACCGATGCCGGACGGACGTATCGGCGATATTGGGTCAACCGCGCGGCAATAGGCGGGTTTGGGCTCCGCATGCCCGTGCCCTCGGAAGCCCGGCGAGCGTAAACCGCCCGCCGAGGAGAAGCATCGAACGCGTGGGTCGTGCGCAAACACCGTGCACAAACAAAAAGGGCCTTCCGCGAGGAAGGCCCTTCTAAAACTGGTGCGGCTGGCAGGATTCGAACCCACGACCCCTTGGTTCGTAGCCAAGTACTCTATCCATCTGAGCTACAGCCGCGCATGAAGCAGGGTAATACAAAAAACTGATGCAGGAAACGCTTGCTTGAAACAAAACAACTAAAACGCTTTGAAGAAGTGGTGCGGCTGGCAGGATTCGAACCCACGACCCCTTGGTTCGTAGCCAAGTACTCTATCCATCTGAGCTACAGCCGCACGCGAGACCAAGAGTATAGCCAAGCTCTCCCAAAAAAGGAAGGGTTCCGCCTCGATTTCTGTAATACCGATCTCCTTCGTGTTACCTTGCAGAGGAGCTATCTCGCTCCTCTTCACGTTATTTTGAGCGGTTTGCACCATGAACAAAGCATTTGTTAAAGAATCGGACGAGAGCGACGACGATCTCGATCTCGAACAACCGCTGGGCGTACCTCCCGGCACCAAGAACTACATCACGCCCGCAGGACACCAGCGACTGCGGGGTGAATTGCTGCATTTGCTGGACGTCGAGCGGCCGGATGTCGTGAAGCTCCTTTCCTGGGCGGCGTCGAACGGCGACCGGTCGGAGAACGGCGACTACATTTACGGCAAGCGGCGCTTGCGAGAGATCGACCGGCGGATTCGCTTCCTCACGAAACGGCTCGACCTCGCGGAAGTGGTGGACAGCAGCCGGCAGGAGAACGTCGATCAGGTGTTTTTCGGCGCCACGGTGGATTACGCCGGTGACGATGGGGAAGTGCACACGGTGACAATCGTAGGCGTCGACGAGGTGAATCTGGATGTCGGGCACGTGAGCTGGATCTCGCCCATTGCCCGTGCATTGCTCAAAGCCAAGGTTGGCGATACCGTCACGCTGCACACGCCCGCAGGCGTCCAGCAAATCGATATCCTCGATGTGCATTATCCACCGAAGGTCTGAAGCGCTTGACCTGAAGTAATACCGCACGAATTCAAGACGAAAAAAAGGCGCCGCAAGCGGCGCCTTTTTCACATCGGTACAACTTCGAACAAGACTTAGAAGCGGTGACGAATGCCAACCGTTGCCGAGACTTGATTCGGGGTCGACGACATGCCAACGCCGGTGATCGGAGCGCCAAGGCCGGTGCCGCCCAGGTCGGACGCGTGAACGTATTCACCTTGCAGGTACACGTCCGTACGCTTCGACAGCGAGTACGCCGTTTGCAGGCCGACCTGTTCGAACTTAGGCTTCACGCCATCAAGGCGAGCGTCCGTGTACGTGAACTCACCAGCCAGGCTCAGGGCCGGGGTCAGTGCGTAACGGCCATTCAGCTCATAGTTGTTGAAGCGAGCGTAGTTACCAATTCCAACGCCGTTCGTCGCGCTGATTGCGCCGCCCGAGATACCTGCTGCGTTTTCAAGCTTCGTTTGCGTGAACACGAAGCCAACCGTTGCCGGACCGAACGCGTAGTTCAAGCCAGCACCGAACGTGCGCTGCAGGCCTGCCACGAACGTGTTGTCGAGAGCGACAGCGCCGCCACTGTTCGAAAGCGCCGCAGCGGCTCCTGCGCCCGTAAACGAGTTGTTCAACTGCAAGTAAGCTGCAGCAACGTTCAACGGACCGTAGTTATACGATGCGCCAACGCTATAAGCGCGGTTGTTCGAGAAGCCACCAGCCTGGTTCGAGAAGCCGTACTGTGCGCCGAACTTGAAGCCAGCGTAGTTCGTGCTCTGGTACTTGATCGAGTTGTTGATACGGAACGAGTTGTCGAGGTTGTCGTTGTCGAACGGGTGTGCGAACTGCGTGCCGCCGTATTGCGTGCCGGTCAGAGCCAACGGGCCGAGATAGTCGACCACGGAGTCATATTGACGACCGAGAGTCACAGCACCGTATTGGTTGCTCGACAGACCAACGAATGCTTGACGGCCGAACTCACGGCCCTGCTGACCGAGCGTGCCGTTATTAATGTTGAAGCCGTTTTCCAACGTGAAGATTGCCTTCAGGCCACCGCCGAGATCTTCAGCGCCGCGCAGGCCCCAACGGCTGCCGTTCACCGAGCCGCTCGTCATCTTGAAGTTATGTTGGCCGCCTTGGTTATTCGTGTACGTCAGGCCAGCGTCGATCAAACCATACAGCGTCACGCTGCTTTGAGCGTGAGCGGCGGTTGCAAATACGCCCGAAAGGGCAGCGACCATGAGAGTCTTTTTCATCTTTGTAACTCCGAGAGCAGTTTGGGTCTGACAACCCAGGCTTGAAGGAAACCTTCACTCCGACGCGCTGCGAGAGGCGCTTTCAGGTGATTTCATGTGCCAACAGAAGACACAGTCGTTTCCGGACCAGACGAAGTGTAAAGACGGTGTTACAGCGGTGGCGTTCCGATTTACGCAATAAAGTATTCTGCGATCGGCAATGATTAATAAACGCCGTCTAAGGCTTTACCAGTAAGGCTTTGCGGGGGATTGGCGCAGGCGGGTGCAGGGTGTCAACAGCAGTTCGTTGCGCAATTGCTACATGCGGTATCGTTAAAATACAACGCAAATAATCCTAAAAACCGATTATTGACGGAACCGCAATAGATGATTGCCAGATCTGTTGATAATTGCGAGATAGTGGGCCGTTATACTTCATGTGCTGCTTTCCGAAGCAGACTTTTTCGTTGACGGAAAAGATCTCCAAACCTTGTCAGCGCGACTTCCCAGTCGCGCTTTTTTTTCGCCTGAACGGACTGCCAGCTCGAGTCCGTTTCAGGCACTGTTTACTTAGTTAGCCGCTTCCAGCTTTTCTTCCGGAATGGCATCGGCTTCTTTCGCGACTTCCGGCGATTCAGTCCCTTCGCTCTCGAAAGTCAGCGGACTCGATATTGCCCAGTCTTCCATTACGTAATGGCGTGCATCCATAGGCGAGGACAGCAGGTTTTGCCAGTGATCGCCGTGCCATGCCGGGTCGAAATCCAGAGCCGAATGTGATTCGAGTACTGCTCGGGGCGCTACCAACGTCTTGATCCACGAAAACATGCTTTTGAGTTCGGTCGTCACTGCAATGACCTCCTTTAAAAGTACTTGCGGTCGTCTTTTATGATGCCGATAGTCACTTTCGGTAACAAGGCTCGTAAACGCTTACGATTCTATAAGTATGGTTACAATCCAAGTAGATATTTCCCTTGGGCGAATATGGCCGGTTTAATTCGCCATTATTACGACGGATTGTTCCTCTCAGTCCTGATCCGATAGCGCATGCGGGCCGCCCTTCGCGGCGTATCGCCACGCTATGGGCCGCCAGCGGGCGGTGTATCTATATAGGACAGCCGGCGGTCGAAGGGACGTGGGCTAAAATGCCCGATCGATACGCTATCTCCAAAGCGGATCCTGCCCATTCCTCTTTTAGCGGTCAGCGCTGTGCTCCCAATCGTTGCCAATATAGTCAGTTCAGAACCGCTGGTTTTCGTCGATCTCGAAACGACGGGCGGCGCCTTCGGCGTAGATCGCATCACTGAAATCGGTGTGGTCGAGGTTGGGCCGGCCGGCGTGACGCAGTGGAGTTCGCTCGTCAATCCGCAACAGCCGATTCCATTCTTTATCCAGCAACTCACCGGCATCAGCGATTCGATGGTGCGCAACGCGCCTACGTTCGAGACCATTGCGCATGATTTGCTGGCCCGTCTTGAAGGCCGGCTGTTTATTGCTCACAACGCGCGGTTCGATCACGGCTTTCTGCGCGGCGAGTTCAAGCGTGCCGGCATCAAGTTCCAGCCCGATGTGCTGTGCACAGTGCAACTGTCGCGGGCCATCTATCCGGCGGAGCGCCGGCATGGACTCGATGCGCTGATCGAACGGCACGCGCTTGTGCCGGCTGCCCGCCATCGGGCACTAGCCGACGCCGATCTGCTCTGGCAATTTTGGCAGCACCTGCATCGCGCGTTTTCCGCCGATATCCTGCGTGACTATATAGAACAGGTGGCGCGCCGGTTCCGGCTCGCCGGTGACATCGATGAAGACACGATCGAGCAGATTCCGGCTGGCTGCGGCATCTACGTGTTTTATGGCGAGGATGACGTGCCGCTATACGTCGGACGAAGCGTGCGTTTGCGCCAGCGCGTGCGTGCGCATCTGTCGGGCGTGAAACGGTCCGCGAAGGATTTGCGGCTCGCAGAACTCGTCCGCCGTGTGGAGTGGACCGCGACCGGCGGTGAGATCGGCGCGATGCTGGCGGAAGGGCGCTCGGTCGCACGGCTGCGGCCTGCCCACAACCGGGTGTTCAAAGCGCGTCGCGATGACCCGAGCCACGCGCCCTGGACGTATCCCGGCGCCATCGCGATAGAAGAAACGGACACCACGACCAGCGCGCGCGTCTGGCATGTCGTTGATGCCTGGCAGTATTTCGGCATGGCTGCGACGCTCGATGAAGCCGCGCAATTGCGTTCGGCAGCGCTCGCGGCGCGCTTCGAATTGTCGACGTACCGGATTCTGAGCGAACGCTTGTCGCAGGGCCTGACGATCGTGCCGCTCGCGGCAGCCACGTGCTTGTCCGGCGAGCCGGTCTAGCCGACAGCGCCCACACCACCTGAAGCGCACACATGCGACAACGCGCGCGAGAGCGGCGCNTTCTGAGCGGAATCATAGCGGGTGAGATGTTTCCAGCGCGCGATGCTATCGGCCAGTCGCAGCGGGCAATCGTCGGCATGGCGGAGCGGTTCCACGCCAGTCAGCGCGGCGAGCAGCGCGTTCGTCACGCGATCGAGGTTCGGCCGGGTATCGCGGGCGAGGTCGGGGGGCGTTCCTTCGGGCGCGCGTGACTTGCGCCAGTTATCGAAGAGTGCGTTCTGCACGTCCTTGCTCGCCTCGATCTGGTCGCGGAAGAAAAGCTGCGCAAACGCCGGATCGATGCCAGCGGCTTTCGCGCGACTATCGATGCCGGCCAGCAGCGCGGCTTCACGGGGTTGATCGGTGATCGGCTCGTGGTGGGCCCACTTCCAGCGTGCGACCGGCTCGGCGAGCGCCAGACGTTGCGAGGACAACGCGATGAGATTGGTGAGCGGTGTGTCGTCGCCGTCAGCAAGAGCCGCCGACGAACAAGCCATGATGACGATGAAAAAAGCCGCCAGCGAAGCGATGGCGCGGAGAACGTGCTGAACGTGCAGAAGGGAATGGCGAAGCATGGATGACCGGAGCCCGAGCGAGAAAGCGGCAGCTTAACTCATGGCAATGATGGCGATCGTGAAACGCGCGACGCGCGTGGCGTTATAAGCCTGGAGCGATCGTGCTGGTCGTGCAATTAATACTTGCGTGTTGATTCAGCGCTGCTGCAAAGACATGCCGCAACGTTCAGGCGTGCAGGAACCGCGACTTGCAGGACATCTGCAAACGCCGTGGATGTGCTGCGCGTTTCAGCAATTACTTCGGGTCGCACAGGTTACGCTGTTCGTCGAAGAATGCCCGGACGTATTCGGGCAGCTCTGCGAGGAATTCAACCCCGACCGGTTCTTGATCCGGACACTCCACCTTGTCGGGCGTCGGGATTTTCGTCGGCTTGGCGTCCATCATTTTCTCTCCTTGTATAGGTCGATTATCAATCTCGACTCTGGCTTCGCGCTAGCGCCGAATGCGCGGTTGGAACATTTCTCCGTTCCTGTGTTGCTTTAACGGAACACCAGCGGCGTGACTTAAGGCTGTGATAATTTATTGCTCAACAACCGATATTTCTCCTGCATCTCAGCAGTGCTTTGCCGACTACTTTGCCGACCTTTTCTGCTGATTAACTCGTCGTCCGTCTATTGCCGATGCGCTGTAGCAGCAGCGGCAAATATTTCGCAAACTACTTCAAAGTGCCCGGCCGTCTACCATGGCCGATTCCGTGTTCGCGGATGCGAGTCGTTGCTTAAAAGCGAGTCCCCTCAATAGTGATAACGGCACGATTCAGTTGCGGTTGACCGTTTTATCTATCTTTAAAAAAATTTAACAGTTCGCAATGTCTGAAAGCACACGTATTCATACAAATGAATGTTCGCAAATTGCGCGCAGAGAAAGCATCCGGGAAACGACGTGAAGTTTATGAATTACGCTCACTTAAAGTTTCACTTTAAGTGTACGAACTGACTGATTGATCTTAAAGATCATTTTTGAGATGCGGCTTGAAAAGTAAAAAACCCGCGAAGCCTGGAGGCGACGCGGGTTTCTTGAAATGAAGCTTGGTGCCGGAAAGAGGAATCGAACCCCCGACCTTCGCATTACGAATGCGCTGCTCTACCGTCTGAGCTATTCCGGCATCAGAGAAACGAGATTATAAGGACCTTCCGGCGAGTTTGGCAACACCCTACGGTCAATTCTTTTCTGCGTGATAGCGTGTCACGCGTTCAACCTCGTTTTTCGATCCGAGGAACACCGGCACACGCTGATGCAGGCTGGTCGGAACGATGTCGAGGATGCGCTGCGCGCCGTCGGTCGCGGCGCCGCCCGCCTGTTCGACGATGAACGCCATCGGGTTCGCTTCATACATCAGGCGCAGCTTGCCCGGTCGATCGGGCGTACGTTTGTCGGCGGGGTACATAAACACGCCGCCACGGCTCAGGATACGGTGCACGTCTGCAACCATCGACGCGATCCAGCGCATGTTGAAATCTTCCTTGCGTGGACCATCCTTGCCTTCGTTCAACTCGTTCACATACTTTTGCACGGGCTCGTACCAGTGACGGCTGTTCGATGCGTTGATCGCGTACTCCCGCGTGTCGGCGGGAATCTGCATGTTGCTCTGCGTGAGTACCCACGATCCGAGTTCCCGGTCGAGCGTGAAGCAGTTCACGCCGTAGCCGGTGGTCAGCACGAACACGGTCTGCGGACCATAGACCGCATAACCGGCCGCAACTTGCGCCGAACCCGGCTGCATGAACGCCTGTTCGCTCGGCTCCATGCCGTCCGGGCATCGCAACACTGAAAAGATCGTGCCGATAGACACGTTCACGTCGATGTTCGACGAGCCGTCGAGCGGATCGAACGTGAGCAGGTAGTTGCCCTTCGGATAGCGGTTCGGGATCGGGAAAATCTTTTCCATTTCCTCCGATGCCATCGCGGCCAGGTTGCCGCCCCATTCGTTGGCTTCGAGCAGGATTTCGTTCGACAGGATGTCGAGTTTCTTCTGCACTTCGCCTTGAACGTTTTCGCTGCCGGCGGTGCCCAGCGCTTCGCCCAACGCGCCCTTGCTCACCTGATAGCCGATCTGCTTGCATGCGCGTGCGATCACTTCGATCAACAGCCGCAGGTCGGCGGGAAGGTTTTGATGTTCCCGCTGCTGCTCGATCAGATACTTGGTGAGCGTCGTGCGGCGGGAAATAGATGATGAGGTCGACATTGCGTTGGGCTCCGGGAGCGTTAGACGAATGCCTCAGATTCTACCCGCTCGAAATGTGTCTCTCGATGTCACAGCAATGCGCACGCCTCGTGCTGCCGGTTTCCTCAACGTCCGCGCGTAAAAAAACCGGTGCCGAAGCACCGGTTTCCGATGAGCCGGGATGAACGACGAGACGCTCAGCCCAGCGCTTTCTCCACGATCTCGCGTACGTCGCGGGATTTCACCTTCGATGCCACTTCTTCGAGCGCCGCATGCGCCTGCTCGCACAAGACTGGCGTATACCGGCGCCATTGCTCGAGCGTGCGTGCAAGGCGCGCAGCCACCTGTGGGTTCATTGCGTCGAGCGCAACGACCTGTTCAGCCCAGAACGCGTAACCGGAACCGTCGGCGGCGTGGAATTGCGCCGGATTTGCGCCACAGAAGCTGAAAATCAGCGAGCGGGCGCGATTCGGGTTTTTCAGCGTGAACGCCGGGTGTTGCATCAGCTTGCGCACGATCTCGAGCACGTTGCGTTTCGGGCCGCCGCGTTGGGTGGCCTGCAGCGCGAACCACTTGTCGATGACGAGCGGCTCGCTCTCGAAGCGCTGGTAGAAATCGCTAAGCGCGGCTTCGGCGACGGTGGTATCCACAGAACCTGACGCACCCGCCGTCAGCAACGCAGACAATGCCGCCGACCGGTCCGTCATGTTGTTCGCGGCGTCGTACTGGGCGCTCGCGAGTTCGATGGCACGCGTGGGATCGTCGAGCTGGCTCAGGTAGGCGAGGGCGAGATTCTTCAGGCCACGCTTGCCGGCGTCGTGCGGCGTCGCGCGATATTCGCCCGGCGTGCGGTTCGCCTCGTACACGGCGAGCCACCGGTCGCGCAGTCCCGTGGCGAGCCGGCGGCTGACAAACACGCGCGCAGCGTGAACGGCAGCCGGGTCCGACACAGCCATCTGTTCCGCAAGATATCCCTCCGACGGCAACATCAGCGCCAATTCCTGGAATGCCGGCGTGAGCGTTGTGTCGTCGAGTACCTGGGCAAACGCGGACACGACCTGATCGTCGAGCGTCAATTCCCCGCCCTTCGATGCCCGATCCGCCAATGCAAGCAGCTCACGCGTGGCGAGGCGCTGGCCGGCTTCCCATCGATTGAACGGGTCGCTGTCATGAGCAAGCAGGAACGCCAGTTGTTCGTTGGTGTAGTCGTAATCGACCGCCACCGGCGCCGAGAAATTGCGCAACAACGAAGGCAACGGTTCCTCGGCGACATCGGCGAACGTGAAGGTTTGCTCTTGTTCCGTGAATTCCAGCACGCGCGTCGTACCTTGCGGCTCTTTTTCACCGTCGAGTTTCAACGGCAGGTCGGCGCCGTTCTTGCCGATCAAACCGACCGAGAACGGAATCAGCAGCGGACCCTTTTGCGTTGCGCGCGCAGCCTCGGACGCTTCACCGTAACCTTGTGTGAGCGTGAGCGAATAGCGCTTCGTGGCCGCGTCGTAGCGCGTGCGGACGGTGATGCGGGGCGTGCCCGCCTGGCTGTACCAGCGCTCGAATTGCGCCAGATCGCGGCCGTTCGCGTCGGCCATTGCGTGACGGAAGTCGTCGCAGGTCACGGCCTGGCCGTCGTGACGCTGGAAATACAAGTCCATGCCGCGCCGGAAACCGTCGCGACCGAGCAGCGTCTGGTACATGCGCACGACTTCCGAGCCTTTTTCATAGACGGTCATCGTGTAGAAATTGTTGATCTCTACGTAGCTTTCCGGGCGCACCGGATGAGCCATCGGGCCCGCGTCTTCGGCGAACTGCATCTGGCGCAGCACGCGCACGTCGTCAATACGTTTCGTCGCGCGCGCCGCGTCGCTGGCCGCGCCCGGTTCAAGTCCGGCGGCCATATCGGCGGAAAATTCCTGGTCGCGGAACACGGTCAGGCCTTCCTTCAGGCTCAACTGGAACCAGTCGCGGCAGGTCACGCGGTTACCCGTCCAGTTGTGGAAGTATTCATGGCCAACCACGGCTTCGATGTTGCTGAAATCCACATCTGTAGCCGTTTCGGGATTCGCGAGCACGTACTTCGTATTGAAGATGTTCAAGCCCTTGTTTTCCATCGCGCCCATGTTGAAGTCGCTCACGGCGACAATCATGAAGCGATCCAGGTCGAGCTCGAGCCCAAAGCGGCGTTCGTCCCATTCGATGGAATGAACCAGCGAATCCATCGCGTGTTGCGTCTTGTCGAGATCGTGCGGTTCGACCCACACCTGCAGCAGCTTTTCCTTGCCCGAACCGGTTTTCATGCGCTGTTCGAGCTTCACCAGCTTGCCCGCGACCAGCGCAAACAAATAGCTTGGCTTTTTGAACGGGTCTTCCCAGCGCGCGAAGTGCCGGCCGTCGCCGAGATCGCCTTCTTCGATCAGATTGCCGTTCGACAACAGCACCGGGTACGCCGTTTTGTCCGCCCGCAGGGTCACCGTATACGTAGCCATGACGTCGGGGCGGTCGAGGAAATACGTGATGCGGCGAAAACCTTCGGCCTCGCATTGCGTAAAGAAGTTGCCGCTAGATACATACAGGCCCGATAACGTCGTGTTCTCGGCAGGCTTGCATGCACTTTCAATAGTCAATTCGAACGCATCCGGAATATTGCTCACCGACAAACCGTTCTCATTGACGTGGACGTCTGCATGCGGACGTCCGTCGAGCGTTGCGCCGATGAATTCCATCTGCTCGCCCATCAGCTCCAGAGTAGCCGTAGGCGCGGCGTCCGGGTTGCGGCGCAGGCGCATGGTGTTGCGCACCACGGTCCGCTCCGGGACGAGGTCGAATTCGAGCGCGACGGTATCGATCAGGAAAGCGGGCGGCGTGTAGTCGGCGCGGCGGATTACGGCAGGTGCGGTCGAGTTGGACATGGCGGTTCTGATTGAGTTGAGCGGGTGCCTTTGCTTTCCAGGCGGCCTTGTGTCGGATCATTGTACAAAGGCGCGCGGAATCGTGTGCTCGATTCGGGGTCGTCCGGATGAGCTATCTCCCGAACTTCGTGTGCCGGTGATGGTCTTTAAACAGGTGGAATCAGCCAATTTCCGTGCGGTGCATGCGTTACTTCACGGTTGCTGTTTTGCGAACAACACCGCAACAAGAAATCAACAAGACAATGCAACGAGGTCGGCCATGACGTTGGGACGGTTGTACGGGGAGTGGAAGAGTGCGGTACGCGTTGCTATGGTAGCGGGGTTCGCGTTGCTGGGAGGTTGTACGACCTATGTTCAGACGCAGGTGGCGGCGTTCTCGGATTGGTCCGGCAGCGACGCTACGCGGACCTACGCGTTCGCCCGCTCGGCGCAGCAGCAAAACAGCATCGAACAGAAAACGTATGAAGCACTCGCGGCAAACGAGCTTGCGACCCATTCGTTCAAGCAGGTCCCTGATGCCAGCGCGCACTATCGCGTGGAATTGTCGTATTCCATTCGCGGCGACATGGTGACCGTGCGGCAACCCGTCTATTACGATCCGTGGCCGATGTACGGTGGCTGGTACGGCCGGCCATACGGCTGGGGTGGTTACGGACCGTGGGGTGGGTGGGACATGGGACCGGCGGGTTATGTGGACCAAAGTTACCCGATCTTCGTCCACTCGCTGCAGATCCGCATGACCGAACGTGACAGCGGGCGCGAAGTGTATAAAGTGACCGCAAGCAATTCAGGTGGCGAACCGTCGCTGGTCCTGGCCATGCCTTATCTGATCCGCAGTGCGCTCACGGATTTCCCGCTGGGCAATGGGACGGTGCGCACGGTGAAGATCCCGCTCGACAAAAATGGCGGTGCGAGTAATGAAGCCCCGGTTGCGGTGGGGACAAACGAGAAGGTGACCGCCCCGGCGCCTGCGCCTGCTCCTACACCCGTGCCTGTGCAGTAGCCTTGCAAGCCGGCGCGCGAGCCCGGCCTCTGCTTCCAGTTCCAGTAAAATTTACCGTCATGGCGACCGGCTCTTTGAGCCGGTCGCCATCGCCTGTTGGCGCCCGCGATTATTTCGAATTTCGAGCTGAACACCGACTTTGTTACGGGCTTGTGACGAAGCGTCCCTCGTATGCAATTAAATTCGAAACGAGATATATTTCGCAGATGACCAAACCCCGCAACGCCCAACCACGTGCCCTTCCCGAGCCCCCAACCTGGGACGCGCAGCTCGCCCGGCGCATCGTTNCACCGCTCATCGGCACCCCGGTTACACCCAATCATCTGACCACTCTGCGCCTGCTGATCGGCATTGCCGGCGCGTATTACCTGTCNGTCGGCAGCTTCTGGCCATGTAGTTTGGGCGCTGTGTTGGTTGCGCTTTCCAATTTCGTCGATCACACCGACGGCGAACTCGCGCGAATCAGCGGTAAGTCGAGCAAAATCGGTCATTTTTACGACATTGCGTGCGATTCCCTGGTGACCGTGCTGCTGTTCGTGGGTCTCGGGTTTTATGTGGGCGTGCATCACCCGTCCCTGATCGTGCCGGCCGAATGGCTCGGTGGTATCGCGGGCGTCGCCGTCGCGCTGATCTTCTTTCTGCGGATGCGGATCGAATCGATGGCGGGCAAGAGCGGCACGAAGCAGGCATCCATGGCGGGCTTCGAGACTGAAGACGTCTTGTATTTGCTGCCCGTGGTGACGTTGCTCAACGGCATGACGCCGTTTCTGGTGGCCGCTTCTATCGGCGCTCCGTTGTTCGCGGTCTGGGTCGTGTTGGATTATCAGCGCGCGCTCAGGCGTTCCGCTCAGGTCGTGGTGCGGAACAAGGATACCGACGGCCAAGACTTGCAGGCTGTTCAATGAATTCATCCATCGATTCCTTGTCCACGCGTTCGCTCGGCGACAAGCCAGTTGAGCGCAACGGCCAGCAAGCCCTCGACGAAACGTTGGCCGCGCATCTTCAGCGCCTGTCCCCTGAGCGCAATACGGCGAAGCTGCATGAGACGTTCGATAACCAGGGCGCGTTCCTGTATCTCGACGACTTCCTGCCACGCGAGTTCACCGAGAAGCTGGTCGCGGCAGTCCATGCCGTTACGCCCGCCATCAATCGCAACTATCTGCCGGGACACAAGCAGGGCGGCAGCGTGAGCCGTCACGCGATCGACGAACTCGCGCCGTTTATCGCCGAGTTGTACCGGTCGCCGGCGTTGATCGACTGGCTGGAGAAAATCAGCGGCGATACGTTGCAGGAGTCGCCCGCTGATGATCCGCACGCATATGCGCTGTATTTCTATACGAAGGCGGGCGACCACATCGGCTGGCACTACGATACGTCGTACTACGAAGGCCGCCGTTACACGCTGCTGCTCGGTGTGATGGACGATTCGTCGTGCCGTCTCGACTACGAGCTGCACACGCGCACGCCCGGGATTCCCGATCAACCGGGCTCAGTACAGATTCCCCCGGGCGGCCTCGTTTTCTTCGATGGCGACAAACTGCGCCATCGCATTNCACCCGCTCGCGCGGGCGAATTCCGCGTGTCGCTGACATTCGAATACGTCACCAATCCGAACATGCGGCCGTGGCAGCGTTTCGTCTCGAACATGAAGGACTCGATCGCGTACTTTGGCTTCGGCCAGGTTTTCCGCCGCAAGGGCGGGAAGCACGGCGCAGCATGAGCCGCACGGGAACAGTCCTTCTGTCGCTCGGCGTGGTGTTGTTCATCGCGCTGCTCGGCTGGCAGGGCTTCGGTTCCGTTGCAACGGCGCTCNCGGCCGCTGGCTGGGGTCTGCTCGCGGTGGCGGCGTTCCACCTNCTGCCTGTCGTGATTGATGCGCTGGCTATCGAAACGCTGTTTCCCCGCAACCAGCCCGATGTGACCTTCCGCGATGCGCTGCTCGCACGCTGGACCGGTGAATCGGTGAATAGCCTGATGCCGGCCGGCCAGATCGGCGGTCCGGTGCTGATGGTGCGTTATCTGACGCAGCGCGGCATGCGCGCGCGCGACGCCGCTGCAGTCATTACCGTCAGCACGACGATGCAATCCGTCGGACAAATGGTCTTCGCGATGATCGGGCTCGCGTTGCTGAGCAGCTATGCGTCGGGCGTAGGCATGTTGCTGCCGGTGCTGATCGTGATCGTGGTGTGTTCCCTCATGGTTCTCGGTTTTTTCTTCGCGCAGCGCAAGGGTTTGTTCGGCCGCGCGACGCGCTTCGCCTCGCAATTTGCCGCGCGTTTTTCGAAGAGGCGCGATTGGTCGTCGCTGGTGTCGCGCGCGGAAGCCGTCGACACCGCCGTGCTCGAACTCTACAAAAAGCCCGGCCCCGTCGCGCTACCCGTACCACAAAGGTGTTGGGATATTGACTGATTTACCCTCAGACCCGCGTCCCGCCAGGGATTGCGGGTCTTTTACTTTCCGTAAATATCTTCGGCAAAATATGAAACGCGGAACCCTTATTGGATAAGGGTTCCGCGTTTTTAATCAAGGAAAGCCAACACCTTTGTGGTACGGGTAGCCCCGTCGCGGCGAGTTTCGCGTTGAGTCTGCTGGGCTGGATCGTCGGTACCGGCGAGGTGTGGCTTGCGCTGCACTTTCTCGGCTCGCCGGTCG
>JGI12635J15846_10001116_pt1 | contig 23502 bp, 27 predicted proteins | sample BlaSpr_A8_OM2_M2_FD_15846 | JGI IMG/M metagenome (IMG submission 15846) | reverse complement strand
CGCCTCTCGTTCGAGTACCCGCATGGCCAGTTGGTCATCTTTCAACTGCAGCCCGATACTATTCGGGATTTCAATCCGGTCTATTGAAGGGCGCCCGCCATGAGATCTTTCTTGAAATGCTCCAGCCAGTCGCTTTCGTCGCTGATCGCGTATTCCTTCATAACCTGCGTGGATAGCCTCGTGATGATGACATAGCCCTGTAGACCGAGGTTCTCGTCACCTTTCGGGTCCGTCGTATCTGTTTCCAGAAGATTGAAATCGCCTTCTGCCAAACCGTTGCGCTTCAAGGTCGCTAGAAAGTCTTTGTGTTCATCCGGTTCGATCAGCCGCATGTTCGGCCCCTTGTGTTCAACGCAGACGTCGTGGAGCCCTGATGCGATGGGGGCCGACGACACTCGTCCAAGTGTAGAAACCGTGCGCACCGCACCCGTGAGGTTCGCGTCGCAATCGCCCCCATATGCGGGGCTACCAGAAAGCAAGCATCGTTGCTCGCGGTTCTATCGCTTGGGCCCTTTCATGCTTTCCGATTCCATGGCCGCATTCCTTTCCTCGCTCGCTTCGATGGGTTCCATCGCTTCGTCAACTGACGCCATTGCACGCTCGGCGGCCGCTTTCGCTCCGTCTGCCGGCACATCGAATTCGTCGTTGCCGTCACCTGGCGGCTGCAGCATGTCCTTGAGCATCGCGCTCAGTTCCGACGTGTCCCACAGCAGGCCACGCTGAGTTCGCACCTTTATGTAGTGTCTTACTTCCGCGTCCTGCTCCGCGGTAAGCGGCAGCCCTCGGTAGGTGCTTTCAGGGTCTGAATTTGTCATGGCTTTCTCCTGCTTCCGTTACTTTCAGTGTAGTCCCATTGCAGCCACGAGAGCCGCGATAGCGGTGCTCTTAGTCCGCAAATGAACGGATCTTCGGCAATGGCTGGCAGCAGGCGGGCCACCTACGGCCGCTGGCCCGCACTTTCACGTGGACATTCGAACGTAGGCTATGCCCGGAGACCGGACTGCCGGGGGCGGACCCGGTCATGCCTTTCGACGACGACAACTCGCGAAGGAGGCGAGTTGTCGTCCGTTAAACCAGCACGTGGCCACCATCGACAACGATGACCTGTCCCGTGCTAAAGCCCTGCTGCATCAGGTAAAGATACGTTTGGGCAACGTCGCTCGCCTCCCCGACCCGCCGTACCGGCATCTTCCCGGCGATATAGTCGTAAAGACTCTCGCGATCGGCTTCGCTCATGTTGTCCCACAGGGCGGTACGCAAGACGCCGGGCGCCACGGCATTTACACGCAGCGGCGCAAGCTCGACGGCCAATGTCCGTGTCAGTGACTCGATCGCGCCCAGGATGCTGGACGGGATCGTCCAGGCAGGCAGCGGACGCGACGATGCCACTCCGCTTGTAAGGGTGATGGAGCCGCCCGCGCGAATTAGGGGCGCCGCATATTTGACGGCCTTGAGCGCGCCCCAGTAACGCACCTCGAAGGCTCGCTGCGCGGCTTCGATGCTGAGCTCAGCAAGGTTTTGCAGGAGTAGTGATTCCCCGGCAGTGTAGACGAGATGATCGAACGCACCGACGCGCTCGAAAAACGCGCTCACTTGCGCCTCGTCGGTAAAATCAAGTGGCTCGCCACGCGTACCTTGGGGTAGTTGCTCCAGTGCAGCCGCGACGCGCTCCGGCCTGCTTGAGGCGATGATGACCTCGGCTCCGGAACGCGCCGCAGCTTCGGCTACGGCAAAGCCAATTCCTGACGTGCCCCCGGCCACGACGATACGGCTTTGTTGAAGAGTAATGCTGGTAAGTTGGCTGTTTCCCATGCTTGACGTTTTCGTGATAGAGCGATCTACGCGGCGGCGCCCGGCGTAACGCAGCACGTGCTGCCTAACCATCGATCGATGCGCCACCGCGGCCGCGTGTGAGTGTACGTGGTTTGCGGCAACCGCGTTCAAGGCGTCGCACGCGAAGAGTACGTGTCTCAAGAGATCACATTCGGTGGATCAAGGTGGCAAGAGCTTGTCACAGCGACAGCGGACCGTCGTGCATCCTGTCTGAACGGCTCGAATGGCCGATGACCTGCCGACCGGCTCGAAGCGATGCACGACCACTACACCCTAAAAGCTGCCGTTCATCCCGTGTAGCATTCAACGGCAGAAACGGGTCGACTACGGAAGTTCGTCGTGCGACCGGGTCGGCCAATAAGAGCCATTCACTCGCGCCTTTCATTTACGCCGTCGTTCTGCTGCGTCTTGCTTATAGCGGCCGATCAGGAGGCAAGCCAGGCCAGTAGACTTTGTAGCTAAGACTACCGCACCGATCACGAATGCTCAGCGCCTGATTATTTTTTCGACCGCGAGCGAACACGCAGGCAATTCGACAGCACCGTATCAGAGCGTCAATGCGATGGACCGTAGGAGCCAGCCTGGTAGTTTCATACCGCCCGTCGCCCGTTCGCCCCATGTGTTGTCGCTTAATAGCAGTTCCGGTTGGCTGCCCAGCCGCTCGAGTTCGCTGCCCAGCAGTCGATACAGACTGTCGTCGAAGCGCATTGCCTCAACGGGCGCGATGACTTTGCCGCCCTCTACCCAGAAAGTCGCAAAGCGTGTCATGCCGGTCAGGCGGCAATTCATCCGGTCCGAGAAATTCACGTACCAGAGATTGCCGATGTAAAGGCCCGTGTCGAGCGCTGCCAGCACGTCGCCGTCGGCGAGGTCGCCGCCGGCCATCGACAATGCGGTCGGCGACTCCGAGGCCGGCGCGCCGTTCGGCGAAAGGCCGCATTCACGGGCGCTGCGGGCGTCGACGAGCTGGCCGACGCTGCGCCCGGCGCGTATCAGCGAAACGGTTTCGCGTTCGTATCCGTCCTCGTTAAATCCGGGCGTGATGCCAAGCTCAATATCCTCGGTCAATTCGACGCGCGCATCGAACGCGACTTCGCCGGCATGAAGCTTGTAGAGCTCCGAGCGCGCGCTGGCTTGGCTGCGCGCAGAAAAGCCGCTCCACGCCGTCGTACCGAGCAGTTCCTGGGCGGCGGCGGGCGCGAGGTAAGCGCGATAGTTGCCGGGCGCAAGCGCGCGCGGTGCGGCGGACAGAAGCGGCAGGCGCGCGGAGGCCAGCTCAACCTTCGCTGCAAACGCGCCGTCGTCCCAGCTTTCGCCCGAGTAGCTGCTTTTGATAGCGCGGCCGCCCGAGCCGTAAAGCGACCAGCTGAAATTGAAGTTTTCGACTTCATACCAGCCACGGCTGCCGCTCGACGACGCGAAGCCACGCGAGAGAGATCCGCCCGCGTAGAAGCCAACGAAGTCGAGTCCCTTCGCCCGCTCGGCGACTGTACGCGCGAGCGCTGCCGGATCGGGAAGCGTACCCGTGCGGCGGATAGACTGCGTCCACGATGAAGAACGGTCGACCATCAAGTGCGGATCGTCAGGGGCGTCGCACAGGCCTTCGCGCAACGTCTTGAGCGCGCTCGCCACGCGGCCGAAGTCGGCGGCAGGCTCGCAGCTGACAGTGAGCGTCGAATATGCCTGCCGCTCGCCATCGATGAGACGCAGGGTTAGCTTACCCTGCGACACGTTGCCGATCTGCCGGACCTTACCCCCGTTGAAGCGAATGAAGTCCGACTGCTCCGCAGCGAGCGAGCTAAACACGCACTCGTCGCCCTGACGCAGCCGCTCGACCTCACTCGCGACAAGTGCGAAATAACAGTGCCAATCGAGCTTTTTGGGGGCTGCTTCGGTGTAGCGAGCCATCCAATTCATCACGCGCCTCCGAATACGTCGACATCACGGAACACGCACGCAGGAGACGCATGACCAACGCGTACGCCCTGCATTGGTTCGCCCTTACCGCATACTGGCGTGCCGAACATTGCACGCGTTTCCTCGTTGCCGACCGCGCTCAGGCTGCGCCAGAAGGTCGACGAGATACCGCGGTAGTTTGGCTGCTTCACGATCTCTTTGAGCTGGCCGTTCTCAATGAGTTGCCCCAATTCGCAGCCGAATTGAAACTTGTTGCGATGATCGTCGATGGACCAGGACGTATTCGTGCGCATCAGGATGCCGTGTTCGATGCCCGCGATCATCTCGTCGAGTGAAGTCGATCCCGGTTCAATGTTGAGGTTGGCCATGCGATCGATCGGCGCGCGGTTCCAGCTCGACGCGCGCGAGTTAGCTACGCCTTCTATGTTGGCGCGCTGCTGGGACAAAAGGCCGCCAAGCGGACGTTCTAGGATGCCGGCGCGAATAAGNTAGTGCTTGTGCGCCTCAGCGCCGTCGTCATCGAAAGCGTAGGACGCCGCTTCCTCCGGCAACGACGGATCGAACGTGACGTTCAGAAGCTCGGAGCCATATCGATACTCGCCGAACATGTCGAGCTTCACGAAGCTTGAGCCGGCGAAGTTGCGCTCGTCGCCCAGAATGCGGTCGAGTTCAAGAGGATGGCCGATAGACTCGTGGATCTGCAGCATCATCTGATCGGGCATCAGCAACACATCGCGCGGGCCGCTCGGGCAGTTCGGCGCGGCGAGCAACTGCAGCGCTTCGTCGGCGATACGCGCTCCAGCACCGTCGAAGTGAAAGCGCGACAGTACCTCGATGCCTCCCTGCGCGAGGTTTGCATAATTGCCGAGCGTGCGCACCTGTGTGTCGCCGTTCGCATGCGCTGCAACGCTCAGCTCCGGCATGAGGAAACGAAAATGCTGGTCAATGCGCACGCCGTCGCTGGTTATATAGGCCTGCTCGGTCTCGGTGATGCAGACTCTGGCGATGCGCTCAACAATGCGACTGTCGATGCGGGCTCCTGCGCACTCGAGCGCTAACCGTTCGATCCATTCTTTGGGGCCCGGTAGTGCGCGGTCGGCGTTTGGAGACGTGTATGCACCGCTTTTATCGGGACGAGTGATCGAGCGATGATCGATGAGGGAAATCTCGGCACTTGCTCGTGCACGCGCCGTGGCGACGTCGAGCGCGCCTTGCAGGCCCGCTGCAGAGAGGTCGCTTGTCGCGGCATATCCCGCGCCGGCGCCGACCCAGGCGGTCAGCATTGCGCCGACATCCTGTTCCATACGCTGCGGCTGCGCAATATCGTTGCGGACCTCGTGCGTTTGAGTGCGCTCCTCTACAACTCGCAACGACCAGAAGTCTGCGCGAGTGTGAAGCGTGCGAGCGGCGTCATGGAAGTCTTGGTTCTGCAATGCGGGGCTCTGGTGGGTAGCATTTGAAGTTCGCAACAGACTACCCGAATTATCAGCTAGCCAATTTTAGGAGTCGCCCGAGAGATGTCGGTGATGCCTCTGATGTCGATACCTGGTCACCGAACTAAGCGTTCGCCACAATTAGCAGTCGGGACGTGGACTATGCGAATAGCCGCGTTGCGAGGGCCGCGACCGGCGTAACGCTGCCATCTACGGACGCTGGTCGACGCTTTCACACGGACGTTCGAACATCGGCTNCGCCCAGACAACGGACCCCCGCGCGGATCATGTCAGTCGCGTCGTCGGCTATTGCGGCCAATCGNACAGAAGCACAGCATTCGCAGGCGTCGGACTGGGGGGGCCAAGAAGGGACACTTCTTGACGTTGCCAAATGAGATNCTGAGAGTGGTGTATGACGTTTACTTCGGGCCAAAGGCTCCGGCATGCCGCGACGCGGAACCGTCCACTCGTAGGGAAGGGTTAGCGGGGCACGTGGTAATCGGCTGGCCATCAGAACCCCTTGGCAAACGGGTTAAAAATTACTCCCCGCCAAACCATTGGCCCTTATGTATTATTTACGCGTCCTGCGAGGAAAGGTAACGTTTTCCCCTTGACGAAAATGGAACATTAAAATGCCATCGCCGATTCCGCGAACATCAATGAGAGGAGTTGCGATGGTTCTATATCACCACGGCGCAGCAATTCAGCCCTGCGTCACGAAGCATGGCAAAGCCTTTGTAGCGCGTGCATCGATCTTAGCGGAAGACGGTGAAGCTACTTCACTCGGGAATCTCGGAGAGTTCGCGAGTCAGGAATGCGCTTTCGCGTTTGCCGTGCGCAGTGCCACTGCATTCGTGGATGGCGAACCCCTGCCGCGCTCACCTTTTGAACTAGCCCAGGCCGCGTAGCAGCCGCGTAACGTGGCGGCAAGATCACATCCTTCGCCGATGGCGCAGTGAATGCGGAAGTCGAATTCACCACCCTCGGCGGCGACAAGATCGTCGCCATCGTCACCGGGGGCAGTTGCTCTCGATAGCATGTGGATGCCCGCCGGCCGGGCTTAACTTCACTGTCGGGAATCTCTCCTTCATCGGAAAATGGGAGATGTCAATGAATGAAGAAGTCTTCAATCTCAGCATACGCAAGTTCTTAAAAATGGTTGGCGTCAATTCGCAGCGCGAGATCGAGCACGCGGTGGCCAAGGCCCTTGCTGACGGCACCATCGCAGGTACAGAATCGTTTCCCGCAAAAGTAACGCTGGAAGTTGCAGGGTTCAAGCTGAAAGTGGAGTTTGATGGCGAAATCACGCTCCAGTAAGTGCGAGATGATGTTTTCTGCACAGCAGCCGCGACGACTATCGGCAACGGTTCGCGACGGTTTTTCGACGAATGTGCCTTCGGCGACGTCAACCACGGCGGATCGCTGTCGCCAAAGGCAGGCACCGGCCAACAACAGCCCCTCATAGTTCGAGGACGACCGTCGGATGTTGAGGCCTAAGCCGTCGTTCGTCTGACCGACGGAGAAGATTCCAGACGATGCTTTCCACCTGACTCGAACGGGGAGTGTGCACAGTCCGACCCCGGCGACGAGGAAGGAAATATGCAGTTTCCGACGATCGTAGACGCGCGCTTTGTCTACAAAGCACCGATCGAGCCGAAGGATGTCGATTCGATCGTCGATTTTCTATCAGCATCAGAGGCGCGAATTAGACGGGAGATCGTTGGGTTGCTCTCTTCGCGGAGTATCAGCAGAGGTCGCGCCGTCGGTGCGCAGGACAAACTGAAAGACGGCGCCATGCGGCTTGTTTGGGGCCACCCACATGCGGCCGTTATGTGCCTCGATAATCGAGCGGCAAATCGCCAGGCCCATTCCCATACCTTCAGATTTCGTGGTGAAGAGCGGGTCGAATATCCGGTAGATGTCATGCGGGCCGACTCCTGTTCCGGTGTCCGTTACCGATACTGTTACGCCGCCGTCGTCGTGGACGTCGGATTTCACGCACAGGACCCGCGGCTCACCCAAGGCCGCCATCGAATCGATGGCATTTGCGATCAAGTTTAGAAGCACTTGCTGTAGCTGGATTTGATCCCCTATTACCTGCGGTAGCTGTTCAGCCAGCTCTGTCTGGACCAATATCCGGTGCTTCTGCAGGTCAGCGCGCATTAAGGCAAGGGTTTCCCCGACGAGACCGTTGACGTCAAACGCCGTTCTGTTCAGATCAATCGTCCTGAACATTGCCCGAACTCTTTGGATCACCGCTGCCGCGCGATGGCCATTAGCGACGATCTGCTCGAGTGCGGCCTTCGTTTCATCGAGATCGGGCGTCGCGCGATTAAGCCAGCGCAAGCCCGCATCGGCATTTATGACCATCGCCGACAATGGCTGCTTGACCTCGTGAGCAATCGTGGCCGCGACTGCCTCCCCGGTCACCAGCCGTGCCTCGCGCTCGCGGCGTTGTGCGAAGACCGCGCGCAGCAGCTGCGCGTAAAGCGTCGTTATCTCGTACAGCAGGACAAACAGGACGAGACTGCCGGACAGGAACCCGCAGACCCGGCCAGCATACCAGCCGACCGTGTAGCGGGCCGGAACCGGGAAAGAGATCAGACAGATTTCTATGACGTACGCGCACATGACCACCATCAGCCACAAATCGAGCATTGAGCGCCGCCAGACCCAGAGCACGATGAGCGCAACGACGCTCACCAGCGCTGCGGACCCGGCGGCATAAAACCAGAGCGTGGAAAGATGCACCGTATCGACCAGCAGGCGAGGCAGTAGCGCATTTCCCACTGTGACTATAAATGTCGCTGCACACACGATCGCCGCGGTCATGGCAACACTCGACAGGATAGCCGCACCCGTGGAGCCCCGCCACAACCGCTTGGCCGGATCGGCATCCTTCAACAGGGCATAGGCGATGATGAACATGGGGAAGCCGGCGTGCCACAGAATGTAGAGCCAAGCGGTGCTCTGCGGCCCGGCGTCAAGGAGCCCGCCTGGCGCGAAGATGCCCGGAAACGTCAGCGTCCACGGGATCAAGACGAGCCCTGTGAAGAGATATCCACTCGCGATCACGAGCAGTGCACGCGAACGCAGGATGGAGAACTGGGCAAACAGCAGAACGGCGGTGATCGAATCGTTCACGAACATCGCCGTGGCATACATCGGAACGAAGGCGTCGATCCGCTGCAGATGGAGGCCCGAGAGCCGCCCGGCTATGGCGAAAAAGGCGACCAGCAAGGCGAGCACGACGGCAAGGGCAAGCCGTATCTGTGCCCGGCCAGGCGTCAGGCTCGAGAGGATGAAGTGCTGTTCCTCCGGGACAACGGCGGCTGTTTTCACCATCGGAGCAACTCTTTGCGGTGGCTGGGACGCGCGGCACGAAGCTCACACGGCTTCGCCGCGCTCATCTTGCACCGTCCTGGTTCACCGCGATTTCTTCAAGGACCGCCGTTGGCAAGGTTCCTGCAGCGGCGGTGATCGCGCCAGTGACCGACTCCAGAACACTTTTCTCGGGCCATCGTTCCGGCTCTCCCCGGCCCCGACCGGTCACTTAACGTGACCCCCAATGTATCTCGTTTGCGGGCACTTGTCTTCATCTACCCAGAGGTCACTCATGAGCGGCCGTTCAAGCCAAACCGCCACTTATCCGGGTGTCCAGGATAGGTCCGTTTGCGTGTCTATAGCTGCCATGATGCCGTAGTCTGCAAGTGACAGAGGCGGGTCGCGTGCCGCCGATCGGCGACAGGCAGTGACCGGCCACAAAGAGCCGTTCACATGCGTCGTCGCTCGGACGTTCAAGCGTCGGCTCCGCCCCGTAACCGGCCATCCAATAGTAAAGGACGAACGCTCGTTCATCGGCCTTAACTGACGTTGAAGCGGCCTGAGTTCTACGTCAGCAATGCGGCAGTTTGCTGACGGTGGCGGCATCGAGCAGCCGGCCGGCAGGTTCCTGCAGCGGCGAACTCACACTCCCGACCCACAACGGTCCTTCGCCATCCCCGAAAGCGGTCATTCCAAAGCAGCCATTGGTCAGCTACCGCAGACACCCGCGTCGTTGAGAAGCGATGCTGTCGCCGGCCAAATCAATCCTCTTGGCTTTTAACGCTTTGTTTTTGGCACATCCGATATGGACGATTGATCCCGCATATAAAGCCATATTGTTCGCGTTAAATTGCTGTAATCATGGGTGCCGTCAATTGCAGCCCTGGACTAAATACCCAGGGCTCGCAACAATATCAAGCGTTGTAATCAACCTTCTCTTCGCTGAATAAAACGAGTGTCTTCGAGCGGTCAAGGAAATTTTCATCATCCTTAGCAACAACTTCAGCCCACTTGGGCGATCCGATTACCTTGTAGACCGCTTCCATATTGGGGAACCATGCTTCAGCATAGCCGTCGAACGGCGCCGCGGTTACCCCTTCGGGGACGCCTCCTATGTTGTGCTGCTGAGTGTAGCGGATGGTGTTCTCCATGACTTCTGGGACGGTTTGGACAATTGGCCAATGCACGTTTTTCCAGTAGTCGCTGAACTGCTCGAACGTCAAGTCCGCTTTTCGGGTAAGAAACAAGCTCATTTTAATCACGTCGCTACTCCTTTATTCATGGAAGGCCGCCCCGTTTTCATGAGTTATTCATCGAGGGCCGCCGCTTTCGGCAGGGAACAATAGGATTGAGTCTGGGCAATCACTTCAACGAAGGCAATCGATTGCCAACAAACAGTCAAACTTCAATTCCTCACTCTACTGAGCTAATCGACATGGTTTTGCGCGTCGCCGTGCCGTGCTCCGGAAGTGGCGAGGCAAGGGATTTTCGCCGGCTCGCGATCATTTGCCTCTGAGCCGGTCGTCAGCAGCTTAGGCGTGGAACGGGACCCAGAACATCTTGACCTCGACGTTGAGTAGGCCGGACTTCACCGTCGGATCGTCCGTCGCAATTTTGTTGGCTTCCTCGTAATCAGCGGCCTTGAAGATCGTCATGCCGCCGTCGTCCAACACGCCGTTAAGACCCCCGGCTTCTTTCATGAACGGACCGCTCAGGACGGTCAAACCCTTGTCAGCCATCTCCGTCATGTACCCGACATGGTCCATAAAGCCGGGCTGCTCGTTGTACTTCACGCCTTGCGTCCAGTTCGGGCCAGGGCTTTGAAACGCCACAAAATAGTGAGGGCCGTTTTCGTCGACCATAATGAACTCCATTTGACATATGTTGCGTGAATCAGGACAGTGAGTTTCAAGTGCTTGGTCGAACGCCTACGCGGCTATCCCACCGTCCACATTCAACGTGATTCCAGTGATGAAGCTTGAGTCCGGGCGCGCGAGGAAGGCAACCGCCGCAGCTACTTCGAACGGCTTGCCAAAACGCCCCATCGGCACTGATGCGCGTTCCATGTCGGCGAAATCACCCGTTGCCGGATTCATTTCAGTTTCGATCGGACCCGGCGCAACCGTATTGACAGTGATCCCTCGGGTTGCAAGGTCCCGTGCCCAACTGCGGGTATAGGCGGCAACAGCGGCTTTTGTCGCCGCATAGTCGCCCATCCCCGGCCACGTCGATTGATCGCCCAACCCTGACCCAATAGAGATGATTCGAGCGTTATCAGGCATTAGAGGCACAGCGGCCCTTACTGCTGCCGCGACGCCGCGAACGTTCACAGTAAACGCCTTGTCGATTGCCGCCAAGTCGGCTCCGGCGTCCGACACCAAGCCATAGACGAGTACGCCGGCGTTATTCACCAAGATATCCAACGCGGAAAATTGCTCCACGACAGCCTTGATCAGCGACGTCACCTGACCAGCATCACCTTGGTCTGCCTTGAAAGCGGCCGCTTGGACGCCCAGCTCCTTTAGCTCACGCACAAGTTTCGATGCTTGTTCATCGGACGACGAATAGCTGATCGCTACATTTGCGCCATCCTCGGCAAGACGCCGAGCGATTTCAGCGCCAATTCCCCGCGAACCACCAGTAACCAATGCGGTCTTGCCAGTAAGAGGCTTGTTCATGACTATCTCCGTGTACTGGGATGAGCGCACGAGAGGCACGCCTTGAATCCGTGAACAAACTATAGGGCGAACGGATTGTTGGATAAATCCCCATTGTGTGGAATGATTGTCTACCAGCAGCGACAATCCACATCAAGCGAGCCTCAGCATGGACCAATTGCTTGCCATACGAAGCTTCATACGGGTTGCGGAAACCGGATCATTTTCTCGGGCCGCCGATTCACTGAACATGCCCAAGGCAACGGTTAGCAAGCTGATCAAGGAGCTAGAGGGTCATGTTGGAGCCCGATTGCTTCAGCGCACGACCCGACGAGTGTCGGTTACGGCAGATGGGAACGCGTACTACGATAGGACTGCGCGGCTAATCCGCGAGCTTGAAGATGCTGATCAGGGGTTTTCGGCGGGACACGTATTGCCCAAGGGTCGCATCCGTATCGATGTGATTGGTACCTTGGCGCGCCTTTTCATCATTCCAGCGCTACCTGAATTCTTCGCACGCTATCCTGATATGCAGATCGATTTCGGCATCAGCGACAAGTCGGCCGATATGATCGGCGACAACATCGACTGCGTCATTCGCGGGGGCTCGGCCGCGGATCTTTCGATGGTTGCTCGCCTGCTAGGTACGACGTCATGGACGACATGCGCAACCCCTGGATACCTCGAAAAATATGGCCGACCACTCCACCCGAATGACCTTCTCCTGAATCATCGGATCATCGGATTCCATTCGCCGAACAACGGGCGTCCAATGCCATCGCGCTTCATGAAAAACGGTGAGTTGATCGAGATAGACGGTCCTTACGCGGTCAGCGTCAACGATGGCGCAGCCCGTGCCGTAGCAGGTCTGGCCGGGCTCGGAATTTTGCAGACTTTCAGCTATGTGATCAAAGACCAGATTGAGAGCGGCTCACTGGTCCCGATACTTGAGGACTGGCGTCAACCCGCTTACCCGTTTCATGTCGTCTATCCGCAAAATCGGGCTTTGAGCCGACGCGTGCGTATTTTTATCGACTGGGTGGTAGAACTGTTCGATCACCTCGACTAATCGATAGGCGAGGAACGTGACGCCCGCATCGACGTGACACGAAGCATCAGACGCAATAGAGGTGCCAAGCAGCGTAAGTCGGACCTTCGTCCAACAATGTTCGGCAGGCTCCGATGCAGCGTCAAAAGCCCCCCTTGCCGCTCTCCACCTACTCGCGATCGGCAGAAGTCGACCCGGAGGCGACAACCGCACTTACTGGGAGCGGACACTCAAATGACATCTTGAGGCCGCCCAGCGTTAAGCGGGACATTTCCACTTGCCTCCGCTCTAACGGGCGAGACGCCGCGTTGCTTGAGGGAGTCGTTGCCTACACAGCGACCCATTTGACAGACTCTTCGAGCGGCGCGCGATTCGTTCGATATGAATTGGCAGGATGCCCTTCATCGGCATAACCGAAGGATATTGCACACACCATCTTTCGGTCCACGCCCAAGCTCAATTCTCGTCGGAGGATCTGTGCATAAGACGACAGTGCAGCTTGGGGAATTGTTGCTACACCGCTGGCATGCGCGGCAAGCAGAAAATTGCTGACGTAACATCCACAGTCGATTGCCCCGTAGACCCCTAAAGCCTCGTCCGTGGTGATAATTGCCACATGCGGAGCGCCGAACAATCGAAAGTTCTCCAGTGTCTGTCGAATGTAGGCGGGCTTATCACCTCGCTCAATTCCTAGCGCACTGTAGAGTTGAAATCCGCTCTCGCGTCGTCGGTCAAGATAGACACCGCGGTATTCGCGCGGAAATACAAAGTCTGGTTCCTGCGGCTCTTCGTTTGACGCATGTTCGAATAGTATGCGCTTGAGTCGCTCGGTACCCGCACCTTCCGTGATCGTGACATGCCATGACTGACTGTTGCACCACGAGGCCGTCCGTTGAGCTGAAGCGAGAATCTTCTCAATGACGTCTCTGGGAACTGGCTCCGAACGAAATGCGCGACAACTATATCTCTCGTCGAGAAGTCGTCGCACGACCTCAAGATCGTGACTGTTGCGTGCGCGGGCCGGTAGTTCTTCTTGTCCAGAGGAATGCATGGAGACTCCCGATTTTGTTGGAATTGCTTTGATCGACTCGTGATTGTCAACGATCCAGACAGCAATGTCGACTGGCCGCTATTGGCCGACAGTACGCATTCACCCACCTCGTCGGAAAGCTGCCGTTGACTACTGCAATGTCGGCTACGTGGAACGTCCACGGAACTGGTGCTCTCGGCCAGAACCGGCCTCTCAACAAGCGTGACTGGCCGGCCGCTCAAGACCCTCGAGCGGTCGTTGAAGCACCGCCCCGAAATCGAATTCCAAAGCAAGGAACGGAGCGTCTTGAATCGACGGTTGCGATACATTTTCGGCGACGAGATCCATCATCGAACTCAAGATGCCGCGTTAGCGGTTTAAGGGGGTGGTTGAGATCGGTGATGACCGTCCCTTGCCCATGCGCTGCTCCCGCCAGACGGGTATGTCCCGAACTGCCCTCAGAATGATTACGCGAAAGGAATTCACGATGCCAGCACTAGAGGAAAATAAACCTTTCATTGGACGTTGGTCGAGAGCCCTCCGGTGCAAGGCCCGCAATGTGTGCAACGCACTCGCCCAGAAAGCAGGTCCGTCGTTTCCGCTCGCGCGGCCCAACGCGGAGGCGGCACGGGCTGCCGAGATAAAAAGCGTCTTTGGCCTCCCAGAGCCACGCCGTGTGGAAAGCTTCAGTGATGGGGCTTTCGCCATCATCATTACGCTACTTGTTCTGGAAATCCATCGCCCGAATGCTGCGCCAGGAAGATTGGGGGAAGAGCTTCTGACGGAATGGTCTTCCTACTTGGCCTATGCAATTGCGTTCATCTACGTTGGAATCATCTGGCTCAACCATCACTACATGTTCGAGCGTCTCTGTAAGGTGGATGTGACACTTAACTGCATCAATCTCGGCATCGTTGGCACCGCAGCCTTGATCCCGTTTCCAACCGGCGTACTAGCGGGTGCATTTCGCGACGGTAACCTTATGGATCAGAAGGCAGCCGTGGTGCTTTATGCCTTAATAGCCGGACTGATGTCGGCGTCATGGCTCCCTGCTTTTCGGCATTTGCATCGCCATCCTGAACTCTTGAAGCCGCATCTGCCGGCAGCTGCTTTTGCGTCGCAGGTGCTTCGACCGGCGCTTGGCATCCTGCTTTACATCATGGCGGCGGCGCTAGGTTGGTTTGTTCACCCGCTTATCGCAATTGGGATTTTCATCTTCGTTGTCGGCTACTACGCCTTGACGAGCCAAGGCATCTATTCAAACCGGTGAATGCCCGGCGAGGGGATTGGCGCGCCATGCGTACCAGTGGGTACCGCGCAGGTGTGCGTGCAGGCGAGTCCCGGTTCGTCATACTCGGCCGCCTCCGTCGATGGCGGACCGAGTGCTAGGGCGTACGACTTCGTTTCGTTCTGTGGGGTGGGTTTCCGGCCGGGGACTATCTAGCGTCGTGGAAGATGATGCCCAGTGTATGGCGCTGCCCGCGATGCAGCTTGCTGACGCCATGGCGCAAGTTCGCGCGATAGAACCCACGCATGGAGCGCACGGGTCGATGGTTGACGGCGAAGACCACCGCATCACCCTGCCGCAGCGGCACGACCTCGGCGCGACCGGGTTTCTTCGGGTCACTCTCGGTTAGCAGCAGCTCACCGCCCTCAAAATCGCGCCCCGGTTCGTCGAGCAGGAACACAGCCTGGAACGGGAACACGTGTTCGCCGTACAGATCCTGGTGCAGGCAGCAGTAATCGTTTGGCCGATAGCGTAGAAGTAGCGGCGTCGGCCGCTGCTGACCAGCGCGATGGCAGATCTCGCGAAATTCGGGATGAGTCGCGGGAAAGCGTTCGTCAATGTGCATTGCGCTGTGCCATCGATTCGCGATAGGCGCCAAGTGCGGGTACAACGACTCTCGCAGTCGCCGCACCACGTCGGGTAGAGGATCACCGAAATATTTATATTCGCCGCGTCCGAAAGCGTAGCGCTCCATCACGATGCGACTGCGGAAGCGCTCCTCCTGGGAAAAATAGCTCGCAACTTCCCGGCACTGACGAGGCGTAAGCAGTGCGGGTAGCACAGCGTAGCCGTCGCGCGTGAGGGCATTCTCGAACGGGCTCCAGTCAGTCGCGGCGATCCTGGCCTCCAGCGAGTCATGTGACGTGCTCTCGTGAAGGTTGAAAGGCGCGGTCTGGGCGGGACGTGCGGTTTGCATAGTCATGAACGTGTTCTTTCGGCGGTTTTTCCAGTTACTTGTACTGGCTGGCTTGCCTTCCAGACGGCATATTTCTCCGGCAAGCAGACGGCGCACGGGCGGTAGCCGGCGGCGATAGCGGTGGCTTCATCGAGGAAGAACACGCGGTGCTTTACGTACCCTCCGCAGGCAATGGCACGCAGCGCGGCACGACAGTTGAGAAGACCGTAGAGCTTGTTGCGCCGATGGCCACCGAGGGTGCCCGGTATCAGACTCCGGTACGACTGGCCATTCTGTCCGATCAGCGTGAAGGTTTCAGATTGAGTCAACGTGGTCGCCCTCCCGTGACCACCGCGTATCGTGGAACGACAACTCCACGCCGATGCGCTCGCCATCGCGTACGCGGCTGATGGCATGCTTGAGATTGACTCTGTAAAAGCCTTTGGTTCCTTTGAACGGGCGATGGGCCGTGCTGATGATGGCTGCGTCGCCGAGCTTGAGAGGTAGAACCATCGGGCGCGACTGCATGCGTGGGCGCTGCTCGGTCATCACGAACTCACCGCCCCGAAAGTCGCTGCTCGGTTCCGTCAAAAGTCCTACGACCTGTAGCGGGAACACGTGCTCGCCGTCATGGCGCTGATGCAAGGCCAGATAGTCATCCACACGTAGCCGGTTCAGATGGGACTGCGGTTCAGTCTGTCCCGCCTGCCGATTGCGTTCCAGAAACTCCTCCAGTTCCGGCGGGTAGCGGTAGCCGCTGCCCAGGGTCTCGTTCCAGCGATTCGCGACAGGCGACAAGTAGCGGTAGAACGTCGCGCGCCATGCCGACCACGGCGCCGGCAGGCCCGCATCGAAATAAAACAAATCACCTCGCCCGAGATCGGAGGATGCCAGCGATACGCGACGAAGTGTTTCTAACGTGTCGGTGTGGCGCGCCAGGTCGCGTGCGTGCTCCGGGGCAAGGAGTCCAGGCATTAGGGCATAGCCTTCGATGTCCAGTTGCGCGGTAATGTCCGGCCAATTCAGTTGGTCAATTGCGGTTGTAGATGATCCCATGGGAAAAGTCCTGTTTAAGCCTCGGCTTCGCGCCGCAGCAGTTCTCGTTTGCGGTCGACACCCCAGCGGTAGCCCGCAATATCGCCGTCGCGCCGTACGACGCGATGGCAGGGAATGGCCACGGCGATGTGGTTTGCGGCGCAGGCCTGCGCTACTGCGCGCACCGCCTTGGGCGCGCCGATGCGTTCGGCTATCTGTGTGTAGCTCGCGGTGGTGCCAGGCGAAATCTCGCGAAGCGCCTGCCACACGCGTTCCTGGAAGGCAGTGCCACGCACGTCCAAGGGCAAATTCAGGCCCAGAGAGGGAACTTCGATGAACCCTACGACCTGGGCGATCAATTGCTCGAAATCCTCATCGCCACCGATGAGTTGGGCTTTGGGAAACTGGTCTTGCAGATTGCGCACCAACGCGTCCGGGTCATCGTCCAAGAGGATGGCGCAGATGCCTCGTTGGCTCTGTGCGACCAGGATGGCGCCGAGCGAGCATTGCCCCACGGCGAAACGGATGACCGCTCCGGTACCTCCTGCTCGGTAATCGCGCGCACGCATGCCGAGCAACTGGTCGGATGTTTCGTAAAACCGGCTGTTGGAATTGAAGCCGGCACCATAGATTGCATCGGTGACTGACGTATTCGGAAAGACCAGTTCCGCCCGCAGCCTGCGTGCACGGGAGGCTGAAGCGTAGGCTTTTGGTGTCAAGCCGGTTTCGGCCTTGAACACCCGGTGAAAATGAAAGGAACTCATGCCGGCATGGGCGGCTAGATCGTCAAGGTTGAGCGCAGTCTCCGCATCTTCGATGAGTCGGCAGGCCCGTGCCACGAGCGCAGTTCGTTCGGCTGCGGCACTGGTTTGGTCGCCTCGAGCACGGCGGCTCGCGCGATACCCTGCAGCTTCGGCCGCCTCGGGAGAATCGAAGAATTCCACATTCTCACGTTTGGGGAGTCGTGCAGAGGCGCTGGGTCGGCAGTAGACGCCGGTAGTGCGCACCGCGTAGACGAAAACCGCGTCGGCGCGCGCATCGCGCGCCTGCAAAGCTTGCCAGCGCTCGTCGTCTGTCACATAAGCTGAAATGGCTGGAGCGGTCGTGGTCATGGAAGTGTCCGGTTACTCGATGATGCCGTGAGAATAGGCCGGAATTCGCTAGCAAGAACTCCGATTCTTGCTCACCAATTCAGCGCGCAGTGATGCGCCACAAGTACCAGGCCGCAACGGTCCGGCACGGGCGCCAAGCTTCTCCGATCTCACGCATCTGGCGGGGAGTGGGGACTTTGTGCAGGCCTTTGAGGTGCCGGTAGCCCTCGCGTACGCCAAAGTCGTCGGCGGGCAAAATGTCGGAGCGCTGCAGCGTGTAAATGAGGAACATTTCAACGGTCCAGCGACCGACTCCGCGCAGGACCGTCAGGCGCTCGATGAGCGCCTCGTCAGACATGCTCAGCGCCTCACCGCGGTTCGGTACGATGCCGTCGACGGTGGCTTGAGCAATGCCACGGATCGTGGCTAGCTTGGCCGCTGAGAAGCCGCAGACGCGTTGCAGCTCCGGGTCGGTGGTAAGTAGTTGCCGGGGCGAAGGGAAGGCTGCATCGGGATAAAGTGCGGACAGTCGCGCGAGAATGGCGTCACCGGCTTTCGCGTGCAGTTGCTGGTAGGCAATGGCGCGTACCAGGGCTTCGTAGGGTTCGCGGGCAGGCTTGGCTTCATGTCGGCACGGGCCAACGGAAAGGATATGGCGGGTCCAGTCAGCGTCAAGACCGGAGAGGAACTCCTCGGCCTGCCGATAGGCCCACGGCGACAGATCGGCGGTGATCGAGGTGGTCACAATCCGAATCCAGGAAGAGTCGCAGTTTGCTGCGGGGCGGCCCTCGGTGGGATCGCCTTCTCGTGTTCGAGCAACCAGCGCTTGCGGTGTACGCCCCATGCATAGCCTTTGAGCTCGCCGCTGCTCGCGATCACTCGATGGCACGGCACGACAATCGCGATGGGGTTCGCACCATTGGCGGCGCCGATGTCGATCGCTGCGCGCGGATCGTCGAAGCCCAGTTCCCTCGCGAGTTTGCCGTAGGTCGTAGTAGTGCCGGCCGGTATGCGGCGCAGTGCGGCCCAGACCTGGCGTTGCAGGTCGGAGCCTGCTGTGGCCGTCGGCAGGGCGTCGAGCGCATCCAGCTCGCCCGAGAAATAACGGGCGACGGCCTTTGCGATCTCGTCCGGTGCGGGGACGTCGTTCAGTTCGACGCTTCCGTAGTGCTCGCGCAGGCCACGATGCAGGTGCGCCTTGTGATCTGCGAAATCGAGCGCACGGATGTGCTGCTGCGCATCGGTGACGAGCAGGATGTCGCCGAGCGGCGACGCCAGGTGGCTTAGGAATAGTTGCATGATGTGAGCCTCATTTCCCGTGGTAAGTGTTTATGGATCTTCCTCACCCTTCACCGGATTCGGGTGATACCCAGCTCGCCGAAAAGGTACGATTCACCGCTATTCATGTGTAGTTCGGTATGTCCGGCATCGTTGATCCACCAACGAGCGGCGCCGGTGTCTACCAGCGACTGGCAGTAAGCCTCGACCCGGCACCGCACCTCGGGAAAGTCATTCATCGGACTGGCGGACATCCAGTTCGTGGGCATGTCCGGATCCGCGGGGTCGCAAGTGACGCTGCCTGCTTCGGGTTCACCAACCCGCTCTTCCGGGAACAACGGTTGGGCATCGGATACTTCGATTCTCGGAAAAAGTGCAACGGTGGCAGCGGTCATGACCGACTCTTAAGGACAATTTTGGTCCGGTCACTTTACTTCAGCGATCGGGAGATAAAACTCCGTCTCTTGCTTTGTAATTCCACCCGCTACGACACAATCCCGATCGAAGGACAACTGAGAGAAAGCCTTCCTGTCGCGCCCCGAGCAAAAATTGTCGACGCGTTGGTGCGAACCAGCGCATGCGCATTCAACCCGCCCTGCGAAAAGTGAAGTTGACGCGCTGGCTTCCGAGCAGGGGATGAGGCATATCCTTGAGCGGCATCACGCCGTGATAGCGCAGTCGGTCCTCACCGCCCCAAACTGCCACGTCCCCGTGGTGCAGCGGAACCCTGGCCGTCTTGTCCGAGCGCGCATCACCACCGAACAAAAAAGTGGCGGACATGCCCAACGACACCGAAACAATCGGTGCACCCAAGTCGAGTTCGTTCCGGTCCTGGTGCAGCGATAGTCGGGAACCCGGTAGGTAGCGATTGACGAGGCAGGCGTCGGGGTGAAAATCTCTGAAGCCGACAGCCGCCGCGGCTTCGCGAGCCAGTGCAGCAAATACATTCGGCATGGCCGGCCAAGGCTTGCCGCTGTCCGGGTCAAGAGCAGTGTAGCGATAGCCATGTCTGTCGGTGGTCCATCCCAGCGGACCGCAGTTGGTCAGCGCGACTGACATGGTGAAGCCGCCCGGCGTCACCATGTTGCGAAACGGCGAACATGCCGCGATGTCGGCGAGAGCGGGGATCAGATCGTCCACATAAGGCAGCGCGAACCCGCGTAGTACAAAGGCGCACGGTCCGATCGACTCGCGCTGGTCCGAAATCGGACTCTGAAAAAGATCGAGCGTTGTCATGGCAGTATCAGCCCCTAGCGTGAGTCGTGGAAAATTAGGCCGACGGTGTGACGATTTCCGCTCCGGACGAGACTGACGCCATGCCGCATTGCCGCTTTCCGCGTGCCGGCGCGTTTGCTCGCTGCCGGTCTCTGGTTGACGGCGAACACTACGGCGTCGCCCTGATTCAATGCGACGACATCAGCACGCTGGCCGTTCGGTGCGCTCTCCGTCATGACGAACTCTCCGCCCGTGAAGTCCTTGCCGGGTTCAGACAACAGGATCGCCACCTGCAGCGGAAAAACATGCTCGCCATAGAGATCCTGATGCAGACAGTTGTAGTCACCGGGACCGTATTCGAGGATCAGCGGCGTCGGCCTCGTCTGGCCAGCCCGATGACATCGTGCAAGAAAAGGATCGAGTTCGTCCGGGTACTGCACTTCGATACCTAGTTGCCGACTCCAGCGATTGGCGATCGGCACTAAGTGCGGGTACAGCGTATGCCTCAGTTGATCGAGCAGCGACGGCAATGGGTAGGAAAAATACTTGTATTCGCCACGTCCGAACCCGTAGCGGGCCATTACGATCTGGGCTCGGTAGCCTTTTTCTTCGGCGTAGCGGGTCGCGATTTCTCCGCATTGCTTTGCATTTAACAGGCGGGACAAGACGGCATTTCCGCGAGCATCGAGCGATTGTTCGATGCCCACCCAGTCGAACGCCGCCGCCTTTGACTTTTCAGCGTTCCTCGCTCCGGCTCTCATTGCCCGCGCTCCTCGACGAGCAATGCGCGCTTGCGATCGACGCCCCAGCGATAGCCCGAAATCGTGCCGTCGCTGCGAACGACGCGGTGGCAGGGAATGGCAATCGCGAGCACGTTGGCGGCGCACGCACCGGCTACAGCTCGAACAGCCTCCGGCACCCCGAGATGTTGTGCGATCTCGCTATAGCTGCGCGTCTGTCCGGCTGGAATGCCACACAGTGCCTGCCAGACTTCCTGCTGGAAGGGGGTGCCGCCAATGTCCAGATTGATGACGCTCTCGGCAATACCCTTGTCGATGAAAGCGACGACCTGGCCCAGTTCGCCCAGCAGNGACTGCCGATCCGCTATCAGTTCAACATCGGGAAAGGCAACCGCGAGCTCGTCGTACAGCTCCTGCGCGTTCTCGCCGAGGAATATGGCGCAGATGCCTTGCCGGCTCCTGCCAATCAAAACCGTACCGCGGACCGTTTGTCCGACGGCATATCGGATTGGGCCTTCGACTTGGCAGCCAGGTGCGCGAAAGTTGTATTTGAACGGGGCGACGGGACCGGTTTTCATGATGTGTCACTCGGTAGTTGAAGGAGTGGTGACAGTCTAGAAATCTTCTTGCCCATTGAAACTCCGCTCCTTGCGGTTGAATTTTCCTATGAGCGATATGGCTTACCAGCCTGGATATCTTGCAATGAGGCTGAGCCACAGCGAGAGACATCCGGCGTCGCTCATGTACTGCATCGCTTCGCCTGCTCGCCAGGTACAGGGGACGCGACGCAGCCACGTCGAATCGGGACCCGACTGAAATAACCAGATGATCGTGGCTGCCATCATCTGCTGTTCCGGAGCCATGCCCCGGAATTCTGCCCGCCATCGCGCCATCTCCTCTGGATGATGCTCACCCGTTCGTTCGTTATAAGCAGCCGGACAGATGCTTCGGTGGAATTCGCCTTCCTGGCTGGGACAGAACAGCTTGGCCAATTGAAGTTGCCGAATGACCTGCTGCAGGACATTGTTGAAGCTCGCGGGACTTCGGCTACCCAATTCCGCGGGCACGCCAAGAGTCTCCAGCTCCGTCGCGTCGTCATCGTCGAGGTCAAGCAGATGCTGTACTAGGCGATCCAGTCGCGTGTCATCGGAGGACGTGGATATATGAGCCTGCCGATGCAGGGCCTCGTTGATCGCCGCAGCGCCGTTGACGAAGGTTCGTTCGGCTGTGGTAGCGCAGAGGTATTTCAACATGAGAGCCTTTCTCCAGAAAGCGTCGAAAGTAAGATCTTTTGATGGGTACGTCTCTCCGGTTCTTGCGGTATTCAACTCGACGTCAGTTTCTCGAAGTCACGAGTTCAACCACCGTATGCAGATGAGACGACCCAAGGCATGGCGCGTATAGCTTACTGAGGCACCCGACGCATAGAACCAACCATACGTGTTGCAGCGAATCCTTCTGCTCTGTTTCTTGCTCCCCGGTTCAGGATGAGCGCCGTGAAACGGATCGTCTGAATCGCACCGCAAGAAACGGGTAGTAGTGGGGAGGCGCGATGGATATTGTTCGTTCCAGGCGAAGCAAGCCCGCTTCGCTGCCAATCAAGCTCAGTAAGGAGTCGAACATGTCAAAGGAAGAGGACAACAAGGCGGTCGTAGGTCGCTGGTTCACCAGTTTCTGGGGCGAGAAATGTGACCTCAACATTGTCGACGAGATCGCTGCGCCGGACATGCTGTTGAAATACTCGCTGCATGAGCCCCGTCGTGGTCGTGACGACATCAAAGCCTTCATGACCGCTTTTCGCGAAGCCTTTCCGGACCTCAATTTCTGGGGCGTCACGGACCTCATCGCTGAAGGTGACTACGTCGTAGGGCAATGGGAAGGTGGTGGCACGCACACTGGCCCGGCTTTTAGCGACTTTCTTGCAGGGTCTCTGCCGGCGGCAACTGGCCGCAAGATGCACTTCACCGGCACCACCGTGCTTCGTTTGAAGGAGGGCAAAATTGTCGAAGAGCTTGGTCTTGACGACGGTGTGTCGGCTCTCACACAACTGGGACTGATCAAGACGGTCTGAGCCGTTCCGTCATCATCGGTGTGGACCCGTCGGCGCGGCGAGTGATCGGGAACGCAGACCGGCATTCGCCGGTCTGCGTTGTCCGATCGGTCGACTCTTCACCCGCACAGGACGGGTCGTGCACATCGGTCGCGAATCATCACTCTCCTCAAAAACTGCCGCAAGGAACGGAGCGCTTCGGCGCTCCCGTTCTCCAAAATTCGTCAGTTTTCGTTAGCCAATTGGGGACCCAATATGCGCATTGAGAATCGTCGCGCCAGCGATGAGCCGAATCTGGCTGCTAGTTTTAAAACCGCTGTTATGAGCGTCTCTGGCGCAGTGGTAAGTGTGTGCATCAAATACGCGATGTACGACCGCACCTTTCGGCTCTCTCACTGGTCAACCAAGCAGATCCTCACGCTCTACAGGTGCCTCGAACATTACAGCGGCGTCCGTTACTACGGCTCCGATTTGCAGCGTATATCGGACGATCCTGGTCTTTCCGATCTACTGCCAGCCCGGCATCCGGTTCACACTATGGTCAACGAAAGACCGAATCTGACACAGGAAGACTATTCGGAGGCGAACAAAGACTTTCCGGTGAAGTCATTTATATTCGCCGATCACGGTGAAACATGCCGTATTTCTTGCGCCTTCGGCGATCACTT